>Ga0307479_10000147_pt1 | contig 65401 bp, 63 predicted proteins | sample atmos_gasesECM4C_FD_203743 | JGI IMG/M metagenome (GOLD analysis project Ga0307479, IMG submission 203743) | Hardwood forest soil microbial communities from Morgan-Monroe State Forest, Indiana, United States - atmos_gasesECM4C_515 | ecosystem: Environmental > Terrestrial > Soil > Temperate... | reverse complement strand
CGCAACATCCTGCCGCCCACGGTTTTTCCGGCGACGCTGATTTTCCTCGAAATGCCGTACGACGAAGTGGACGTGAACGTGCATCCCGCGAAAATCGAAGTGCGTTTCCGCCGCTCGCAATTCGTCCACGATTTCGCGCGCGACGCCATCCGCCAGGCGCTCATGGGCGCGCGGCCCATCGCAAGTTTTGCCGCGGCCGCCTCCGCAGCTTCGCAGATGCCCACATCAGTCACCCCGCCGTTTTCCGAAGGACTCTCGCCCGCGCCGGCGGAATCAGGGGTGCCGCGTGCAATCATTCCTCCGATCTCTGAGCTCGGCGTCGGTTCTGGCGTCGGCTCGGACGCAGGTTTCGATCTCACCGCCGCGCCTTTGCGGCCCGTCGAGCAGCGCTTTCCCTTTGAACCGGGCACAGCTTTCGGCACCGCTGTTGCTCCAGCGCAGGAATCCGCGGCCACCTGGGCGGCAAACCTTGCTGCGCCGAATAGCGACGCTCCCGCCACGCTTCCGCGGCCCGATCAAATCATGGATTTGAAGCCCCTCGGACAGGTCAGTTCGAGTTTCATCGTCGCCGTGAACTGCGAAGGTCTCTGGATCGTCGATCAGCACGTCGCGCACGAGCGCGTGCTCTTCGAGCAGCACCTGGATGCGCGCCACGCCGGCAAAGTGGAATCGCAGCGCATGCTCATGCCCATCGTCATCGAGCTCTCGCCTCGCCAGCTCGTCATCTACGAAAAAATTGCGGAAGAGTTGGCGGCGAATGGCTTCGAGGTCGAGCCGATGGGCCCGCGCAGCGTGGCGATTCAAGCCGTGCCCGCGGGCATCGCAGCGGGCGACGCGGAAAAATTGCTGACGGAAATCCTCGATGGCATCGAACGCGAGCATGCCGCGATTTCCATCGACACGCTGCAGGCGAAAATTGCGGCGTCCACCGCGTGCCACGCGGCGATCAAGGTGAACATGCCGCTCGACCAGACGAAAATGGAGTGGCTGCTCGAAGCGCTTGCGAAAACGGATTGCCCGATGAGCTGCCCGCACGGCCGGCCGGTGGTGTTGCGCTATTCCATAAAAGAAATTGAAAAGGCGTTTCACAGAATTTGATTTTGCAGCCCCGGCCGCAAGGCCGACATTTTGGAGAACCGACGAATGACCGAGACGCAGAAGACGGCAGTCATATTCGGCCTGGCAAACAAACGCAGCATCGCCTGGGCCATCGCGCAGAAACTGCAGCAGGGGGGCTGGCGACTGGCCATCACCTATCAAAACGAACGCCTCGCGCTCGAAGCAAAAGATCTCATTGCGGACCTTCCAGGGGCCGCGGGTTTCATGTGCGACGTCACGCAAGATGACCAAATCGCACGGCTCTTTGAGGAGTTGAGGTCGCGCTACGGCGTGCTGCGCGGGCTCGTGCACAGCATCGGCTTTGCCCCCGAAGCTGATTTGAAAGGCGAATTCGTCAACACCACGCGCGAAGGATTTCGCATCGCGCACGACATCAGCGTCTATTCGTTGATCGCCGTGGCACGCGGAGCTCTGCCGCTGATGACTTCCGGCGGCAGCATCGTGACGCTCACGTATTACGGCGCGGAGAAAGTTGTGCCGCGCTACAACGTGATGGGCGTGGCCAAGGCCGCTCTTGAAGCGGCAGTGCGCTATCTGGCCAACGATCTGGGCCCCAAAGCCATCCGCGTGAACGCCATTTCCGCCGGACCGATCAAGTCGCTGGCTTCGCGCGGCATCTCGGGATTTGGAGACATGTTCAAGGTGCACGCGGAACGCTCGCCTCTCAAACGAAATGTTGATGCGGCGGAAGTCGGCTCGACGGCAGCGTTTCTTCTCTCCGAAGCTGCGTCGGGAATCACCGGCGAAACGCTGTACGTCGATTGCGGCTACAACATCATGGGGTTCTGAAAAGTGCAGTTGCCCTGGGTGACGCTGTTTTAGCCGGCTTACTACGGCAAAAAGCCCACAGACAGGAGTGGCTGTGCTAGCACCGATGCAAAAACTCACCATCACCATTGATGGCCCGGCAGGTTCGGGCAAGAGCACGGTAGCGCGGCGCGCGGCGGCGCTGCTCGGATACACATATCTTGACAGTGGCGCAATGTATCGCGCGCTCGCGCTGAAAGCACTGAAACAAAACGTTGCGCTCGACGACGAAGTTGGGCTCGAAGCGATGGCACGCGAAACCCACATCGAACTCCGGCCGCCCACCGCAGAGCAGGAGGCCGCCGGCGCAAAGAATCGCGTGTTCCTGGACGGCGGCGAAGTCACAGAGGCCATCCGCGCCTCGGAAGTAGCCAAGGCCGCTTCGCTCCTGGCGACAATCGCGGACGTGCGCAAGGTGCTGGTTGCCGAGCAGCAGCGCGCCGGGGCCGGCGGCGGGGTGGTCATGGAGGGGCGCGACATTGGAACCGTCGTGTTTCCGCGCGCCGAACTCAAGATATTTCTTGATGCTTCGCCCGAAGTGCGCGCCGAGCGACGCTGGAAAGAGCACCAGGAGAAGGGCGACAAGTTGACCCTCGCCGAGGTTCTCGTGGAGGTGCGCGAGCGCGACCGGCGCGACCGCGAGCGCAAAGTTTCGCCGCTCGTGCGCGCTGCGGATGCCGTGCTGGTGGACAACACAGCGATGGACGCGGAAGAAACCACGCGGCTGATTCTGATGCTGGCGCAGGAGCGCGAAAAGGAATTGGCGAAGGCGGCGGGGAGGAAATCGTGATTCGCATGGTGTTGATGCTCGCGCTGGGAATTGGCGGCGGATTGTTTGTGATTCCGATGATCGTCGCCGCGCGAAGCGGCCAGGATGCAGGCGGCACGCAATCCGAGGCCCTGCGAAAGTTTCGCGCTTACCTGGATGGGGATTGGAAGCGCTGGATGACCGAATATCCGGAAACGGCGACGGAGGTTGGGTTTCCGGGGCAGAGCCGCCGATGGTCGGACGACTCCGCCGAGGGCATCGAACAACGCAGAAATCATCTGCACGAAAGCCTTGCGACACTGAAAAAAATCTCCCGCGATGCGCTGCCTGCGGAAGAAAAACTGAATTACGACTTGTACCGCGAGCTGCTGGAAACGGCAGAAGAAGGCTTGCAGTATGGCGATGATCCGCTGCCGTTCCGGAACGTGGTACCGGGCAACAACTGGATGCCACTGAACCAAATGGGCGGCATCCAGCAAGGCTCCGCGGCGATCCTTGCGAACATGCCGCGCAGGACGGTAGCGGATTATGAAGATATCCTGGCGCGCCTGGAAGCGTTGCCGAAATCCGTCGAGCAGCAGATCGCGCTCTTGCAAGATGGGCTCAAGCGAGGCTACACACCGCCGAAATTGATGCTTCGCGACGTGCCAAAGCAGATTGCGGATTTGATTCCCGGCGATCCGCTGGCCAGCGCGCTTTTGGAACCGTTCGCGGAATTTCCCGCGGGATTCCCCGCTGCGGAGAGAGCGCGATTGACGGGGCGAGCGAAAAAAATCTACTCGAGCGCGGTGGCGCCGGCATTTCAGAAGCTGCATGACTATGTGGCCTCAAGCTACATTCCCGCCTGCCGCGAAAACATCGCGGCGACCGCACTGCCGAACGGCGCGGCGGCGTATGCGTTCCACGTGCGCTGGCAAACGACGACCGGTCTGACGCCGCAACAGATTCATGAAATCGGCCTCGCCGAGGTGAAACGCATTCGCGCGGAGATGGACAAAGTCATTGCCTCGACGGCGTTCAAGGGCAGTTTCCACGACTTTACGGAATTTTTGCGTACGGATGCGCGCTTTTATTACGAGAAGCCCGACGATCTGGTGAACGGCTACCGTGTGATGGCCAAGAAAATCGATCCCGAACTCGCGCACCTCTTCGGGAAGTTGCCGCGCCTGACGTATGGCGTGTGCCAGATTCCGGATTTCAAGGCGGCTTCGCAAACGACGGCCTACTACCAGCCGGGCGCGCCGCAAGCGGGACGTCCCGGCTGCTACTTCGTGAACACATACAACCTGCACGCGCGGCCGAAGTGGGAAATGGAAGCGCTCACGCTGCACGAAGCAGTTCCTGGGCATCACTTGCAGATTTCGCTGGCGCAGGAAATGGAGGGGCAGCCGGAGTTTAGGAAGAACGTGGGTTATTCGGCATTTGTCGAGGGCTGGGCGCTCTATTCGGAGAGTCTCGGCGAAGACCTGGGGTTGTATAAGGATCCGTACTCGAAATTCGGGCAACTCACCTACGAAATGTGGCGCGCGGTGCGGCTGGTGGTGGACACGGGAATGCACGCGATGGGATGGACGCGCGAGCAGGCGATTCAGTTTTTCAAGGACAACACGGGAAAAACCGACCAGGACATAACGGTCGAAGTGGATCGCTACATCGTGTGGCCGGGGCAGGCACTGGCGTACAAGCTGGGGCAGCTCAAGATTCGCGAGCTGCGCACGGAAGCGGAACGTCGGCTCGGCGCGAAATTCGAGGTGCGCAAGTTTCATGACGCGGTACTTGAGAGCGGCGCGGTGCCGCTGAATGTCCTGGAATCCCGTATGAAGCAGTGGATGGACGAGCAGGCGGCGCGGTGAAGGCCTGAAATCGCATCCCGAGACACTGTGGCAGACTCTCTGGCTGGTTTTGAGGTGGGCACAGATTCCCGACTGCGCCGGGGCAGGCTGCGCCTGTGCTAGTACTTGCGACCCCTCCCCCCTATGTTTTTTATAAGTGTTCATTCTAAAGATAGTTAAAGTCTTTTGTTTTGTTACACTTTTGCAAGTGTTGATTCTAAAGGGGTTTATGGGGACGGTCTGTTTGCAAGAAAGCAACTGGGTCAGGCATAAGGTTCCTGAAGGAGTTAGAAGGACCGCCTGGCGGGCGTGCATTGTTCCCAGAGCACCCTCCTTCGCCAAGGCTGCGGCGGGCAGGCGGAGGAAGCGTGCCGACTTAACGACACAATTATAGCACATTGGTACCGTATGTCAATGATTACTTATAAGTGGTTTGGATACTGAGGGATAGCGGGGTGTCTGTTCGAATTGGCACCTGGATGAAGCGGAGAGGCAGGTTACATTGGTGGGTCAGTTTGTGGGCCGCGCACAGTCACTAGATCCTGGTTGGCCCGGATGTCGATAACCACTTGTCCGGTAATCCGACTTACCAGGCCCTACGTCCGGGATCGTGTTATAAACCTTGTTAGCTCAACCGGGGCGGAGCACACCAACCCAAAGAAAGGTAAAGATGGATCCCGTTGTCAAGTTGGTGGTTGAGATTGCCGGTATCCTCCTGTTGGGGGCGCTTGGCGAGTTCATCTTCGCGCGAACGCGCGTGCCGGACGTGGTCTGGCTAGTGACCGCCGGCATTCTCGCCGGCCCCGTATTCGGTCTTATCCCGGCAGGCCTTCTTAAGTCGGGCATCCCGTTCTTTGGAGCCATCGCTCTGACAGTCATTCTGTCAAGCGGAGCGTTTCGTCTCCAGCTTACCGAGGTGGCAGCGGCCGCGCCGCGCGGTATTTTTCTGGGTTTGTCGGGATTCGTTTTTTCTTTGATCGCGGTCTGCGGGTTCTTTTGGCTGTCAACAGAACTGGGTTATGTGCGCCCCTCGCCGCCGTTGGCATGGGTGATGGTAGGCGCCATAGTCGGCGGTACAAGTTCGGTTATCATTATGCCGACGATGGCCATGGCTCGGGTGCCTTCCAGAGTAGCGCGCATGCTGGAGGTCGAGTCCTCCGCAACTGACGCGCTCAGTGTCATCGTAACAATGGTACTCATCGATCTTATTTTGAGCGGCAGCGCGGACATTTCTCGTCCGTTCATTGCCCTCGCCAGAGAACTTGGTGTCGGGGTGGCTCTAGGTTTGATTGCCGCAGCATTGCTTGTCCCCGGAATACCTTCGATGCGGGACAAACCTCACGGATATACCGTATTCCTTGCGTCAATGCTTGCGTTGTATGGCATCACCGATTTGCTTAAGGGAAATGGCGCCATGGCAGTGCTTGTGGCGTCGCTTTTGGTCGGTAACGCTTCGTTTATCGTGCCACGCCTGTTTCCGGGCGCTCATGGACTGGTGTTCGCTGCAACGCAGACAACAGGGGTCATGCAGGACCAGATGACGTTTTTTATCAAGTCGTTCTTCTTTTTTCTGATTGGCCTGATGTTCCCGACGGACCTGAAGCAGATTGCCCTGGCGGCCGTCGGTGTGCTGTTCCTCGTGGCGATGCGTGTTCCAGCTGTGCTGCTCTCGACGAGGAGCATGGGACTGGGGAAAAAGGAGTTCTGGTTCCTGAGTGCCGCCATACCTCGCGGTCTTGCCGCCGGCGTGCTGGCGACGCTTCCGATGCAATACGGGGTTCCGGGGGCGGAGAATCTGGCCCCGGTCGTATTCGCGGTGATTGTCCTCAGCGTCCTCGTTTTTGCGATCGGCTTCTCGATAGTGGGCCGGTTGCCCGACGAGCCCGCACCCGCAACGTTTGACGAAGACTTGGGGAGAACAATGAAACGGGGAGGAATCCAATGAAGCAATCGCGGATTTCCAAGGGCCTGCTGTTGATGCTGCCACTTTTCACAATCGCACTATTGTTGGGTCACGGCATCGGCTCGGCGGGATGCGCGCGCACGCAATCGGAAACTTCCGCGAAATCCGCCGCGCCGCCTCAACAGCTCAGCCCTGAGGGTCAAGCTACGTTGCGCGCGATCATCCAGGCCGGAAATCTCCCAGACCTGCGCTGGCCCGACTTCAGCGACTACGACAAGCACGTGCAGAAATTTTACGAGTCATACGGGTATTCGCTCCCGTGGATCAAGGGAATGGAGCCAACCTCACAGGCGCGGCAAGTCATTGCGCTTCTGTTGCAAGCGGAGGAAAAGGGATTGTCCGCTGAGGATTATGATGGGCCGCGTTGGGGCGAGCGATTGGAGAAACTCAAAGCCGCCGCGGCGCAGCCGTCAGAAGCAGATGCGGCTCGATTCGATGCCGCGCTCACCGTTTGCGTGATGAGATACATCTCGGACCTCCACATCGGCAAGGTGAATCCGAAACATTTTGAGTTTGGTTTGGACGTTGAGGCCAAAAAATACAATTTACCCGAATTCCTGAAAGAACATGTTGTGGATGCTTCCGATGTTGCGGGCGTCCTGGCGCAAGTGGAACCTCCCTACCCGGGTTACCGCCGTACGATCCAAGCCCTGCATACTTACTTGGCCCTTGCGAAGGAGTATGACGGGAAACCGCTTCCGGCCGCAGAAAAGACGATCGCCGCGGGCGACTCCTATCCGGGCGTGCCCCAACTGATCCGATTGCTCCGACTGGTGGGCGACCTTCCAGCTGACGCAAGCGTTCCGGAGAATGGAACTGTGTATCAAGGCGCCCTTGTGGACGCGGTCAAGAATTTTCAGCGCCGGCGTGGCCGGGACCCGGATGGGCGAATCACCCCGCAAACATTGGCCGATTTGAACGTGCCTCTCACGAGCCGCGTGCGGCAAATGCAACTGACTCTGGAGCGCTGGCGGTGGTTGCCCCTTGCTTATCAAAAGTCGCCCATCGTCGCGAATATCCCCGAGTTTCGCCTCCGCGGATATGACGAAAACTTCAAGATCGCTTTCTCGATGAACGTCGTGGTCGGCAAAGCCTATAACCACAATACCCCGGTATTTAGCGACACCATGCAATACGTCGTATTCCGACCTTACTGGAGTGTTCCCAATTCCATCGCCAAGTCTGAATTCCTTCCGCACATCGCTCGCGATCCCGACTACCTGGCGAAAAAGGGATTCGAGGTGGTGAACAGCCGCCAAGAGGTCGTCACGTCGGGAACAGTGACGAGCGACATACTCGCGCAACTCCGGGCAGGCAAGCTATTCATCCGGCAAACACCGGGTCCGAAAAACTCGCTCGGACTCGTGAAGTTTATCTTTCCGAACAGCTACAGCGTGTACATGCACGATACGCCCGCGCAGGAATTCTTCGCGAAGTCCCGGCGGGATTTCAGCCATGGCTGCATTCGCCTGGAAAAGCCCGCCGATCTGGCGGTTTGGGTGCTGCATGACAATCCGGGCTGGAACATGGACCGCGTCCGCGCGGCCATGAATGGAAGTCCAAATCAACAGGTGAATCTTGCGCATCCGATTCCGGTCTTAATCGTTTATGGCACCGTGATCGTGACTGAGGATGGACTCGTTCATTTTTACGACGACATCTACGGGCACGATGCCGCGCTCGAAAAGGTTCTTGCGAAAGGATATCCGTATCCGGGTTAATCGCCGGCGATGAGGCTGGCGGGGCAGTCGAAGCACCACTGGCGGACGCGTCCGGTGTCGACATGGATGAAGTCGGAGTGAGGATAGTAGCCCACGCCGCCGCGACGCAGGGCGAGAGCCGCTTTGCGCAGCTTGAGCGTGTCGATTCCGGGCATGCGCAGGTCGATCGCTTCCGCTTGAATGTGAAGGCTGTTCTTGGCGACTCCGGTGGTGTGAGCGCGAAGAGATTCATTCGTCGAGGAAGTGCGGTAGCCGCAGACGATGTCGATCTCGCCGCCGGGATGACCGATCGCTACCGTGAGATCGGAGAGGATATCGTACAGGCGCGGATCGAAATGGTGAACGTCGCCCGTACGATGATCGCGCAGGAAATAATCCAGCTTGGCGAGCGCGTCCGGAATGTACTGGCTACCGCGGCGGTAAACAAGCTCAATCCGTTCAGCGGTGTGGGTATTGTAAAGCAGCAGGAGATGTTCCTGGCCCTCCTGGGAGGACGACTGCGGTGGGGATACTCCGCGCGACTGGGCATGCGCGCCGCTCGGCGCAATCAGGAATAGGATTGCGCCCGCGACCCCTAAACATTTAGAAAACTTTCTACACGCGTTCATATATTCTCTTTCAACTCAATTTTAACACAAGCAGGCGGCACGCCCCATTCGGCTAGGTCAAACAGTCGCCAATCCTGCCCACGCGACGAAATCACGGCGACGCTGCAAGTGGCGTTTGTGGGCGAGGACCGTGAATCCGACGGGCTCGCGAGGGGCCAACTGTTAACTGCGATTCCGTTTGCTCAGGCGGGAGTGGACATGGAGCTGAGGAATTCCATGTTGGATTTGGTTTTGGTGAGACGGCTGAGCAAGAGCTCCATGGCTTCGACGGTGGAGAGTGGGCTCAGAACCTTGCGCAGGACCCAGACGCGGCTGAGCTCGTCGGGGGGAAGGAGGAGTTCGTCCTTGCGGGTGCCGGAGCGCTGGATATCGATGGCGGGGAAGACGCGCTTATCGGCAAGGCGCCGGTCGAGGTAGATTTCCATGTTGCCGGTGCCCTTGAACTCTTCGAAGATGACGTCGTCCATGCGGCTGCCGGTGTCAATGAGTGCGGTAGCGATGATGGTGAGCGAGCCGCCTTCTTCGACATTGCGCGCTGCGGCAAAGAAGCGGCGGGGACGCTGGAGAGCGTTGGCGTCAATACCGCCGGAGAGAACTTTGCCGGAGGGCGGGGTGACCGCGTTATAAGCGCGCGCAAGGCGCGTGATGGAATCGAGCAGGACGACGACGTCGCGCTTGTGCTCGACGAGGCGCTTGGCTTTCTCGAGGACCATTTCCGCGACCTGGATGTGGCGCTGCGGCGGCTCATCGAAGGTGGAGCTGATGACTTCGCCCTTCACCGTGCGCTGCATGTCCGTGACTTCTTCGGGGCGCTCGTCTATGAGCAGCACGATGAGCGCGACTTCCGGATGATTGGTGGCGACGGCATTGGCCATGGACTGCAGAATCATGGTCTTTCCGGTGCGCGGGGAGGCATTAACCAGGCCGCGCTGGCCCTTGCCAACGGGGCAGAGAAGATCGAGGACGCGGCCGGTCAAATTTTCCTTGGTGGTTTCCATCTTGAGGCGGCCCTGGGGGTAGAGCGGCGTCAGGTTGTCAAAGAAAATCTTGTTGCGCGCGACTTCGGGGTCTTCGAAATTGACGGCTTCGACTTTGATCAGCGCGAAATAGCGCTCGCCGTCTTTCGGCGGGCGCACCTGGCCGGAGACGGTGTCACCGGTGCGGAGGTCGAATTTGCGAATCTGCGACGGGGAGACGTAAATGTCGTCCGGGCCGGGGAGGTAGTTGTATTCCGGCGCGCGAAGAAAGCCGAAGCCGTCGGGGAGGCATTCGAGGACGCCTTCAGAGAAGATCAGGCCGTTCTTCTCGGTCTGCGCGCGGAGGATCTGGAAGATCAACTCCTGCTTGCGCATGCCGCTGGCGCCGGGAATGTTGAGTTCCTTGGCGATCTTGGCGAGGTCGGTGATATTCTTTTCCTTCAGCTCGGCAAGGCTAATGCTCATCTGATTGTTTCCTTCAACTTGTGTTTCTTTCATAAGTCCTTAACTTTGATTGTGAAATTGACCCTGTTCAACATGACCCCGATAAGATCGAGGCCAACGAAAATCCGGATTGTATACGGGGCAGCACACCGCACTGGCGGACAAAAGAAAACCAGCCAGGATGGAGCGAACCAGAATTCCTGCAACCGGCAGCAGCGCAAAACCTGGACGGACTGACGACAGCCGCAGGGCGGGCCGGGCCCCAAAAGCGCTGCTTAGTTTGTCAAACTTTTATCTTTCTCTTCGCCGGCGACGAAAGCTTCCGCAACGGGCGCAACCGCGGCATGCTCCAGCGGTACAATAGGCCGCTCGAGCGCAACCTGCAGCACTTCATCCATGGTCTCAACACTGTGAACCGCGAGACTGGAGAGGATCTCCGGCGGGATATCCGCCAAGTCCTTCTCATTGTCCTTCGGAATGAGTACCGTACGCAAGCCCATTCGGTGGGCAGCAAGGAGCTTTTCCTTGAGGCCGCCGATGGGGAGAACCTTTCCGCGCAGCGTGATTTCGCCGGTCATGGCCACGTCGCAGCGCACGGGAATCCTGGTGAGGGCGCTGACGATGGAAGTGCAGATGGTGATGCCGGCGGAAGGGCCATCCTTGGGGATGGCGCCTTCGGGAACGTGCACGTGGATATCGAGGGTGCGGTAGAAATCTTTCGGCAAACCGAGCTGTGCGGAGCGCGAGCGCGCGTAACTCATGGCGGCCTGCGCGGATTCCTGCATGACGTCACCGAGCTTACCGGTCAGCGTCAAGCGGCCTTTGCCTTCCATCAAGGTGGATTCCGTGGAGAGCACGGAGCCACCCACTTCGGTCCAGGCCAGGCCGGTGGCGAGGCCGATTTCGTTGTGTTTTTCGAGCCAGATTTCGCGGAACTTGATGACACCGAGAAAATCGTTTGTGTTCGCAGGCGTGATTTCCGCTTTGACCGCCGTGCCTTCGGTTACGACTTTGCGCGCCATCTTGCGCGAGATGTTCTGAATCTCCCGCTCCAGACTGCGCACGCCGGCCTCATGCGTGTAGTGGCGGATGATTTGCAGCAGACCTTCATCGGTAAAGGTGAGATTCTGATCGGTCAGGCCGGTGGCCTCACGCGTCTTTTTCACGAGGAAGCGCTTGGCAATTTCGAGCTTTTCCTGCTCCGTATAGCCAGGGAGGCGCAAAATCTCCATGCGATCCTGCAAGGGCTGCGGAACGGTGTGCAGGACATTGGCGGTGCAGACGAACATCACTTTCGAAAGGTCGTACTCGACGTCCAAATAGTGGTCGGTGAAAGCATGGTTTAACTCGGGATCGAGCACTTCCATGAGCGCGGCTGAGGGATCGCCGCGGAAATCCATGGACATCTTGTCGACCTCGTCGAGAACGAAGATGGGATTGACCGTGCCGGCCTTCTTCATCATCTGGATGATCTGGCCCGGCAGCGCGCCGATGTAGGTGCGGCGGTGGCCGCGAATTTCGGCTTCATCGCGCACGCCGCCCAGGGAGACGCGAACGAATTTGCGTCCGGTGGCGTGGCCGATGGACATCGCGAGCGAGGTTTTGCCGACGCCCGGAGGCCCGACAAAACAGAGGATCGAGCCCTTGGGATTTTTTACGAGCTGGCGAACGGCCAGGAATTCCAGGATGCGTTCCTTGATTTTTTCCAGGCCGTAATGTTCGTCATTGAGGATTTTTTCGGCGGCGCGGATGTCGCGAATTTCCTTGGATTTTTTCTTCCAGGGCACGGCGAGGAGCCAATCGAGATAATTGCGGCTCACCGTGGATTCGGCGGACATGGGCGGCATGAGCTCGAGGCGCTTGAGCTCCTGGATTGCTTTTTCGTGGACGTCCTTGCTCATCCCGGCGGAGTCGATCTTTTTCTTGAGTTCGTCGATCTCGTTTTTTTCGCCGCGGCCGAGCTCTTTCTGGATGGCCTTCAGCTTTTCGTTGAGGTAGTACTCTTTTTGCGCGCGCTCCATCTGGCGCTTAACGCGAGTATTGATGTTGCGGTCCACGTTGAGTTTTTCGAGCTCGATTTCGAGGATGTCGCCGATGCGGTTGAGGCGCTCGATGGGGTCAACGGTTTCGAGCAGATCCTGCTTTTCATCCACGGGGAGCTGCAGATTTGCAGCGATGGTGTCCGAAAGGCGCCCCGGATCATCCACACGAGCGGCGGCGATCATGGTGTCGTAATTCAGGCTTTGCGAGAGCTTGATGAACTGTTCGTACAAGCCTGTGACCTTCTGCACGGTTTGTTCGACCTGAGGAGAAGGCTCGACCCGCGCGGTCAGCAGGCGGAGGGAGGCGCGGAAGAATCCCTCCTCGGCGGCGATGGATACCGCCCGGGCACGCTCCACCCCTTCGACCAAAACTTTGATGTTGCCGTCAGGAAGCTTCACGCTCTGCACGATGTTCGCGAGGGTGCCGACGGCGTAGATCTCTTCCGGCTTGGGGTCGTCCACCGAGGCATCGTGCTGCGTGGACAGGAAAATCTTCTTGTCGCCGGCCAGCGCTTCTTCGAGCGCACGCACGCTGGCTTCGCGGCCGACGATGAAGGGGGTCATCTGCTGCGGGAAAATGACCATATCGCGCACCGGCATCATCGGCACGCGCTTCAATTCCTGTTTTTCGCGGTTGAACATTAGGGCCCCTGGTCTGCGTTCGAACGCCCGAAGCGGCTTCAGCCGGCTTTTTCGAGCAAGCTCCAGTTAATTTCGCGCGTGCGGACCATGTCCGCGGTGACCACGAAATCGCGCACTTTCCGCTGCATCGGGAGGTGATACATGAGTTCCAGCATGAGGTCTTCGAGAATCATGCGCAAGCCCCGAGCGCCGACCTTGCGCTGCATTGCTAACTCCGCGACGGTCTCGAGAGCATCGTCGGTAAAGCGGAGTCTCACGTTTTCGAATTCGAACAGACGCTGGTACTGCTTCAGCAGGGCATTTTTGGGCTCGGTGAGGATGCGCACCAGCGCGGACTTATCGAGGTCGGTCATCACGCCGGCTACAGGCAAGCGGCCGACAAATTCCGGAATCAGGCCGTAGCGGATCAGATCACCGGGCTGCACCTGCTCGAGCAATTCGGTATTGCGGCGCTGCGGCGTGGCGGGGGTTGCGTCGGTGTGGAAACCCAGCGAACGGCGGCCGGCGCGCTTTTCGATAATTTTTTCGAGGCCAACGAAGGCTCCGCCGCAGACGAACAAAATATTGGTCGTGTCCACCGGCGTAAATTCCTGGTGCGGGTGCTTGCGACCGCCTTGCGGCGGGACGTTGGCAACCGTTCCTTCCAGAATCTTGAGCAGCGCTTGCTGCACGCCTTCGCCGGAGACGTCGCGCGTGATGGAAGGATTTTCGTCCTTCTTCGCAATTTTATCGATCTCGTCGATGTAAATGATGCCTTGCTGCGCTTTTTGGACGTCGCCGTCAGCGGCCTGCAGCAGCTTCAAGATAATGTTTTCGACGTCTTCGCCGACGTAGCCCGCTTCGGTCAGCGTGGTGGCGTCCACGATCGCGAAGGGAACATCGAGCATGCGCGAGAGCGTCTGCGCCAGCAGGGTCTTGCCGGTTCCCGTCGGGCCAATCAGGAGAATATTGGACTTGCTCAGCTCGACGTCGCCCGGCTGTTTGTTCAGGAAGATCCGTTTGTAATGGTTATAAACCGCGACGGAAAGTTTCTTCTTCGTGCGGTCCTGGCCGATGACGTAGCCGTCCAGGAATTGCTTGATCTCCGGGGGACGAGGAAGCTTTCTCGCCGGCGCCGTGGTCTGCTCGCGCTTTTCATCTTCCAGAATGGTCTGGCAAACACTGACACATTCGTTGCAGATGTAGGCGCGGGGATAGTCCGAAGGCGAACTGATGAGCTTTTCGACCTGTTCCTGCGTTTTATGGCAGAAAGAACAGCGCAACGGCTCGTCTGGGTTGAATTTTTTCACCGGTGTGAAGGCCTCGTCTCCGCTGGGCTTCGACGGAGTCTATAAACCTATTCTAGGCCGATTTATCTCCCGAAAGAAATGGAAACGTTTTGGGTTACTAACTTTTTGGAACATGAACTTCGGCCGCCGAATTCCGTGCATGGCCAGAATTGGCCACACCGAGCTATCGGTGCTTGAAAATAATCTCGTCGATCATCCCGTAGTCCTTGGCCTGCTCGGGATTCATAATGAAATCGCGCTCGACGTCTTTTTCGATGCGGTCGATCGATTGCCCGCTGTGCTTGGACAGAAGCTTGTTGATGGTGGTGCGCATACGCAGGATTTCTTTGGCGTGAAGATCGATGTCGGTGGCCTGGCCGCCGAGCCCGGACATCCACGGCTGGTGAATGAGGACCCGAGCGTTGGGAAGCGCGAAGCGCTTCTTCGCCGCGCCGCCCGCGAGGAGCAGCGCGGCAATGGATGCGGCCTGGCCGACGCAGGTGGTGACGACGTCGGGCTTCACAAACTGCATGGTGTCATAGACCGCGAATCCCGCGGTAATCGAACCGCCGGGAGAATTGATGTACAGCTGAATGTCTTTCTCCGGATCCTCGGCCTGGAGGAACAGCATCTGCGCGGTTGCGAGATTGGCGACGTGGTCGTCAATGGGTGTGCCGATAAAGATGATGTGTTCCTTGAGGAGACGCGAGTAGATGTCGTAGGCGCGCTCTCCGCGGCTGGTCTGTTCGACCACCATGGGTACAAGCGTCGTCCCGCGGTATTCTGGTTCCTCGAAGTTTTTCATTTGGGTGATTGATCGCCTTGGGGTCCCAAAGTTCGCCGACCGCCCCGTGGCCGTGAAACCTACTGTTGCGCGCCGGATGCGGACCTCGTTTACGTTGTTCCCGCTGCGGCTACCGTCTTAATCCGGGAATTCTGCGCGAGCCAGTCGAGAGTTTTATCACTCCGCAGCTTAGCTTTCATCCTATCGAGCGTACCTTGCTTTGTCAAACGAGCGCGAATCACTTCCGCCGATTCGCCACTATGCCCGCCGAGGTGCTGGAGCTCGTGGTCGACCTCCTGGTCGTTCACTTCAATACTTTCTTTGGAGGCAATGCGGTCCACGATCAATTCCGCCTTGACGTCATCGGCAGCGCGCTCCTGCTGGCGCCTGCGGAGAGTCACCCAATCGACGTTGACCGCGCGCGGGTCGACGCCCTGCGCCGCCAGCGAACGGACCACACGCTCGAGCCGCACGTCCATCTGGTGCTCGACCAGGGCCTCGGGAACGGGGAAGTCGTGGAGCTTCACGAGAGAGGCGAGGACTTTCTCGTGCAACAGCTCTTTGTGATTGTGATCGCGCTGATGCTCCAGGTTTTCGCGAACCTTCTTCTTCAGTTCATCAAGCGTCGCCGCGTCGCTGACGTCTTTTGCAAATTCGTCATTCAGCTCGGGGAGTTTCTTCGTCTTGACGCCCAGCACTTCGGCGGCGTAGTGATAGGTTTTTCCGGCGAGCTTGGCGTCCGGGTAGTCGGCGGGATAGATGACATCAAAATTCTTGTGCTCGCCGACCTTTGCGCCGCGCAGATTTTCGTTAAACGCCGCCATGGTCTCTTCCGCGCCGATGTGGCAGAGCACGCTGTCTGCCTGCAGAGGTTCTCCGCCACCCGCGGGCGTGCCCAGGAGCTTCAGTTGGACGAAATCGCCGTTTTCGACGGCGCGTCCCTCGACAGGAGCGAATGCGGCGGCGCGCTCGCGCATTTCCTCGAGCGCCTTCGTGACGTCTTCGTCTGTAATTTCCATGGCGGGCATTTCGATTTCCAGGTCTTTGTAATTTCCCAGCTCGAAATCCGGAAGCACCTCGAACACCGCGCGGAACTTGAGCGGCTGGCCCTCGGCGTAATCCAGTTTGTCCACCTGCGGCTGCGAGACCGGAGTCAGTTTCTGTTCGGCAACGGCTTTCTCCACGCGCTCCGGCACCAGGGACTGCAGCACTTCGCCCTTGATGTCATCCGCGAATCTGCGGCGGATCAGCGAAATGGGCGCTTTGCCGCGGCGAAATCCCGGCACATTGGCAATGCGGGCGAACTCCTTGGCGACGCGCTCCATCGCCTTCGATACTTCCTCCGCGGGAATTTCCAGGTCGAGCTCGCGGCGGCAGGTTGCTTCGGCCATACGGCGATCCTTTCGTGTCACTACGACGGATGCGAGTCACAATGTTCGCTGGTCCCGACAGGGCGCGTCCCGGTCCTCGTTTGCGGAAACGCCAAGCTATGAAATGAGGCCAGACAGGTGAGAGATCACCTTCAAAATCGAAATGTCAGTATAGGGGAGGCGTCCCACATCGTCAATTCACGACTTTTTTCCGCGCAGCTTCAGGAGAGCTTCAACCAGCGCGTCGAATTCACAAGATTGTGTGTAGATGTAAGCTGAGGCGCGAGCGGCAGTCTGTACTCCCATGCGATTTAGAAGCGGCCCCGCGGCGAGATCGCCTCCCCGGATGGCAATCCCTTCTTCGTTGAGAGCTCTCACGATATCAAGCGCCGAAATGCCATCGATAACAAACGAAAATACCGAAACGCGATCGTTCGCATCGGATGGACCGAGAAGCCGAAGCCCGTCAACTTCGCGGAGCCGCAACAGCGCGTGACGCGTCAGTTCTTGCTCACGTCGCCAGAGCTTTCCGGCGTTGAGCGACTCGATGAATTTGACGGCAGCAGCAAGACCTACGGTACCGGCAACATTCGGCGTCCCCGCTTCGAATTTCAGCGCACCCTCGGCAAAATGCGCGGCGGCTGACTCCAAATCCACATCGTGAACCATGTTGCTGCCCGACTGGTAAGGCGGCATGTCGTCGAGAATCTCGCGCCGCGCCCACAGAACGCCTATGCCCATGGGGCCCATCATTTTATGGCTGGAAAAGGCCATGAAATCGCACCCGAGCTCCTGGACATCCACCGGAAAATGCGGTACGGACTGCGCAGCGTCGATCAGTACGCTTGCTCCAGCACGGTGCGCTCTTTCGCAAATCTCTTTAACCGGATTAATACGCCCAAGCACATTAGAGACGTGAGAAAGGGCAACCAGTTTTGTTCGATCCGAGAGCAACGCGCTGAGGTGGTCCAGCCGCAATCGTCCCTCGTCGTCCACGTCCACAAAACGAAGGCGCGCCCCGGCGCGCAGCGTCGCGATTTGCCAGGGGACAAGGTTTGAATAATGCTCGGCAATACTGAGCAAAACTTCGTCACCAGGGTGGAGGTGCGCACCGCCCCAGGAAGAAGCGACGAGATTGATCGCCTCCGTTGCTCCCCGTGTCCAGACGATTTCTTCCGCGACGCCTGCGTTTACAAAGCTCGCAATCGTACGCCGGGCTTCCTCGTAGTGTTCCGCGGATTGCCGCGCCAGCCAATGCAGAGTTTTCGAGGGGTTGGCATTGACGCGGCGATAATAGTCCGCGATAGCGTTGATAACCTGGACTGGCCGCTGAGCTGTGGCAGCGCTATCCAAATAGATGAGCGGATGCCCGTGGTTCCGTTGCTGAAAGATGGGAAAATGTTCACGCAAATTACCAGATGTCACCGCGAGCTGCTTTGTGGAACCGATTGTTTCGTGAGCGAAGTCAGTGTCTGCGTGAGCGCCACAGAGAGCACCGGAGGCTGCCAAAGCCGTAGCCCCCGAGAGTTTGCGTAAGAAATCGCGCCTTTGAATTTCCATCGGACATCTCCCATGCTCGGTGGAGAATGGAACGGCATTGTGTCCGGCGACGGCGCTCCGTTGAAGGAAGTGACACCGCCAAGCGCCCTGCCCCTACGTTAATCCGGTGAAGGATCTGGCCTGCTTTCTCTCCTGTTTTTTTCGGCCAGGTTTCTCTGCGGGCTTTGCGATTGCCAGTGAACGGTAGAGCGCCTCGAACAGCTCCATACCCTGGTTCAGCAATTCCTGATCGTCCTGGTGAAGCAGGCGCAAGCCTTCGACCAGACGTCCCACGGCAATGGTCTCCGGCAATTCGTAGCGTTCCTCCTTCAAATCGAGGTCGTGCACGATCTGGCCGATGCGCTCGACCGCGGGACTCCGAATTCCAAAGCGGCGCACCAGTGTTTCGAAGGTGCAGGAATTTCCTTCGTGACTAAACTTCACTCCAAACATGTCGAAGGGAACGGCGTCGGGTGCGCTATCTGGCTTTTCGGCAAATACAAATTTTGCGCCGGTGTCGATGAATTTCCTGATTAACCAGGCGGACGACATGCGGTCGACCCCGGGCCGAGGACGTGTCACCCAAGTCTGCAAGTGGAATTGTTCACCCATGAGCGTGTCTCCTTCCTTTGATGTCCTGCGCGGAGCTGGAACGCGGTCGGCTAGGCGCCGATCGAGAAGATCAAGCAGTCCGCCCGCCGCCTCCCGCCCGGGAGCTTGGAAGAAATCGATGGCCGAAATTTCGTCCCAGCGCTCGCGCAGGAGCCGAGAGGTTCGCACCAACCGCTTCTTGATCGGCGTGGCCATCCTGCCCCCTTTGAGCTTTTTCAGGAGTTTCTGCGCTTCCCGGCGAATTTTTTCAAAATCCGCTTTCCGCGCGCGGTGGAAGGCAGCGACGATTTCTGCCTCTGTTGTGGGTTCCAGGTGGTCTGCCACAAAGACGTTTGCCTGTCCTTTCATGGCCAGAATCTCTGTCTTGATCCACTCGAAGTCTTCTTGCGCTTGGGGGCTGTTCGGTAAGACATAGGCGGAATTCTTCAACCCTGCCGCGCCGACGTCTTGCAGGCGGCGCCAGGTACGAACGCGGACATTGGAAGGCCGAGTAGGGAGTTGATATACCAGCAACAGCCAAGCGGCCTTGCGCTGGCTGGGAGGACCGGGGGGGACGGAGGTTCGAGGACTTTTCATATTTTCAGTATCACACGTACATAGAACATGTAACATATATTACAGCAAGAGTCAAGCGTTTGTTCATCTGCCCTGGCAGTCCTCCGAGAAGGATGGGGTTGCAGCCGGCTGGCAACGCCTCAGTTGACGAACTGCTTTCGGTTACAATCCTCAGTGTCTCGGAGGAGATTCCGTGAGAAACAGTGCCGTGCTGCTGGTGCAGTGCCCGGACCGCAAAGGGCTGGACGCGGCAATCGCCGATTTCATCTACTGGCATGGCGGCGACATTCTTCATTTCGAGCAACATCAGGCGGGTGAGGAACGTTTTTATCTTGCCCGCGTTGAATGGGATCTCACCGGTTTCGAATTCGATCTGAAAGATTTTCCGAAATGGTTCGCTCCCATCGCCAAACAATTCTCAATCCGCTGGCGCATCACCAGCTCAAACTATCGCCCGCGTGTCGCCATCTTTGTTTCCAAGTACGACCACTGCCTGGTGGACCTGCTGTACCGGCAGCGGATCGGCGAGCTGGCTTGCGAAATTCCGCTGATCATCAGCAATCATCCCGACGCCAAACGTCACGCCGATTTTTATGGAATCCCGTACCACGTCGTGCCGGTGACAAAAGAGAATAAGCCGGACGCGGAGAGACAGGAGATGGAGTTCCTTCGCAAAAACAACATCGACCTCATCGTTCTTGCGCGCTACATGCAGGTGCTCTCCACCGACTTTATCCGCCACTATCCGCAGCAGATCATTAACATTCACCATTCCTTCTTGCCGGCGTTCGTCGGCGCGAAGCCGCACCTGCAGGCCTACGAACGCGGCGTGAAGCTCACCGGCGCAACAGCGCACTACGTCACCGAAGCTCTCGATGACGGCCCGATTATCGAGCAGGGTGTCGCGCGCATCTCTCATCGCGATGCGCCCGAGGACCTAGTGGAAAAAGGCCGCGACGTTGAGAAAGTGGTGCTCTCCCGCGCGGTTCGCTGGCACATCGAGAACCGCATCCTGCTCTACCGCAACAAGACGATTATTTTTGAGTGAGACGCTGGCGAGCATAGGGAATCGCGGGGGATTCCCGAAGTCAATCTAATCTGCGGCGGCGGGGCGGCTCAGCGCGCCGCTGAGAGCGGCATACAGCAAACGATGAAAGAGATGTTCGCCGGCCTCGCGGCGGACGGACAGGCGGCCCGCAACATAAGCGCGCGAGCCGAGGCCGTGCTGCACGGCGTCGCAGATGGACATGTCTTCGTCCTGCACTTTCTCGCTGACCTTGATGCTTTCTTTGTTGCGCGCCTCGGCGGCTGCGCTGACATCGGCGAAGTAGTAGTCGAAGACGACGGCGCATTTGTCAACGCCGAGAGGCAGCACTAAATTTGTGTCCATCACTCCTTCGTACGCGTTGATCATGAAATTCGGATAGATCCAGAGATAGAAAGCACGGCCCTGCCGTGTGGCGGCGACTCCCGCTTCCGAGCCGGAGTCCGAGGAGAGTGGGCTGGACTGCAGACAAGCGCGCTCCAGGTTTTCAATCGAGTATTTCGTGTATTCGATTACGCTGCTGAGTCCTTTATGTGCGTGCGGGACGTGATAGCCGCCGTCGAGATAATTATCCACGTAGACTTTCCAATTGCAGTTCAGGGTGTAAACGCGCCGGTCGAAAAAGTGCAGTTTTCTAGAAAGCTCCAGCGGCGTGACCAAATCCACGACCGTTCCAAGATAATCGCGCAGCGCCATGGCGCTCCCGTTCAGGTTCACGAAGACGAAATTCTCCCAGACGTCCACGCGCACGGGAACAAGCCCATTCTTCGCGCGGTCAAAATTGCAGACGCCATCGAACTCGACCATGCCCTTCAGCGCCCCGTCGGTTCCGTAGGTCCAACCGTGATACGGGCAACGGAACTGCTTCGCGCAGCCCTGCGCGTCGGTCACGACGGCGGCGGCGTGATGCCGGCAGACGTTAAAAAACGCACGCAATTGGCCGTCGTCGCCACGCGCCACGACGATGGGTTCGCCCGCAAGGTCGGCGGTGAAGAACTGGCCCTTTTCGCGCACCTGATCCACGCGTCCCGCCACTTGCCAGGTTGCCGCGAAAACGCTTTGCTGCTCGAGGTTCGCTAAACGTGGATCGAAATACCACGGCGCCGGAATCGTCCAAGCATGATCGAGCGGGTCGTTCGGGTTGTAGAGGTTGATGAGGGCCTGAATGCTGCGCTCCATGCGTGCTCCTTGGTGCGGAAGGAGGGATTTGAACCCCCACGGCCTTTCGGCCACAGGATCCTAAGTCCTGCGCGTCTGCCAGTTCCGCCACTCCCGCAACCGTGCTACCACTATACCGGGATTTTGGGCCGAATCTCCAGATGGGCGGCAGTGATGCGCCGCCCGGTTTGACGGGTCGCTAGCTTGGTCTGGTTTGGGCTTGCTGGTTCGACCGTTGGGGCTTCCGGAAGCCGTTGGAAACTAGCTGGATTGCGCCCTGCACCAGGAGCATAATAATGACGTTCAACAAACCGGGCTCGTCGGCCTCCCCGCCCGCCGAACTCCAGCGCTGAATCGTCTAGGGCGTGTTCTGGCTCGACCGCTGCACGCGAGGGCAGCGCCATGATTATTCAGGAGCACGGCGACCATCTCGTTCTGATCCGGCAGACCGACCACGCGATACTGTCGGGTTTCTTCGCTCGTGAGTGGGGGAACGAACACTTCGCCCGCCCCGAACCGTTTGCGTCCCTCTGCCTGGGTGCCGCGGAACACGACAATGGCTGGCGCGAATGGGAGTTGCAACCGGAGCTCGACCTCAAGACCCGGCTGCCCTACAGCTTCGCGTCCATCCCCACGGAACAACACATTGCTCTCTATCAACGCGGTATCGAGCGTCTCGTCAAGGAGGATCACTACGCGGGCTTGCTTGTCAGCATGCACTGCGCGGAGCTCTACGACCGCACGCGAGCGACAATGCCGGGATATTCCGCCAAGTACGTGAAAGCCAACGAGACACATCTGGCCAACGATTTTGTGCAGCGGCTGAAACTTCAGCAACTGCGGCTGAAAGTGGACCTGCGAGCGAATCCCGATACGAGGAATTTCGCCGAAGAAAAAACGCTGCAAGCGAATTATCAGCGCCTCGAAGCGCTGGACCGCCTCTCACTCTACTTTTGCCTGGCGCCGCTGGAAGAGGCCACGATTGACCATGTCCCGGTCAATGACGATGGCGGCGAGACAGACTGGGATTTACGGCCGGAGCGAGGCAACGTGGTGGCGCTCGCGCCTTACCCTTTCCGCAGAGACTCGATCGAATTTAGTGTCATGGCGCGGCGCATCCCAAAGCGCGTTTATGACGACGACCTTGATTTTCAGAAAACACTCGCCCACGCTCCCTATTTTGCGAAGAAATTTACTTTGCGTGAGGCCGGAGAGAGCGCGCAATCGCGCGCCGGCGCAGCCTAATCATTCGAGTTGCCGCCCCCGCGTTTCGGGCAAGGCCAGCGCAAGCATGGCCGCCACGAAAAACGCCGCCGCCTGCAGAAAAAAAGCCGGCCCGATTCCGTATCGAATCGCCAGCGCACCCACCGCAAAGGGCGCGGCCGCGGACAGGCCACGGCCGATGTTATAACTGAGCCCCATCGCAGCGGCGCGAATTTCTCCAGGAAAAATCTCGCTGGCAATCGCCGCGTAGCCCGAAAAAAAACCTGTTCCGAAAAACGCCACAAGCGGCCCGAGCGCCAGCAGCCAGAAGGGGCTTCGCGCCATTCCGTAGACCGGCACAAGCACCGCGGCAATCACAAGGTAAACGAAAAACGATTTTCGCCGGCCGAAAGCATCCGCAAAGAATCCGAAGAGCGCATAGCCCAGCCACTTTCCGCCGCACAGTACCAGAAAAAACGTGGTTGTCTTGACCAGGCTCAGGCCGCGTCCTCCCTGCGAAGAAGGAAGCGACAGGTAGGCTGGGACCCACGTGAACAAGCCCCAGTAGCCGAACATGCCGCAGGCATTCATGGCGGTGGCCAGCAAACCGTCGCGAAAAACATCTTTTTCCAGAAGCTTATTCAGCCAGATTCCTCGCGCGCTTCGCTCGCGATTTTTCCAGATGGCCGGTTCGGGCACACTCCTCTGGATCCAGAAGACGAGCAAAGCGGGCAAGACTCCCACAAAAAATACGCCGCGCCAGCCGAAATGCGGCAAAACAACGGCGACGACGAGCGCCGCTATCGCCTCGCCGATGGCGTAGGCTGACTGCATCAGTCCGAGCGCTTTGCCGCGATGTTCCGCGCGCCAAGTTTCCGCGATGAGCGCCGCCGCTGCTGTCCACTCGCCGCCCATGCCCAATCCGAGCACGAAGCGGAACACGGCCAACTGCGGAATCGTGCGCGAAAAGCCGCAAGCGGCCGTCGCCAGGGAATAGACGAGGATCGAGGCCATCAGCGCGCGGGTTCTTCCGATGCGGTCCGCGAGCACTCCAAAGAAAAGCCCCCCGATGGCGGAAGCGATCAGTGTCAGCGAAATCAAGAAGCCCGCCGTGCTCTTGTCCATCGAGAATTCGCGAATCAAGTAAGCGAGGACGAGCGAGTACAACATGACGTCCATCGCGTCCAGCATCCAGCCCAGGCCGCCTGCAAGAAGCGATTTCCGCTCGGCCGAGGTTACATCGCGAGGCCATTCCAATCCCAGGATGCGGTAGGGAGGCGCCGGTCCGGGCAGCGCTGCGGAATTTGCGGCAGGGAATTGGGGCGTGGGGGGATTTGCCACGTCCTGATTCTAGTGCCGTTCCAACTTCTTTGAGCAAATCCTTTCGAAAATGCTTTTTCCGTGTTCGCGTCCGATCATTGGACCGTCATTTGGCCCGAGTAGTTGGAACGGCACTAGCGGAATGCCTCTGTCTGGTGGCCGGGAATGGGCAATGGGTAAATCGCCCGCTCAAGCGCGAACTGAAAGTGATTGCATCACTTCCTGCTTGACTTTCTGGATACCCGCCTCCATTGTTGTAGGCTTTGTCCCCGATGGTTTGGGACAATCGAAGGGAAGAAAGGCGCCTTCATCTCGTCATGACCCGGGTCCGGCTCTGTTTCCACGACCGCTGCTTTGACGGCACTGCCTCTGCTGCTTTTTTTTACCGCTTTTTTCGCGAGCGCTTCGATTCCGCCGCCGAGTTCGGCTTCACCGGCATGACGCACCGCGCCGCGCAGCCGTGGGAAGAGGGTCTCTTCGATGGCGACGAGAATGTCATCGTCGACTTCAAGTATTCGAATTCACCGAAAATTACCTGGTGGTTCGACCATCACCAGAGCGCTTTCCTCACGCCCGCAGACGCCGAGAGATTTCGCCGGCATCCCGGCGCGCATATGTATTACAAGCCGGACTTCAAGTCCTGCACAAAACTGATCGCCACGGTGGCGCAGGAAAAATTTGGCTTTGACACGAAACCCGTGGAAGAGCTGATCCGATGGGGCGACATCATCGACGGCGCGCAGTACCCCACGCCGCAGTCGGCGGTGGAGATGGCCGATCCCGCCACGCAGCTTGCGCTGGTCATTGAGGCCGCGCCGGAAAACGGCCTCCCCGCGCGCATCATCCCTGAACTTGCCTATCGTCCGCTGGCAGAAATGGTGAAGCTGCCGCTGGTCGCGCAATATCTCGGCCCGCTCCTCGAGCGCCACCGCAAATCCATAGAAATCCTGAAGCAGCGGGCGGAGGCGCGCGATGGCGTGATTTTTTTCGACGTCGGCGACCTCGACCTGGAAGGCTACAACAAATTCATTCCTTACCTGCTCCACCCGGAGTGCGTATATTCCGTCAGCGTGAGTGCGTCGGCCGTGCGCGCGAAAGTTTCGCTCGGCACCAATCCATGGAACCAGGCTAACGCCGGCCACAATCTTGCTTCTTTGGCGGAGAAATTCGGCGGCGGCGGCCATCCGCGCGTCTCCGCCATTTCTTTCGAGCCGCATGATTTGCCGCGCGCTCGCGAGGTCGCCCAACAATTGGCAGCGACGCTTCGCGCGAAATAATCCTTCACGGTTTTTCTTGACCCTCCGCGAAAACAACGGCAGTATCTTTCCACGAACCGATTCGGCCGAAACTTTTTTCCCGCCGGTTTGGCAATGACTGCTTGCTCTGCGGTCCAGCTTTTCAGCGATTTAAACGAGGTGTCGCTCATGTCCGCTGTGAAGAGAATTCTTGATCATGCACGCGCGGGGAAGCTTGCGCTTGCCGCGGCCGCGTTTTCTTTCGCGTTGGTCGCGGGGTTCGCTGTGTCCGTCTCGGCCCAGTCGGCGAAGCATCCCCTCCACGGCCTGACCGCGCCCGAGCATTGGGCGATCCTCGACGCGCTGCGAGCGTCGGGTCACACCGATAAGAATACGCGCTACCCGCTCATCACGTTGCGCGAACCCCCGAAGAACGAGGTGCTCCAGTGGAAGCCAGGCGAATCATTTCGCCGTGAGGCGTTCGTTTACGTCAAGCAGGGCCCGAAGACATTCGAGGCCACAGTGGATATCGCCGGGAGGAAAGTACTCTCCTGGAAAGAAATCCCAGGAGTGCAGCCAAGTCTGGTTGAAGATGAACTGACGGCTGCGGAAGAGGCAGTCACGGAAAATCCGGAATGGCAAGCGGCTATGCGCCGCCGCGGGATCACGGAGTATTCCACCGTCCGGTGTTACGGAAATTCGCCCGGCTATTTTGGCACGCGCGAAGAACAAGGGCGGCGCATACTCCGGGTCATTTGCATGGATCGCAGGGGCGTCTGGGAGACGGACAGCCGCCCAATCGAGGGCCTGATCGTGGTGTGGGATGCCGATGAGCGAAAGGTTTTGCGCGTAATTGACACGGGTGTCGTACCAATTCCGCGGACGCAAGGGAACTACGACACAGCTTCGGTTGGCAAGCTGCGCGATGTCCCCACGCCCATCACTGTTCAGCAGCCGCTCGGCCCCAGCTTCCGCGTCGAGGGCCAGAGCATCAACTGGCAGAAGTGGAATTTCCACTTCCGCATCGACCGGCGCGTCGGTTTGGTCGTTTCAAGTGTCGGCTACGCGGACGGAGACAAGCTGCGCTCCATTCTCTATGAGGGGTCGCTTTCGGAGATTTTTGTGCCATACATGGACCCGTCGGAAAATTGGTACTGGGCGACTTTCTTCGACGCGGGTGAATTCTCCAATGGATTTTCATCGCCGCTCGAGCCAGGCGCCGACTGCCCCGAAAACGCCGTATATTTCGATCAGGTCTACGCCGATCACAAAGGCATTCCTCAGCTTAATCCGCGCGCCGCATGCCTGTTCGAACGCTATAGCGGCGACATGGCGTGGCGCCACACGGGACATGCCGACCCTGTCGAGAGCAGAAAGCGGCGCGACCTCGTTCTACGCACCGTCGGCACATTTGGAAACTATGACTACGCGTTTGATTGGGTTTTCCGGCAAGACGGCACCATCGAGGTTGCTGTCGGCGCGACGGGTATCGACGAACTGAAGGGCGTGATTCCACGAACGGCCGAGGAAGACCGCGATGGCCAAGCAGAAAAGTATGGCCGGCTCGTAGCAGAGCACACTGTCGCTCCCGACCATGATCATTATTTTTCCTTCCGTTTGGATTTTGATCTTGACGGCACCGCGAACAGTTTCGTCAGGGACCAGCTCAAAGTCGAGCGCCTACCGGCGGACAACCCGAGGAAGAGCGTGTGGGTGGCGAAGCCGGAAGTGGCCAAAACGGAGAATCAGGCGAAATTGATGGTGAGCATGGAGCACCCGGAAATTTGGCGCGTGATCAACCCCAGCGTAAAGAACGCCGTGGGGCACCAGGTTGGATACGAAATCATGCCGGGGGAGAACGCGATGTCGCTCCTGCTGCCGGAAGACTACCCGCAGCGGCGCGCGGGTTTCACCAACTATCAACTCTGGGTCACGCCCTATCGCGAAAATGAGCGCTATGCCGCGGGCGATTACCCTGTGCAGAGCAAAGGAGGCGACGGCTTGCCTTCTTGGACCAGCGCAAATCGTCCGATCGAAAACACGGACATCGTCCTCTGGTACACCATGGGATTTCATCATGTGCCGCGCGCGGAAGATTTCCCCGTCTTGCCCACGATCTGGCACCAATTCGAGCTGCGCCCGAACAACTTCTTCTCGCAGAACCCTGCGCTTGACTTGCCGAAGCAGCCCTGATCGAGCATCCACATTGTCTCGCTGGCCTTGGCCCATGTCAGGTCGACAATTAGCCCGGCAGATGTCTCTCTACCTGTCCGTGATGTAGAATCCGGAGTCAGAACTTCTATGCGCGTCTCGGCTGGGATGCATCTGGGACGGTACGAGATCCTCACGCCGCTTGCAACGCGTGAGTCATATCCCGGCCATTAACATGAACGTCTTCGAACTTACGGGCGCGCTCGTTGACATCGAATCCGTGACGGGAAACGAAGAGCAGGTCGGCGAGTACCTATTCGCGCACCTTTCTTCTCTCGCAGCCAAGCATGCCGGTCAAGCAGAGCGCCAACGCGTCGAGCCGGGACGCTTCAACGTCCTCGCAACGTGGGGAAAACCTCTTGTCACGCTTTCGACCCATATGGACACCGTGCCCCCGTTTTTTCCGTCCAGCGAAAATGAGGAATTCATCCGAGGGCGCGGCGCTTGCGATGCCAAAGGCATCATCGCTGCCATGATCGCCGCTGCCGAAGCTCTACTTGATAAGTGCGCAAAGAATTTTGCTCTGCTCTTCGTCGTTGGGGAAGAACGCAACGGCGCCGGCGCGATCGCCGCTTCCAAATCGCCATGCGGCTCGCGCTTCCTTATTAATGGCGAACCCACCGAAAATTTGATGGCGCTCGGTTCGAAGGGCAGTTTGCGGTACGAACTCGTTGCGCGCGGCCGCCTAGCGCATTCCGCGTATCCTGAGCTAGGCCACTCTGCTATCGAGACGCTTCTCGACGTACTCGAGGACATTCGCCGCATCCCGCTTCCGGAGGACGCGCTGCTTGGCCGCAGCACACTCAACATCGGCACGCTCAGCGGCGGCCGTGCGCCGAACGTCATCGCCGATCACGCGCAGGCCGACCTGCTCTTCCGTCTCGTGGGCGATGCCGCGCCGATTCGCGCAGCCGTAACGGCCGCGGCTGCGGGCCACGCGGAAGCTCGCGAAGTGGTGTACTCTCCCGCCCAGCGCCTCGAGGCTTTTGAGAACTTCCCTACGACCGTGGTTTCGTTTACTACCGATATCCCGAGTTTTGCCGGGACGTGGGGCAGGCCTTTTCTAATCGGTCCGGGAAGCATCCACCTCGCGCACTCCGCCGAGGAGCACGTCCCGAAGAAGCAGCTTCTCGAAGCCGTCGAGATTTATGCGCGCCTAGTGAACAGCCTGCTCGCCGCTGAGGAAGGGAAATAAGTCCATCTGCCGCCGTGTTCGACAAATCCTCGGGTCCACTGTAAAATTCTAAAGTTGTTCGTGGGCCGGTAGCTCAATGGTAGAGCAGCTGACTCTTAATCAGCGGGTTGCAGGTTCGAGTCCTGCCCGGCTCACCAACCCTTTTAGTTTCAACACATCAAGCTGCTGCCAAGCTCGGCTTGGTAACATCTGATAACAACTCAGTTGCCATTTCATTCAGTGGAGCACGGAAATCTTCGGTCTCGACGTGTTGATACACGGAAAGCGTTGTTTGCACGTTGGAGTGACCGAGGAGTTCTGACACCACCTTCACTGGATAGCGCTTGAGGAGCTGAGTTGAAAGCGTATGTCTGAAGTCGTGCCAACCGCCGAGTTTTATTCCGAGTTCCTTAACCACTGGACGGAGATACCGATTGGCGGCATTTTTTGGGTCTACCGGCGTCCCGGACCGGGAGCGGAAAACCCATTCACCTTTACCAAGCAATTTCATCCGTTCGAGTAGTGCAGATGGTATCGGAATGTTTCGTTCGGAGCCCTTCGTCTTTGTAGTTCCTTCTTTCCGCTCATAAATGCGGCGTCGAACGTGAACAGTGTCTCCCTCGAAATCAGACCACTTGATTCCGATGGCCTCTCCAATTCGAAGCCCCGTTGCGGCAAGAAAGATAACCAAGGTTGCGTAAGGCTCTTCCAATCGTGCGGCTATTGTAGCGACCTGTTGCGGAGTGAGAATTGTCCGTTTTACCTTGGAGCCAGCGAGAGGCAATCTCACGCCAGCACAGGGATTTTTCTCAATCCAATCGCATGCCACTGCCCACGATAGGACACGACTCAGCGAGGCCCTCATTCCACGCAGAGTATTGCGGCAATACATCTTGGCTTTGTCTGCGAGAAATATCTCCACGTCGTACCGGCTAATTTCAGAAACCTGACGGCTTCCAAAAGCCGGGACGATATACGACTTCAGGTTGTAGATGTAGGTGTCCGAAGTACTGTCCTTGATGGTTGGCACAACCGCTGCTTTCCACCTCTCGAAAAGCTCTTCGAAGCTTTGTCGGGTTGTAGGCTTTTGGTTCATAAGAATCGCGAGTCGTTCCAAGGCCATCGCTCTGTTTGTGAGTTCGGACACAGGCCCGAGCTTCACATTTCGCTGACGGCGGGTAAATCCACCGTCTGGATTAGGAACGTCCTCACGCCACATCCCATACCACATCTGCTTACCTTTACTCCCTCTTTTGAAAACAGAACCACGTTGATAACGCTTGAAGCCCATAGGAACAATCCTTTCGGGTTTCAAGCGGTTTCCCGACTCAGTTCTACCTTGAAATTGTCTGCGGAGCAACTGTGGGTCAAATCGAAGAAGCCTGCCAACTCTCACAACGGAAAGTTCACGCAAATGGCGGCGTACCCATGTTTCAGAGACACCAAGTAAGCTAGCGGTCTGATGCACATCGAGAAGGGAACCATCATCTAAAGGAGCGAGGCCCATAGACACCGACTTTTTTGAGTTGGTGCTAGGCACGGAGTTTACCGGCTTAGGTCTTTCTGCCGGGCTCTTGTAAAGCGGCCACTCGCTAACTGCTGATTTCCGCGACTCTTCTGCGCCAGAGGTGGCAGCACAGCTTTCGGAAACAGCCACACGGTCCCTTCATGAGACCAAGACTTGCCGGATCGGTGAGATCCGACGTGCTTGTACAACGATACGAATTTCTTCCTCAATAAAAATGCAAGGGCGACCGGAGTCACCCACAATCCGGCCGTGGTGATTGCTTGCGCCGGTCGCCGGGTTTGAGAACCCCGCTTGGAGACTGTCCGATAAGCCTTTGGCTGTCGTCTCGGCGGTTACACACTTCGCAAGCCCCTGTGTGGAACGTAGGTTGGCTCAAAAACGGAGCCCGGCTTGCAATAATTCTAGAAAACTAACAGAAGCTTGACTTCAGTCCGGTGTGGGTTGTGGCGGAGCAGGCGGAACATACGTTCTGTTTAACTCTGCTCGAATGTCAGCGGCATCTTTACTCTGTTGACGACCATAACGTTTGTCGAGCATTTCTAAGAGTTCACTAAGTGATGCGGCAAACGTCGGAGATTGCATCAAACCGTGACGATGCGCCGATTCAATCACATCACTCGAAAAGCTACATTCAGGGTCAGCGAAATAGGACCCGGCGATTAATTCTCCGTTTGGGTTGGAAACTTGTTTGACCCAATTTCTCTTGAGACCGAGCAACGTGGCTGCAACACGGTCGAGCGTGTATCCTCCATCGTCATCGTAGTACTCATATGCCCCTGGGCCTACTTTCACTCTCACGCTACCTACGTTCTTGCCCAACTCTTCCACAACTCTGTTTGAGAATTCTCTTACGTAGGCGTTCAATGTTTTGTAGTGTTCGGTTGCAGCGAATTCGTCTCTCCATTCGATGGCGGTTGGAACATATTTAGACAGACGTTGCTCTTCACGACGCGCGGCTTGGGCTTTTCTCCATTCCTTGCGTTGGACTTCCTGTTCTTCCGGTGTCATTTCCGAAATTTTCTTCTTTCCCATAATGTGCTCCTACTATGCGGGACCCATTTCAGAGGGGCCAAAAAATACTTCAACCCGGTACGGCACTCCATCTCTAACCCGTCTAAAAAGTCTTGACAAAATGTCCGTAAAGTTCGTGCGACGCCTGGCGTATAGTTCCCAGGACGAAGGGGGCGTATGGGGGCGACCGCGCTCCGCCAACCCCGGCACCCTCGAAAGGGGACCCTAAAAAGCTTTTCCGGAAAATCCAACGCTCAAAGCTTCATCTGAGCCGGACGGATGCTCTGCGACTTTCTAATCACTGACCGGAAACCGGATTTTGTTGCTTGCAAAATTATTCCAGAAATTGCTTGACAACTTGCCGACTATTTGTTATACATAAAGTATGGCGAAGATGGGTAGACCTGTAATGAAAGCCAAAGAGCGGTCGAGTCATCTCATCGCTTTGAGGTTAACTCCTACCGAACACAAGACCTTGGAGCAAGCTGCTGAACGCTCCAAGCTATCTATGAGCAACTACGTCCGAGCCAAACTAGGTCTTCGAGGTGACAAATGAAAGTTGCGGTCTATGCTCGCGTCAGCACTAAAGATAAAGGCCAAGAAACCGAGAATCAGCTTGTCCAGCTTCGCGAATTCGCGGCAAAACAGAACTGGCAAATCACACGTGAATATATCGACCGCGAGACTGGCGGAACAAGCGACCGTGCCCAATTCCAAGCAATGTTTGCGGACGCAAGTCGCCGACGGTTCGACCTGGTTCTGTTCTGGTCTCTCGACCGCCTATCGCGTGAAGGCGTGCTTGAAACTCTCCAACACCTGAACAGACTCACCGCTTGCGGTGTCGGCTACAAATCCTTCACGGAGCAATACCTGGACTCCTGCGGAATCTTCAAAGACGCGGTAATCGGCATCCTCGCTGTCATTGCCAAACAGGAGCGGGTCCGGCTGTCTGAGCGGACCAAAGCCGGGCTTGAAATTGCGCGATCTACGGGCCGACAGCTTGGACGGCCACGGCTCCAGGTCCGGCCCGTCGACATAGCCCGTCTACGGCGATCTGGCCTTTCGCTACGGGCTATTGGCCGCGAACTAGGCATCTCCGAAGGCTCCGTCCGCCGACTGGTCTCCGCCACTGCGTAAAAAAGGTCCTTCCAAACGCCCCGCTAAGTCCTTTGGATTCGGCGGGGTTTTTGTTTAACAACAAGTGCGCCAGAAACGCTCGTTTTTGACGCAACTTACTGACCCCCAATAAGCCCCACATTGTGTTATACGGAAACCGCCTATAACGTCCTAAACCGTCCGACTTCGGCTCATTCCCCTGTCCTGCCCGGAAGTCGGCTGTACGGGCATTTCTGTGTGTTCTGGACCCAAATAAATCACGGATGGAAATGCCCATAATCCCAAGAATTCTGTGATAGATCTAAAATCAGCCACTTTTAACTCATAACTCATTAAGTTTGTTAATGTTATACAAAAAATGGATCGTTTCCGGACAAAATCACTGTGGAGAAATGTAAACCCTAGGAGCGCCTGGCGCACCCCATCCACTTGTTGCGGCCGTTTATTGAAAACAGAAGCACTTAGCCAAAATTCCCGTGCGAGGACGGAATAACAAGCGTGACATCGGGTCTGACCGTACACAGGGTTGACTGCTTCGTGTCAATGACCTTGCCTACCTTGTGAGCATGTGAGAGGTGTTCCCTTATAGGGAAACACACTCTCTCACAAGCTCTCAGTAAGGCATGTCAGAGTCTCACAAGCTCTCACAAGCATCTCACAAGGTTTCTCACAAGCTACGCCGAAACACCGTGTTCCTGCTGGCTTGTGGCCCTTGTCCATGTGGTTGCGCCCATCTTGCCCCCTCTTGTACGGCAATAGCCCAAGCTCCTAAGAGCCTTACGGACTTCCCATTCGGTATGCCCGGTTTTTGCTATGAGTCCTCCTGGTCCTTTTAAGACCATCGATGGGTTCTCAGTTAGCAATTGTTCGACGGTTTGAGTTAATTCTTGGCGTCGAGCCTGGACCCTACGGTTATCAACCCATTCAAAGTCCCCCGCATCGATACAACTTATGACGCCGGGAGCATACGTTATCGTGCCAGCCGGAACGTCTTTTGGAGCCTTCTTGGTCAGGGCTAAACGCATGGGCATAGGGTTAAAGTCTCGTCCCCACCCAACCACATCAATTTCATTTGCCCCCTTACCGTGCTGGTACAGCCGCTCGTCCTGCATGACCAGCCAAACCGCGTCAACCATCGCCAAGCCATCACCTGAGCCTCTGACTGCTGCTTCTTTGCTCGGGTTAGCCTTATTTAGATCTTTGCGGCTGTGGTGTATACCGATGACTGCTCGCGCGCCTAACGCAATCAGATGAAAGATGGCTTGGGCTAACTTTCTGTTCTCCGAAGCGTCATCTTCGTCCTTTCCGTCATTGAAACGGATTAGGGTTTCTAGGATGACAATCGGACGCATATCCTTCATGAGTGCTTCTATCTGAGGGTCGTCCAATCCGAGCATTAAGCCCTGGGACAGTGTCCGACAGATGAATCGAGTCTTATCGTTGGTAATGCCCATCTTTTTGCATCGCAGCTTTAACGCCCCGTCGCCACTTTCAGCCGCCAGATACAACACCGGAACGATTTCAGGAACCTCAAACCCTCGTCGTCCAAATAGCGGCTGGCCACTGGTCAACGCTTTTGCGACCGAAAGTGCAAGAAAGCTTTTACCTTCTTTCGGAAGACCACATATCAAAGTGGCTCCCTCAGGTAGGAAGTTCTCGATGTACATTTTTACAGTTCCGTTGCCTTGAAGCTCGTCTACACCACGGAAAGAATTCCACCACGGATTTTCGGGTAGGTTTTGAATCTTGTCCTGTTGTATTTCTTCGAGAGTCTTTGGCTGTTTAGGTGGTTTAATTGGGTCCAACCCAACCGCTTGCCTTCCAAAAGCAGTTAACGTCTTTTCATCCTGTCGAACTGCCGGTACAGCAAGAACTCGACCGCAGCATTCGTTTCTGAACTGCCCGCATTTCTCGCAACGATTCACGAGCCAATAACCGTCCTCGAATGTTGCGATCCCGGACTTAACCAGCGATTCAAGTTCAGCCGGGTAAAAGTAATTTGGCTCATCTTTACGCGGAGTTTCATTTCTATGCGGAGCATCCGGCGCATACTGCTTGACGATTTCTTTTATTCGAGAAATTGAGAGCGTAGTTCCTCGGTGCTCACCTGCATCTCGAAGTTCTTCAATCATCTCGTCAGACGTTGTTGGCTCTTCATACGCTGCGTCCTGTGCTACCAGCTTCTGAACAATGCTAATCGCTTCTTGCTCTGTAAGTGGGCCTGGTTCGCCGGAGCCAGGCGCGGTCAGGATGTTTTCTGGCTCTGCCACTGCAACCGTAGTCTGTGCAGGTGTTTTCTCTCGTTCCAACTCCGCGAGAGTGCTTTTATAGCGCGGGTCATTGATGAAAGAAAAATCAAGAGCAGTGCCGCTCTCGACGGCCTGCTTGACTATGTGCTTGTACTGGTCGGTGTTCATGTGGACACCGCCTTGAGCGCATCCGCACCCGCCGCTATTTCCGGTCGAACATTCACAGCTTGATCTTGAAAGTTACTCTGACGAGCCGGACCAAATTCAAATGAGACACGGTCCCCTATCGCTGGAAATTCCACCTGCGACCAATTCGAAACATGGCAGAAAATTCTGCGCCCCTCAAAGAGAATGAACCAATAGCCCCTGTCCTTAACAACATGGACTATGGTCCCTGTTTTGCGTTCCATTGTGTTCCTTAGATTGTTTTGATCGCACGGGTTGAGATTTTGTGCCGTGCGGGTCACTACTTCTAATGGCAGGAAACCCGAAGGAAGGCCGAAAGCCGAGATAGGTGAATGCCAATACTGAATTGATCTGGCGCGTTTCCCGCACGCGCCTGGCGGCTGAATTCAGAACCTAACGTCGCCCTGCCGCTCTTGAGACTCAATTGCTTTGGGTTCGGGGAACTTAATAGTTCCAGACGGCTCAATTGTTTTCCCATTCTCATCAACGAAATAAACCTCTCCGCCATGAGTGGCAAAATCCGCAAGCACAGGGTAGTTCTTTTCTTTCCAGGCTTTACAGAGCAACAGCATGTTTTCAGAAGAGAGGTCAACTGTAATTAGGCGTGGGTCAGGGGCGATTTCGTAATGACGGTCGCATAATTCAACGAGAGCGCCGTAACCGTATGCGTGCTCGAATCCTTTCATCTCTCCACCGCATTCACCCGGAAGGTGGTAATCCTTGTACCCACAGTTGTCATACTGCTTTACAACTTCTTGACTGCTCATTGTTTCTTCCTTTTCGCGCTGAACACGAGGGCTTCGATGGCAGTTAAATCAGCCTCGGTGATTTGTACCGTCAAACCGTCTTCATCACGGCCACTTATTACCTGCGGATAAAGGTCAAAACTCTCCCCAAACTGGACGAGAGATTTCAACTGGTTTGCTGTCAGTGCTCGACGCCACAGAATTAGTGGTTCATCGTGGGCTAGCGTTTGTTCTGCAACTACTTCTTGATTACTCATTCTTTTTCTTCCTTTTCCCCGCATCGCGGGATTCTGCACTTTCGCCGTGCCAGCGTTTAATTGAACCCTGTGATGGCAATTGCCAATGATGGGTCGTACTTCGCGGTCAAGCCGCAACTTGATCTATCTTTTTCAACGCCTTGGCAATCTTATCAATGCCGAAATTTAGAACCTCTTCCGCTGCGTGATCTTCTGATCTAAGCATTTTGTTTTGGTACAACTTGAGTAAGAATCGACATGCCTCAATCAACTCATTCAAGTTCTGTTTCTGCTCTTCAGTCAGACATAGAACATCTACGGCCATAAAATACCTCATGCAAGTCGGCGTATCTGAGGATTGGCCCCGACTCCGAACTGAAAATTTCAAAATGTATTTATTGTTTTGTTGCGACGGCGGCAGACTCGAACCCGTATTCGGTTAACTGGTCGGAGATCGTCTCAGACTTCCGAATTTCATTGGTGATTCTAGTAACTCGAACTGCGAACGCACCCATACTGTCAAGTATGAGTCCGGCCTTGCGAGCGGCAACGATGTCGGAAAATGCCGCGCACTCATTGTAGGAGTGAGTTGTCTCAATCTTTCCTTCATCAATCCGCTTGAACAACAAGCCGCCAACAAAGATGACGTAGAACGCGGTCGGTCGCTGGCTGGCCTGTTCTTTTTGATTCCTGAATCCATCCAACAGCGGTTTTATGAGGGTCGGGTCGCGCAGGGACACGGGTATCGGAGCTACTGAGCGGCAGTAGTCGTTCAGATCGTCAACCAGCTTCTCGATTTCAGTCGAAAAATCTTCGATGCCGTATAGCTTGGCAAGACCGGGGATGAACGCAGGGTCCGCCCGGTGGACGCGAACCAATAGATCAAGTTTAGAAGATTCAATCATGCTGCTCTCCTCATATGTAACGTGCAGGTTCATAGGAATTTTTGGATTTTCGTCTAACCGCCGTGTTTTCATTCAGATGCGATATCTCTAGCATAATCACCGGAGTCAATCTCCCCGGCCCATCCACCTGAAGGGTTGTCTGTGGCGGTCCCGCTCTTGCTGCCAAATTTAATCGCATCATCGAAGCTGCCGGATAACCTGGGACGGCCATCCCTGGTCACGCCAAAGTTGTAGATGGACGCCCCGATCTCCGCTCCGCCCGTCTTCAGAATCGAATCGTGTAAGTCGGAGTCGTCAATCTCAACCTCGTCCTTCGACCATGCGCTGGCATCGAGATATTTCTTCAGTCGCGGATACCGTTCGAGCGCCTTGGCGGTTGGAAGAATCAATCTGAACCCAATTGCCTGCAACACGATTTCGTTTTCGAACCAACGCCACGGACGAAGCGATGGATGGCTTTCGGATAGTTCGGCCAGCATTTGATAATCGGTACTGAGAAGGCTGATATATGCTTCTGTTTTGGTTGCGCCTACTTCGCGCAGCTTCGCGTAGCTTTCAGATAAGTCATTGATCGGTTCTTCAGGTTCGCGGACTTTTTCTCTGAATGTGATCTCACGGTCCCTGGTTATCGTTACGTTTTCAAAATCACTTGGCTGCGAACCCCAATTGTCTAGGCGCTCCTGCAATTGGTCGATTTGTACGCCATTCTCGCGGACTATTTTATGAAGCCTGGTCTTCCACAGTTCATACTTCTTGAGTTTCTTCCGTTCTTCGTATTTAAGTTTTTCTCTGGTCTTCTCATCGAGGATATTTTCAGGAGCACGCGCCGGAATCCCGAGCGAGACACTTCCACGCTTCATTACCCGAGCAGACCACGATAGAATTCGCTTCTCGGAATGTTCGACCAGCAATGACAAGCACTGCAATCTTTTCGTCGCATGTTCGGTTGTCCTGGTTAAGACGCCAATCTCATGTCGAATAAGCGTCGTGCTCTTCAGTCGAGTTTCCATCAGTCTCACGGTCTCTACTTCGATGTCCACCACTTCATCGAACAAATCAAGCAATTGCTTTCGTGTGATGCTGAGAATTTCTGGAAAGTAATCGAACGGTTTCTTAGGCGAACTCACAAACCGCAAGCTTGGTGGTCCCGCGATTCCGAGTTGACGGCGAAGATTTTCTTCCAGGTCAAGTTCTGGCTGTGGCGGTGCGGGTCTGAGAAGTTCATGGGCCTGCACATTATTTTCTGGATGGCAATGCTTGCACCGATCATTGCCGCAACCACCACATGGGAGAGGACCTGACGGCGGCTCTACTGTCGCCTTCAACTCTGGTTTGACGTATGGCTCGCCAACGGGCACACCAATAGGACGGTCGTTCTCGTCGCGGCCAAATGGCGCGTCTGGATTCGTCGTCGGTACGACTGGCTGCGCAACGCTTTTCAGATAGGTAGGCTGTTTTGGTCGGTCAACAAGAACAGTAACGGGCGCGTCATGGCGTTTGTTACGGTCGTTTTTGCTTCCTTCCGCCGCGTCATCTATGTCCGCGTTAGCGCCGATTGTTTTCGTTCCTTCGGAGGTCTCTCCCTCTTCGGCCTGCTTTTCAGATGCCGACAATATCGGCGCGGTGTTCGGCTGCGAAGATGAAGATTGTTTCGCCCACGATTTGATTCCAGTTGGAACATTTTTCGCTGGCGATGCCTTCGCAGGCTTTGTTGGAGTGTGTTTTGCACACGTGTACGTGCTATCCAAAGTTGCTGACGCAACCGTGATAAATTCATTGCAGCCGTTATGACTGCATTGAATTGTTCTCGTCTCCGAAGGGTCCATAGAAATTTTGTGGCGCTATTCGCGGGAATCCCGCACGCCGCGCCAGGCGGCTGAAGTTACGCTGTTGTCCTTGCTGATGCGGGGGCTTCCAATTCCAACACCATGCTCGCGATATGCAAGGCATAACAGGCATGTCTTTCACAGACGATTAGTTTCTGATTCGGGGAGAGACCGTAGTGCACAACAGTGCAGTCGGTGTTCTTGCATTGAGACCACACGCCTTCCTCTTCCTCCTCCTCGGCGATTTCGCCGTCTGTATACCCGAAGCCGACGCTGCCCTTTGTTGATTCGAATGCTTCACATTGTTTCAGATGCTCCTCTATTCGAGCAGCAATCTCATACAGAAATTCATCACCGTTGAGGGGAAACCCTAGTAGTTCGGAGAGCTTCTCCTTAGCGCCCAAGTACGCCGGGAAATCCGAAAGACATGACCCGTCTGGCGTCGGCGTTACCCCGGCGATTTGAATTCCGTATGCCTCATCGATAGCCTTCAACAAACGGTCTAAGGCTGCGTCTGAGAACGGCCTTACTTCTTTCACTTGCTGTTTCATGGTTGTTTCCTTTCCCGCTTTACGCGGTTCACCCACGCTATCCGCGCAAGCGATTTCGATTTGTACTTCTACTGCAAAACTTTTTCCGATTCGTTACGCTGCCGCCTTTTTCCGGCGCAAAGTCCCGCCCTGGTCAACCCAGGAGCGAACCTCGCTCCACAAAAACAACACGTGCTTGTTCGTGACGCGTCGTGACGGTAGCGGATTGGTTCTGCGCCGTGACCAGTCGTAGACCGTAGCAGGCCGGACGTGCAGACGTAGAGCTATCTGCTCGGCGGTCTCGTAAGGTTCGACAACGGGAACGGACGGCGACACTTGATTGGAATTTTTTCGCTGTAACATAGGCAAAGCCCTTGCAGGGCACACGAATGCGCCTGCCAGCGACCTTGCCAATGGTCTTGTGGATTTAACCGCTGCCCGGTAGCATTCGCCAGGGCATCCCCAACCTGTTCGCGGCTAGAGGAGTGTTGTCTCTAGAGCGAGGGGCCACAACGGTCGTCAGAACGGGAGGCTGTACTTCCCTTGATATGTCTGACAAAAATAAAAATCGCTTCCCCACGTGGGAAGCAACTGACTACAGGCTACCACGAACCTGGAAATCTGTCAACCCCTAAATATCACCCACGATTTTGAAAGTGCCGCGCTGTGGCCTGATTGGATGAGCCTAGCCGGGTCCGGGATTCAACTTTTATAAGGGCTGCGGTCAGATTCCGCCTAATGTGGGCTTAAGCAAATTCGCAAGAAAAATAGAAGTCCTGCCAGTAGCATCATATCGCGCATAATAAATAATACTCCTCCTAGCGAATTGCGCGCCGGGCACAATCAGAGTGGAATATGGGCGGAGCACAAGCGTCGTAAATGACCGCGATCAAAACATCGAAGATTGCAAATCAAAAGAAGCGAAATCTCGCCTATTCACCACACCTAATAACCTACATCGATATCTTGGGTTTCCGCGAACTGGTCGAGGAGAAGTCACCGAATTTCATCTCACGCGCAATCAGGCGGGTCATTCAGACTACGGCTCCTGATGAATTGATACGGAAGAGGAATCGCGAGAATTATGTAAATTTCTCCGATCTGATCGTTCACACAGTTCCTATTTTCTCGTCCGCGAACAAAAAGTTTCCAGACGGTCTTGTGTTTTGGGAGATCAACCACTTGGCATTGGCCCAAATACGCTTGATCGATGAAGGTCTGCTGCTCAGAGGCGCAGTTACGATAGGCATGCTCGAACGAACGTATGGTGTGCTATTCGGTCCTGGAATAATTTCTGCCTATGAGTTAGAGCGGGAGCAGGCCCAATTCCCACGCATTGTTGTCGATTCCGATCTCATTGAAGCACTCAAAACAACCCCGCTGTTGAGAGCGCATCCATACAAGGAGGAAATGGAATATATCTCTAAGTTCATCAAGAGGGATGACGACGGCGTGATTTTTATAGATTACTTGGGCGGCATGCAAGATGAAGTTAGAGAGCCGGAGGATTATTTCGACGTTCTGGAGGTCCACAAGAAATTCATTGAGACAAACATTGCCAAGTTCAAAAAGAAAAAGAAAGTGCTCTCGAAATATCTTTGGCTAACGAAATACCACAACGCAGTGGTTCAGGCCCGATTAAAACCGGATGTTCACGAAGAACTTCTTGTACGTGTCCCAAACAATATCGCCACTGTGCCCCCACTGATACCAGCATTTCGACCGCTTGACGAAGAATCTTCCAATGACATTGATTGAAAATAAACAGGGCTTGACATCTCGTGATATCACTATATACTAAGATCATGAAGCAGCCACGAATCGTGGTGACATTCCCGAAAGCACAGATGGCGAGACTTAAAAAGTATTGCGACAAAACGGGAATGCGGATGGCAGAAGTTATCAGACGTGGAGTTGACCAGTACATAGACAAAGCAAGAAAGCGATGAAGTAAATGACACGCAAAAACAAAGAGTATGGTCCAAGCGAATGTCAGCACATGATTCGCGGTCTCGTTGAAGCCGCGAAGCAAATCCGGGATGAAGAAATGGTGAAGATGGGCGTGCCTTCATTGATTCGGGCTGGCGACGAAGTGATCGTGCGGCAGTTTAACGGAAAGACTTTGAAAGGGAATGTCGCCGCCATCCTCGAAACAGTTTCCGGTAGGAAGGTCAAAGTCACTTCGGGGTCATTGGTTCTCACAGTAGACGAAAAGCAAGTTGAATTGGTACCAGGGATATGAGTTTTGGATATTCAAATCCGCGTAGACCTGGCGACGATATTCAAATTCGTGAGGCTCTAGGGCTTTGCATTGTCAAGCCTGTCTCCGCGAAGGGACGCGAGTGGTTCAAGAAGAACACAGGGTCCATCGCACCACAATTGCTTGTTGGCGATGTGTTGGAAACCTTGGCTGATTCGTTCGCCAGGTTGAACCTTCAGGTTGTTTTCAATCCATATTCGGACACGACTGAAATCAGACAAATTGTTTCCGAACGTCTGTCACATTGGAGGAACACAAGCCAGATTTTGAAATAACGGTGTAAGTGCACCGCGCATCGAGGAATGTTTACTTCGGCTCGGTGATTCTCATAGTTTCTACCAATGGCTTATATAGAGAATCATCCTTCAATCTTTTGAGAAATTCAGACCCATTTGAGAGAACACACAAAGATGACATCACGGCGGATGGTATCGCCTGAATCATTATGTCCGTTGGCGGCTTGGTGAAACCGATTTTCATCTTCTTATCTGGCTTCTCCGCCTCCTGCCAATCTATGTGGCTCGTGAAGGCGAAGCTGTTCGGATGAGAGAACTCGCTCAGGAAACTGTACTCTCGGGTCGCCTTCTTCTTATCTCCATTGAAGTATTCGTTGAACGCCGCAATCGCGCTTTGAATCTTAGGACTCTCTTCTAGCTCAATCTTTCCATCCAGCTTCTCCCCATATTCCTCTTTCATGTAGCGACTGCCAGCATTGACTTTCACCATGAATTTCCAAGCAGCTTCCCAGTCTTTCTTGTCCAAGTGTGCGAATACGTGTTTCTTCACGTAATAGATGTGCGCTGCCATTTCAAAAAGAGAACGAGCACACAGGAACACCGCTGCTACCTGTCCGGCGTCGTAGAGGGTCAGCGTGCTGCGGAGGATTTCGCGAAAGTGACAGACGATGCTGTACACATAGATCTGTGATGCCCACCTGACGAGTTCTTCGGTAGCGGGTTGACCGTGAGGAATGTCAGGCCTAGTCAGTTCGGGAGGCTGAACTTTGTCTAGCTCCGGCAGAATGACCTTCAGATACCCCGCGTCTCTTTGCAACTCGGCGGCAATGTCGGGAGCCATCATGCTCACCCATTTGTCGCATAGAATTACTTGCCTTTCAGCCAGAAGCCCACGACCGTACCAATTGTCGCAAACGCCCAGTGTTGCGAATTTGGATCGTAGTGCCCGGACAAAATCATGAATAGACCCGCGCTCACTAGAGTTAGGCTGAGGAGGATTTGCATGGCAGGTGCGGCAGCAGCTAAAGCCCTAGCCGCCTTGGGCTTTTTGATTGGAAGCATGTTAAATCCAGTGTCGTGCCCTACAGTCGGAGTATTAGGCAGTGTCGGCTTACCCGCAGCGATACGCTCTCGTTCTGCGGCTTCCCGCATTCTGTCCCCCAAAGATGTCTCACCAGAGGTTTTTGTAGACGACTTGTCGTCGTTATCAAATTTTCCGCCTTCACCGCTGAAATCGGGTGGTACGGAAGACGGTACGTTTATTTCATGCCGCAAAGGATGACGAAGAAAGTATAGAAGCGGGAGTCCAAGGACCGCGACAATCAGTGAGGCTATAGGAAGGATGCTCATAGGCCCGACCTCCTGTTGGAGCATCCTACCACTAACCGTTTGGAAGTCTCTGGCTGTCTGTGTTGGCCGAAATTCTGGAAAAGTGGAGCAAGGCGCTTGAGGTCAGCCTAAGCCAGTTATTTGCAGATAATGGAGTCAGGCTCCGGCCTTCTTTACTGTTATCATAGGAAAGACATCAAGACGTGGACAATGCTTCGTCCACACCAACCGAATCGAAAGATCGCGGTGGGGCTGCCAAACCACGGCAGGATGCGCCGAAAGGAAACAATGAATAATCTCGAAAAGATGAGTCTCGCCTACGCGGAATATCGTCGGCGTCAGCGTGAATACGAACGCCTCAAATGGACCGCACTTTCCGAAACGGAGCGAGACAGACGATGGTTGCGGCGGCAAATGTACCTATGGACCCATTTTCTTCTCCTGGACAGGAAATGGGTCAATCCGACTGCCGGATGTCCGGCATGTGGGCCTTTTCGTCTCACTGCTCATTCATGGCCTGAATACTTTGAGTGTATCTGTGGAGCCTTTGTGATTCTCGATTGCTGGTTGCCGGGCGGAGTCGAACGGGTCACGATGATGACCTGCGAAGGACTGGAAAAGTTTAGGAAAATGCACGCGAAACTGTACGACCTCTACGACTACCCGCTAGACGCGCGGCTGAATGATTTGGGGGCACTGTGAATCGCCCACATTGCAAGCGCAGCACAGGCGCGGAGCGGGTCTGGTTCTGCCCGATGGGCGGATGATTTGTAGCGAACATTGGTTGCCGGGCAAGGGAGCACAAAATGCCAGTAAAGACTCTGCGCACTTTGGTCGAGGGAGCCCGCAAGAACAGAGTGTCTCTCCCGCGCCGTCCGTGTCCCAAATATTGAATAGAAGAAGAAATTAAATTGACATTATTCTATAGCGGCATACACTTCAGCCCACAAGTCTTCAAGTATTGGTCACAACATAGAGGAAAACGAATGTGAAATGGCTTTTTGAGAAGTTACGCTGGCTCAGGCTTATCCTGCTCGTGCTTTTTCTTGTGGGACCGCTGTGGTGGAGCCTCCCGGATATAAATCATATTAGAGACAGCTATCAGAACCCGGTTCCTCCCGCAACCAAAGAATCGCCTCAGGTCGTAGCTAATCCCGCAGGTCAACCGCAAGCTGCCCCGAAGCCAATACCTATTCCGCCGCCTGAATCGCAATCTGGACCTAAGTCGGTACCCGAACCGCTGAGTCAACAAAACAAACAGATGATTGATTGGGGTGTTTTGCTTTTGGGCGGCATTATTGGCCTTGTGACAATTACTAAAGTACATAAAATCGAACGGTGTGAGTGGCTATTCCTTATCGTTGCTCTCGCGGCCAGCTTCCTCCTCGGTTCGCTTGCGGCTGGAATTGTGTTCCAGAGGCGCGCAGCCTACCTCTCTCTTCAGACAACTCCGGATTCCCTCGACTCGCTTTTTTCACTCTTAAGTATTCAGAGCCAACAGCTTGAGTACGCAGTCCTCACGCTCAGTGTTTTTGCATTGATCTTTCTGTTTGGAATTGTTTCGGGGTTCGTCATACCACACGATCAATAATAGGAGCATGGAATGCACACTTCCTTCTTGCTACTAACAATCATCCTGTCTGTTCCCCAGCAATTGCCCACCATCGGTCCCACATATAAGAAGGTCTTGGGTGACGACACTGTGAAGAAACTCGTCACCGAGGTGCTGGATAAAAAGGTCGCCAATAGCAACAAGGCATACGCTGACGGGGTCGCCAAGTCAGTGAAATTGGAATACGATCAAAACTTTGTCACCGCTGTTACAGAACGGATACTTCAAGCCGAGGTTCCTCCTGAAACAGACGCTCGAACCCTTACGAACCATGCCACAGTCGATTTCAGGAGTTACGCAGAGAAGAAACTGCGCGAGGGCTTTGGCCGATTCGTAGATAATATTGTGGATTTCGTGAAGGAGAAAATTGAAGGTTCTGTTGTTCGGTTGACCAAACAGATTTTCGAAGAATATATGAGTCGCCCACAAGACCTTCAAAAATGCGGAGAAATTCCATGCAATCAACCTCCGTGTTGCCGCTATTGTGTTCCACCACCCTGCAAACCGAGTGCGACCTCGTTCATCGGACAGGCCTAGAAATAGCGGCGAGCCTCCGCGTCCGAATTCAGTTACCGAGAGTGCCACAAGCCTTAACGAGTTGCCTCAGCAAAGGACTTAGAGAGTCAGCTAACTGGCTGGCTTGATCTTGTGACATCCCTTGATATTGGACCCAGAAATGAATCCACTGCTGCCTAGTCGCACCTCGTGATTGCCACAACGCAGCTTGAACAAAAAAAGGCCGAAGTGCGTCGAACAAGTCCTTTTCTTGTTGCGTACCGGCCTCATTCATGGCCGAGTCAAGAATCTGGTTCGTGCAATCTAAGAAGGCGCGAATTGGTGCCGAGTCCTGAATCACCCAATTGACATCACTTTCTGAGGGTGGGTCTTTGCTTATTTCGAGACAGTTAACCTCAAGTGTCACTTCGTCCTCTGCCTTCGCTCTGAGAGTTATCTTAACTTCCTCAACGACAACCATCTGCTGCACGCTGGCATTGGCGGGTTTCAACTTTGTTCCTACTTCGACGCAGAGTTCAAGCTGGCCCGTAAGATTGTTTCTAATCCGGAGTTTCATGTGGGACGAGTCGCCAGTTCCGTGAACCCAGAATGTGACCGAATGATCGGAAGCCGCGCTAAACAAGTCCACGCATTGCTCGGGTGAAGCCTTAGGAGTAGCCGCAAAAGCTTGGCACCGCATACTTTGAAGAGGAATAGCGATGGTGAACAGTAGGAACAGCTTGGCCAGCGCCTGCCAGCGGAGCCAGTTGTGACCTCGCACTTGGTTTCTACGAGGATGAGGACGAAGCCGATGAACGTAGCTGGGCATTTCCGAACCTCCTTTTAGTTGACGGTGCTTTACGAATTATTTGGAGCAAAAATTCCCGCGCCGAAGTGTCGAATATGACGAAAACGAACTCAGTTCGCGCAACGGTCTCTGGTGATGCGGCGCTGCTGAGGCAGATTGCTTGGCGTATATTCAAGACCGGCATTCGCCAGTCGCTGCTCCACCGATTCATGGATTAACGAGCCGGGCGAAATCCACCGACGGCGACCAAAGTTAAAACGAATCGATCTGTACCACTCGCCCTGAGCTGTTTGGCGATGAACTATCTTCGGCCAGACCTCAGCAATCCACCAAAAGCCGTGAAGTGATTCGTGCTGATTTCTCGTAGTGGGATCGGGCGGAATATAGGGCGGCTTACCGCCGAGTATGTCGGCCTTCCGTTGAGGGTCAACCAACAGGCCTGCAAGCTCCGCCTCACACAACATCCACCGTAAGGCAATCTGCGAGAGTTGACTCTCCGACTCAGGATAGCTCCCACCAACATCGGAATGTACCCCCGCAAACCAAACCTCCAGAATGTCTTGTTGAGGGTCATGCGGTTCTCCGAACGAGTTTTCACGGAAGAACGCTCGGCGCTCATCTATGGAAACTGCGTGCCTGACAATATGGAAGTCGGGGTTTTTCGTGGCTTTCGTGAATGGGAAATTGACGGCGTTGTATATCCATCCTAGTGAGCTGACAGTGTCCCACACACCTACGAAATGTGTTTTACATTCGCGGGAGAAAGTCGCCTTAAAGTCTGCTGCGACCTTAAAATTGATCTCTTTGCGTTTTGCCATTCTGATTGCGTAAGGGATTAGAGCCTCGTTGTCCTGGGTGAGCAGTCCTGCAAGGTGAAGCAACCCGCAGAGCGCTCGGGCAATGTAGGCGCCACGGCTAAAGCCGAAAACGTAAACCTGATCACCAGGCTGAAATGTTCTCATCAGGAACTGGTATGCTTCTGCGAGGTTATCTGAAACGCCGTAGCCGAACGCTAGACCAATTACGCGTGTCCACCATTTTCCTATTGGGCTGAGTGCGTTTCGAGCACCCATCGTTCCAAGGCCGGGGTGATAGTAGGCGATTTGGGACGCATCGCAGATCAGCGCCTTGTAGAGCTTCACCACATTAGAGTTCTGCTCCCCAAATTCATTTCCGGTGCCGTCACAGCAGACCACAATGTTTTTTGTCATTTCCGACTCTGAATTAACAAGAGCGACTTATTCTTATTGAGGAGCCTGGACAACCTGAATGTTCGCCACCGGATGAATCTCCCAGGAGGTAGCTCTCCAATTGCTTGCGCCGCCCGGATTAGTATTCTCAGCAGCGTTTGAGTGTTGAGCGTCGAACATCATCCAGCCACGAACTTTTATCCACTTTCCAAGAATCTGTTTGCGCAGCGTATTCGTTGACCAATCGGTCCCGCTGGTTGTCATGATTGCTCGCATTCGTGGAGTCACCTCTACAACGACGCTTTGAGTGCCAGCAGTGTCTGTCGATTTCAAAACTAGCTCAATATGAGTGTCGGTGTGTGCAGGGTCCGTTTTGCCGCAATTGCACGTTTCCGCTCCACCTGGTTTGATGGCCAAGACGTACCCCGTCACCTCTGCCGCGCTGGTTGAACTCCAGCGAGCCTTGTCATCCCCAGGAGCGAGGATTGCGCTCAACATGATGGACTGATCCACTTCGTTGAGCTGCGGGGCCACGTAGCGATTCTTCAAATTATTTAGTTTCTTGAGGTTGGCAGTCTTAGCAGTTCCATCCATACCACAGCCGTCGAAAACGTCCATGTTGGCAGCGGGCGCTTGAGCCTTCGCTCCTAAGATCAAGAAGCACAAAGGCAGAAATATGAATGGTCTCTTCGTGGGCGACCTCCTTGACAGAAAGGATGAAGGGGTATTTACTGCGCCCTACATATCGTATACAGGCACTTGTGTCAAGTATACCGAGGAGGTCAAAATGAAGCAGGACGACAAGACGGGCACTGTGACTGCCACGATTCAAGAGATCGCTTACTACAATATGTTTTTGACGGAAGCACTATTCGAGCTACTAGCAGAAAAAGCCATTTTGAACGGAGAAGAGGTCAAGGAGCGCATAAAGAAGCTGAAAAGCGAGACTCCACTCCAGTTCCGCTGGCTTCAGTGAACAAGAGTCTGTCTCGTCCTGAGCCATTTCTACATTGACGGGGATCGAGGCAGCAGAGCTAACTTCAGTATAAGCGAGCTGAGGATTGCCCACATCGGGTTGGGGGGGGCAGAGACAGGAGGATTTGAAACCGCCCCCTTTGCACTATTTTGGTGCATTATGTCTCGTCGCGGAGGGCTGTTTATTTGCTTGTGCCAGTGCAAGAACTCTGGTTTCCTTGTCGATTTATTTGAGCGATTGAACCTCAGCCAGCAAGCGCCTCAGGTGCCCATCAGACATATCCAGAATCGGCTCATACATAAATGAATTCAGGTGAATGCTCTCGGGCGTCATCAGCATTACCCGTTGCAACGTTTCAATCGTTTGAAGGTTGGAGCTAAATAGCTCCTTGTATTTTTTGAACAGTTTGAACGTCTGGTTTGTATCAATGTTTTCTACGAACTTGGGATCATTAATCTTCTGGATCATAAACCTCTCTGCAGTAATTCTGATGGTGATTGAGAGGACGATTTTGTTCTCGAAATTAATACTATCACCGGCTTTCAAACACTCTCTTGCTGAGTCGGTGAGTATGTCCATCATCTTCTTGCCGCTATCAGCGGAAGTCTCTGTGCCGCCAAACCATGAATTGAAAATGCAGTCAAGATCGCCCTGAGTGATGACGGCGGAATCTCCCTTCCAGTGCAATAGTGACGTGAGTTTGAGGAAATCCGGGTCTTTGTCCCCCTTCGTGAACTCAATAATGTTTCTGATGAAGGGTATGGACGCGATCTTTTTCTTCGAGTCCGAGAAGAAGTGCTGCTTCCAGTCGTTCACGAAAACATTCTTGATCCCGGCGGCTTTCTCCAAGGTCACTTCTGCCCCAGACTTAGAGGCCATTAAGCAATTTGAATATCCAACGAATCGGCCATTGATCGTCCGGAAAAAATCGAAATTGTGTGTCAGAATTATCTGTTTGAAATATAGCTCTTCAGAAATATCTTGTAAGTATTCAATGATGGCATATTTGTTCTTGTAGTCGAATGAGTCGGCAATATCGTCCACCACAAAGACTGTTTCTTGTTTGGCCTTTTTGCGTGCTTCGACCTCAAAAATGATGTTGAGTACATAGAGAGCTTTCTTCTCGCCCGTGCTCAAAACCTGGAGCAGTTCTGTTCTTTCCATGGAAGCATTGTCAGTGCCGTCCACATAAGTAAATCCTAAGTTCAGAAGGGATTCCTGACCAAGTATGACAGCAGTTCTATTTTTTGCCGTCAGTGTGAATGGAACATAGAATCTGTTGTTAAAGATGTCGATTACAGTCTCCCATTGTGTTCGTTGCTTACGCGCCGTTTCCTCAATCTCACTTTTCCTCTTCTCGGCGGCTTGATACTTGCCAATCAAATCAAGGTAGATGTCGATTTTGACTTTGAAGTAGGACTTCCATATTTCTTCCTTAAATTTGTCAATGTTGGCGAGCTTCGGAAGCAGGTGTGGGTTCTCAAGAAGATAGCTATGAAATTCTCTTAGATTGACATTCTTGTTGATCTGCTTTTCGATCTCGGCAAACCTCTTTTTCAGGGCATCATCGTTGGAGATTTTGTCCTTCTCCCTGTCGATCAGCGCCTCAAGTTCCTTCTCATTTGATATCTCGGTCTTTTTCTCAGCATTCAAACTCACTGTGTGCTTGGCTTCGAAGAAGCCGTTGTCAGCTAGGCTCTTTGCTATAGTCGCGGCATTATAGTAGTTGAATATGCCCTTTTTAAAGTACGCCGAAGCAGCAAGCAGCTCGTTGTATTTTTCGATGTACTCCTGAATTGCCGTCTTGAAATCTTTCGTATTGAGAAAGGTCACGACCTTATCGTCAAAAATCTTGTCGTAACGGACCTCAGCGAATGGAGCATCTTTCTGGGCTAATAATTCTTCTTTTATGCGGATCAGAGCGATGAAGAACTCATCGTCACTCTTGGTGAAAGCCAAAGAAATTTCGACCTCCAAATCCTTCTTCGAGCCAGACTGTTCTTTGAGGCTCTTGAGGAAAATCTCTTTGGACGCATCAATGTCGATGTGTAGTTGTTCATACTCCTTCCGAAGTGTACTATCCACCAGAAGCGTCGAAGTTTTCTCCGTATGGCCAAGAACTTCGTCATAAGGGCTAATTACAACAACATTTAACTTCGGCAACTCCACGCCATTCTCATCAGTAATTTTCCGGAGTGATTTTCGGGCCGGGAAAATGCGATCTTTGGAGGCGGTGGCATTCGATAAGTCTTTGAAAGTCAGCGCCAGAGAGGATTTCATCGCTCCATTTGGCGCATAGATAGCTATTGCTCTATCTTTCGAAAAATTGAAATCTGCCTTCAGCTTCTTGATCCCATAGCAGTTCGCCAACTCAACTTTTAATGTTTGCATTTTACCTGCCTGTGAGAACTACATTTGTTAGCCCCCAATGGTATACGACGCGAACTGGACGCATTCCATTTTACCCGGGAAGATTAGGGTAACCTCCATTGCGGCGAAGCTCAATTAGGCATCGCTTTTCTCGGTCAATGTGAAACTCCAACAAGCCCTGCGCTTTTGAGCCAGTGCCTCAGATGTGGAGTGCTCCGACCTGCACGGATATACTCCGACAACCGTGGCCCACGATCATCCATACTATTGCCGACGGTGCATGGCCAACAAGCCATTCCACCGTAAACACGATCCACTGCTGGCAGTATTTTACCGCTGGATAGCAAACCTGTTGTCGCGCCCTTCGCCGCGACGGCGGCGTCGGCAGTAGACCGAAGCAGCCTAGATGTCATAGCCTAGGCCGCGTCCCGTGACGTGAGAAGTAAAACGCATGCGCCTCTATTCCGGCACAACCAAATCCCTGATCGAAGACTCCACTTTTAATCGTATCGCTACGAAGCTGAAGGATGCCTTCTTCAGCGAATTCCGGTACCAGCCCTCAGTTGCTGAGGTAAACTCTTGGAATAATTCCCTCCGTGCCGTCTCACAAGTTTTTCAAACAGCAAGCCTGCTCGACCATGGAGTTTTGCTGGAACTCCAACTCCCGCTCACCTCCAAGCGGCTCGACTGCCTTGTGACCGGGTACGACGGTAAGAAGGCACCTAACGCGGTCATCATCGAACTAAAGCAATGGGGCGGCTGCAGGGGTGCATCGGGCAAGAACGAGGTGGCCACCTTCGTCGGTGGCAATGTCCGCGACGTGCTCCATCCGGCGGTCCAAGTGGGTCAGTACATGACGTACCTGACCGACTGCCACACGGCTTTTCAAGGCGAGGACGGAATCACGGCACATGCATGTTCGTATTTGCACAACTACAGCCCGATCAAGAACGATCCTCTCTTCTTGCCGCAATTTGCAGAGCAGATTAATCGGTTTCCGGTTTTCACTGCCGATCACGTACCGGATTTGACTGCGTTTCTAGACGAGCGAATCCATGGTGCCGACAGTGGCGCAGTTTCGGCGACGGTTGAGCAGAACGAGTACTGCCCCAGTAAGAAACTGCTAGACCATGTCGCCAAACTGATCAAAGGCAAGCCTGAATACGTGTTACTCGACGAGCAGCTCGTGGTTTACGACAAGGTTGTCGAGGCCGCAAAGGAGGGTGTCAAAGGGAAGAAGAAAGTTGCAATTATCGTGCGGGGTGGTCCCGGAACCGGGAAATCGGTCATTGCGATGAACTTGCTCGGTGATCTCTCAGGGATGGGCCTCAACGCGCATTATGTGACGGGGTCTCGCGCATTCACTTCGACTATTCGAGAGATCGTTGGCACTCGTGGGGCGGCACAAGTCCGTTACTTCAACAGCTACATGGGAGCGGACGTAAATGTGATTGACGTCATGATTGCCGATGAGGCGCACCGAATTCGAGAGACTAGCAACAACCGTTTCACGCCAAAGGTAAAGCAAAGCAAACTCTCTCAGATTCAAGAGTTGTTGAAGGCTAGTCGCACGTCAGTGTTTTTCATCGATGACAACCAGATTGTGAGACCAGGCGAAATTGGCTCGACCGATTACATTAAGGCGGAGGCTGAAAAACTTCAGTCCGATGTTTGTGAGTTTGAATTGGAAGCACAGTTTCGTTGCGCCGGTTCCGATGCATTCGTTAGCTGGGTAAACAATACGCTGGGTATTCAACGCACGCCCCATGTGATGTGGAATCAGGCCGACGAGTTCGACTTTAAGATCATGCCCACTCCCCACGCTCTGGAAGTAGCAATCAGGAAAAGACTGGAGGAGAAATCAACAGCGCGACTGGCAGCGGGTTTTTGTTGGCCGTGGTCCAGCCCCAGGTCCGACGGGACACTTGTGAATGACGTGGTCATCGGCGACTATGTTCGACCATGGAACGCGAAATCCGATTCGGGCAGCCTCGCGACTGGCATCCCGAAAGAGAGCCTCTGGGCGTATGACTCGGGCGGCGTGAATCAAATTGGTTGTGTTTACACGGCGCAGGGATTCGAATTCGACTACGTGGGCGTCATCTTCGGGCCCGATCTCGTCTACTTACCTGAGGCTGCAGATTGGAAAGGGGAAAGGACAAAGTCCCACGATACCGTGGTCAAGAGGTCTGGCGACCGATTCACACAAATGGTTAAGAACACATATCGTGTTCTTCTGACTCGGGGCATGAAAGGCTGCTACGTTCACTTCATGGATAAGAACACAGAGAACTTCTTTCGAAGTCGCATGGAACGCACTGGGAGGGCGTAGTCGGCTTCGCTTTTGGCACGGCGGAAGCGTACCGCAACCCTACTTGCCTTGCGTGAACCTCAATGGAATAATCCCGCCATGAATATTGGTGACCGCCTTCGCGCACTCCGCGAAGAAAAGAAACTCTCTCAAGGCGACATCGAAAAGCGGACAGGGCTGCTGCGTGTTTATATCTCCCGCGTCGAGAATGGTCACACTGTCCCCGCCATTGAAACGCTGGAGAAAATGGCCCGAGCGCTGGAAATTCCTATGTATCAGCTTTTCTACGATGGTGAGGAGCCGCCCAAACTGCCGAATCTTCCCAAACGCAAGTCGTCTGACGACATCGCTTGGGGTAGCTCCGGCAAAGATGCGCGGTATCTGAGCAAGCTTCGCCGTCTGTTGGGCAAGGTAGACGAGGAAAACCGCAAGCTCGTGATGCACATGACCCAGAAAATGGCCCGTCGCTAGTCACGATTCTACTCTGCCCGAATCCAGAGACCAGATCACCGCCTAACAGCCACGCAGATGTAAAATCTCCCCGGTATGGCTAACAGTCGTATTGGCACTTCCGTATCTACTGCCGAAAGTTCCTTCGAGCAAACTCTTATCGAGGTTTGGCGGCAAGCCCTCGTGGAGAACGTCAAGACCGTCGAGCTAGGCGCAAAGCGTTACCCCGTTCGCAAGACTCCTAAACGCCGCCTGCGGCAAGTGGACTTCGTTTTCGACGGAAACGAGATACGTGGGCTGGAACAGAACCCGGAAACGAAATCCCGTTGGGCGCAAATGGCACGGTCAGGAAAGAAAGTGATGCAGTTTCTGAGGGCGGGTCGCTACGTGGCAAACGTAGTTGATGGGAAAGTGAATTTCTACGGGAGAGGACCGAGGACAAGTCGCTGAAGTGTATTTCCTCAACGTCTTCCAGCCCCTCTAAGAATCAATCCATGCCGCCAGTTGTGGCGGAGTAGCTGCATGGAAGTTCATCCAACCACATTTTCGGCAGATTCCCACCAACACTGGAAACTCCCGCCACTCTTTCAGGTGATGAAAACCAAGGAATTGAAACGAAACTTGAGCGTTTACCATATCCGACTGGCACTCTGGGCATTTGTTTGCCACGGTTAAAGCCTCCTCCGGCGGATTCTACTATCGTCATGCCGCTCAGCGACTTTGAACGAGAGATAAGCAAGGCAGTAGTACATCGCTTCCGAGTTTGACCTCCGCCATTCGCGCACCAAAGCTCAATCCAGACTACTCATTGAACCCCGCACGTGCCACGTTGGACGCTTTAGCAGCTTGTTGAAATAATCTTCGACGTGTCATTTAGAGGTGCCGAACTCATTGGCGCAGCGTCAGCTGCGGACTGAAGTTCCATCATGGCAAACATAAAGCAGCGAAGCGAGAAGGCCGCGGTGTGCTGGAAGTTTGCCGTTCGAGGGGACTATTGCGCGGGGGTCCTCAACCGAGGTGCGAATTCGATGCTGTGCTCTTTGTTGACTTGGAAGGTCTTCTCAAAATCGATGCTCTCGATCGGCACGGAATTTTCGGCGCCGTAGGTTGTGACGTAGTGCAGCCGGTTGTCCTCAAGCCAGTAATCCGTCAGGCCGTACATCGAACCTTCGAGCAACACGAGCAAAGTCGAGGGGCGTTCATCCTTTGCCGCGCCCGCGGGAAGTCCTAATCCTTCCGCAACGCTGTGTTTCATGGCCGCACCAGCCGAATCCCGGAAGCCGCTATCCGATGCGTTTTGGGCAGTTGTCCTGGTGCTTGCCTCCATATTTCCAGCGAGAGCGCCTGACTCAATGAGGGTTTCGTCAATCCCTAAATTCTCGAAGAATGATCCAAAGAAAAACGAGTCAATGAAAAATCCCCCGCCGAAGCAACCGAAATTGTCATCGAACAAGAAATGATGCCGGCGGAATCCGAAACCCGAAAACGGCGGACAGAAACCGAATCCAAACTGGTTTTGAGAAGGAAAGACATCGAAACGATTGCGGAAGGGAAATCCTTCAAACGGATCGTGACGCAAGGGAGGCCGCGCGGCGCCAACCACGAAAGCCGGCCCGCGCAACTGGACGAGTTTCCCCTTCACGATCGCCGCGCCCGCAACAGGGGGTTCCTCTCCACGGCCGGACTTGAATGCACTGCCTTTTCCGTGTCCCCCATGATGACCGAACAGGTGGCCAAAAGAATGTCCGATGGAAGAGCCCACGGCATGGCCTGCCGAATGACCCGAGAATCCGCCCGAAATATGCCCGCCGCCGAAACCGTGTTGCGCGCAGATAGGTTTGGTAGCTAAGAGTCCGATGAAAAGAAGAACTGCCGGGCGGGCCGCGCACTGCATGGTGAGTCTCCTGCCAAACAGCACCTTACCGCAAAAGCGCGAGGATTTCCATTTCAGCCCAGCAACAGAATCCCGACAGCCGAAAAGGAACGCTCGCTGTCACGGATCACTAGAATCACAGCAGGCTCGCCGGACCCGCCGACAACCCTCACTGTTCACTACCTTTTAAGCTGCGAAGCTCATCCAACGCTTCTTTTATGGCGGCTTCTCCATCCCATGCCTTTTTCAATATCGGGTAGCCGTGCTCCCAATCATCGATAACCGGGTACTGCCTACCTCTTTTTCTCGGAACTATGGCTAAAGGAAAAACAACCCCGAGGTAGACCCGCCCATGCGGATTCCACGTCCTGTCTACAACGAAGCCATCGGCATCAAGGTTCCATGCATGAAGCGTTGGGGTGTCGGAATCAGAGACAGCGTAACCTTCCACGTAGACAAAGTTCTCTTCAACTGCGGTTCGAAAAGCGTTTTTGTAGCAGTGGCTGATTTCCAGATAGTCGACCCCCGCTGGTAAAGGTCGAGGCTCGAAAAATTGACCTTCACGCAGCAGAAAATCGGCGATGCCTAGATAGTGAAACTGGCTCGGATTTTTGAGACACCCTCTCATAAGGTCCCGCTCTTTTGCGAGATGAGAGCGGAATTGATCTCGGAGCAGCTTTGATTCACTCACGGTGGTTCCCTTGCTGATTTTTATCAGATGCCAGCCGCTACACGCCTCGGCCGCTGACTCGTATCATTATTCACAGTCCGATAATCTGTACATTGCGCGAGGTTAAGAGCCGCCCACCCGCCCTCACTTGAAGAGAGCGATTGCTCCTTCCAGAAGTCCGGCAAGCCCCAACAGGACTGAAAGGACAGCTAGATTGGTGCTCAGACGGATTATAGGGTTCGGATGCTGACGTGAGGCACGGTAGATTGGGAGCCACCCGCTAGCGTCCTTCAGTTCAAGGGGCAGTTCCGGCCTCGTATCCCAAATTCCCAACCGCTGTCTGTACCACGCGTTCATAACAATGAATTGTCCGTGCTCGGGCAAATGAATCGTTCCTTCTGTTGAATCGTATACGCCCCGAAAGTTCTCGTCGACTATTCTTCGTTCGCAAATGGCGGTCAAGCCTTTCGCAGGGTTCCTTATTGTCACGTATTCTGCAGATAGTCCTGCGTCAAATGGCAACCACACCCATCCTTCTTTCTTCTCTGCGTCGAGTGCGACATAAACCTTATAGCTATTAAGCATTGTCTGGTCGGGAGGCTACACTCTCGCGTAGCGATAGATGCCCTTGACATTCCGGGCGAGATACTGCCCCTTTGAGGAAGCATTCTTCATTCCTTCAAACACGTGTTCCGGCACGTCAAAATAGTTGTACCGAGCACCATCTTTGAATTCAACGATGAGTATCTGGCGTTCTTTGGCGTAATCGAAACCAGCAACATTTGACGACTCGGGTGTGGGAATCCAACTCATTTTTTCCCTCCTTGCTTAGGAGCAGGAATGGGCCTCTTCGATTTCTTTTCCTTGTGTTCATATTTCGGGCTTTGCTTGCGCCACTGCTCCATGACGATCCCATAATCTTCTTGATGTCTAGGAACAGCCCACCCGCCCTCACCCTCGAAACCTTCTTTGTTCGGGTCACCACGAACGATTATTCTCGGATCGCCGCTGTCCGGCCGCCGATCCTTGCCAGGAGGATCGATGAGAGTCCTCATCGGCAAGCTTACAGCCTCACCGACAACGATTGCTTCCCCTGTACGTAAGATTGGGAGGATGTCGAACAGACCCTTGAGGTTGTCAGATGCGGTTCCCGCTACTTGCCCACGGTCCGCATCATTAGCCAGTCGCATAGCAAGAATTGTGCCGCACTGAGAAAGTATAGTTGGGTCAATCTCGGATGGTCGTTGGCTTACGATCATGACGCCGACACCGTATTTGCGCCCTTCTTTTGCAATTCGTCGTACAGCGGTGGCCGCAACACCGCTGTTTTCCTTGCCAAGATATGCATGGGCCTCCTCAAGGACCAGCATCAATGGCCGTTCTCGACCTCCTTCGGGCACGTTTCTCGCCCAAAAGAGAGCGTCATAGAGAATGCGGAGCAGCGCACCAATCAGGTCAATAAGTACCGTAGAAGGAATGCCGGATAGGTCCAAAATCGCGATTGGCGCGGGACTCCCCACCCAATCCGCAAGTACTGCGTCGAGATCTTTCTCAACGGTTCCGTCCAGTGCTGGCCGCCATTCGTCGGGATTGAACAGGAAAGCGAGCTGGGGATCGCGGAGCTTGGACGCAAGGATCGCCAGTTGATCTCGCATGCCCAGTCCGTCGGGGCCCCAATTTACTCGTTCGGCCGCCGGTCCTGTCGTTTTAATCGTCCGATATTGGGGAGGCGTTACCGACATGGCATCGCCCATCTGTACAGGCGTAGCGCCGGGCCCCAGAACGTATGCAGTCTCCACCTCCTCGGCCGCTGCACCGGGTTTAGGTATAACCGTCCGATGTTCCCGTTGATGGAAATCGAACCAGAGCTTATGAATACAGAAAGGTACCGGAGAATCTGCCGTGAGTCTTGCTGGGTCCACGCCCTCACGGGGTTGTTTCAGTAGAGACTGGCGTTTGAGTTCTACCATCGCGTCGGCAACAGCCGACAATGGCCGGTCGGTCAAATTCCCGAAAGCCAATTTCACCAGTTCATCGAAGCTAAGAGCCCAGAACGGTATACGGAGTGGCTTCTCTCCTCTTGTTGCATCAGGAAACACTCGAAAGACCGCGGCGCGATCGGCTAGAGCCTTAGCATACTCTCCGTGAATGTCTAAGATGACGATGCGCGCGGACGGATAGCGGCTGGGATCTGAGAGTGCTGCCAACAGACCTGCAACTGTCGTCGACTTTCCGGCACCAGTGGTTCCGACTACCGCAGCATGACGAGTAACCAGCCTATTGATATTTACAAGGGCTGGAATCGATTCCGCACTTGCTAGATGGCCTACAGTCACAAAATCAACCGGGTCACCAGGTCCGTAAATCTCTCGTAGATCCTCCTCAGTTACTATGTGCACCGCGTCATTGATTGTGGGATGTTGTGAGACGCCTCTTTCAAATCTTCCCTCTCGACCCCTCTCGCCTACTAGTTGTACTTTCAACCATTGGTTGCCCCACGGATGAATGTCGCCTTCTGTCTTCGGAGCGGCGCCAGCCCCGACCTGCGAGACAATCCCAAAAAGTGATGTATACCCGAGCGGAATTCGCACAAAGCTACCAACCTGGCCGATCCTATACGACTCGCCTTTGAAGAAACTCAATCCAGTTGCAGTCTCGCTTGCGAGCGCGACACTGACCGATGTACCCGCCACATCCTGAACGGTTCCGATAAACGTAGGATCATGGCGCATCTGGAATACTCTGCTCGACAGCCCGAGTGGAGAGTTGGTAGGCCAGAAACCGACCGAAACTCGCAAAGTCTCCAAGGAGCCACTTGCATTGCTTCTCTGGTGCTTTCGTCCGCAAGTCGGGCAGATCTGTTCCCACTGCGAACGGAAATGCTGGATTTGTATCTTTGACGGTGCTGTCCCAGTTGGCCTCAACGGTCCCGACGATCCCGCCGTCGGCGGCAAGCAAAGTCAAGTTGGCATGCCGCTTTGCAAGTTCCACGGCCTTGGGCGCGTTAGCCCGATCATTGAAGATCATCCCAAAACAGGCAGCATTGGCATTTCCTGAGAGGCCTTGGCCTATGTAAGCATTAATGTGTTGGTCGCCAAATGAGTAACCGCAAGTCAAAAGTATGCATTGATCGGAACGCAGGAAGACTCGAAGCCGATCGAGCATCGCGTAGTATGGCATCTGTCGGCTCTGGTCGTATTTCAGATGCGACGGATAGATCAGCAATTGCTCGCCCTCTCCGATGTCGCGGCTGCGACGAATCTTCTCCCTAGCAGTCATCCACCAGTTGATAGAGCCATGTATCTTCCATAGGCGCGCCCATCGAGCCGGCAAATCGTCCTCAGCCATGGATTCCAGGTCGAGAAATGCGCTATCGGAACCAATGAAACCATCGAAGTAGGGAACGCGCCGCTCTTCCAAGGCCTGTTCGAGCAACAAGTCGTAGTTCGTGGTGAAAATTTCAACTGGCTTGTCGCGAGGAATAGCTTGGATCCAGCTTGCCAGCGCGTGGTACGGCGTATCGTTGGTGGGTAGAGTCCTGGTAGATATCTCTCTTACCTTCTCACAGATGGCACGGTCAAGCCTGCCGAGTAAGTCCTCACTAAATCCATCAATCTCACCGGTCCCGCACAACGCCTTTAGAGCTCGAATATGACTTAGTATGTCCTCGACAGTGGGCGAGGGAATGTTTCTAGCAATTACTCTGCTCCATGCATTCTGAGCAGCATCCTTCAGTTCGTCTACACTATCCAAATGTTCCTTGACCGCTTTCGTAAGCCCAGCAATCTCGGGAATCAAGGGCACCATCTTGTCCCCGTCTGCAACTTGAACGGACAACGGACAGCCGGCGCCGAGAAAGAAACCGATTCGCATCTTGCCCGGTGCAAGTCGCTGCAACAAGTCAGTTGCACGTCGATATGGACAATGTACTGGTTGAGTGGACGTTGAGGTCGAGGAAGACGCATCCGTCGGCAACGTCCGTGGATCTCTTTGTTCCGGCATGCTCGTCTGCGACTGCTTTTTTGCCATCGCTTAACCGCTCAATAATCAGGAATTCGCAAAAAGTATCCTCCGTAGTCAACCTTTAGGCAAGTATTCACGTCTTACTCGCGCTAGAGTTCCGTGCTACTCTCCAGGTCATCGCAGTTCCAGAGGGCCCGCCAGGGGAAATAGGCCATTCGAAGGTGGTCAGTCCATGCCTCAAAAGATCATCCAACAGCTGATATCGATTCCAGGCCTCAATGTGGAATGTCCTCATTGCAACGAGGAATTCCCGATCAGGAGAGGCAAGCTCTTTAGCATGCACGACAGCTATCCGCAGGCAGTTCAGAAGATCGTTCGTCAGCGCTTTGAATCCGCGAATGAGTCAAAAGAGGAACTCAGTGAACGACAGAAAGAGTTGATTGAAAACAGGAAGAAAAAACCTGAAAGAATTACGACTTCGGCGCAAGGGAGTAACTTTGGCAAAATAGCGGAACAGATCGTTCCCGCTTTTCTTACCTTCCCTTATAGACAGAACGAGTGCCGGCCACTATTCGAGCCCATCGACTACATAGTCTTCGCCGGGCTTTCGGGGAAGCGCCACGTTGAGGCTATCAAGTTTGTCGATGTGAAGACCGGTGACGCACGCCTATCCAAAGGCCAGAGGCAAATACGAGATCGCGTCGTCGAAGGGAAAATCAAACATAAAGTGATCGACTGATGAACATCCTTGCCAAGACTATCGACGGTATTCAAGAAATTCTAGCTATATGCCCTTGTTGTGGGGAAATCTTTAGATTGGTGGAGGGTAAATTCATCTTTCCCCAACAACGCCCTAAGACATGCCCGTATCTTGACCTCGTGGCCTTTGAGGGAGAAGTTTCCGGGGAGAAGGATCGCCTAGCTTCTGCCGAAGAGAAATTCGAAGAAAAACTACGAGCGCAAAGACAAAAGTTTGTCGAATTGGGCAGAAGGCAGGCGAAGAAAAGATTGAAAAAAATTGACCCGATTTTTTCTGCAAAGGACATTGATCCACAAGATGTCAAAGTCATCTTTGATCCAGTTGAGTACTTGATCTTTCATGGTCTCAATTCCGAACACGGAGTGGATCTCCTAGAGTTCGTCAGCAGGGTACCTGCCTCGAAGTCACAAGAGGCAGTAGTTAACTCGATTGACAAGACAATTCGATCCGGATACGTCGCATTCGAAACTCTTCATATGAGAGATGATGGCTCTTTCGACGTAAGAAAGGCTTGAACGACCACGGATTGGAGAACCACACGCTAATCTCGGATCGTCTGCGCGTTATGACCGCACGAGAACCATAACCACTCCTTGAAGAAGATGACCGGAAAAGTAAGCCAAACATGGGGACACAATCTTGGGAGGAAACTTACACGAAAAAATTGATAAAAGGCGCAGCGCATATTTTGGATTTGATTGACGAAAAGCGGCCTGCGACTTCTGAACATGGAATATACCGTTAGACAATTGGCCTGACGCGCCTTGCCAAGATTCAATAAAATGTTGGCCCCGTGCTCCGTCCGCAAGCCGGGCGGCTAAACTGACAGGCTTGACCCTTGGCCGTAATTCTTTGTGCTTGGCTCCCCGTAACCTCACTGGTAATTCCTTTAAGGTTAAAATGCAACGCCTTCAGACAAAAAATCGAAGCGGTCAGACGCTAAACGTAAACGTAGACAAGGACCCTGACCGTTGCCCAATTTGTTCTCACGGTAGAGGACGCAGACCTTATTAAGTAGCCTGTCCTTAGGTCGCCCACCGCCCCGGCCGCGAAATATGACGGGGCTCACTGACATGAGCTTTTCCAGTACTGTGTCACCCCGGTGAGTTCAAGCAGAGGGTTCTCTCCGGCACTCTTGGCCGCGTCGGAAGAAGTCTTGCGCTCGAACGATTGCGGAGTCCTGTACATCTCATCGCAGCTTAGACAGTCAATGAATTGTGTTATGTTGTCCGTTGCTTGCCGACGCCCTTCCCCACTTTTCGAACTCTCCCTGTGATTGCCAGCCAATTGCCGAGACGGCTGAATGGATCACTGGTTGGAGTTCGGGCTGAAGTTTGTGCAGGGAACTTTGGGTCTAGCAGTGCCGGCCGTTGTAGGTCGTTATGAGCTGCATCGATCTTTTGAACGGATGTTAGGACCCGCGTGCGAGGTGCCAACCCCAACAAACCCTTCGGTTGAAAACCGAAAGCACTTGGTCTTGCTTGGCTCAATCGGGATCGTTTGGTGTGGTGCTGTCACCACACTGTCACACAGGTGATGACTAGTCGCGTCAGAAATTCGATTCCCGCATTTCTCGGGCCCCTAATCTGTCGAGTGAGGGGCCACACGTCTTGGATTCGCACGGCTCGGGTTGGGCACTTCGGTTGGGGCGATGTATTGAACGGGTTTTTCCTTGTGAATCAGGGTTTTCTTGGTCTCACGCCGGTATTTTTCCTTGAGTCGGATAAGGCATGGGCGAACTACGGCATATTCCTCGCGGCTAGCCGTTATGACTGCTTCAGCAAGAGCGCCAAGAAAGCTTGGCGACGGATCTGCGATCAATTCCAACAGCCAAGAGTTCAGCTCGGGATCGTCAAGTGCTACGAATTTACGTCTCATATTTCCACCAACTGTCCGATTGATTGGTCGACGGGAAGAAGTTTCTGTACAGCAGACACCGGAGGCGGTGCGTGAGCAGCTCAAACTGATAACTGAACGTGGTCTGTATCGAGACATAGATATGTCATGCCACGTAAGTCAAGGAACACGTGCTGGCGAATGTTTACCAGACGAAGGAGTACGTGCTCGCAAATGGCGCACCGAGCCACAACGCCGGGACCACGCATGTATACATGTGCCTCGGCAAAGCGCATTGTTGCACCGCAGTGTGCACACTGCCCCTCTGCCGCGGTAACATCCATGGCGAACAGGTTGCTCAATTCACCCGCGGCTGCATTTCCGTCAAGGTAGTTCATGTGTGTACTCATTTCCGTTCTCCTAGTCCCGATCAAGTAGCGGTTCACAGAGGGACAGCCGCGCTCGGCTGGCTTCAGGGCTCTGTGGTTTTTCTTGCCGGCGAGAGCCTGCCCTCGCTTTTTCGAACGGACGTCCGCGCCACGTCTATCACTTGAAATCAGCCACGCCGTCCCATATCGACTGCACTGCAATAGCCAAGATTAAGAACCCGAAGATGCGGTTGATGGCTCCTGTGGCGCACGGCCCCCAGACGCTCGACGAGATAGTGAATGTTAGGGCGGTGAGGCTTACCTTAATTACGTTCACTCCTCCCATTCGCGGATCGGGATCACCAGGAACAGTTCGGAGTGGCCCGGAAGATGGTTAACATAAGGCTCACCATTCGATCCGTCATGGTTCAATGTCTGCAGTATCTTTTGATCCAGTCCGATGATCATGATGTGTGGCCCAACGTGGAACTCATTGCCACTTCCCATCGCATGCGACTTGTTTGGTACCCAGAAGCCGCCGTACATATATGAAATTCCGACACTCTGCACATTGGGCGTACGGCCGGCCGTACTGTCCTTCACGAACTGCAGAAACACCTGGTCGAAGCACCCTGGGTCATCGTGCGGATACCCACTAGGAATAGCCGGGAGACAAGTCCATTCGTTCGATCCTTTGCGAAGGAGCCGGTATTCACCTCCAGGCGCCGATGGCCAATCGAGTAGGGTCGCGTCTTTGGTGATGAATGCGGGACCAGCATGCAATGCGTCTGCGATCTTCTCCGCGTCAGTCACCGGCAATCGATCTGACGACTGAGCGAAGGCGGTAGCCAAGGTCAACAGAACAGTTGTGAGCAGCTTCATTGCAGCGTTCGTGCGGATCATCGATGTCTCCTTCTTTTTCCTTCTATAACAGCGGGCCGTGATTCTCTGGATGACGCTAAGCGGTTTGCGCCATTCCGTTCTTGGTAACTAAGACCGTTCGGAAGCGTGCTTTGCCTTCGATCATCCGAGCGTAAGCATCAGCCGCCCGTTCGAGTGGAACTGTCTCGATCATTGGATGGATATTCTCCAAGACGCTGAAGGTGCGCGTGTCCTCGCTATCCATCGGTGTGCCGATCAGGCTCCCGTAGACCGAACGCCTACCGATGACGAGCGGGATCGCAGTTAATTGAATCGGGTCTGCCGGGACACCAACCACAATTAGCTTGCCACGAACTGCTAGACCGGCTAGAAGTCGCCCCATGGCCTCGCCGCTGGTTCCCGTGGCGAGTATCGCTCGGGCTCCGCCCATACGCTGTGGTGCACTCATTTCCGTTCTCCTGTAGCGCCGAAGCGCTCTGTCCTGATGTTTTCGCGACCGTGGCCGGCGGCGATCAGGAGGTCGGTCGCATTTTCAACGAATGATGTCGGGCCGCAAACGTAGCTGGTTGGGCCAAGGTTCGAGGGCCATGTACCGGTCGCGATTAGCGTTGCGTCGATGCGACCTGGCGGTCGCGGCCAATCCTTCGGTGTGGCTCGTGTGTATGCGTAGGTAATGCTCACAGAATGGCTTCGATCTGATAGAGCCTGCAGTTCATCGCGGTAGAAAACCGCTCCTGGTTCGCGCACGGAATACAACAATTGAAACCGTGCGGCGCTGCCCATGGAAGCACGCGTGCGAATCATAGACATGAGCGGGACGATACCGGACCCGCCTGCTATGAGCTGGATCGGCTCAGTTTGTTTGGTGCCCCAGACGAACCAGCCGCCGATTGGACCTCGTAACTCGAGACGATCGCCGACTGCAAGTTCTTGGGTGAGATAGGGCGAGACTTCGCCGTTAGGCAGTCGTTCCACGGTTAGCTCAATGCGCTTTTTGGAGTTCGGCGCAGACGCGAGCGAGTATGACCTAACCGTGGAGTATCCATCAGGGGCCGTGACCCGCACGTCAACGTGCTGGCCTCCGACGTGACCCGGCCAATCTGGAACTTCGAACGTGATCGTTCGCGCCGTTGCCGTTTCGTCGTGGAGAGCAACGACTGTTCCAACACGCCACATCACTCGGTACCCGAATAACGCTGCTCCCGCCATGGGTCGCCATAAATGTGGTAGCCGAGGCTTTCCCAAAAGCCAGGCTTGTCGTGGTTCATCAGTGTAATTCCCCGCACCCATTTGGCACTCTTCCAGAAGTAAAGATGGGGGACAAGAAGTCGCGCTGGGCCGCCATGTTCGGGGGCGAGATCTTTGCCGTCAAAGCGGAACGCGACCCACGCCTGCTTGTTCGTGAGATCCTTCAGAGGCAGGTTGGTAGTGTAGTCACCATATGACCGTGCCATTACGTGAGAAGCATCTGTCTTCACGTCTGCAAGCAACGTGTCGAGGGAAACGCCTTCCCAGGATGTTCCGAGCTTCGACCATCGCGTGACGCAATGTATATCAACCGTGATGGTCTCGGTGGACAACTCGCGGAACGACTTCCAGTCCCATTTCCGCAGAACATTCGTGCCGTCGTCGATCACAAATTCCCAGCGGTCGAGCGGCACGTGTGGCGTCGGTCCCGCGGACAAGACTGGGAAGTCGGTAGTGAGGTATTGCCCTGGCGGAAGCTTTGCATCTGCCGAGCTGCGCCGGCCGGTAAAGCCTCGTGAGATGGTACCCATCCGAACTCTCCCAACGCGTCAAGTATCGTACCTATGCAAAGCAAATCAAAGTTGCCGATCGAGAGAATCAGCGACATTGCTTGCCCGTCGAAGATCAGCTTTAGTGCCCGCATGAGCGAAGCACGACAAGGGCCAAGAGGCAGAGCGAATGCTTGCGATTGAAATGGGCCTTGTCCTGCACGTCTTGTGTCGTGGCGCGAATCAGATAAGTCTTAGGCTGCTTTTGTGGTGTCGTTATGACGACACGAAGACATCTCCTCGACACCCGTTTTGACGCGTGCTCACCGCACCTTGGCGATAAGACGTGGTTTGACGGGCCGAAAAATAGGGTTCTGAATATTGGCCTAGTGCGTGCAATGAACCGAAATGAGATGAGAGCGACAAGACAAAGTCACCCGACTATCTTGACCGTGTCCTCTCATGACGCGGGACAGAGGTCTAAATCGGAAATTCCGGCTCAGGAGGTTGTTATGAGACTTGCATTGGTAGCGGGCTTCATGCTC
>Ga0307479_10000146_pt1 | contig 65907 bp, 52 predicted proteins | sample atmos_gasesECM4C_FD_203743 | JGI IMG/M metagenome (GOLD analysis project Ga0307479, IMG submission 203743) | Hardwood forest soil microbial communities from Morgan-Monroe State Forest, Indiana, United States - atmos_gasesECM4C_515 | ecosystem: Environmental > Terrestrial > Soil > Temperate... | reverse complement strand
TGATACGCGAAGACCTGGGCGACTGCACGCGCTGCAAACTTCACAAACTGGGCCGCAAGCAGATCGTGTTCGGCGTGGGCAATCCGCGCGCCGAATTGATGTTCGTGGGCGAGGGTCCCGGCGCCGACGAAGATACGCAAGGCGAGCCCTTCGTTGGACGCGCCGGCCAGTTGCTCAACAACATGATCAAAGCAATGGGCCTGCGGCGCGAAGACGTTTATATCGCTAATATCGTAAAGTGCCGCCCTCCGGGCAACCGCCAGCCGGAGCGCGACGAATGTGAAACCTGCTCGCCGTTTCTCATGCGCCAGATCGCGACAGTCAAGCCCAAAGCAATCGTTGCGTTGGGTGCGACCGCGGCGAAAAATCTTCTGGCCATCAACGCGCCTATGACGGAACTCCGCGGCCGCTGGTATGAATTCAAACCCGCCGGCAGCGATCCTTCCTGGGAAGGTGCGCGCCTTGCGGTCACTTACCATCCTGCTTTTCTGCTGCGCGATCCGCGGCAAAAAGGCGAGGCCTGGAAGGATCTGCAGATGGTGATGAAATACCTCGGGATCGAGCCTCCGAAAAAAGCTGCGGAGTGAGGCCGTAGTCGGGGTCAAATGTTGTCATCCCGAGCGAAGCGAGGGACCTTGGTTCTTGCCCGCGCCCGGTGCGCCCGGCTCAAGCAGACACCAAGGTCCCTCGCTGCGCCCGGGATGACAGTTTGCCAAATCAATGCCCGAATTTTGTGACGTTGCCCTACCAGTGCCGCTCGACATGGTATTCACCTACCGTGTCCCCGCCGACGCTACTCCGGTGGTCGGCGGGCGCGTGCTCGTGCCTTTCCGCCAGCAGCGCCTGACGGGCATTGTCGTCGACCTACACGACCGCAAGCCGTCGGTCACAATCAAACCAATTCTCAGCGTGCTCGACGTTGCCCCTGTGCTTGACGATCAACTGCTGCGCCTGGGCCGCTGGATTGCAGACTACTATCTCGCTCCACTCGGCGAAGTCTTCCGCACGATGCTGCCGCTGAACGCAGAGTTCAAGCGTTCCACCGCGTACCGTATCACCGCGGAAGGCCGAATGGCACTGCATCTGGCCGGAACGAAGGGTTCGTCCGCGCGTTCGCGGCGAACTCCGGACGAGCAGGATGCCGAAGTGCGCGTGCTCGACTATCTTTCCGCACAGCAAGAAGTTGCCGGAGACGCGGCGCAGGTTCGCGAAGAAACTCTACGCTCTTCCACTCGAGTCTCCAAGCTGATTTTGACTGCGATGGTGCGAAAGAAGTGGCTTGCGCGCGAAGACGTCTCCGCCGTCCGCGATGCCAGTCGCACGGTCAAGATCGCGCTGCTCAAGTCTGCGGATGGAAAACTCAACGACAATCAGAGGAATGTTATTGAGACACTTGTGGCGTCCGGGGGTCGGGTTCCCGTCGATGTCTTGCAAGGGCTCGAAGTCCCACGAACCACACTGAGCACGCTGGTCAAGCGCGGTTCGATTGAAGTCATTGAGGAGCCTGCGGCCTTTGCCGTTTCTCGCAGCAAGCCGCGAGCAGCGCGTTTGGAATTTGACTTCAATCCAGCGCAGCAAGCCGCGCTGAAACGCGTGCGAGACGCGGTTGAGAGGCGAAGGTTTTCCGGTATCCTGCTGCATGGAGTTACAGGTTCGGGCAAGACCGCCGTCTATCTCGCCGGCATGCGTGCGGTGCTCGATGCCGGACCCTCTGCCATCCTTCTCGTCCCTGAAATTGGCCTTACCCCCGCGGTTGCCGCCGATCTTCATCAGATATTCGGGGACGAGGTCGCCATCCTGCACTCGGCCCTTTCTGACAAAGAACGCGCGCAGCAGTGGCACCGCATCAAAAGCGGCGAGGCGCGCATGGTTGTGGGCACGCGCTCCGCCGTGTTCGCGCCGGTTGCCGATCTCGCTCTGATCATCGTCGATGAAGAGCACGATTCCTCCTACAAACAGGAAGAAACGCCGCGCTACCATGCCCGCGACATCGCCGTGATGCGCGCCAAGATGGCGAATGCCGCTGTCGTGCTGGGTTCGGCGACGCCGTCGCTTGAATCTTATTTCAACGCCAAGAAAAATAAATATGCGCTCGTTGAGTTGCCTGATCGTGTGGAGCAGCGGCCTCTGCCGGAAGTCGAGATCATAGACATGCGCCAGGAGTTCCAGGAAACCGGGCAAGAACAGGTCATCTCGCGCAAGCTGGCCGCGGAGATCAAAGAGCGGTTCGAGCGGAAAGAGCAGGTCATGGTGCTGCTCAACCGCCGGGGATACTCTCCCGTGGTGCTGTGCCGCACCTGTGGCAAGACTTTGGAATGCCAGAACTGCGCCATCGCTATGACCCATCACAAGCGAGAGCACAAAATGGTGTGCCACTATTGCGGCTATACCGCGCCCGTGCCCAAGGCCTGCATCCACTGCGGCAGTGAGTATGTATATTTTCTTGGCACCGGCTCCGAGAAACTCGAAGAGTTGTTGCATGGCATGTTCCCGCAGGCGCGCATCGCGCGCCTCGATCGCGATACGGTGCGAGGACACGAAGACTTCGAGCGCACTCTCAATGCATTGAGCGATGGCCAGTTGGATTTGCTGGTCGGCACGCAGATGATTGCCAAGGGCCACGACATTCACGGGGTCACACTGGTGGGAGTGGTCGGCGCCGATAGCGCGCTGGGAATGCCCGATTTCCGGGCTGCAGAGCGCACCTTCCAGTTGCTCACCCAGGTGGCCGGACGCGCTGGACGCGGGCAGTCTCTCGGCAAGGTTGTTCTGCAAACTTATTTTCAGGATCACTATGCGGTGCAGCATGCGGCGCACCATGACTTTGCCGGATTCTACGACAAGGAATTGCGTTTCCGTAGTTGGATGCACTATCCGCCGTACTCCGCACTGGCGAATGTGCTCGTCCGCAGCAACAAGCTTGACGAAGCGCTGCGTTGGTCGGGCACTCTGGGAAAATGGTTCGAGCAGACGCGACACGAAGGCGTGCGCGTGCTCGGCCCAGCCACCGCGCCGATTATGCGGCTCAAGAGCGATTACCGTTATCATTTCGTGTTGAAGTCACCCAGCCGGGAAAAACTAAATGCGACGCTGCGTGCCATGTTGGCCTATGCCGCTCAGCTAAAAATTCCGCGCACTCAGGTGATTGTGGATGTGGATGCCCTGTGGCTGATGTAGATTGTGCGGAGACTCGTGTTTATGCCATTGAAGCCTCAGGTCTTCGCTACGCCCAAAGCATGGCGCAAATGGCTCGAACAATACCACGCGGACACAGGAAGTCAGGCCCGTGAGCGTGACGTTGGACGCACTTTGCACGATGTAAAGATTGTTAGCAGTTCGTGAAAATTCCGCGCGAGAGATGTGGCAATGAGACTGCGAGTCGCAGAGGTGTGTATTTCCTTTTATTTTTTTGTGCTACCGATCTTCCCCCGAATCACGACCACCGATGCCGCGGGCAGATCGTACATTGTGTCTTTCTCCGCGTTCAGCTTCGTATGAATGATCGGCCCGTCAGGATCAGCCCAGCCCTTGCTCGTGGCAACGATTGTGCGTTCGCCGCCAGTCTCGGCGTGCGCCATAAAACGCGTTTGCGCGGGATGCCATTGATACTGAGCGCTGCCGAAGGTTGAAATCTCCACCGGGCCGGCGAAGCCGCTTTCTTTGTCGGCGAGACCATGAAACGCAATCCGGACGCGATGCCCGTTCTGCTGATCGCGATTGACTGCCATCACCGCCCAGGTGCCATCCGGATGCTTCACCGCATACGCCGTAACCAGTTCATGTCCCGCGCCATCCTCGACATCGCCCTTCGCGGCAAACACAAGATGCTCCCCGCCGGCCGGCTGCACCCACTCCAGGTTGATCAACTGCGCCACAAAAAACTGCGCCAGTTGCTGCTGGATCTGATAGTTGGCATCGATGGTAAACATTCCGAATGTTCCCGGAGAACTGTTGCATCCCGGCTCCATTTGCAAAGGCAGATAGTGGAAGAAGTAAACGCCCTTTCCGCCGGAGTTCAAGAACGACCCGATATAGTCCGCCAGCCACACTCCGGAAAAAACATCCTGATACGTCTCGCTCGCGCCCGACGAAAGATTTCCCTCCGTGATGAACATCGGCATCTCGGCGGGAATTCCATCCTCATGCCACACTTCCATGATGTGGCTGACCAGTTCGGGCTCGTCGTAAAGCATTCCCCACGGTGTTCTGCACGGATCGTAGGGGTAATGCTCGAATGAAAAAAAAGCCAGGTCGTTCATACGCCCGTGCTGCTTCAGATAATCTACAAAGCGCGCGGTCCACGAGACTTTCCCATTCGCGTCCGGCCAGACCTCAATGTCCTTGTTTACTCCCTGGAACGAGGGCCCGCCTAGCTTCAGCGCCGGATCTACGCGATGGATCGCCGTCGCCCACTGCAGGTAGAGCGCGGCGTAATCCTCCGGGAGCATGTACTGGCCATCTGCCTCTTCGCCCATCTCCACGTAAGAGATCGGATATCCGCGCTTCTTAAGATACGCAATCTCTGCTGCGGCGTTATCGGGAGTGTCATACAGCATCGCGACCGGCACCATTGCTGGCAGTCCGCGCGTGACGCCGCTGGTGAAGAACAGATCGAATCCCATTTGCGCCTGCTTCGTCGATCCCAGGTCTGAGGGCTGATGCCAAGGGTCCACCGACGAGCAATAGGTTGTCGTCTGCTCTTGATCCGGAGTGTGCCGCAGAATATCGTGAAACTCGCCGTCCGATGTGGTGGTGCCGAGGTAGAGTTCGCGAATGGCGTAGCCTACGCAATTGCGCGGGTCTGCTGCTTCGTTGGTGCCGCAGGTGTTCGACGATTCAGTCATCGAAATCCGCAAAAATCGGACAGACATGGGATTGCCGCTCAAGCGAATGGTCTCCGTCTTTCCATTCCCCTCCGTAACCGTTCCTTGCGGAAAGGTCTGCCAGACTCCGCGGGTTACGGCCTTGATGGGATCGTCACCCGTCCAGTACTGGACTACATAGTGGCGCGCGTAAGGCACTTCCCACGCGATCCGGATGCTGTTTACCTGCTGAACTTGCGCCAGGTCGATAACCACCCACTGCGGATGGAGCGCATCGGTCTCTCCTGTGAAGTGTTGCGTGAGATAGGGATTGCTCTTCCAGAAACTGTTGAGATCACCATCGGTGAGCCGGGAGAATCCCACGTTGTCGGTGCCGTCGTTGCGCGTTGTCCCGCGACGCGGCAGGGTATATCCATACGAGTAACGAAGCACTTCTGTCGGAGTCGGCGAGCCGGTGAAATATCCCTTGCCGCTGGCATCGCTCCACGTTCCTTGCGGATTCCAGTGCCAGGCCTCGATGGCGAGTTCAGTGTTCTGACGATATGTCACGGGCTGCCAACCTGAAGATAATGTCTTCTCAAGCGTCGGCTGTAACAGATCTTTGTCGATCGCCTCTACGGCGATGCGATCGACGCCTGCGCCGAGAGTCTCCTTGGGAACAAAATGGTTCGTAGGATGGGAAAGGTCAATGTGGACGACTTGTGCCGCCGAAATTCCCGCCAAACAAAAGTATCCCAGAAACAACGCCAGGTAAGCCGAAGTCTTTTGCATTAAGACCATCCCAGACCGCAATGAATTAAAACGATTGAATAAAGGAGTATACGAGAAAAACGCAATAGAATTCCTGGGTTGCCGGGCTACTTGCCCGGAATCTTTCACTGTGTAAGAAGGGATTAAGGAGCGCCACCGGGAATCGCGGGAGCGATGAACGAGGCCAGAATCGGCTGGAGCCGCGCGCGAACTTTGACCAGGCGACAACAATCTCCAAGAGCAACGATCTTCGCTTCATCCTCAGACAGCGACCGGCCCGTGCGGAGCAGGCGTTCGCCGCGAACGATCGCTCGCAGTTTTTCGATCGAATCCTCGAGGCGGTCATTCACCAGAATGTAGTGGTATCGCTGGTAATTCTCGATTTCGCGGCTTGCCGTCACCAGGCGGCGCTGGATGACCTCTTCGCGATCTTCGCTGCGCTTGCGCAGCCGCTCCTCCAGGGTCTTGCGGTCCGGGGGCAAAATAAAGATGCTGGTTGCGTCCGGCAGTTTGCGCTGAATCTGTTCTGCCCCCTGGACGTCAATGTCGAGCAACAGGTCGCGGCCATGCTGTTCAGCTTCATGCAGGAAGCGCCGCGCGGTTCCATAGTAATTTCCAAAGACCTCCGCGTATTCCAGGAATGCGTCTTCCTCAATCATTTTCTGGAACTCGGAGCGTGTCACAAAAAAGTATTGTCTGCCATTCGTCTCACTGCCGCGCGGGGCACGCGTGGTGTAGGAAATGGAGAACTCCAGATCGCTTACCGATTTCAACAGTTCGTTGACCAGCGTCGATTTCCCCGAACCAGACGGGGCCGAGATGATAAAGACCATTGGCTTTTGCGCAGGAGAACTCATTCCAGGTTCTGCACCTGCTCGCGTGATTTTTCGATTTCCGCCTTCATGCTGAGTCCCGCCTCCGTAATTTTCAGCGCTTCACCCGCCAAGCCGGAGGTTTTCGACAGCAAGGTATTAGCCTCACGGTTCATTTCCTGCAGCAGGAAGTCCAGCTTCTTCCCTACTTCTCCATGTTCGTCGAGAAAACCAAGGAAGTGTTGGACGTGATTTTCCAGCCGGACGATTTCTTCCTGAACGTCGCTGCGGTCAACCAGCAGTGCGGCCTCCTGGAGAACTCGTTCACGATCCGGGCTGGCACTCAGCAACTCCTGAAGACGTGCCTGAAGGCGCTCCAGATAGCTGTGCAGCATGGTGCGCCGGTGTTCCTGCACCACTTTGATCGCTTCGCCGAGATGCTCCATGCGCTCCCGAAGTTCGCGCTCAATGCTGCGGCCTTCCTGTTCGCGCATTTGATTCAGTCGATCGAGCACTTCCCCGACGGTCGCCATCACCGCCGATTCGAGCGCTCCGTCAACGGCGTTACTGGGAGAATCGAGCGCTCCCGGAATGCGCAGAATAGCGTTTAGATCAGGTTCGGCGGGTACAGAAAACTCGCTGGCTGCCGCTCGGAAAGCTGCGATGTAGGCGCTTACCAGCGGGCGATTCAACGCCATAGTTTCGCTGCCGCCTCGTTCCAGGTTGAGCGTCACCTCCACGTGTCCACGGGCAATCTTCTCTTTAAGCAGGCGCCGCAGTTGCATCTCGATCGAGTCCGAGCCGGCAGGCAAACGAAAATGGAGATCGAGAAAGCGGTGGTTGACCGATTTCAACGAAAGCGAGAAAGCAAGGCGGCCGTTGCCTTGAAATACGGATGGACTAGATCCCGATGAACTAGATTTCGGTGAACTAGATTTCGATGAACTAGATTTCGATGAACCGGGATTCCCTTCAGCCTGGCTCATCAGTTCGCCTTTGACCTGCGCGAAGCCCGTCATGGAGCGGAGAGGCATAAGTATTTTCCAACATCCAATCTTAGAATCTCAGCTCGGCTCCGCCGGCTCAAGTTTCTGCTCGAAGTCTGCGAACTGCAATTCGTATAGGCGCCGGTATGTGCCCAGCTTCGTCATCAAGTCTTCATGAGCGCCAGTATCTGCGATGGCGCCGTTTTCGATCACCACAATGCGGTCGGCACGACGTACGGTCGAGAGCCGGTGCGCGATCACAAATACGGTGCGGCCAGTCATAAGATTGTGCAGTGCCGATTGCACCAGCGCCTCCGATTCGCTGTCGAGAGCCGAAGTAGCTTCGTCCAGTATCAAGATGGGCGCATTCTTCAAAATCGCGCGCGCAATGGCGATCCGCTGCCGTTCTCCGCCAGAGAGCCGTACACCTCGCTCCCCGATCACTTCATCGTACCCTGCTGGGAGCGTTCGGATGAAATCATGCGCCAACGCCGCCCGGGCTGCGGATTCTACTTCTTTTAGCGGCACGTGGGGCTGGCCGTAAGCGATATTGTTGCGAACCGTATCATTAAACAGAACGGTTTCCTGCGTGACGATTCCTACCTGCTCCCGCAGCGAAGCCAGAGTTACGTCGCGCACATCGTGGCCGTCGATCAGTAAACGCCCCTGCGTTGCGTCGAAGAAGCGCGGAATCAGATGAACCAGCGTGCTTTTGCCGGAGCCGCTGGAGCCCACGATCGCGACCACTTCCCCGTGGCGCACTTCGAGGTTGATGTCGTGCAGCACACGGGCATCTTCGCCCTCGCTGCCGTAGGTGAAGCTGACGTGATCAAACTGGACGGTTTTTGCGAACGCGGGCAAGCGCTTGGCATGCGGTTTTTCGCGGACTCCGTCTTCCACATCCATGAACTTGAAGATTTCGCTGGACGCCCCCAGAGCCTGCTGAAAATTATTATTAAACTGGGCAAACTTCCGGACTGGGTTGTAAAGGCTGAACACAGCAGTAATGAATGCCACGAAAATGCCGGGGGTCATCTCGCCATGCTTCACCTGTTCGCGACCCAGGTTCAGAAGCAGAGCGATCCCGATGACGCCAAAAACGTCCATCAACGGCGAACTGATTGCGGTCGCGGCCACGGATCGCAGGTTTGCCCGGAACAGTCGGCGCGCCGCTCCACGAAAGCGTGAGATTTCCCATTTCTCGCTGTTAAAGGCCTTCACGATGCGGTTGCCGGTAATGGTTTCGTGCAGAATGTTTTGGATCTCGGCGAGCTTATCTTGCCCTTGCCTCGTCGTGCTGCGCACTCTGGACCCGATCTTGCGCGATGAATAAATAATTACGGGGACGAATAGCAACAACACCCAGGCTAGTTTCCCGCCCAGCACGATGACCACGGCGGCGACCGAGAGAAAAGTAAAGAACTGCTGCAGGAATTCCGCTAATACGGTCGACATGGCGTATTGCACGCGCTCGATGTCGTTGATGATGGTCGAGAGTAAAGTTCCTGTCGTGTGCTTGGAAAAGAATGCAGCGGAGCGGCGCATGATCGCGTTGTAGAGATCGTCGCGCAGATCGGTGATCATCCCGAACCCGGCATGGTTAATCAAATACGTACCGCTGTAATCGAAAATCCCTTTGAGGACGGTCGATCCGACAAGGGCAACCGCAACCATGGTCCATGCGTTTGTGAAATGGGAGGGCACGAGTTGCTGCAGGAAAACCGGGCGGTGCATGACCGGAAAGACAAAGAGTTGAATGTCTTTCGATCCGGTGGAAGGATTCAGCACGCGGTCAAAGATGGGGCGAATCAGTAGGAACTTGAAGGCGTCGAGCACTCCCACCATTGCCATGAGCGCGACGGAACAGAGAATCTGCCACCAATATGGAAGCGCATATCGGATGAGGCGCATCAGTTGCCGCATAGGGCTCCGGACAGGCCGCAGCAGCTTACTGACGAAGGTATATCCATAGGATGCAAGGGCTTATTTTACTGCGCGGCTGTCGAATCCCCAAGTGGCTGGCTCACTTCCGCCGCAAGCCAGAGCCCTAACGTGGCATATCCCGATGCTCCACTTTTACGCGGTAGCCGGCCTTGTGCAGGCGCTTGCCAACCTCCTCGGCAATCATTACGGAACGGTGCTGCCCGCCGGTGCAGCCAAAACTGATGGTGAGATAGCTTTTGCCTTCGTGGATGTAGTGTGGCAGCAGATAAACCAGCAAATCGGAAATGCGCTGGATAAATTCCTTGGTCTGCGGAAACGAGCGAATGTAGTCGGCCACGCGTTTGTCGCGTCCCGTCAGTGGCCGGAATTCCGGGACGAAGTGCGGGTTGGGCAGGAAGCGAACATCGAATACCAGATCAGCTTCCTCGGGGACGCCGTGGCGGAAGCCGAAACTCACGCACGAGACCAGAATGCTCTTTTCCGACGCCTGCTCGCGAAAACGTTCCGTGATGTGCGCGCGTAATTCATGAACATTGAACTTCGACGTGTCGATCACGAGATCGGCTAAAGCACGGATTCGTGCCAGATGACGCCGCTCGGCCCTGATCGAGGAATTGACCGGCGAGTCAGTTCCCAGGGGATGCGGGCGGCGGGTCTCGCTGAAACGCCGCAGCAGCACTGCGTCGGAGGCTTCGAGGAAGGCAACTTTGGTGGGAATCGTGCGCCGCACAGCCTTCAAAATCCCGGGAAGCTGTTCCAGCTTGGAGCCTTCGCGCACATCCACCACCAGCGCGTAACGACGGATCTCGGCCGACTGCAGCGCCATTTCGGCGAAGCGCGGAATCAATTCGATGGGAAGATTATCCACGCAATAGTAGCCCAGGTCTTCGAAGGCCTTCAGCACGGACGCCTTGCCGGAGCCGCTCATGCCTGTGATGATGACCAGTTCCGGGGCGTGCGGCACATTATGCGCGATGGCCTTCCGCGTTTTCTTGGTTTTGCGCGGCGGGCTCCTGCGCTTTGCGGGCGCTGACGATTTTCGAGGCGTCATGCACTGGATAGTAGCATCGAAGCCTGCATTCAGGGGAGACACTCCCACTTGATTTGTCTAAGCCCCGCCCGGAAAGGTAAGCTAAGTCGCCATGAAGAAGTTTCACGAACTGAGCGAACGCGAAGTGCTGGCCCTGGCCATTGCTCTTGAAGAAGAGGACGAGCGAGTGTATGCCGACTTCGCCGAAGGACTGCGGCAGGATTATCCCGCATCGGCGGCGATGTTCGAAGGTATGCGCGAAGAAGAATCCGGGCATCGCCGGCGACTCATTGAGATGTATCAGCAGAAGTTTGGCGAACATATTCCTTTGATCCGCCGCCAGGACGTGCGCGGGTTCGTCGAGCGCCCCGCCCTCTGGCTGATTCGTCCACTGCGCATCGAGGCAGTCCGCAAGGAAGCCAGCACCATGGAAGTGGAGACGCGCAGGTTTTACGAAAAGGCAGCCGCGCGCACGCAGGATGCCAGCATCCGTCAACTGCTCGACGATCTGATCAATGAAGAACGCGAGCACGAAGAGCGCGCCCAGGAACTGGATAAAGAGAAACTTCCCGCCAACGTCAAGGCGGATGAAGAGCGGGCGCAGCGACGCCTCTTCGTTCTGCAGATTGTCCAGCCTGGTTTGGCGGGGCTGATGGACGGTTCCGTCTCAACGCTGGCGCCTGTCTTCGCCGCCGCGTTCGCTACCAAGAATAGTCACGAGGCTTTTCTGGTCGGCCTTGCCGCATCGGCCGGCGCCGGTATCAGCATGGGATTTGCCGAGGCTCTGTCCGACGATGGAAGTCTGACCGGACGCGGGCATCCATGGGTGCGCGGTTTGATCTGCGGAGCCATGACGGCCCTCGGGGGAATCGGACACACGCTGCCGTTTCTATTGAAGGATTTCCGCGCGGCGTTGTGGGCCGCCGGCGTGGTCGTGCTCTTCGAACTCGGACTCATCACCTGGATCCGTCACCGCTATATGGACAGTCCGTGGGTAGCGGCGGCGCTCCAGGTCGGCTTGGGAGGAGTACTGGTGTTTATCACAGGCGTGCTGATCGGGAATTCTTGAGTTGACCTGGAGGGCGGATCAGATTTTTAAAAACATTCTCTTGCGGTAAAGAATCCACATGGCGAAAAAGCACACCAGCAAGAACCCAATCGAGAAATACAGCGACGCATTGGCTGGACTCCCGAGCGGCTCGAACCATCGTCGGTAGATGAACTCGCCCCAACTCATAGTTGCGCCACCGGCGAGATGCAGGTTCACCCCGAACAGAAAAATTGCCAGCAATTCCGCGAAGACGTAGGCGGCAATGGCGTTCATTCCCAAAATAACGAACGGCTTCGTCCACGGACCTCGCCACCGCTTGCCGTCGACCAGCCAATAGAGAAGGGCGAGGGTCATCAGGGCTAAACCAGCCGTCAACAGAACGTACGAACTGGTCCACAGCTTCTTGTTGATGGGAAACCACAGGTTGAAAAGCTCTCCCAGGCCGACGCCGATCAGACCGGCAACAAACATTCCCGCGGCCTTTTGCGTAATGTTCCGCGTACTGCGAAGCCATTGGCCTGTGAGCACGCCAAGCAGACTCGTGGCCAGAGCGGGAATCGTACTCAAAACGCCTTCGGGATCGCGCGTGCCCTCGTAGAGGTGTCCCATCAGCAGTTTGCGGTCGAGCCAGGCTGCGAGGTTGCGATCAGGATCAAGCAGAGGGATATCGCGGACAGGAACACCGAAACCGGGCACCGGCACGTAGCGCATCAAGACCCAGTAGCTGACCAGGCAGGTGGCGGCGATGGCCGCGAGTCGCGCACTGCGACCGGAATACAAGACCAGCACCGCACTGATTACATAACAGATAGCGATGCGCTGGAGCACGCCATAGACGCGCCACTGGTCCAACTGGAATCGCGCACCGAAACCATGGAGGAGAAATCCGATGGCAAAGAGCATGAATCCGCGCCGCAGAACGTGGGACAGCAGGGTCCTACGCGATTCGCCACGCTGAAGCCGGCCGCCGAAGGAAAACGCCAAGGCGACTCCCACGATGAACAGAAAGAAAGGAAAGACAAGATCGGTCGGAGTCCAACCGTTCCAGCGCGCGTGCTTCAGCGGCCAGTAGGCGACTTCTTCATCCTGGTTGTTGACGACAATCATGAGCGCGATCGTCGCGCCGCGAAACAGGTCAAGTGAAACCAGGCGTTCACCGGGAGGGTTAGCGGGCGTTACTGGGGTTTCGATTGCAACCGTCGGGGCCGATAACTGGGACATTTGCCTTGTCTCTCAGATGATCTTCATCCCGCTTAGGGCTGCGTGTCCAGCGGACGCCCGCTCTTTTCGTAAAACTCATTCTGCAGCTTGAGGCTCGCGTCATCCGCTTTCACGGCCCGGATCGTTTTGGCCAAAGCGTCGATCCACCAATCCATCTGGAACTTTCCCAGCTCTTTCGTCGCAGCCGAGCCATCGCCGGAATAGTGGCCCGGAAAGCGCGCGTACCACCAGATACCTGTGTAGACGTCTTGGGGAAGATTCTGGTGATGCTGATCGGCGCCGGATTCGCTCGTGGCGCGGTCGATGTGAACCGTGTCGGGACGCGAGATCATCATCTTGGAAGTCTCACTTTCGCCAGCGTGCATGTCTATGGAAGTCTTCTTCGCCGGACCTCCCGACGATGGAGTGCGCTCATCGAAAACATAGACTACGTAGTCGTGCGGCTTATCCAGTTGCGATTGCGCGAAGAAGGGCAACAGATGCTCGTTGCCGCCATGGCCGTTGACGATGAGCACCTTTTTGCACCCGTTGCGCGCCATCTCGTCGGTGGTTTCCTGCAGCAATGCGAGTTGCATCTCGCGGCTGTAGGCAACCGTCCCGGGTTCGTGGCGGGCCTCGGCAATCTGTCCGAAATAATATTCGGGGAAGACTACTGCGTATTCCTGCTCGGCGGCGTGCAACGCGGCGTAGCGGACGTCCAGCAGATCGGTCCCCAGAGGCAGGTGGGGTCCGTGCTTTTCCAGGATGCCGAAGGGAAGCAGGCACGTGCCTTGTGAACGGTGAATGCCTTCCCGGAAGTCCGCGGCTGTGAGTTCTTCCCAGTGAACGGAAAGCTTTGCCTGAGATGGGTTGGCTTGCGCCTGCGTAAAGTAAGAAGTACCAAGAATCACAGTCAGGATGGGAAGAATCGTGAAGCGCAAGCGAGTCGTCATCTGCAAATCCCCTTCGGCGGCGAATTCTAGCAGATACGCTGGGAGTCTCGCACCCGGCCTTTCGCCTCGTGAAAATTAGGGCAGACTGACTTGATCAGTTCGCACCCGCGGCAGCTCTAACGGCTTTGGGCGTACCCGCTTGCTCGATCAATATTCCCAAGCCCGTGGTGATCGACGTCACCACTTGCAGGTCTTCATTGCTGAAGGCGCCTTGAGCGGCGCGGTATAGGGCGAGCACGCCAGCTACTCCCCCGGCCCCTTCGAGAGGTACGGCCAGAACCGAACCAAGCGTGCTGTGGCGCCCGGCGTCGGTGAGATATCCAGGCTCAACGGACGGGTTGCCGTTCACAATGGGCTTGTGATTCTGGGCCACCCAACCCGCCAAACCTTGTCCTAACGGAATTCTCAAAGAAGAAAACAGGCGGAAGTTCTCTCCGCTGACAAACTCTGAAACCAGAGTATTGCTCTCGCGTACGTAGACGACCACGGAGTCGTGAGGAACGAGAGGTTTCAGCCGCACCGCGAGCAAAGAAAGGATGTCATCGCGGGTAAGAGCCGAACTGAGAATGTGGACCAGTTCGGTGAGAGTCTGCGCCTGCTGGCGGGCGGAGGCAAGACGCTGCAGAAAGGACACGGACGATGCTGTGGTTTCAGGCGCAGAGGTGGAGTCGGCAAATCCCGCGTCGGGGGCGAGGCCGCGCTCCACTTTGATGTCGGTTGAAAGTTTCGGGGGAGCCTGCAAGGGTTGCAGCCGAGCAAGTTTTTCCCACTCCACATAGTGACTCTGCAGCACTTCAACCACTTGAGGATCGAAAGCTGCGCCGCCTTCGGAAACCACTTTTGCCATGGCCTCATCGAGCGGCAGGGCTTTGCGGTACTGGCGGTCGGAAGCCAACGCATCGAGGCAATCGACGGCGGAGAGAATGCGGGCGCCGATTGGGATGGCATCGCCAACGAGGCCGCTGGGATAGCCGCTGCCGTCCCATTTTTCGTGGTGCGCGCGCACGATCGGCACCACGGGATACGGAAAGTCGACTTGTTCAAGAATTTCCGCACCAACGGTGGGATGAATCTTCATCTTCTCGAATTCCTCGGGAGTCAGCTTGCCAGGTTTGGAGATGATGTGCTCGGGAACCGCGAGCTTGCCGATGTCGTGAAGAACAGAAGCCGCGCGCAAAGCTTCCGTCTCGTCCTCGCTGAGGCGAAATTCCTTCGCCAATTCCATGGCATAGACGCGCACCCGCTGGAGATGTTCTCCCGTAGTTTGGTCCTTCGCCTCGATGGCCAGGGCCAGAGCCTCGATGGTGCGCAGGTGAAGATTCGAAACCTGCTCGGCGTGCTTCTTCTCGGTTTCGAGCTTGCTGACGTAGAGGCGGTAGGAGCGGTACATCAGGTAAACCGGCGGCAGCACCAGCAGTGACGATTGCCAGCCAATGTGACGGTTCAGAAAACTCACCAAGCCGGCGACAGCCGCGCCCACCATGTAATACGGAAACGACCAGAGATAAGAATCAGCCCAGACTTTGGAGAAGGGCTTACCTTCCGTCAGTCCGATGATGGTGGAAGTTGCCAGCGTGTTCACCACAAAATGCGTGACCGCGGCCACGACCAGCGCAAGTGGTCCGGGTCCATGGAGGATATGCCGCGAGACAAGATAGTATGCCTCGAATGCTGCAGCGCCGGAAACCGTCACTTGCGACATGTTGAATACGAGCTGGATCAGGTGCAAACGACGCGTGGGCCTCCAGTAGAACTGGCCCAGGGTGCTGACCAGTCCGATCAGCAGAGTCTCGGGCAAACCCATTTCCAGAATGCCCAGCAGCGTGAACAGGAAGTTTACGGATAACGTCCCGCTAGGCAGGCTTACTTTGAGGGGAGAGGCGAGAAGAGCGGCGGCCAGATAACAGATGAATTTGAGCGGGTCGCTGGCGTGCCAGTGTGTGAGTGCCAGGGCGAAGCAGCCGAGGGCCGCCGTCGCCATCCCGGCAACAAAAAGGCGTGCGCCAAATTGGCGTGTTTCTGACATTGACGTAGATATCTAGATTCTTGCCCGAATAGAGGCCAATGTCCGCTCCAAACGTAATCCTGTGGTTACCATCGTGTTCCACAACGGAATCAATTAGTTGCGTGGTGCTTCGCGATTCGGGAGCTCAATCCGGGGGAGCGAGGACCCGCGTAAGAACCGGCGAATCATGAAAAAACACCGCGGCTGCGCGACATTCTGTCCCTCAGAAAGGGCTGTGCGACAAATTGTCCCCTCGAAGCTATCGTCTGATGAGCTAACTCATTGAGCCTTAAAGAGACATTCTGATTGCCTTTGGAAGTGAACCTGCACTTCATAGGCAGGGAACGGATTGTATCGACCTCGGCTGCCGATTTTTTGGGCGCCCAAGTAACACAGGGAGACTATGAAGAGGCTACTGATTCTGCTGTTGATGGCAACGGTGACGATGGCGCACGCTGACGATTCGAAAATATCGCCGGAGCTGCGCGGCTATCCTGCCACTCAGAAGGCGAATGTGATCGTCCAATATACGCCCGGAACGCAGTTGAATTGCAGCGGAATAATCGGCTTCCTGGTTTGCGCGGTGAACGACGTGCTGAAACTGGGCGGAACGATTCTGGCACAGGTGCCCATAGTCAATGGCTTACTTGCCACGCTCGATGGCAACGGCATCGTAGCCCTATCGAACCAGTCGAATGTCGTGTACATCAGCCTCGACCGCACGATGACTCCCACTCTTAGCAATGCTGCCCCCGCAGTGAACGCGTTTTCGGCGTGGCAGTCAGGCTATACCGGCGCCGGCATCGGAGTTGCTCTGATCGACAGCGGTGTGAGCAGCCATCCGGATTTGAATGGCGGAGCTTGGGGCGGGACACGCGTGGTATATAACCAGAGTTTTATTCCGGGGAACTCCAGCACCAACGATCAGTACGGTCACGGCACGCATATCGCCGGACTGATTGCCGGGAATGGCGCGAGTTCGACCGGGCCAAACTATTCGCGCACCTTTGAAGGCATTGCACCGGGAGCGAAGCTGGTGAACCTGCGGGTTCTCGACCAGAACGGCGCGGGAACGGACAGCGAAGTGATCGCGGCTATTGCTACGGCCATCTCATTGAAGAAGCAGTTCAATATCCGAGTGATAAATCTCTCTCTCGGCCGCGAGGTATACGAAAGCTACAAACTCGACCCGCTCTGCCAGGCCGTGGAAGCGGCGTGGAAGAGCGGAATTGTGGTGGTGGTGTCGGCAGGAAATAACGGACGCTCGCAGACGACGAATGGTTACGGAACCGTGACTTCTCCGGGGAACGATCCCTATGTGATCACGGTGGGTGCAATGAAGCCGATGGGCACGCCGACGCGGGTGGATGACCTTATCGCCAGCTACAGCTCGAAGGGGCCGACGGCTGGGAACGCGGTGGTGAAGCCAGATGTTGTGGCCCCGGGCAATCTATTGGTCTCGCTGGAAGCGCCGGGTTCGACGCTATACAATCAGTACCCCGGCAACCGCGTGCCATACAGTCTCTACGTCAAAGGAGGAAGCAGCGCGGCCTCTTCCAGTTATCTCAGTTTGAGCGGAACCAGCATGGCGGCGGGAGTGGTGAGTGGAGCCGTGGCCGATCTGTTGCAGAAATCCCCGAGCCTCAATCCCGATCAGGTGAAAGCGCGGCTCATGAAAACCGCCTGGAAGTCTCTCCCTGCATATAGCAGTTATATCGATCCAGTTTCCGGCGTCACGTACACCGACCAGTACGATATTTTCACAGTGGGCGCGGGTTATGTAGATCTTGAGGCGGCGCTGGCCAACACTGACCTGGCCCAGGGAACGGCAATGTCTCCGATCGCAACGTTCAACACGACCACCAACAGCGTGTACTTGAAGGACGACCGGTCCGCCGTTTGGAACACGTCGGGCACGTGGTCGAATGCCGCGGTTTGGGGATCTTCGCAATTCGTAGTGTCGAACTCGGCAACGCTGAGTGGAAGCTCATCCACGCTTTCCGGCAACAACGCGTTGTGGGGCGGGAATGCGTTGTGGGGTGGAAACGCACTGTGGGGCGGCAACGCGTTATGGGGCGGCAATGCACTGTGGGGCGGCAACGCTCTATGGGGCGGCAACGCTCTATGGGGCGGCAATGCGCTCTGGGGTGGAAGCACCTCGACCGGGGAGAACTAAAGCTTCACGGCTGAGCGTGGTCGACAGTTTGGCAGTCTTAGTCTCGCCTTGATTCTTTCGAAGCCGCGGCGTTGTTTGCCGCGGCTTTCCAGCGACTCTTCCCTAAATCTAAATCACAAGAATCTAGAGCGAAACCTGGGGTCAGAAAACGTCCATGCCCGTTCCCTTGCTACGTGCATGCTAAACTTTCGCGTCGATCTCCGGGGGACACATGTTTCGACTGGCGCTGGTTTGGCTTTCTGGGATTGCCTTGCTGACGGCCGCTGCGGCCGCACAAAGTCCTGATATTCCTGAACACGGTATTCCAGAACACGATATTCCTGAACCACGGTCGGTGGCGGCCATTGCGGCGGCTACTACCGATCCGCATTATGTTTCGCCTTGGGTCGCGTACATTCCGCAATCCGATACCGTTCCCTCTCCCGAGAAATTTCTGGGCCGGATCATGGGCGCTCCGGGAGAACTGCTGGGGACGGAGAAGACGTACGCTTATGCCCGCGCCTTAGCCGCCGCCAGTCCGCGAGTTCGCGTGTTCACGATTGGCCACAGTGAAGAAGGACGCGAAATTCTCATGCTTGCCATCGCGGACGAAGTTGGCATCCGCGATCTGGATCGGCTGAAGGAAGCTACGGCAGCGCTGGCAGATCCACGGCGCACGGACCGGGCAGCGGCGGAGAAATTAATTGCGGGCGCGCGTCCTATCTATTACTTCAACGCGGCGCTCCACTCGGACGAGACTGGTTCCACTGAAGCGATGGTTGAACTGGCATACCGCCTGGCGGTCTCGGAGCAGCCGATGATCCGGCGGATTCGCGAGCGCGTGGTGGTGCTGATCAATCCTATTTCGAATCCCGACGGCCGCGACAAAATGGTGGATTGGTTCTATCGCTATCTCAAGGGAAAAACCGATCGGGCATCGCTGCCCCGCCAGTCGCCTCCATACTGGTCGAAGTACACCTTTGTCGACATCAATCGCGACACTCACCAGCAGACGCACGAGACCACGAAGGCGGTCCACCGCATGTTTCACGAGTGGCATCCCACGATGGTGCATGATCTGCATGAAGGCACGCCGCTGATGATGACCTGGAACGGCACCGGGCCCTACAACCCGAACATCGATCCCATTACGTATACCGAGTTTCTTGAACTCAGTTTTCACGAAGTGCAGGCGATGACAGCAATGGGCATGCCCGGCGTTTCTACGTGGAATTTTGGGGAGGCATTCGCGCACTTGTACCTGGATTCTGTGGCCATGAATCACAACAGCATTGGACGCGGCTACGAAACGTTCGGCAACGGCAGCGCGGAGACGGAGAAGCGGGCGGTTTCACAATCCTCGGCAGCCATGGAGTGGTATCGTCCCCTGCCTGCGCCGCGGGAAGTGACGTGGTCGGCTCGCGACAACCTCAATTACCAGGAAACGGGAGCGCTCGCTGCGCTGGATGAAACGGCGACCCAATCCAAGGAAATGCTGCACAACTTTTATACCAAGGGATGGGATTCCTGGCAGAAAGGCTTGACACAACCACCTTATGCGTTCTTGATTCCGGAGAGTCAAGGAGATCCGGCGCGCGTGGCGCAGATGGTGGAACGGCTCATGAGTCAGCACATTGAAGTTGGGCGAGCACAAGAAACGATTCAGCTTAAGGATGGAAGCTTTCCTGCTGGCACCTACGTGGTGCGGCTCGATCAGCCCTACCGCAACTATGCCGTCGATTTGCTGATGCCGCAACATTATCCCAAGGATGGAGAAGCGCCTTATGATGACGTCTCCTGGGAGCTTCCCGCGAACTATCATTTGCAGGCGATTCCTACGGCTGATGGGTCCGTTCGTGATGCTGCCTTGACGCGTCTGACGGAGGCGCCGCGTGCGGTTGGGCATGTCAGCGGCGCGGGGCCGGTTTATTTGCTGAAAGACACTGGTCAGGAATCCTTTCTTGCCGCGCGTTATCGTTTGGCGAATTTTGAAGTTAAAATTGCGGAGCGTGAGTTTGAGGTGGGCGGCACAAAGTTTCCTGCCGGGTCCTGGATCATCGCGGATCAACGTGGATTACGCGAAGTCGTGCAGTCCGCTGCACAAGAGTTGGGACTCGACTTCACGCAAGTCGCTTCGCAGCCCGACGTTCAGCGTCACAAAGCCAAAGCTCCTCGCATCGGCTTGTGGGTTCCGTGGGCCGATACGGATTCGATCGGATGGATTCGTTATTCGCTCGATCAGCGCAAAGTTCCCTACATTTATTTGCGGGACGAAGATATTCGCGCTGGAAATCTGCGGTCGCGCATCGACGTTCTGCTTTATGGGCATGTTGATCTGGAGCTGGCGGAGCAGATTGAAGGGTTGCCCAAGACCTGGTCGCCGATGGCTTTCAAGAAGACCCCGCGGACGCCGAGCTTCGGAACTCCCGCCGAATCCGACGACATCACGGGCGGCATTGGCTACGGAGGCCTGGCGCAGATTCAACACTTCATTGACGATGGCGGGCTGATGGTGACGCTCGGCAGCGGCAGCATGCTCGCGCTCGAAGGCGGCCTAGTGCGCTTCGTGCGGAGATCTTCGGGAGGCGTTCCCCGCAGTACCGCGGGAGGCGGCGCGGCCTCATCTGCAGCCGCACAGAACGCGACCACTCGAACGCCCGGAGCACACGTGCACGTTACGTTCGATCGCGCGGATCATCCCATCGCGTACGGGTATCCGCTGCACACCTACGTTTTCCGGCAGAATTTTCCGCTCTATGACGTTCCGCGGCGCTGGATGCGCATGGCCTATTGCACAACGTGTTTGGACGGTCCAGAGGATCGAAGTGGCGTGGTGATGGAATGGGGCGATAGCGAGGGTAAGCCGTTCGTAGAAAGCGGCCAGGCCTGGGGAGAAGAGAATCTGATCGGGAGGCCCGCGATTCTAGACATGCCAGTGGGCAAGGGACACGTCGTAAGTTTTAATTTCAATCCCATGCATCGTGATATGAATCGCGGGGATCAGCGCCTGCTATGGAATGCAATTCTGAACTGGGAGGCGATTGTCGCGGCCCATCCGAAGGTTGTGGAAAACGCCGCGCCTCAGCCGGAAGAATAGAAGGCGTCTGCCGATCAAATCTGCAGCTAATGTTCGACGGATTGGGCAACCGTCGCTCCGTGGCTGGAACCCGGAGAGCGTTCCTCTTTTACTGAGTGCTCCGGCCATGTGCACTGCAGTCCCGTTGCCAGATCTTCCATGAGGCGGCTAAGGTCGCGGTTCATGCGGGCGACTACGGAGCGCAGGTCAGCCAGTTTGTTCGCTCGCTCGGTGAGTTCTGCGATCGAGAGTTTGATCGGGTTTTTGTTGCTGGCGAAAAGGAAAGGCTTCTCGCTTTTTAGTACGTAGTTCGGACAGGCGTTTAATGGGTCGGTAGGGTCGCCTGGCTTCTTTTTCTTATCCGCCTTTGCTTCTTCTATCCACGGCTCGATCAATCTTTCACGCCGCCGCCGGTACCCAAGGTAGTCTTCGATGGGAAGGTCGTACTTGCTGTGAAAGTCGATGTCAGCGTCGGCGTCCCTTTCAGGGAAGGTCAACTGGTAGAGCATAGTGGGCGAGCAGCTACTCGGCGGCTCATCAGCACCACAGACCTCGTCGTCCTTCCGCTGAAAGCACTGCTTCGAGTCTCCTACGTTAGGGAAGCATCCCTTCGGACCGCGCCCCCCCTGAAGCCAGCCCCGGAAACCGAAAAAGGCTCCGACTCCTCCAAAGGCCGCCCCCACCCAATTACCTGCCGTAGCAGTAGTACTCCCGAGAGCGAGAGTTGAGCCAACCGCGCCGCCTCCGGTCCCGATCGCGCTCCAGAGGGTGCTCTTAGCGACTTGGGCAGTCTGCCGATCGGTCAAATCGTCGTGAACCGCGCGGATCTGTCCGGTTTCGCTGTCAATTTCGGCCATGAAGCCATCTACCTGGAGCGACGCGGTTGACACCATTTCGGCGATCTCCTGGCGCAAAATTAATGCCTCAGTGGCCCGCGGAAAAGGTGGCTCACAACGAGCCTGCTGATCTATCTTGCCGAGCCTCACAATCAGGTCGTACGCGCAGGAATGAGGCCGATGCGTCGGGCAGACCTCTTGGGCCGCCTCGATGGATGTGGCCCTCAAACAAATATTCCCCCCGAAAGCTGTGCATGCTTCGAGTTGAGGAGTTGAGGGAGCAACACATGTATCCGATTGAGCAGCCGGGATGGACTGACCTCGGGTTGGTGCGGCGCCGAGTAACAGGCAAACAAGCAGACAGATCCCCAATTGCGCGTGACATCGAAAATATTGCATCGTGCCCTCCTGTCCGTTCCGGCATTGTTGGTTTGCCCGCTTGCCCTGTTTCAAAAAGACGACGATAACCGGAAATTCCCTTTTGGCTTGCGCCGAATAATGTACCTTGCTGGAGATTCGTCGCACAATTTTTTCTTTGCTGGACGCACTCCTGGCCGGGGGCACAATCCGTGAAGCGATTCACTCTTACCTGCCGGTGAGCATTGCTCGGCGGACGGGTCAAAGACCCGTCCACATACAGAAAACTTTACTGCGCGCCCTTCAGGTATTTGTCGAACCAGGCCACCGTGCGGCGAATAGAGTCGATCTGGTTTTCGCGCTTTTCAAATCCGTGGCCTTCGTTCGCATAATAGTGCGCGTCCACGGTTTTGCCGTCTTTCTTTAACAGATCGACGACTTGTACCGCTTCTTCTTTGGGCACACGCGGATCGTTATCGCCCTGCAAAACCAGCAACGGAGTTTTCACGCTATGGATGAAGCTGATCGGCGACGTCGCGTCGTAAACTTTCTTGTCTTTCACCGGGTCTCCGAGCAAACTCCTCTCGTACTGTTGTAGTTCCGGGTCGGAGTGTTGGAGCATGGTCATCCAGTCGATAATGCCAAACAATTCCACCGAGGCTGCCCAGATATCGGGAGTCTTGCCGATCGCCATCAGGGTCATGAATCCGCCATAGGATCCGCCGGTGATTCCAATCTTTTTAGGATTGACGTAACCGGTCGCCTGCAGAAACTTGGTTGCGTAAACTTCGTCCTGCAGATCTCCGCCACCGAGGTCCTGGTAGTTGGCTCGTTGAAAATCCATTCCGTAGCCCGTGGAACCACGCACGTTAGGGGCAATGCAGATGTACCCTCGGGAGACGAGGGCAGCCACGCGCGGACTCCAATAATCCTGAACCTGTCCCGTTGGTCCTCCGTGAGGCAGCACCAGGGCGGGATTCGAGCCATCCCGCTTCAAATTAAATGGAACCCACATCAGCGCGCTAATGGTTTTTCCGTCGAAGGTCTTGTAGTGGACGATCTGGGACTCCGGCATCGCCGCCGAACTGAGGCTGGCAATGGCGGTGTGCGTGAACTGGCTTGCGCTTCGGGAAGCAATGTCATAGACCCAGAAATCGCCTGGCTGAACCGAACTCTCGTGCGAGAGTAAAAGACGGCTGCCCGACGGTGAAAAGGAATTGGGATAGGCGGGCAAGCTGTTGAGTCCCGTTCCGACGGGAATCTTTTCGGCCCGCATGGTTGCGACGGTCACAAGATAGACGTCGGTAAGGCCGTCCGCGTTGAGCGTATACGTGAACGATTCTCCGTTCGGAGAGAAGTCGCCGGAGCCTGCCTCCCATTTCGTGTCGGTAACCCAGGTTCGCCTTCTGGTGGCGATATCCAGCAGGGCGACGTTCTGGAATCCACCCTTCTCATTGCTCGTGTACAGCAGCATTTTTCCATCGGGTGACAGGGAAGAGGCGACATTCAAAACTTTGTTTTCGTGGGGAGTCAGATTGGTCGTCTTCCCGCTGGCCACATCCACGGCGTAGACATCGGCATCCGTGAAGCTCACTTCAACCCGGTTGGCATACAAAGTTTTTCCATCGGCACTCCAGGCGAAGGAACTCCAGGAATGATTCGGAGTTTCTTCATGAGTCAGCTTGCGGACCTGGCGCGTTTCCCAGTCGAGGAGAGCGAGGTCGTACACAGTTCCTTCTTTCGGTTTGTAACTTAGCGCGATCGTCTTGCCGTCCGGAGACCAGCGCGGAGACTCTTCGCGGATGTCGGGCGTATGGGTGAGGTTGATGACTTCGCCTCCGTCGCTGGGCACGGCGAAAAGATCCCACAGCTCGTTGCCGGCGGTGTCCTGCTGGAAAACAATCCACTTGCCGTCGGGCGACCAGGTGCCGCTATACTGGCGTTCGTCCGACTGGACAAGTTGGATGGGCCAACCGCCCGCGGAAGTTACCTTCCATAGGTTCGATCGGCCAGCCATGTCCGTGGTGAACAGGATTTGTTTTCCGTCGGGCGACCAGGACGCGTTCGAGACCGACCGGGTGAAGTAGAGATCGTCAATGGGAACCGGACGAGCCGCGGAGTTTGACGCCGAGAGGATCGATTGGGGATCGGTGATCTTACGATCGTCGGGCCCTGTGGATTGTGCTAACAAGAACGTCGACAAAATCGGCGCCAGCAAAATTGGGGTGGTCAGGCGGAGAAGTCTCATGGTGGACCTCGCGAGGATGAAGGAAACCGGAGTCTCGTGTCTGAATTCTCGTACCGCGGAAATTGTACACGGGCGGGCGTTCTTACGCGCGAGCGGCGATGGGCGCTTGACCTTGTAGACTTTAGGTGTTCATGTCTCCAAAGAATAATTCCCACTGCCGCCAAAATCTCTTCATCTCGCTTGTGTGCTTCGTGTTGCTGGCATGTGGCATCTGCGCGGGACTGCAGGTTGAACGAGTGAACGATTCGCCGCCTGATGCACCGAAGGCGGGCGGTACCGAATCGAAGGGCTTCGTTGCAAGATGGGCGGAGTTTTATCGGCAAGATTGGAAGGGGACGGCTACGCCCACGCCCGCTCCCGAACGCCGCGGGCTTCCGTCTCCGCTGGATTCGCCGCCATTTCCTAATTCAGACTGGTCGTACGGTGGTTCGCCGGTAATTGGGGAACCGGATACAAACAGCTATCCGCTGATGACCGCCATCGACGGAGCGAAGAGCCGGACGAAGCTGTATGGATGGATCGATCCGACGCTGAACTTCAGCACGTCCGCACATAACAACGCGCCCGAGGCGAACGATGTTTTTGCGAATCGTTTGGAGATGAACCAGGTTGTTCTCTACGCCGAGCGGCTGCCGGATTCGGTGCAGCGCGATCACATCGACTGGGGCTACCACCTTACAGCACTCTATGGAACGGACTATCGCTTCACGATCGCAAAGGGCTATTTGAGCGGCCAACTGTTGAACAATCATCACGAGTATGGCTTCGATCCTACCCTTGAATATGTCGACGTTTATATCCCACAGGTTGCACAGGGCATGAATGTGAGATTTGGGCGCTTCATCTCTGTGCCCGGGATCGAGGCGCAATTGGCGCCGAACAACTACATCTTCAGCCACTCGCTGCTTTACGCGATTGACCCGTTTACCGACACAGGTTTGATTGCGACGGTTAAGTTAAACGATCAGTGGCTCGTCCAACTCGGAATTACCGATGGCCACGATGTTGCCTTATGGACCCCGGACGCGAAGCCCTCCGGCACGGCCTGCGTGAGTTATACGACTCGGTCGGTCAATGACAATTTCTACGTCTGCGCCAACGGGATCAATGACGGCAAGTACGCCTATAACAATCTGCAACAGTATGACGCCACCTGGTATCACAAATTTTCAAAGACATGGCACATGGCAACCGAGAGCTGGTACATGTATGAGCGCGAGGTGCCTGCTATCGCAGGGACGATTCAGCCGGAAACTGGCGCGAATGCCGCGTACTGCTTGCCGGGGGAACAGCGGTGCACCGCTCCTGAATATGCGGTGGTGAATTTCCTGCAGAAAGAACTGTCCGCGCATAACTTCCTGTCGTTTCGCAGTGATTTTCTTGATGATAAGAAGGGCCAGCGCACGGGCTACGCGACCAGATACTCAGAGAACACGATCATGTGGGGCCATTGGTTTGGCACAACGGTCCAGTTGCGTCCGGAATTGCGCTTCGAGCGGTCGTGGGATAGGAAGGCTTATGACAACGGTCGGCGGCACAATCAGCTTACTGCGGCGAGCGATCTGATTTTCCACTTTTAATGGTCTCGCAGTTTTGGCAGGGTTGGCGAGATGAAGGACTGTCGAAGAGGGTGGGCTGAACGGATAGGGCGGCGGGATGAGCCAGGGCGGTGCGTTCGGCGGGGTCCAGGGGGAGGTGGGAGATGCCTAGAGATTTGCATTGACCGACCCATTCTGCGGGGGTGCGCTTGTTGGCCATGAGGTCGGCGACGACCTGGAAGGGATTCAGGTCATCGGCACCACGCCGAAGTCGGAAGAGTCCGGGCTGCACAGTGAGGGTCCATCCGTTTTCGATGAGTGCAAGGACCAGGGCCGTGGCGAAGATCTGGCCTGCGCGCTGAGTGCGCTGATCCGGTGTGAGGAGCATTCCTTTGGGGTCTGGGATGTGGGATCCGATGTCTGCAAACTTTGGGATCTGAGCGGGAATAGACTCGGCGGTGACGTCTTTGAGAAACGAGGCTTGTGCGGCAACCGCTTTTTGCCAGGACGGAATGGTGACTTTGAGGGCGACGTCGTCCCATGACACATAGGTCAGCGTGCCCGGCTTCAAATCCGAGATGCGATCTTCGACAAAATGGAGTTCGAGATCAGGCAAGTGATCGAGCAGCGTACTGGCGGGCCGGGCATTCTGTTGACTGGGGAGTGCAAGAAGGTTTTCAGTGGCTGCGATTCGGTCGCGTAAGGGCGGGTGAGTGTCGTAGGGAGCGGTCGTGGCTTCCTGCAGAGTCTTCTGCAGGCTATTGCTGACCGCGTCATTGATTTGGGGCACGGCTAGAAACCGGGCGAAACCATCGCCGATGGCGGGCAAGGCACCGCCGCCGACCATGGGTGCGACCTCACTCTGCCAGTAGAAAGGCCAAGCCAAGGCCGCGCCGTGTATGGCGCGGAGGCCACCGATGAGGGGCTCGCGCCCGGCGACCAGGCAGGCCAGTTCGTCGGCGCGGTACTCCTGTCGCCGAGAAACCAGATTGATGGCGCGAAGAAAAAGTTTGAAATACGCCTGCAAGACCGAAGAGACAACCATGTACATGACGCGGATGAGGGCGACGCGGGTGAGCTGGCGGAGCGACCCAACATTCTTAAAAATGCGGACGATGGCCATCTTGGTGCGGTAGACCCAGGGTCCGAGACTGGTGTCTCCGCCGTAGTAATGGGCAAACTCGTGGGCGAGAACGGCACGGAACTGAGAGACGCTGAGGGCGGAAAACAGGGGCAGGCCGAGCCCCATAACGCGGCGGCTGCCGAAGCCCATGACGCCACCGCGATCGGCCACAAAAGCATTGGCCTCTGGGATAAGGTAGACCTCGCTGGGCAGGCGCTCGTTGAGCGAGGCGGCGATGTCGTCGAGCTCGGCGAAGAGGCGAGGCTGATCCTGACGGGAGAGTGGCATACCGGGAGCGACAAATTTGTCGTGCCGAGGGACCAGCGACCAGAGCATGGCTCCGGCCATCACGATGCCACCGAGGAACAAGGCAAGAACCTGAAAATTCGCGGAGCCGGAGTCCACTATGAGGTAGGGCAAATAGACGCAAGCGGCCGCGAGAACGATGACGAAGAGATAAGACGAGAAGACCATGACGATCGCCAGAACGGCGAAGAAGAGCATGGAGCGGCGCGGTCGAATATCGACTTTGGAGAGAGGCATAAAAACGAGGCGGATGATATCACAGGCTGGCATCCTTCAGGGTACTGCGCCACAGAGTCAGAATTTGCTGCGATGGGTCTGGCCCTGCCTTTGTTACGAAAACCGAACAAACATTGCGGGGGGCTTGATATGGGACTGCAATTTTCGTAATGTCGTGCGCACGACATGAGAATAGGAGGAAGCGCATGCCGAACCCAATCGTTCTGCTGCACGGATATGGAAGCAGTGGCGAGGCCTTCTCGGTTTTTCGGGACGTGCTCAAGAAAAGCGGGAGAGCGGTCAAGGACATATTTATCGGAAACTATGTCACCCTGAACAACGAAATTACAGTGGATGACATTGCGGAAGGGTTTAACTATTCGCTGCGCGCGCACGGGATGTTCGGCCAGCCTTTCGATGCCATCGTGCATTCCACTGGAATGTTGGTGATGCGTGCGTGGTTGACGGCCAAGAACGCACAAAAGGACCGGCAAGGGCTGCTGAAAAAATTGATTGCCCTGGCACCTGCGACCTTTGGTTCACCGATCGCCGCGAAGGGACGGAGCCTACTGGGCAGGATTTTTGAGGGCAATCACGATATCGACAGCCCGGATTTTCTGAATTCTGGAAATTTGGTTTTGAGCAATCTGGAGTTAGGCAGCGAATATACGTGGCACCTGGCCCATAAGGACATGATTGACGTGCAAGTCTACGGGCCCGACAACCAGACGCCTTATGTATTTGTGTTTGACGGCACCAATGATTACGGCACGCTCGCCAGAATCTTTTTGCCGGAAGATCAAAAAGGGAGCGACGGGGTTGTGAGGTGGTCGGGGGTGGCGCTGAACACGCGAAAGATCACGTTGAACCTGAGCAAGCCGGACGACCGGGTGCAATGGTCGAATTGGAGCAACCTCAATATCCCCTTGATTCCGATTGCGGGGGTGAATCATAACGAGATTCTTCACACGCCGCCGCAGGACTTGGTCGATCTGGTGATGCAGGCTCTCGAGGTGGATTCCATCGATGCATTCCAAAAGTTCCACGCGGACGCGGAAAAGAAGCAGGTGGTCATGGATGGCCGCAAGAAGATTAATGGCGACCCATGGCAACAATTCGTCGTGCGCGCGAGAGACAGCCATGGAAATCCGATTGTGGACTATTCAATTTCGTTGGTCGTGATCAACGCGGACGGCAGCACGAGCGAGCTAAAGCAGTTTGAAGAAGATGTACATACCTTTGCGGCGGATCCGAGCTATCGATGTTTTCATGTCAGCTTGAAGGGGTTGACGGAGCAACTGAAAGGCAAGAATCTTCACGCCAGCGTCCGCGCCTCAACCGGAACGGATTTGGTGGAATACCAAGGGTACGGGTCAGATCACGTGTCGGGAGCGGACGCGAACTTTGGTCCGGTGATGCTTGATTTATCGCCATTTCAGGGCGACACCCCCGGTAGGCCGGCACTGTTTTATCCGTTTACGACCACATTGATCGAGATAATTTTGAACCGGATGCCGAGGCCCGATGACGATAAGATGTTGGAGATTTTCGGTTTTCTGAATCTGGGAACCGCGTGAGCGTTATGGGCACCTCCGCCGGGGAAAGTTGAGGGGGCTTTGCAAGGCGAGACGAAAGAACGCTGGCTGCTGTTGTGCGAGCAGGCTGCGGTGGAAGAGGATCCGGAAAGGCTGCTGGAATTGGTGAAGGAAATAAACCGCATTCTTGAAGAAAAAGAGAAGCGGCTTACGGGCAAGGACCGTTCTGCCAATTCCACTTCCGTATAGAACGCCAACTCGGTGAGGAGAAATTCAGGCCCTGGCGGGCGCCAAGCGGAAGTAAGTCTTACCTCTGATCAGGGCTTCTACCGCGGCAAACATGGAGCGCAGGTCGGCTTTAGCAACGAGGCCCTTCACACCGGCTTTCTTAGCTTCTCGCTCGAGCTGTTGGGAGGGGTCAATCGTAACCATCAGAATCGGCGCTTCGGGATGCTGTTTGGCTAGTTGCCGGGAAGCCTCCAGGCCGTCCATTTCCGGCATAACGAAATCCATCACGGTGAGGTTGGGGGAGTGTTCGTCCCAGTGCTCGAGGGCGCGGCGTCCGTCTTCAGCCTCGCCGACGACCACCCACTCATCCTGCTTCTCAAGGACAGAGCGAAGGTGGGAGCGGATCATCGCGTTGTCGTCGACCAGGAAGATACGTACCACACCGGCCCCTCCGTGAGGATGAAATTCGGGAGTGAGCGGCTTCCGATGGGTTGAGCCTATGCCTCTGGGAGCCGCGAGACCATACAGCAGGAACCCTATGTAAGGAAAGGATTTCCGACGCGCGTTGGGTGGTTGCGGATTAGAAAGCAGACAACCTTTTTGCGCTAGCCGCGCACGCTGATCCGTGAAAACGAGAGGACCGCTCGCGAGGAGATAGGCCGCCCCATCGACATTGCGGGACGGAAGGTGGTGAAAATCAGCATTCTCTTCACCTGAGGAAGCAGTTCCTGCGAGTCTCCGGGATCGGAGAGGATCTTGTAGTCTTCCACGCGGCCACGGGAGTCGACGTAAGCTTCGATGACCAGAGACTCGGCGTTGATGGAACCCATGGTGCCGAAGGCGCTCTGCTGCAGTTCCGGTCCCGTGTTCAAGACCAGTGGCACATCTTCGTTGTTGGCCTGCAACTGACCTGGAATCGCGAGGATGGCCGCGACCAGACCAAAGATCACGACAGCGCACGCGAGCCCGGCAGTGGCGGGGACCATGAATGCTTCCAAAGTATTCTCGAGGCGGACGCGGAGGCCTTCGTAACGCGGACGGCGAGTCTGGGCAGCCTCGCGGGAGATGGCGAGACGCAGTTTGAGTCCAAGGTCCGCAGGTACGTTGAGGCGACCGGTGGTGGCCAGCAGTTGTTGAGTGTTGCGCAACAACGAGAATTCGCGAGTGCAGGCAGGACAAGACTCAAGGTGCCGCCGGACCGCTTGCATCTCGGTGCCAGTAACCGCACCATCGAAATAAGGAGACAGCAGCGTTTGCGCATGACTGCACTTTAACTTCGTTGATTCGGAGTTTGTGGCCACATACTTCATGGCATCACCTCGACCCTTCTGCCCCCTCCAGCAACCCGTCGCCGCAAACCGGCGGCATCTTCTTGTTGTTCTTCTTCAGGCACGCTAAGCCCTAATTCTCCACCCACCTCGCGGATATACGGCGCGAGCCGCTTTTTCAGGGCCTGTCGGCCGCGCGTGAGTCTCGACTTCACCGTTCCCAGAGAGATCTGCAAAATTTCGGCGATCTCTTCATACGACATTTCTTCGAGGTCACGGAGAATGAGCGTGGAGCGGTAAGGCTCAGGAACGCGACGCAATTCCGTATCCACCCGCTGCTGCACTTCGCGTAACGCCACGCTGTCAAACGGCGAATCGTGCCGATCTGTGAGCGCGCACTGCATGGCCTCGTTCGCGTTGGCCATGCCGTCGGACTCCGCAGGCTCAATCGAAGTTTCGTGAGCCTTGTGGCGGAACCACCAGCGCTTGCGGTTCGCGGCTTCGTGCAAGGCGATGCGGTAGATCCAGGTCTTCAAACTGGATTCGCCGTGGAAGTGCTTCATGCCGCGAAACACTTTGAGGAACACATCCTGGGTGGTATCGGCAGCGTCGGCGGGATCGCTCACCATGCGATACACGAGTCCGTAGACGGGACGTTGGAATTCGCCGATCAGCCAGGCATAGGCCGCTTCCGAGCCGGCTTTGAGATCCGCGACTATTGCGGCTTCTTCCGCCCGTGCTCCGATTGCGCTTGCCAAATCTCCCAAGGTGGTCGCTCCCGCCATCTATAGGCGTCCTCTGATTATAGGATTATCCACCGTATTCTGAACCGAAAAATTGTCGTTCGAGTCACGCGCTCAATAGACGTAGACTCCGGCCGGGGGTGGGAAGTTCCCAAGGAATTTGCCTGGTAACCAAGGGAAGTGACCAAAGTGGGCAGGCAGCGCCTCAAAAGGCGACGTAGATAATGCCTGGCACTTAGGCTATGCCGCCCTATAAAGCCATGCCCTGATACGAACCCCGGCCTAGTCGGGCGCGTCGGCCCCGTGGAGAGGCTTAGGCAGTGGTGGCGTCCGCCCGGCCGCGGGGCAAGTTCTGGAGAATCTCGTGCAGGGCCTCCAGGAGCTTTTGAGAGCCCTTGTCCAGTTCGAGGGAAGACTTCTCAAGAAAGCCGATAGCTCCATCTTGTTGCAGGCGGGCAGCGTTTTTCTGCGACAGGCCGCTCATGACCACTACCGGAATTGATTTTGTTGCGGGATCAGTTTTCAGGGCTTTGAGCACGTCGGGGCCACTCATCTTGGGCAGCAACATATCCAGGAGGATGAGATCGGGCATTTTTTCGCGGGCCAGGAGCAGTGCTTCCTCGCCATCGGCGGCGCTGCTCATATCGTAACCGGCTCGGGCAAGAGCACGCTCGGTCGCGAGTCGCAGGAACTTACTGTCTTCAACCAGCAGAATCTTCGTCACGTCACCCTACTTCCAGTACTGCCACTTTGTGCTCGCTGGGCTGAGGCAGCACTCGCCCACAATGACTATCGGCGGAATTTGGGAGGGTGAAGAGGGGCCAGGCTTACCTTAGGGTTTTATAATCCACCTACGACCCTGAAGAATCCGCGGAGTGTGGCCCGCGAAATTAGCTTATCCGGAAAGTACGGTATCTCCTGTATTGCCCGGAAGCGCGAGTCCGAATAATCTAGTTTTCGAAGATTAACAGAGGGTGATCGAATCCCTCAAGGGTGGTCATGGGTTAGTGTCAATGCAGACATTCCGACCCTCACGACCGCCCCTTTTTTTGCAAGACTGATATTTTCCTTCTATTCGGGTGGGGAACCCTTCGTTGTTTGGGGCTAAGTCCGTCGCTCGCTGGCCAAGCTACCGTTCCCTCAACCACAGCGTGAGTTATGGATGGCTCCAAGAACGAGAAACTCCGCGATGAACTGGAACGGTTGATGCGGGAACAAATCGAAAGCCTGCAAAAACAGACTTTCTTGGGCATCACGGAGGAAGAACTGGAGCACGAAAAGGAGCGCCTCAAACGGATTCGCGAGGTGTCCGCGGCCTTTCTGGAAGCCTTGAAAAAAACTGCGCCGTAGCCAGCTGGGCCGTGCCCCAATGCATCTAATCGCGGCTGGCTGGAGAATTAGCTTGCTGACGTGGCATAAGGCATTCGTCTGAAAGGAAAGAGAAAGAGTATGACGGAAAAGCCAAGCGTGACCCTGCCTGGAACGGTAGAGAAGATCATCAAGCCCATCGAGCCAAGAGAACCAGAGAAGGCTCAGATCGCGATTGAGGGTGCGGACGATTTGTATCGTGAGATCCGCATTGAAAACTCGCTCACGGACGAGAACGGCGATCAGGTGCGCCTCAAGAAAGGTGCCGAGGTGGAAGTCACCGTGGAAGCGCCTCAGGAAGCGACGACGCCGGTCAATGGCGATGGAAGTGAATCGCGGCCGGGTTAGTCGCCGCGAGTCATGACGGCGTCATAGGCCACGCCTGCCTCGCCTGCCAGCGGCCTCCAACCACCCCGAGTAAAAAACGGGGGTGGAGAGGGGTAGCCGAACTTTTCCCGAAAGGTCCTATCCCCAGTTCCGGTTTGACCCTCTGCACCGACTTCCTTACACTTGAAGTGTTCTCCGCTTGGCGCTACTCATCCGTGGAGGGATTCCTGAGTCTACGATTTCGAATTTCTTTGATCGCGTCCTTATTGGGGCTGCTGGTGGGGCTGTGCATGGGGCAAGAAGCGGCTCCGCAAGGCAGTGCTCCCGCGGAACCGAATCCGGCAAGACCAGCGCCCCAGAGACAGCCGGAAAGGCCTCCAGAGCGGTCGACGCTGATCCAGTTGGACAGCAGCGAGACGATTTTTTCGGTGCTGACGGCGCTGAATTCCTGCGGGTATGACCAGGATTTGACCATCTCGGACGCCACGCGAAGCAATGTGCGGGCCGAGGTGCTCCGAGCACTGGAGAACTCGCCGGAAGCGGAGGCGGCGCGGGCTACGTTGTGCGACTTTTACCAGACGCATACGCCGGACAGAAATAACTATCGTAGCCTGTCGCCTTATATCTCGCTGGCGTTGTATATGGATGGTCCGCCGCATTTTGTGCCGCGGCTGAAAGATGAGGAGTTGCCGCCGGATGCGGCTGCGATTGCCCCTTTTGGCGCGGTGCTGGAACACTTCTACGACAAAGTCAATCTGCATTCCATCTGGGAGCGGCACCGCAATGATTACGCGGCGGCAATGAATCGGTATCACGAGCCGCTCGCGAAGATGGTCTTCGACACGGAAATTTATTTGAAGCAGCCTTCGTCGCAATATCTGGGGCGGAGGTTCACGATCTATCTGGACTTCATGGGCTCGCCGAATGAGACGGATGCGCGGAATTATGGATCGGAATACTACGTGGTGGTGTTCCCCGCTCCGGGTGCGGTGGGGACGCCGGCGAAGTCGGCGCTGAAGATGGATCAGATCCGGCACACGTTTCTGCACTATGAAATGGATCCGCTGGCGGAAAAGCATTACAGCGCGATCAAGCGGCTGGAACCGCTGCTGCAATCGGTGAAGCGGGCTCCTCTGGAGGAGAGCTTTAAGACCGATATTTCGCTGCTGGTCACAGAGTGCCTGGTGCGGGCGATTGAGATTCGCAACACGGGAACAAAACAGCCCGCGGAAGAGGCGATGCGGGCGCAGGCGGTCGATGATGCAGTGAAGCAGGGCTACATCCTGACGAAATATTTCTACGATGCGGTGGTGGCGTTCGAAAAAGATCCGGCTGGCATTCGCGGGGCGTACAGCGGGATGCTCGAGGGAGTAGACCTAAAGAAAGAAGAGAAGGCGGCGGCGGAAGTTCACTTTGCGAACCGAACTTCGCCGGAGCTGGTGCAGTTGTCGCGTCCGGAGGAGCGGAGAATGCTGCTGACGGCCGAGAAGCGGCTGGCGGCGGGGGATCCCAAGGGCGCGCAGGAACTGGCGCAGCAGGCGCTAGATAAGAAGATTGGGGATCAGGGACGGGCGTTGTTCATCCTGGCGGAAGTGGCCGTGGCCAACAAGAATCGGGATGGGGCGCAGGACAATTTCCAGAAGGCGATTGAAGCGACAAAGGATCCGAAGGTGGTGGGATGGTCGCATGTGTACCTGGGGAGGATTCTGGACATGAAAGAAGACCGGGAGGCGGCCCTGCTGGAGTATCAGGCTGCGCTGAGCACGGCGGGGGAGTTGCCGGAGGTGAAGGCGGCGGCGGAGCGAGGGTTGGAAAAGGCTTATGAGCCACCGGCCAAGCCGCAGTAATTGGGGCGGCGGTTTCGGTAAGGATATGGAGCAGAATTTCGGGTTGGACGGCGGCGCTACAATAACAAGCAAGGAGAACGCATGAAGCGAACTGCAATCATTGTTTTGGCAATGCTCGGACTTTCGGGTTGGAGCTTCGGTCAGAGCAAACCCGCGGCCCAGACTGCTCCGGCAGGGCAGGCGGCGCCAGCGGGGAAGCGTCGCCCGCAGGCGAAGACGCAAGACGAGTATGCCGCCTACAACGCGGCGACAGCGTTGACGGATGTCGCAGCCCAGGAAAAAGCGGCGGATGATTTCGCGGCGAAGTTTCCGGACAGCGAGTTGCGGGCGCTGCTCTACAAGGCAGTGATGGTGGCATACCAGCAAGCCAATAATGCCGACAAGATGCTGGCCATGTCGCGGAAGGTTCTAACCTATGACCCGGACGATCCGGAGGCGCTGTTGGGCGTGTCGCGGGTTCTGGCGGAGCGGACGCGTGACACCGACCTGGACAAGGATCAGCGGCTGGCAGAAGCAAAGAAAGACGCGCAGCGGGCGCTGGAGACGGTGGACACGGACGTGCCGACGGCCGGCATTGCTCCGGAGAAACTGGCGCAATACAAAGGCTACGTTCGGTCTGAAGCTTATGAGATTCTGGGCACTCTCGATTACAACGCCAAGGCTTGGGCGGACGCCGAAGGAAACTTGAGGAAGTCGATTGATGCGTTGCCGCAGCAGCCCGATGCGGTCGCGGTTCTCCGGCTGTCACTAGCTCTTGATCAGCAGGGCAAGTATCCAGACGCGTTGAAATATGCCGACCAGGCCGTGGATTTGACGAAAGCAGGAACGACTGCCGGGGACGCGGCACGCAGGGAGAAGGATCGCCTGGTGCAGTTGATCGGCGGCATCAGCGAGCCGCCGGCGAAATAAGGCTGCAGCGCCTGAAGGCGCATCTTGCAAGAAGGTCTGCGGTATGCCTGAAGGCATACCCCGATACGAATCGAATCTTGAGTACGAATCTCGATTGCGAATTGTAAGTTCTGATTGTGATATTCGGCAGACTATGAGCCGTGCCCTTCCCAATACGATTTCGAGAGAATCTCTCCTAGCCGTTTCATCATGAAAGAACGGGAAATCACCGCGCTGGAAACGGCATTGGGGTACCACTTTCGCCGTCGGGCGGTAATCGAGCAAGCCGTTACGCATAGCTCACAGGCACGCGAACAAGAGTCTCAGCAGGCGGGCGAGAACAAATATAGAGTCAACGACAACGAGCAGTTGGAGTTTTTGGGCGACGCGATTCTATCGCTGGTCACGAGCGAGGAATTGTTCCATCGCTTTCCGCAGTTTCGCGAGGGCGAACTTTCCAAACTGCGGGCGCATGTAGTGAGTGAGCGGCATCTGATTCGGGTAGCGCAGCAACTTGAGCTAGGACACTATCTGCGGCTCGGACGAGGCGAAGAGAAGAGCGGCGGCCGCAGCAAGACGGCCCTGCTGGTGGATGCTCTAGAAGCGATCCTGGCGGCGATTTATCTGGATGGAGGAATGGAGCCGGCGCGACAATTCATTTTGCGAGAGATTCTGGCGCCGGAACTGGAGCGGATGGAGCGCGAAGGCGGAGCGCTGCCGATGACGGATTTCAAGTCGGCGCTGCAGGAAACTTTGCAGGGATTAGGAATGCCGCAACCCTCCTATGTTCTGGTGCACGAAGCGGGACCTGAACATCGGAAGATGTTTACTGTGGAAGTGCGGCTGAGTGCGAAGAAGGGCGAGGAGGCGGAGTTCGTGGGGCGCGCGGAAGGCTCAACCAAGAAGACGGCGGAGCAGGAGGCGGCACGGCAGTTGCTGTCTTATTTGGCTTCGCGGCCGCAATCGGTCGGAGCGAAGCTGGCGCGCGGATCGCGAATTCCCGGTTAAAATCGAGTGGAACAATCAGTGGATCTAATGAACTCTGTAGGTAATTCTTCGGATCATCAGGTCGCGGGTGGTCCGGACGTCCCGGGAGATGCAGGGGTCTCAGGTGCTCCGAAAGCTGCGTGGACGGAGGGCACGGGCGTGACGGGATCACTGCAGTCGCTGTTGGGAACGGTGGTGATTGCGGTTTTTGTAATTACGTTTGTGGTACAGGCGTTTCAGATTCCCTCTCCGTCGATGGAGAACACGCTTCTGGTGGGTGATTACCTGCTGGTCAACAAGCTGTGCTACGGCGGGGGAAGCTGGGCGGATTATTTAATGCCTTACCGGCGGGTGCAGCGCGGAGACATTGTAGTATTCCATTATCCCGTAAACCCGGCGCAGCATTTCGTGAAGCGAGTGATTGGCGTGCCCGGAGACCGGGTTCGGCTGATCAATAAACAGGTGTTTGTGAATGGAGTGTTGGTGCGGGAGCCGTACGCGCATTTCGTGCGTCCGGCCAATGACGTGTTCCGGGATAGTTTTCCGCGGCTGGATGTGGCGCCGGGCGAGACTCCGGAGTGGTGGGTGCAGTTGCGTAAACTGGTAGAGGACGGACAGCTGATTGTTCCTGTAGGACACTATTTCGTGATGGGGGATAACCGGGACGACAGTTACGACAGCCGCTACTGGGGCTTCGTCCCGCAAGGCAATATCATCGGGCGGCCGCTTTTGATTTATTGGTCGGTGAAAGAGGCGGAGAGCGAAGCCGTCCCGCCGAATTCTTTTGGCGGGAAACTGGCTCATTTTGCCTACGCAGTCACACATATTTTTCAGATCACGCGCTGGAACCGCACTCTACGGCTGGTGAATTGAGCAGGCGCGGAGTGGCAATCTGCCCTGTCGCATAGAAATGCAACCGGGGCTAAAAGCCCGGACCGATCTTGGAAGCTTAACGCGGCGCTGAAGCGCCGCCCTTCCACGAGACTGGATGGATAGATCACGGTGGCGAAAAAAGACAGCAAAGCGAAAGACGAAGTAGAAGAGAAACCGCGAGAAACTACGGTGGAGTTTCTGTCTTCACTGGCCGCGGTGCTGGTCACGGGGCTGTTCATCATCACCTTCGTGGTGCAGGCGTTTGAAATCCCTTCCAGTTCGATGGAGAACACGCTTCTGATTGGGGATCACGTATTTGTGAACCGCATTCAGTTTGCCCCGAAGACGGACTGGGTGGGACCTGTGGTTCCTTATCGTCAGATTCATCGGGGCGATATTGTGGTATTTCTCGCTCCGTGCGAGCCCGGATTGTATGTGGTCAAGCGCATTATGGGCGTGCCCGGCGACCGCATCCACCTGCGCAATGGCGTGGTGTACCGCAACGGGGAGGCATTGCAGGAACCGTACGTGATCCACTCGCAGGATGCGGCTTCGTTTCCGAATCCTTACCGCGACAATTTTCCTGCGGTGCCACCGTCGGAGAGCTACAACGTGTATCCGTGCTGGGAACCGGAACTGCCAATGCACATTCAGGGGGACGATCTGGTGGTGCCGCCGGGGCGTTACTTCGGCATGGGCGACAACCGCGACGTGAGTCTCGACAGCCGCTACTGGGGCTTCATTCCACAAGAAAATGTTATCGGACGGCCCATGTTCATCTACTGGTCGTTTGAAACACCGGGTGACCAATACCGCAAGACAGATTTCGGCGACCGTATCGGTTTTCTGGCGCATGTAGTGTTGCACTTCTTTGACGAAACCCGGTGGCGGCGAACGCTGCGAGTGGTGAAGTGAAATTTTCTTCTTCCAAGCGGCGTGCTGTGGCCGCCGCCGTTGTGATTCTGCTGGCTCTATTCTTTGTGCGTCCGGGTGTATCGCGCCTGAAGGCACGCATCGTTCGTTCCATCAGCCAGGCCGTTGCGCGTCCAGTACAGATTGGGTCCGTTCATCTGCGGTTGCTGCCGCGGCCGGGCTTCGATCTGGAAAATCTGATCATTTACGAAGACCCGGCATTTGGCGCAGAACCGATGCTGCGCGCTCCCGAAGTTACAGCGCTCGTGCGGATAACGTCGCTGGCGCGGGGAAGGCTGGACATCTTGCGCCTGGAATTGACGGAGCCGAGTTTGAATCTGGTGCGGAGGGAAGATGGGCGGTGGAACTGGGAGGCCCTGCTGGAACGAGCTGCGCGGACTCCTCTGGCGCCGACTGCCAAACCGGAATCGGAGGCGCGTCCGGGGTTTCCCTACATTGAGGCCAGTTCGGGCCGCATCAATTTCAAGGCCGGAGCGGAAAAGAAGCCATACGCGCTGTTGAACGCGGACTTCGCACTGTGGCAGGAATCCGAAAATGCATGGGGCGTGCGGTTAAGAGCGGAGCCATTGCGCACCGACATGAGCTTGAGCGATACCGGCCTGCTGAGAATGAGTGGTACGTGGCAGCGGGCGGGGAGCCTTCGAGAAACCCCACTGCAGTTCAGCTTGGAATGGCAGCACGTGCAACTGGGTCAGCTTACGAAGCTGGTTTCAGGAAACGACAAAGGCTGGCGTGGCGGCGTTCAGATGGAAGCGACCCTGAGCGGGACGCCGGCGTCGATGCAGGTGACAGCGGATGCGGCAGTCTACGACTTCCATCGCTACGACATTTCGGCCAGCGAGGGTCTAACGCTCGCGGCGCACTGCGACGGCAAGTACAGTTCCGCGGATAACATGATGCGCGAGATTTTCTGCACCGCGCCCGTGGGCAGTGGGGTAGTCACGTTGCACGGCGACGCCGGGCGGCCTGAACTGCACGGGACACACCTGTCGTTAAATGTGGAGAACGTGCCGGTGGCGGCGGTGGCGCAACTGGTGCGGCGCGCCAAGAAAGATCTTCCGGCGGATCTTGTGGCTCGGGGAATTGTGCAGGGTAATTTCACCGTGAGAGAGCGAGGCGCGTCATCCCGCGGCCCGCAGTTCGAGGGGCGCGGTGAATTTACGAATCTCCGGCTCCAGTCGGCGAGCGACAAAACGGAATTCGCGACGGCGAGCGTACCGTTCGTGCTGAACTCGGAGCGTTACGAACGCACCAACAACAGTCTCCGAAAGGATGCGGAACCCTTCCCCGCGCCGAATGAACTCCGCATCGAGTACGGACCTTTCCCAGTAGCGCTGGGACGCTCTCTTCCGGCGCAGGCACGGGGCTGGGTGGGGCAGTCAGGTTACGCAGTCACGGTGCGCGGAGACGCGGAGGTGTCGCATGCGTTGAGAATGGCCAGCCTGCTTGGACTGCAAGTCGTGAAGACCGATGCGGAGGGCACGGCGCAAATAGATTTGCAGATTGCAGGATCGTGGACAAAAAACGCGGCGGCAGACCTCGCGGGATTTTCGTTGCCGAAAGTGACGGGCACGGTTCAACTGCGCGACGTGCACGCCACGGTGCGGGGGCTGAACGAGCCGATTGAGATTCTCTCTGCCAGATTGAGGCTGGCAGCGGATGAAGCGCGCATTGAGGACTTGAACGCGCGGGCCGCCGAAGCACACTGGATGGGTTCGGTGGAATTGCCACGGGGTTGCGGAATGCCGGGGGCGTGTCTGGTCCACTTCAATTTGAATACGGCAGAGGTCGGGTTGGGTGAAATTCATGAGTGGCTGAATCCACATCCGAACCACCGCCGCTGGTACCAAGTGCTTTCGGCTGAGCCACACGGGGCTGCATCGTTCCTGGAAAACCTGCGGGCTTCGGGAAAAGTGAAGGCGGGACGCTTGCGGATTCGCGAAGTGATTGTGGAACGCGTTTCCGCTTCCGTTGATTTGGAACGTGGGAAATTGAAGATCTCGGACTTGCGCGCGGATTTGCTGGGTGGAAAGCATCGTGGAGATTGGCAGGCAGATTTCACAGCGGCATCGCCGGATTACTCGGGCTCTGGAACGCTGACAAATATTTCGCTGGGACGACTGGCCAGTGTGATGCAAGATGCGTGGATTTCGGGAACTGGCGGGGGAACCTATCAGCTCAGGGCGTCGGGCACGGATGCCGCGGGGTTCTGGGAATCGGCTGAGGGCGGACTGCATTTCGATCTGCGCGGCGGAGTCTTGTCACACGTTTCATTGACGAATGATGAAGGCCCGCTGCAAGTCTCGCGTTGGGAAGGTCACGCCCGGCTGCATGGCGGCGAGATTGAGATCGAAAAGGACGAACTGGTTTCTCCGGCAGGAGCGTATGGAGTCACCGGCACGGCGTCGTTGGGGCGGGTGCTGGACTTCAAACTCACTCGAAGCACGGACGTGAAATTGGGCGCGGGTTCGCTCGTTTACAGCATTACGGGAACTGTGGCGGAACCGCGGGTGGCAGTGAGTCCGGTGGCGGAGACGCAAGCACGGCTGAAACCGTAGGCAGTATAGGCGAGTTTCCTCAGGGGCTATTAAGCCCCCATTCCATTCTGCGATCTATATGGCACCTCTGAAGTCGTGCCCTTCCCGTCTCTTAAGGCGCGTAGCCTGCGCCGCGGAGAACTTTTCCTGGCAACGCTCCGGTCATCTTTAAGTGATCGATCACCGGCACACCGTTCACGAGAACGTAGTCCATTCCTTCGGAGAGCTGATTTGGATTGTCGAAGGTGGCGAGATCGCGCACGGTTGCGGGATCGAAGATGACGACGTCGGCCCACATGCCGGCTTTCAGAACGCCGCGATCAGTAAGGCGCAAGCGCTGGGCTGGCAAGGCTGACATCTTGCGGATGGCGTCTTCGAGCGTCAGAGCTTTCTCTTCGCGAACATATTTGCGCAGGATGCGGGGGAACGTTCCGTAGGCGCGGGGATGAGGATGCTCCTGGCCGAGGATGCCCTCAGGCGAAGTTCCAGAGGAATCGTTGTCGATGGCGACCCAGGGCTGTTGGAGCGCGAGCCTGACATCGGGTTGGGACATTCCGAAGACCGCGACACCGGTGCTGGGATCTTCGATGAGGAAATCGAAGAGGGCATCCATGGGATCTTTGTTCCAAAGTTTCGCGATCTCCGATAGGCGTTTGCCCTCGAGCGGAAGAAGTTTGGGATTCTCCACCACGCCGATCATGATGGCTTCCGGGCCGGGAATCTCCAGCCATTCGTTATCCCAATCTTTCGACGGCGTAAGCATGTCTTTTCGGATGCGCTCGCGAGTTGTGGGATCTTTGAGGCGCTCGACAAGCTTTGCGGTGCCGCCATCGTGGGCCCACTGGGGAATGAATGCGGAGAAGTCGTTGAACCACGCGGTGTAGGCGTAGGTGTCGGCGGTAACATCGGAACCGGCAGCGCGGGCCGAGTTAATCTTGGCGACGACTTCTGGCATGCGTCCCCAGTTATCTTTTCCCGCGACTTTGAGGTGCCAGATTTCTACAGGAACGTGGGCTTCGCGTCCGATGCGCAGGGCTTCGTCGATGGCCTCGATCACGGAGTCGCTTTCGTTGCGCATGTGCGTGGAATAGATACCGCCGAATTTTCCGCCTTCGGCTGCGAGTGCGATGAGTTCTTCCGTCTTCGCGTAGGGCGCGGGAGCGTATTCGAGCGCGGTGGAGACGCCGACTGCGCCATCTTTCATGGCGTCGCGAACGAGAGCTTTCATCTGGTCGAGTTGTTCGGGCGAGGGTTGTTTGTTGTCGTCGCCGAGAACCATGCGGCGGACTTGCGTAGCGCCGACGTAGCTGGCGAGGTTGATCCCCATGCCTTGTTTTTCCAGACGCGCAAAATACTGGCGGAAGGTTCGCCAGTCGGGCGTGATGTGGTAGTGGTCGTAGCCGGGGCGGTCGGCTTGAATGATGGCATCGTTGATTGGAGCGATGGAGCCGCCTTCGCCAGTGATTTCGGTGGTGATGCCTTGAAAAATTTTCGAAGGCAGGCGGGGATCGACGAGGATGGTGAGTTCGGATTGGCCGAGCATGTCAATGAAGCCGGGGGCAACGACTTTGCCGGCGGCGTCGATGGTTTGCTTGCGGGACGCGGCGGAGAGATTGCCGATGGCTGAGATTTTTCCGTCGCGGATGCCGAGGTCTCCGGAATACCAGGGAGAGCCGGTGCCGTCGATGATGTGGCCCTTGGTGATGATGAGGTCGAAGGATTGTGCAGGCAAGAAAGGAGCCGCGAGGAGAAGAGCAAAGGTGAGTGCGAGATTCAGTTTTCTAAGTTTCATAGTTTGCTTCTTCGATCCCAAGAACTTTGCGGAACCAGAATACGGCCACAAGGGCTAAAGCCCGCATCGATTTTATGCGCTTACGCGGCGCTGAAGCGCCGCTCTTCCACGTTGGTTCCAAGCAGCATACTAACTAACAGTTACGTGGCGGCTCCCATGCGGCGGTGCGAGATTGCGCCCAGGACGATCCAGATACCTAGCGCGAGCCATTCGTAGACAGTGAAATGTCCCGGGATTGCCGGGACTGCCTTCATCAGGAGCATGGCGATGGCTACCAGCAGGCCTAACGAGGCTACGATCCATTCGACCGCCGATAAAGTGAGTTGGCCGGGCAAATTCTTTGCGCGGCCCATAGTAAGGTAGGCTGCGCAGGTTGCGGCCCAGCCTATGGCGCAGGCTACTGAGCCGACCTCGGTGATGGGGACGAGGATGGCATCGCCGAGGAGCATACATGCTGCGGTCGCGAGGCCGATGCAGAGGACGGCGATGGATGGCGTTTGATGAGCGGGATGGATTTGTCCGGCGCGCGGGTCGATGAGATTGCGGCGTCCCAGGGCAAACACCAGGCGGCTGGCGGCGATGAAGTTTCCGTTAAAGCATTTCACGAGCGAGAGAAGCGCAGCGGCGAGGATTACGTTGACGATCCAGGGCGAACCTACCGCTTGCTGGAAGGCGACGGCGGTCATGAACTTTTCGCCGGTCAAGTTCTGCCACGGGGCGACGAATGCTACGGCTGCGATGATGACTGTGTAGAAGAGGATGCCAATGAGGATGGCCATCCAGATGGCCTTGAGAAAACTCTGGCTGCGAAATTCGGGAGTGGATTCTTCGGCGGCTTTGCTGACGGATTCGAATCCGGTCATGAAGTACGGGACGATCTGCACCACGAGCAGAAACGAAACCAGTGGAGCGTGAGTGAACAGTGGAGGGAAGTTGTGCGGCGATCCTTTGCTGACGCCGAGAGCGACGAAGACGACGAAGAGGGCGAGGGTGCCGAAGGCGGTCCAGTTCTGGAAGGTGGCGCTGAGGCGGATACCACGATAGTTCAGCGTGGTGAGCAAGGCGGTGAGGCCGAGGCCGATGATCAGGTGAGGAAGATAGACGGGGCGTCCGGCGACGCGGTAAATTTCGAGTGAATCGAGCGCGGGGACGATGTAGCCTGCGATGCGGCCGACGGCGACGGCCTCCCACGGGCAGACGATGAAGTAGGCGAGCATCATCATCCATCCGGTGGAGAAGCTGATGGGACGGGAGAACGCGGCGGCGGTGTAGGCGATTTCGCCGGCGGCGTCGGGCATAGCGGCCACGAGCCTGCCGTAGACCCAGCCGATGGGAAAGAGTAATGCGCCGCCGATGGCGAAGCCGAGGATCGCACCGAGGGCGCCGCCGCGGAGGAGCCAATCGTCCATGACTACAAGCCAGCCAACGCCGACCATGGTGCCCCAGGCGAGGGTGAAGTAGTCGGTGAGGCGGAGTTTCCGGGCTAGATGGGACATGGAGATGGTAGGGCCGTGGAGGGCGAATTATAAAGCATCGAGGCGACGAGCGATTCGCGGGGGTTCAATGTCCGTCTTGGAAATCGGAATATTCTGTTGAGAACAGACGCAGCGGGCGGGACAGCCGCCGGGACGGTGGCGCCACGATGCGGCGAAATGCGCTGCTTGCATGGTAGTATCGACAATACTCTTCATCGTGCCACAACCTCGTCACTACTCGTTCAAGAACCGATGACAGCTACGACCAAAATGCAGAAGCGCGTGCTTAGCGGCATGCGCTCGACCGGGAAATTGCATCTGGGCAACTATGTGGGCGCGCTCGATAACTGGGTGCGGATGCAGGATGAGTATCAGTGTTTTTTTGAAGTGGCCGACTGGCACGCTCTCACAACGGACTACGCCGATACCTCGCGGGTGAAGGAGAATTCGCTGGAGGTGGCGCTGGACTGGCTGGCGGCGGGGCTTGATCCGGAGAAGTCGGTGATCTTTATTCAGTCGCACGTTCCAGGGCATGCCGAGTTGCATCTTTTGTTTTCCATGATCACGCCTTTGGGGTGGTTGGAGCGGGTTCCGACTTATAAGGAGCAGCGGGAGAATATTAAGGATAAGGATCTGGGGACGTATGGGTTCCTGGGCTATCCGGTGCTGCAATCGGCAGACATTTTGATTTATAAGGCGAACGTGGTGCCGGTGGGCGAGGATCAGGTGGCGCACGTAGAGCTGACGCGGGAGATTGCGCGGCGGTTCAACGGATTTTATGGCGACGTTTTTCCGGAGCCGCAATCTTTGCTTACCATCGCGCCCAAGCTGCCGGGAACCGATGGGCGGAAGATGTCGAAGTCGTACGGCAATACGATTATGCTGACCGACCCGGAGCCGGTGGTGCGGCAGAAGCTGAAGACCATGGTGACGGATCCGGCGCGGGTGCGGCGGACTGATCCGGGGAATCCGGATGTGTGTCCGGTAGGGGATCTGCACAAGATTTTCAGCAGCAAAGAAACCATGGCGAAGGTGAATGCCGGGTGCCGGTCGGCGGGGATTGGATGCATCGAGTGCAAGGGATGGGCGGCGGATGCGCTGGTGCAACTGTTGAGTCCGATGCAGGAGCGGCGGAAGAAATTCGAGGAGAATCCGCGGCTGGCTTGGGATATTCTGGAGGCTGGCACGGAGCGGGCGCGCAAGGCGGCGGGCGAGACTATGGATGATGCTCGGGCGGCGATGGGGATGTCAACTGCTTACGAAGCTCCCAAGTTGAACAAACAGTAGCGTGGCGCAGGCAGACTGCATAGGTCCTTCGCTTCGCTCAGGACGACAACATTAGTGGTGGCGGCAACAGGATTAGTGATGGCTGGAGAGATAAAGCTCGACGCTGGCATCGATACGGCCGGGGTCTCCGCGATGGTTGCGGAGGCGAAGCCGTCGAAAGAGTCGCCGCAGAAGGAAGAGAGCGATTCGCCGTTTGCGGTTTCGGTTACCGACGTTTATGAAGGGCCGCTGGACTTGCTGCTGGATTTGATTCGCAAACAAGATATCGATATTTACGATATCCCGATTGCGCGGATTACGGCCCAGTATCTGGCATATGTGGAGAAGATTCGCGAGCTGGATGTGAATGTGGCGGCTGATTTTATTTATATGGCCGCGGTGTTGATTCACATCAAGTCGAAGATGCTGCTGCCGCGGGATCCGTCGGCGAAGGCGGAAGAATTGGAAGATCCGCGGACCGAGTTGGTGAACCGGCTGCTGGAGCATGAAAAGTTCAAATCAGCGGCGCAGATGCTTTTGCAGAAGCAGCACATTGAAGATGCGGTGCTGACGAATCCGTCATTGAAAGAATTCATGGACGCGGAAGGCACCGAGCCGGAGATGGCGGCGGATGTGATCGATCTGGTGAAGACCTTCCAGCAGATTCTGGAGCGAGTGCGCACGCGGCCGGTAATCAATGTGGATGAGGAGACCGTCACCGTGGGCCAGATGATTGATTATCTGCGGCGGCGGCTGGCGCTGGAATCGCGGCCGATCCGGTTGAAACAGCTTTTGATGCGCGTGCCTTCGCGGCAGGCCCTGGTGTGCATGTTTCTGGCGCTCTTGGAAATGGTGCGGCTGCAGGCCATCCAAGTCAGGCAGGACCAACTGTTCGGGGAGATTGCGGTGCGCAAGCATACGCATTTCGATGAGATCATGACCGAGCAGGCCGCGGTGCGCGACGATTGGAGATGAAAAAGCAGCGGTCAGTGGACAGTGATCGGCGGTCAAATTCAAGACGAAAGATTTTACTGACCACTAGCCACTGACCACTGTTTACCTATGAGTCTAAAAGCTCAACTCGAGGCGATTGTTTACGCGGCGGAGACGCCGATCACGCTGGAGCAGATGGTGCAACTCGTCAAAGAGTCGGTGACGGCCGACGGTGCGGCTGACGAGGCTGAGGTGAAATCGCGCGTGCGGGCGGCTCTGGAAGAACTTGTTGCCGGGTATGGAGCGGCCGATCACGGGATCGAGATTCGCCAAGTCGCGGGCGGTTATCGCATGTCGACCAAGCCGGAGCAGCATGAAGTGGTGCGAGGTTTTGCCAAGAGTTTGAAGCCCCCGATCCGGCTATCGCTGCCGGCCTTGGAAACTTTGGCGGTGATCGCTTACAAGCAGCCTGCCACGGTACCGGAGATCAATGAGATTCGCGGAGTGGATTCTGGCGGGGTGATTGCGACGTTGCTGGATCGCAAGCTGATCACGACCGCAGGGCGCAAGCAGGTGATTGGGCGTCCCATACTGTATAAGACGACGAAAGAATTCCTGATGCGGTTTGGGTTGAAGGATGTGAATGAACTGCCCAGCATGGAGGAGTTCGAGAAACTGGTAGCGGAATCGTTTCAGGGAGAATTGATTCCTGCCGAAGGAGCGGCGGGAGAGAACTCGGGGCAGACGGAGGAAGGCGCGGAGTCTGCTGCTGAAACAGAGTCGGCGGTCGAACAAGAATAGAATTGATTGAGATTCGGAGATTGGAACTTGGAACGGCGGCTCAAGCCGCTGTTATTGTTTACGGGATTTTTGCGGCGTGGCTGAAGCCACGCCCTTTCAAAACAGATTGGAAGTCTCATGCCTGCTGAACGTCTGCAAAAAATTATTGCCGCTGCCGGGGTTGCTTCCCGTCGTAAAGCTGAAGAATTGATCAGCGCTGGACATGTGAAGGTGAACGGGACCGTGGTCACAGAACTTGGGACCAAGGCGGACCCCGACATCGACCACATTCGCGTGGATGGGAAACTTCTGCAAGGCGCGCAGCACCATGTTTATTTGTTGCTCAACAAACCCAAAGGCTACGTGACTACGGTGAGCGATCCGGAGAACCGGCCGACCGTGATGCAATTGATTCGCGGCGTAAAGAAGCGCGTGTATCCGGTTGGGCGGTTGGATTATGCCAGCGAGGGGCTGCTGCTGTTGACCAACGACGGTGCGCTGGCGAACAAGCTGATGAAGGCGGCTTCGCAGGTGCCAAAGACTTATGTGGTGAAGGTTGCGGGGGTGCCGAGCGCGGAGTCGCTGGAGAAATTGCGCGGCGGAGTCTCGATTGCGACTAAAGATGGCCGCCGGGTGCGGACCGCGCCGGCAGGCATTCGGCTGGTGAAAGAGGCGAATAATCCCTGGTATGAAGTCACGTTGATCGAAGGGCGCAATCGCGAAATACGGCGGATGTTTGAAAAGGTGGGACATCATGTGGAAAAGATCAAGCGCGTGCGCTACGGACCGCTGACGCTTGATGTTCCGCCGGGGGAGTTTCGCCCGCTCACGGTGCAAGAAATCGACCGCCTTCGCACGGCCTGCAATAAACCCATAGCGCACACGAAGCCTTCCGTGGCATGATGAGCGGCAAGGATGAGCCGCTTTTTCGATCTGATTTCCAAGCCTGCCCGCGACATGGGTACGACTGCTCCTTCAAGCGCTACGCCAGCGGCGCTGGAGCGGCGATCTCAATTGATCAAGCTGGATTCGAACGAAAATCCTTTTGGACCTTCTGCGCGCGCCGTCGATGCGGTACGGAGCGCACTTTCTACTGCAAATTTGTATCCCGACGATGATTGCAGTCTTCTGCGGCGAAAACTGGCTACGCATCATGACTTGCAGCCAGAGCAAGTGCTGGTGACGGCGGGCTCGACCGCGCTGCTGAGTTTGCTATGCCAGACGCTGCTCGCACCGGGCTTGAATGCGGTGACTAGTGATCGGTCGTTTATTGTGTATTCGATGGCGGTACATGCGGCTGGCGGCCAATTGAGCGAGACGAGGATGCGGGATGATGGTTTCGATCTCGACGCGGTTCTGGCGGCGATCGATGCGAACACGCGCATTGTCTTTCTAGCGAATCCGAATAATCCTACGGGGACGATGCTGGAAGCCGCGGTGGTCGAGCGGTTTGTGACGGAACTTCCCGGCCATGTGGTTTTGGTGCTGGATGAGGCTTATTACGAATTCGCGATGCATTTCGCGGCGCTGCGAAAAATCACTTACTCAAACTCGCTGGAGTATGTACGGCAGGGCACGAATACCGTTGTGCTGCGAACTTTTTCGAAAGCGCATGGACTGGCGGGCCTGCGTGTGGGATACGGCTTGGGTCCGGCGGAATTGCTGGGCTACTGCGCGCGCATGAGGAATACCTTCTCCGTGTCGTCGGTGGCACAGGCGGCGGCGCTGGCGGCGATTGAGGACCACGAATACATTCAGCGCGTGGTGGAAAATAATTCCATGCAGTCGCGGGATCTGGCGCAGGGATTGGCGGAGTTGGGTTATCGTGTGGTGCCTACGTCGGCAAATTTTCTGTTTTGCGATCTGGGGGAAGACGCGGTGGGCGTGGCGAACCGATTGCAGGATGAGGGAGTGGCGGTGCGTCCGCTGGGACATTGGGGCGCGCCGAATTGCATTCGGGTAACGATTGGTCGGCCGGAGCAGAATCAGGCTTTGCTGGGGGCGGCGAGAAGGGTGGCGGGGCGGGGTTCCGTCGCGAAGGCGGAATTGGCGCGGGGGAATTAGACTAGCGTCGGCAAGTTTATTTCTTACGCTGGCCTTTCCTGAGCGCGTCCATCATCGCTGCGATGCGCTTCTCCCGCGTCTCGGGCCTTTTCGCGTCCTCGATTTCCCGAACATATTCTTTTTGATGGGTGAAGGAGAGTTTGGGCCAGAACTCTTTGGCCTTGGCATCGCTGTTAATGATCTTCTTCAGGTACGCGGGGACCTCGACCTTCCGCTCTTCTTCGTCGAGTTCCATGACCACGTCGACGGTGTCTCCTCCCTTGCATTTTGCGCCGGCGCGCAGTTGGGCGTTGACCGCCATCATGTGACCGTCGCCCATGTTCATCAGCGAACTGCGGAAGGGGAAGCCGTTGATTGTGCCCTTGACCGGAACCCGGCTCTTGCGCTGGAAGACTTCGACCACGTCGAATGGCGGCTTGAGGGCCGCGACCGAGGTGCCTTCGTGTCCGATAAGCTTTACCTTGAACTTGTGCTGCGCCATAGTCCGGGTTCCTCCCCAGAGAAGATTACCCGCCCAGAACGGTCACTCGAGCCGCCCCGTAGAGTCCGGCATCGCTTCCGAGCAGGGCGCGGGTGATGATGGTTTTGCGTTCGGTGCGACTTTCGGTCTGGGCGGATGCGCCTTCGTCTTTTCTGGACGAATCGTGCATTAAAGGATCAGGGGGAGCGGTGGCTGCGTAGACGAGAGAGCGCTCACGCAACTCTTCGAACATGTTGGGGGCGTACGCGTCCCAGGCGCTGGAGACGCCGCCGCCGATAACGTACATATCCAGATTCAGGACGTTGACGAGGTCGGCGAGCAGGATGCCGAGATAGCGGCCGAAGGTGCGGAAAATGCGGCGGGCGTGCTCGTCCCCCTGGATGGCGAGATTGTAGATGGACTTGGCGCCGAATTCGGTGTCGGAGGAGGCGGCCTTGGCGAGCGATGGCGCGTCGCCACTGGCGATGGCTTGTTTGGCCATGAAAACGATGGCGCTGGCGGAGGCGTATTTTTCGGCGCATCCGCGGTTGCCGCAGCCGCAGGGATAGCCTTCAGGCTCGACCGTGACGTGGCCGAATTCTCCGGCCATACCGTTCATACCATGCCAGATTTTTCCACCGAGCACGATGCCCCCACCGATTCCGGTTCCCAGCGTGACTACCGCGACGTTTGGTATGCCGCGGGCAGCGCCCAGCCACTGCTCACCGAGCGCTGCAACGTTGGCATCATTTTCGAGGATGACGGGCGCGCCCAGGCGGCGTTCAATCTCGGCGCGAACGGGATAGTCTTCCCATCCGGGAAGATTGGCAGATTTTCGCAGCATACCGGTTTGCATGTCGATGATGCCGGGAACGCCGATGCCTGCTCCGAGGAAATCTCCGGTGTTCTTGTATTTTCCGGAGAGGCGTTGGATGGCCTCGCACATTTCGTTGATGACGTGGTCGCGGCCGAGGGCGACTTTGGTGCCGAGAGTTACTTTTTCGAGAAGTTGTCCGTCGCGGCTAACGGCGGCGATGCGAAGGTTGGTGCCGCCGAGATCGACTCCGATGGAGAAATCAGGCATGGAGGAAAGAGTACCAAATGTGCGAGGGGAGTGCTTGGAGATTGCTTGTTGTTGATTGATGATTGTTGATTGAAGAGTCCAGGCAGGAGGGGATCTTCAATCAACAATCAGAAGTCATCAATCAGCAATTGCCGAAGTCACTTCTGACATCTGGGGCAATAATGGCTGCTGCGGCCGGCGATTACGATGCGTTTGATAGGCGTCTTGCAGACCAGGCAGGGTTCGCCTTCGCGGCCGTAGACGCGGTGTTGGAGTTGGAAGAAGCCTTCTTCGCCGTCGGCGTCCACGTAGTCTGACACCGAAGAGCCGCCCGCGACAATCGCTTCGCGGAGAACTTCTTTTAACGAAGTGAGCAGCTTGGCGAGTTGGTCGCGCATGATAGTGGAGGCACGGCGCCGGGGGCGGATTCCGGCGCGAAACAAAGATTCATCGGCATAAATGTTCCCCACGCCGCGTAGTAGTTTCTGATTGAGCAAGGCGCTTTTAATGGGAGTCTTGCGGCCGCGAAACAGTGGGACGAACCGGTCGAGATCCGCCTCCAGCGGTTCGATGCCGCCGGCGTCAAAACCGACGGCCACGCTTAATCGGCCGAAGCGGCGGGGATCGACAAAACGTAGTTCCCTGCCGGAAGCCAGTTTCAGAACGGCGTGAGTATGCTTGAGAATTTCTGCTTGCGGCTCGCAGACTTGCAAGCGTCCGGTCATGCCGAGGTGGACGATAAATTGGGCTTGGGTGGGGCGGACGCCTTCGTCCGCCTTTGCTGACGATAGAACGTCGCGCGGCTTCACCTTAGATCCTTTACGCGGTGGCGTAGACTGTCGCCCTTTAGCGGGCGAGGACGCCCGCCCCACACTTACATTGGTCGGTTCCAGGTCGAAGACTATGTGTTTACCGACGCGACGGACGGTGAGTATGCGGCTGTGGTCGAGGGCGGCGGCAATTTCTGCTGCGGGAGATTTCAGTGGCTCCGGCTTCTGGCCTAGCCAGACCGATTCGACCACATCGCCGGTGACGCGTTTGGCCAGGCCTCGGGCGATGGTTTCAACTTCTGGGAGTTCGGGCATGCAAGCTTAGTTTACAGTCGAGGGCGCTTTATCGCAGCGCTGGAGCGCCGCGCCACCCAAAGGCCTCTTCATCCAAGCCTCGCAGAACAGTTCTAGTCTTTGAGGGGGACGACGGTGCGGCCGTCGCGGCAGAAGGTGGCGACTTTTTGCAGGTCGCCGTTGGCTTGTGGCAGGGTCATCACGGGTCCGTAGCAGTAAACGGCGTGGCCGGTGGCGGCGAAGTACCAGCGTCCGTTTTTCACATGCTGGTCCAGGTGGCTGGATAGCCGGCGCTCAGGTTGAGCAGGCCTCGCCACCGTCATACTTAACATCAAGGCTAGGGTCAGGACCTTCATTGCTTGCGAATTCCAAAACGTAAAACACTTTAATGCTGAACCTGGGTCTAGAGCGTAATCAGAACGCGACGCTGATCACTCAAATCCGAGGCTGGCATGGGCGGAACCTGAGTGTCAGGTTTTGCACCCTTGCCCGCCCGGCTCTGAGAATGGCGCTGCGGTACTTTTGTTGGCGAAGCCTGGGTTGACGGAGTCTGGGTTGACGGAGCTTGGTTCGATGGCGCCTGGGTTGACGGAGCCTGGGTTGACGGAGTCTGCCCGTGGGTCAACGGGCTTTGGGTCGAAGGAGCTTGAGCGCGGCTCTTTGCCTGGGCTTGGGCCTGGGCTGATCTGTCGGTCAGAATCTTACCTTTCATCGCCCACAGTTCCCTGCTGTCGCCCAGCAGAACCAGAATCAGATTGTGCTGCTGCTGGATGGCGTTGCCCTGCTCAACGATCAGCATGGTCATCAGGCCATAGGAAGCCAGGAAGACCACCGTTAGCAAAGGCATGAGGGTCCGCTTTTTTTTGGGAGCCTCAATCGGCATCACCGCCGGGTTACCGAACAAAGTCGTCAAGCGCCACCCCACTGTGCCCCATAAGCGCAGGCACTGCTACGAATGCAGCTTGCGCGCCACTGGCACGAGCGGACGGAAATTGCTGAATTTACACGGGTTAATGGAGTGCCGGCACGGTTTGCGGATGCCTGCAAGTGCAACTCCATGCACATTATGAGCAATGCGATTTGTTGCTCGGGCGAGCCAGAACGGCTGCCGGAGGCGGTTTTCAGGCTGCGGGATGTGGCAAGAGGTTTACTTCCCGCCCATCAGCAACTTGGCGATGGTAGCCAGTTGCATGTTGGACGTGCCTTCGTAAATCTTGCCGATCTTGGCGTCGCGCCAGTATTTCTCCACTGGATAGTCTTTGGTGAAGCCGTAGCCGCCGTAGATTTCGATGGCGAGCGAGGTGACGCGCTCGGCGACTTGTGAAGCGAAAAGCTTGGTCATGGCGGCTTCTTTGACAAAGTTCACACCAGCATCTTTCATGCGGGCGGCGTTGTAAACCATGAGGCGGGCGGCTTCAATTTCGGTAGCCATCTGGGCAATCTGGAACTGGATGCCCTGGAAATCCGCGAGAGGCTTGCCGAACTGCTTGCGCTCCTGCGCATATTTCGCTGCGAATTCCCATGCGCCGCGGGCTACGCCGATCATCTGAGCGCCGATGCCGATGCGACCTTCGTTCAGAGTCTCAATGGCGATCTTGTATCCCTTCCCGGGTTCGCCGAGCACATTTTCTTTCGGTACGCGGCAGTCTTCGAGAATCAGTTCGCAGGTTGAGGAGGCTCGGATGCCGAGTTTGTCTTCTTTTTTGCCGACGGTGAATCCGGGGAAATCTTTTTCGATCAGGAAAGCGGTGATGCCTTTGTATCCGGCGGAAGGATCGAGCGTCGCGAAGAGAACGAAGAGTCCGGATTCTTTGCCGTTGGTGATCCAGAGCTTGCGGCCGTTGAGGATGTACTCGCTGCCCTTCAGTTCGGCGCGAGTCTGCAGCGCGAAAGCGTCGGAGCCGGAACCGGCTTCGCTGAGGGCGTAGGCGCCGACGGTGTCGGAGGCCATCTTCGGTAAATAGCGCTTCTTTTGTTCAGCACTGCCCCACCGCAGGAGCGCATTGTTGACCAGGGTATTTTGAACGTCGACGACGACACCCGCCGATGCATCCACGCGAGAGAGTTCCTCAACAGCCAGGATTGCCTCGAAGAATTTGGCTCCGCCTCCGCCGTATTGCTCTGGAATCTCGATTCCCATCAAACCCAGTTGGAAGAATTCCTGGATGAGAGATTTTTCGAAGACGCCTTTCTCGTCCATCTCTTTCACGTGGGGACGGATTCTCTCGTCGGCAAACTGGCGGATGTTGTCGCGAAAGAGGATCTCGTCTTCGCTTAACGTGGTCAGGGGCGTAGGGACTGGGGATTGGAGGGTCTCGGGCATATTCGTCCTTCTGGCGGAGGAGTGCGGAACTTGTGATTTTATCAGAAGGGGGAAAAATCTTTAACCGCAGGGGACAGGGGGTAAAACTTCTTTTAGCTGCGACGGGTGTAAACCAGCTTCAGCGTGTCAGCCTGCAGGATGCGTTGGATCTGATTGCGGGCGTGCACGGACCAGGGGCCGGTGGTGTCGAGCTTGATGTAGGCTTGCCAGTGTTTCAGGGCTTTGCGGGGCTCGCGGATTTTTTCGTAGGCGAGGGCGAGATTGTAGTGAGCATCGGCGTAGGTGGGAGCGAGTTGCACCGCCATCTTGTAAGTCTTGATGCCTTCCTGCACGCGACCGGTTTCATCCAAAACATTGCCGAGATCGAAATACGCGAGCGCGTAGCGGGGATCGGCTTGCAATGCGGCGCGGTAGTGCTTCTCGGCCAATGCGAAATCCTGGCGATTGTAGTAAAGCGTCCCCAGATTAATGTGAGCCGCGGCGTGGTTCGGCTGAAACTCGAGCACCTTCTGATAAGCGGCCAGCGCTTCGGTCTGGGTCGCCGGATCCTCTTCCAACGCGATGCCACGGGCAAACCAGACCGCCGCTTCGTCCTGGTTTGGCGTGGGCTCGGGCGCCGGAATCGGTGTGCTGGTGACAACTTTTTCTCGGGTCGAAAAGTCCATCACAAATTGTCCAGCGATCGGTTCGAACAGCCTGCCCTCGTGACGGAAGGCAACGCGGTGCTTGCTGGTGGAAGAAACGCCGGCATCGAGCAGAGGATTGCCCATGCCTGCCGCCTGCTTCTGCATGGCTTCGAGCGATTCGCGGATTACCGCCGGACGCACCCTCATGGCGCACAAGTCGCGAACCTTTTTGATTTTCAGCAGGTCGGCAAAAGAATAAGAAGGAGAGGCGACGATCAGCCCCGCTCGCTCCCAGTTCGACAACTGGCGCGGAGAAAGGTGGAGAATTCTAAGTAAATCGGCTCGACTGTACACGACGCTCACAACCTCTCGCGCCCATCATGTTAGAACTGCCGGCGCAAGAACATACCGTCGCCATTATCCGCAACTTCAGGCTCTAAACGCAACTGCAAATGCTTGTGGAAATCTGTGGAGAACCTGGATGATTTACATGCAACGGAAATGGTGCAACTCCAAGATTCCTCGCTTCGCTCGGAATGACAAAACTATTTGGACCGTTTATTCCATCTAGCAAATTTGTCATTCCGAGCGAAGCGAGAGCCTGTCCTGAGCGGAGCCGAAGGAAATCCTGGTTTTGCCTACACCGCCACCGCGGCTTGGTACTCCTCGTATGTCCCCTTGAAATCGGTGATCTTATGATCGCTTTCGAAATGCCAGATGCGGGTGGCAACTTCGTCGATCAGGTCGTGATCGTGGCTCACGAGGAACACGGTCCCCTGATACCGCTGCAGGGAAATATTTAGTGCATTGATGGCTTCCAAATCGAGATGGTTCGTGGGTTCGTCGAGCACGAGAACGTTCGGCTTCTGCAGCATCAGCTTGCAGAAAAGCAACCGGGCGGCCTCGCCACCGGAAAGAACGCTGGTGGATTTGGTGGCTTCGTCGCGTTGGAAGAGCATTTGGCCCAGCAATCCGCGGATCTCTTCGGCGACAGCAGCGGGATTCCATTGGTGCAGCCAGTCGAGCACGGTCATGCCGCCTTCGATGAGGCTGCGATGGTCTTGGGCGAAATATCCGATGGACGCTTCGTGTCCCCAGATTACTTTGCCAGAATCGACGAAGGCACCGCCGTAGCCGCTGGTTTTGCGCAGTTCCGCCTCCGGCGTGGTGGGCGAATTCGCCAGCAGCGCATTCACCAGCGTGGTTTTTCCAACTCCGTTGCGCCCCATGAGCGCGATTCGCTCCCCGCGCGTGATGCTGGCGGTAAACTCGCGAATTACCTTCTTGTCGCCATAGGCCTTGCTGAGGTGTTCGATTTCGAGAATGTGCTTGCCCGAGGGCCGCTTCTGCTCAAACTTGATGTAAGGCCGCGCGATGTTCGACTTGGCCAGTTCCGTCACCTGCAGTCGCTCTACTTCCTTGCGCCGTGATTGGACCTGGCTTGACCGCGTACCCGCGCTGAATCGCGCGATGAATTCGTTCAGCTGCGAAATCTTCTTCTCACGCTGCGCGTTTTGCGATTCGATCTGGGAGCGCACTTGCGTCTTCGCCAGCACCATCTCGTCGTACGATCCGGTGTAGGTGATGATGGTTTCATAATCGATATCGGCAATGTGGGTGCAGATGCTGTTGAGGAAATGGCGATCGTGCGAGATGGCGATGACCACGCCGTCGTAGGCATTCAGAAATCCCTGGAGCCAGTGGATGGAATCCAAATCGAGGTTGTTGGTAGGTTCATCCAGCAGGAGGGCTTGAGGATGGCCGAACAAGGCTTGCGCGAGCAGCACGCGGACTTTCTGTCCGCCTTGCAGTTCGCTCATCTTGCGGGAGTGGAGTTCCTCGGGAATATCCAGGCCATCCAGCAGAATGGCCGCATCGCTCTCTGCGGTGTAGCCGTCTTCTTCACCGACAATGCCTTCGAGTTCGCCAAGCTTCATGCCATCTTCGTCAGTCATGTCGTGCTTCGAATAGATGGCGTCGCGCTCCTGCATGGCGCCCCACAGCCGCTTATTGCCTATGATGACGGTGTCGACCGCAGTGAAAGCGTCGAAGGCGAATTGATCCTGACTCAATACCCCGAGCTTTCGCGGACGCACAACCGTACCCTTTTGAGGGTCGAGTTCGCCGCTGAGCAGCTTCATGAACGTAGACTTGCCCGAGCCGTTGGGGCCAGTCAGGCCATAGCGCTTTCCCGGCGTGAATGCCACCGAGACTTCATCAAACAGAATTTTGGCGCCGTAGCGCATGGAGACATTGCTGACCGAAAGCATGATTTCTAATTCTCTTCTTCAGGGCTTCTACAGGGAAGCTTGTTCAGGAAAGTTTTCCTGAAACTGCGGGGAAATTTCCGCCAAAACGGTACGCAGCTGGAGTTAATAGAATATCACGACGCCCTGCAATGACTGGTTCTCGAAAGCTTTTCTCCGCCATCGCTTTCTGATACTGTTTTGAGTCCGTCATTGGCGAAAGGACAACCGTGTGATCGTTGGAGTTCCGAAGGAAAGTTATCCAGGGGAGCGGAGGGTCGCACTGGTTCCTGCGGTCCTTCCCACTCTCGTTAAAGCGGGACTGGAGGTGATGGTGGAATCGGGTGCGGGTGCGCAGGCCGGCTACCCCGATGCGCTTTACATCGAGAAGGGTGGAAAGATTCTTCCAGATCGTGCCGCCGTGTTTGGGGCCGCTGACATCGTTGTGCAGGTGCTCTGCTACGGATCCAATGATGTGACTGGCAGGGCCGATCTGCCGCTGCTTCGTCGCGGCCAGTTGCTGATCGGATTTCTGCGACCTCTTGGCTCAGCCGAAGTCACACAGGAAATCGCTGCTGCCGGCGTTACCGCTTTCTCCGTTGAACTAGTGCCGCGCACCACGCGCGCCCAAAGCATGGATGCGCTCTCTTCCATGGGAACGATCTGTGGCTACAAAGCAGTGCTGCTGGCGGCGGAGACGTCCATCAGAATTTTTCCCATGATGACGACGGCAGCCGGCACGATCACGCCAGCGCGTGTGTTCGTCATCGGAGCTGGAGTGGCGGGACTGCAGGCGATTTCGACCGCGCGCCGGCTGGGCGCGGTGGCATCGGCGTATGATATGCGTCCCGCCGCGAAAGAGCAGGTGCAGAGTCTTGGCGGCCGCTTTGTCGAACTGCCTCTCGAAGCGCAAAATGCCCAGGACGCCCGCGGCTATGGCACCGCCCAGGACGAAACCTTCTACGCCCGCCAGCGCGAACTTCTCACCAGGGTGGTTGCGGAAAGCGATGTGGTCATCACCGCCGCGGTAATTCCCGGAAAGAAATCGCCCGTGCTAATCACAGCCGGCATGGTCAAAGGGATGGCCCCCGGCTCTGTGATCGTAGACCTGGCTTCCGAGCGCGGCGGCAACTGCGAACTCACCCGCACCGGAGAAACCGTGCAGGCAGAGGGTGTCACCATCATTGGCGCCATCAACCTGGCCAGCAGCGTCCCCTACCATGCCAGCCAGATGTACGCGCGCAATCTCAGCACTTTTCTCGTGTACCTGGTGAAGGATGGCAAACTTCAACTCAGCCCGAACGACGAAATCATCCGCGAGACGATGGTCACGCATGCCGGTGAAATTGTGAACGCCAGAGTACGGGAGTTTTTCAAACTGCCCGCATTGGCGCCGCAATGAGGATTTTGTATTTCGGGTTCGTAGCAAGTCAGGATTCGTATCAGTTTAGGGTTCGCGGTTTGGTTTAGGTTCGTATCAGGGCACGGCTTCAGCCGTGCCGCAAGAGCTACAGGAGACACGGGCTTTAGCCCCTGGAGAGGTACATGGGTTCCAACCTGATCGACTTGCTGTTCATCTTCATGCTGGCCTGCTTCATCGGCTTTGAAGTCATCCGTCATGTTTCCCCTTTGCTGCACACGCCGTTGATGTCGCTCACCAATGCTCTCGACGCCATTGCGGTGGTCGGGGCAATCGTGTTGGTGGGTGAGCACAAGAGCAACTTCGCGACGGTGTTGGGCGTAATCGCCATCGTTGCCGCCACCAGCAACGTGGTCGGAGGATTTTTCATTACCGACCGCATGCTGAAGATGTTCAAGAGTAGCCGTCCCACAAAGCCGTAAGCTCCCTTCGCAGAATTTTACTTTGGCATAAACAATGAGCGAGTTCGCCGGAAGCCAGTACCTCATCGAAGTTATCTACCTCATCGCCAGCGCTCTTTTTATTCTCTCGCTGAAGTGGATGAGTTCTCCCGCAACCGCCCGCCACGGAATCTGGGCAGGTGAACTCGGCATGGTGCTGGCCATCGCCGGCACTCTGCTTCATCACGGCATGGACTACCGGTGGATCGCCGTCGGCCTCGTGTTGGGCAGCGGCATCGGCATCCCGCTCGGCATGGTGCACATGACCGCCGTTCCCCAACGGACCGCGCTCAGCCACGCCTTCGGCGCACTGTGCGTCACCTTGGTGGGCACGGCGGAATTTTATCTGGGAACGCAGAGCAGTTCGAAGTTCGGCATGTCGGTGCTCTCCATGGAAGTGATTCTCGGAGGGCTGACGTTTACCGGCAGTTTGATGGCGGCGGGAAAGTTGCAGGAAATCTTGCCGCAACGGCCTATCACTTATAAAGGACAGAACCTCGTCAACTTCCTGCTGTTCGGCATCGCCGTCGCCAGTGCGGTTTATCTGGTTTTCCATCCCGAGCAGAAACTCTTCTTTCCGCTGATTGTTGGAGTGTCGCTGATCTTCGGGATTTTACTGATCATCCCCATTGGCGGCGCGGATATGCCCACCGTCATTTCGCTATTAAACGGCTATGCCGGATTGTCCGCGGCAGCCATGGGATTCGTGCTCAAAAACAAGCTGCTGATCATCGCTGGCGCGCTCGACGGATCGTCTGGACTGATTCTTTCGGTCATCATGTCGAAGGCCATGAACCGGTCGTTCACCAATGTCCTGTTCGGTGCCTTCGGCCAGGTTCAGGCCTCGGCCGCCGGCGGAGCGGAAGCCAAGCCGGTACACAGTGCCACGCCCGAGGAAGCCGCCGCAATCCTCACCGCGGCTAATAAAGTAGTGATCGTCCCGGGTTACGGAATGGCCGTAGCGCAAGCGCAACACAAAGTCCGCGAGCTTTACGACATCCTTTCTAAAAAAGGAGTGGAAGTTCGCTTCGCCATCCACCCCGTCGCCGGACGCATGCCCGGCCACATGAACGTGCTGCTGGCCGAAGCCGACATTCCTTACGACCGCCTCATCGAAATGGACGAAATCAACGGTGACTTCCCCCAAACCGACGTCGCCCTGGTAATCGGAGCCAACGACGTGACCAACCCCGCTGCGCGCAGCGATCACTCCAGCCCCATATTCGGCATGCCCATTCTCGACGTCGACAAAGCCCACACCGTCATGGTGATAAAACGCAGCATGAGCCCAGGCTTCGCCGGCATCGATAATCCTCTGTATTACCTCGATAACACCCTGATGCTATTCGGCGACGCCAAACAATTCGTCGGTGCGATTGTCCGCGAGCTCAGCGGCGGACACTAGCTGCCCTTAGCGTGCCTCCCTTGGAGACAACTAACCCCGGTTACTGATGTAACCTCATCTGCGAGGTCTCAGCCTATCCTGTGAGATTCCTCATCAATAATAGATACGCGCTGATAGATATACGCTTGTTTGGCGGATAAGGACGGGCGCGACCAATCTGTCTTAAATTGAAAAGGAAGTTGTAGAAGCAGTATGTCTACAGGAGCACCGAAGTCCGGCAGTACAGGCCGAAAGTTGCCGGAAGTCCTGGCTTCTCTCGACCAGGACGTTCTGGCCATGGTCATAAGCCGGGCTGCACTTCCTGCAATCCTCAATACCCTGTGTGCGACCATAGAGAGACACTACAGTGGGATATTGTGCTCCGTTCTCCTTCTGGATAGTGATGGAAAAACTCTGCGGCACGGTGCAGCGCCTTCGCTCCCCAAGGAATACAGTCAGGCTATAGATGGCGCCCAGATCGGCCCGAGCGTGGGATCATGCGGCACCGCTGCATTCCGGCGACAACCGGTTATCGTCTCCGACATCGCAACCGATCCCATGTGGGCGGACTACCGCCATCTTGCTCTTCCTCATGGTCTGCGGGCCTGCTGGTCCATGCCGATCTCCTCGCAGGATGGCGGAGTCCTGGGTACCTTCGCCATCTACTATCGCGAGCCACGCAATCCGGATACAGAGCATCAACAACTCATCGCTCACGCCGCGCATCTGGCTGCCATCGCCATAGAACGGGATCGGGCCAAAGCTGAACTGAGCGCGGCCGAGAGCCGCTATCGCACTCTGGTCGAACGGCTGCCGGCGATCACCTACGTCGCCGAACTCGGCGCCAGTGGCCGCTGGCACTATGTGAGTCCGCAGATTGAATCCATGCTGGGGTTCTCACCGGCAGAATGGCTGGCTGATTCTTCCAATTGGATCAACCGCATACATCCAGAAGAGCGCCAAAATGTGCTGGCGGTCGAAGAGCGCTTCCAGAAGCATCGCGATCTGTTCCAGGCCGAATACCGCGTCTTCGCCCGCGATGGCAGAATCCTCTGGTTTCGCGATGAGGCTGTCATGTTACCCACAGCGGAAGACCAGCCATCGGTGATGCAAGGCGTCATGTACGACATCACCGAGCGCAAGCGCCTGGAAGATCAACTCCGGCATTCGCAGAAGATGGAGGCCGTAGGGCTGCTGGCTGGAGGCGTAGCCCACGACTTCAACAACCTGCTCATGCTGATTCAAGCCCACAATGAACGCTTGCGCGCGTCGCTGGTTCCGAACGGTGCAGCGCAAAAGGAGTCCCTGGGGATCGAACACGCGGTCACCCGCGCGGCAAGCCTCACCGGCCGGTTGCTGGCCTTTAGCCGCAAGCAAGTATTACAGCCCAAAGTCATGGACTTGAACGAAGTCCTGACCGAAGTTGCGAAAATGCTGGACCGCCTTATTGAAAAAAATATCTCCGTGCGCGTAGTTCCCGCTCGCCAACTTTGGCCCCTCAAGGCTGATCCCGGACAAATTGAGCAACTCATCATGAACCTCGCGGTCAATGCGCGGGATGCCATGCCCGCCGGAGGAGAGTTGTTCATCGAGACCCGTAACGTGGAGATTGATGCCACCCATCAAGCGCTTGGCGAGGGAGTGCGGTCAGGAAGATACCTCAACCTCACCGTTCGCGATACCGGTGTCGGAATGAATCGTGAAACACTGGCCCACATGTTCGAGCCGTTTTTCACGACGAAGGAGCCTGGGAAAGGAACTGGGCTGGGACTTGCCATTGTCTACGGCGTAGTCAAGCAGTTGAGGGGTTGGACCCACGTAGAGAGCCAGCCGGGTAAGGGAACGACCTTCGAGATCTACATCCCGCGAGCGGAGGAGGCTAATGTTCCGGCAGCAGTCGACAAGATACTGGACCTCTCCACCGTGCCCAAAGGCACCGAGACGATTCTGCTCGTCGAAGATGAGGATGGCATTCGGGAACTGGCGTCCGCTTTTCTCCAAGGCCGGGGTTACATGGTGCTAACCGCGATGGATGGCAACGAGGCACTGCGAATTGCCGAAGGTCACGAAGATCTGATCCACCTTCTGGTGACCGACATTGTTATGCCCAACGTCGGGGGCAAGGAGTTGTCGCAACGCCTGAGGCAGGTGCGTCCGCAAATCAAGGTGCTGTTCATGTCCGGCTATCCCGACCATCCTGTGTTAGCCAACTCAGATCTAGCAGTGCAAAGCACGGTTCTGCAAAAACCATTCTCTTTGGACATGCTGGCGCACAAGGTACGCACCCTGCTCGACCAGGGATGAGCGCTCGGCGCGAGCCGCGGCTCTGCGAGCATCGATAAGGTCAGGCGGAATCCCGCCGTCGGTCATTCTGAATCGACGGCCTTATTCAATCCCTTTGAGCCCAATGTTGCGTCTGGGAGCGGGTGGCTAACTGCCTGGAAGGAATGGCCTCACTCACGTCGAATTCCTGAAGGCGCGCAACTTGAGTCGCAGCTCCTGCGGAGAACCCTGTATTGACTCTATCGGCAAACGTGACCCTAATGAGCAGATAGCCATTGTGAACGCCTTTACGACACCAACCGGAAAGAAGTCTCGTCGATGGATAGTGCTCGGCGGAATTGTTGGCGTCGCATTGGCAGGCGCGGCAATCATCGTACCGCTGACAATCACGCGGGCCCAACCGATTCTGCGCCAGCGGGTTATTGAGACTTTATCGAACCGCTTCAAGAGCAAAGTGGAACTGGCGACACTCGATGTTTCGGTGACTCACGGACTCGAGGTTTCCGGCAGCGGCCTGAAGATTTATGGCACGACTGACCCTAATCCTTATGAACCCGGCGTCCAGGCGCTGATCAGCCTTCAGGAATTCCACTTTCACACTGGAATTCGTAACCTCTTTCGTCCCGTCGTGCACGTCAATACGGTTTATGTAAAAGGCATGGAACTCAACATTCCTCCGAAAGAAGAACGCCGGGAATTCAACAAGATGAGTTCGCGGACACGGAAGATGACGGTCTTCGTCGACAAATTCGTTTGCCGGGATACCAAGCTCCTGATCAATACCTTGAAGCCGGGCAAGCCGCCCCTGGAATTTGACATCAGCGACTTGACAATGAAGGACATTGGTCCAGGCCTTCCTTTGCGCTTCGAGGCTACGCTCGTGAATCCCAAGCCGGTAGGAAACATTCACTCGATTGGCTTGTTCGGGCCTTTTCATGAAAGCAGTCCGCGGGACACGCCCATGCAAGGGGAATATTCCTTTAGGGACGCGGATCTAAGCACGCTGAAGGGCATTGCGGGAATACTTTCGTCTACTGGAAGGTACGAAGGGACTCTCAGCAGCATTGTGGTGGACGGAAAGACCGACACGCCAGATTTCCGAATCACAAGAAGCGGTCATTCCGTACCGCTGCACACCGAGTTTCATGCCATTGTGGATGGCACGAGTGGGGATACACATCTCAAACCCGTGAGGGCGACGCTCGCTCATTCGTCCTTCACCGCCGAGGGTTCGGTGACTCGGTTGTCGCGTCAGCAGGGGCACGATATCGAACTGGACGTTGTTCTCGATCATGCGCAGATTGAAGATCTACTCAGGCTCGGCGTTCGAACCGATCCACCGGTCATGACTGGTCCGATAGAGATGAACACGCGACTGAGCCTGCCTCCCGGCGATGCGGACGTAGCCGATCGGTTAAGGTTGGAGGGCAACTTCCATGTGCTGCGTGGTCATTTCACCAATGAAAAGGTGCAGGCGAAACTTGACTCCCTCAGCCTGCGCACTCAGGGGAGAATCAAGGAGGCGCGCCTTGGTGTGGAAGAGAATGTGCCGGTCGAATTGCAGGGAGGGTTTACTTTGAAGGATGGATTTCTGTCCTTCTCCTTCCTCCACTTCTTGATCCCGGGTACTCACGTCGATATGACGGGCGATTACAGTCTCGACGGACAGACCTTCGATTTTCATGGCACGGCCCGGCTGGACGCCAAGTTATCGCAGATGACGACCGGTTGGAAATCCATAATGCTGAAACCGGTCGATCGATTCTTTAGCAAGGATGGAGCCGGAACAGAGGTCCCCGTCAAGATCACGGGGACGCAATCGGAGCCGCACTTCGGCCTTGACTTCCGCCACAAAGACGAACGCAATGCTCAAGACAAAAACTATGCCGCTGTGGGGAAACGCTAGAGCGATCTTGGGAAACTGCGTTTCCTGTCGTACGAAATCATCACTTAACCTTCTTTGGAAACCTAAGGTGCGCACAGCAAGTAATTACAGCCACAACCCCATAGATCGATTGCACGCTGGCTTCTATCCTTGGTGTTGATCCTGGAGTTTTGATCCTGGCTGATTGCTGCCGCTCACCGCGGCAATTAGCACACTGAGAGGACTGCCCTGTGAGCGTTCACTCTATTCCCGATACGATTCCAGTTCCTGAGACCAGATTGCGAACTGACTGTGATTTGATTTCACGTGCACAAGAAGGGGACCAGCAAGCTTGTGCGACCATTTTCGACCTGCATAGGCGGCGAGTCTATTCCACTTGTTTGTTAATGACGAAGAACGTTTCGGATGCTGAAGACTTAACGCAAGACGCATTTATTCAAATTTTTCGTGGCCTCCGCAGTTTTCGAGGGGATTCTGCATTTTCGACTTGGATTTATCGGGTTGTGGTGAACACTGTTTTGATGACGCGCCGCAAGAAGCACTTGCGAGAGGTCTCTATCGACGAGCCCGCCACTCTGGATCACTCGCCCGTGCCGCGCGAGTTCGGCAGGGACGACAACAAACTAGTGGGCGCCATCGACCGCGTGGCCTTAACGCAAGCCGCCAGGGAACTGCCGGAAGGCTGCCGGACAATTTTCATCTTGCATGAAGTGGAAGGTTACGAGCATCACGAAATCGCGGAGCGGTTACGCTGTTCAATCGGCAATTCAAAATCGCAGCTGCATAAGGCCAGGTTGAAAATGCGAAAGTTGCTGGCATCGGGCAAGAAGCGGATTGGGCGAAAGCGGAATAGCGGAGTTGGTTCGCTGATGCCTGCTACCTCCTAGCTCTTGCCCGGCGTAACCAACGGTACAGATCTTCAAGGTGTATCGTGCGTGGAGAGTTCGTGACCTGCCTTTAGCCTGCCTGAACGCCGCTCCAGAGTCATGGAGATCAACGTACCGGAGGAGTCGGATTGAACGTCTAATTGTCCGCCAAGCTCCCGCACCCTTTCGCGCATCCCCGTGAGGCCCACGCCGGAGCTCATGCCTTTCGTCTGGAACGCGCTCAATAACTCCTCGGGTATACCTTTACCATAGTCTCTTATCTGCAAAACCACGTTCTCTGGCGAAGCTCTGAGAGTCACTTCGGCTTTGGTGCTCTTGGAGTGGCGATGAATGTTCGTAAGGCCTTCCTGCAACACGCGGAAGAGTCCAAGTTCCAAATCTTTCGGAAGGCGGCCAAGATCGTCAGGCATATTCAATTCAACATTCACGCCGCTGCGTTGCGAAAAGCCCTCAACATACCATTTTGCGGCAGAGGCAAAGCCGACTTCATCCAGCAGCGGAGGATGTAGCAGGTGCGATATGGTCCGCGTTTCAGCGATGGATTGATCCAGAATTTGGATCGCGCCCGTCAGC
>Ga0307479_10000145_pt1 | contig 66031 bp, 56 predicted proteins | sample atmos_gasesECM4C_FD_203743 | JGI IMG/M metagenome (GOLD analysis project Ga0307479, IMG submission 203743) | Hardwood forest soil microbial communities from Morgan-Monroe State Forest, Indiana, United States - atmos_gasesECM4C_515 | ecosystem: Environmental > Terrestrial > Soil > Temperate... | reverse complement strand
CGGGCCGCGGCTGATATGACATCCGCAAGATGTGCGGTAGATCGTATCGGCCGCGACCGGACAATGGCTCTGGCGATTCTCCGCGACCTCCTTTCCTCTCCGAATTCGTAAATCACATCGGCAAGCTCGCGCTCGTCGAGGTGGTTTACCACTTGTTCGGCGGTACGCTCACTCTGCGGGTCCATCCGCATGTCGAGCGGTCCATCCGCCTGAAAACTGAATCCGCGTGCGGCATCGGAAAGCTGCAAGCTGCTGACGCCGATGTCGGCAAGCAAGCCGTCGATAGTCGTTGGTCGTTGGTCGTTCGCCAACTCTGCAAACGATCCGTGTCTCAATTCCACCGTTGGCCAGTCGTCTTGGCCAACGACTAACGATGAACGACTGACGACAAGCTTCTCTCTCGCTCTCTCCAGCGCTGCCGGATCTTTATCGAGCCCAATCAAATGTCCCGGTGCGCCGAGGCGTTTTGCGATTTCGTAACTGTGTCCGCCCAAGCCCACCGTGGCGTCGATATACGTCCCGCCACGCCGCACGTTTAAAAAGTCGATCGCTTCTTTTAAAAGAACCGGAACATGGCTGAGTTCCCTTCCACCACCATGCCCAACCCCCTGAGGGGTGTCTGTTGAACCCTCGCCCACTAGATGCCCAGTTCGTCGAGCGTCTTCTCATCGTCAGGCGTGAACTTGTCTTCCTCGATCTCCCGCTTGAACAGCTCCAGGTTCCTGACCGTGAGAAACGTCAAATTCCCCAGAACCGCTACCTCGCCCTTGATCTGCCCCGTCTCGCGCAGCAACTGCGGCAGCAACAACCGCCCCTGCCCGTCCATCTCGACCTGCTGCCCGTAATAGTTCGTCCGATCCAAGAACTTTTTCTTCGTAGGATTGAAATTGGAGAGCCCCGCCAGCTTCTGCTCGATCCGCTCCCACTCCTCGAAGGGATACACTTGTGCAACCTTCCCATCGAGACTTGTGATGTAGAATTGCTGTCCGTACTTCTCGTCGATCACCCGCTTGAATTCGGCCGGGACCTTCAACCGTCCCTTTTCGTCGACGCGAGTTGGGTGATTGCCGCGAAACATGCTGTTTGCCTATAACGATGACCACGACTGCAACCAGGGAGGTAAAAGCGGCGCAAAGTTCGGTCAAACTCGGTTGGTTCGGGTTGTTTGCCGTGCTCTCGGGTCGGATTTCCACCGGCTCCTCTTTGTCACTTCCCGTTCCCACTGTCTACTTTGTCTTGACCACTCTGTACCACTTTGTACCACATCTTACCCGTAAGTCCTTAATTGTCAATAACAAACTTAAGGGTAGGATTCCCACTCCAGGAGCGCGTCGGCAAAATACGAGTCCTTGTGGTTAACCACAAAGACGACCACAAGATGTTGGGTTTACGCTCCAGATTCCTTCGCTATTCATTCGCTAAGATTTTTCTTGCACTCCGCGCGCAGCGCCGAGTTCCTTGTGCAAAACGCAGAAAAGCTCGCGTGGCGACAGCCACCTCGCCTGTCCGCGGAGCGAAGCGACGACTCGAGACTCGGCCATGTAAGCGAAGACAACTTGCCACATAGGCTGTTCCACTTCTTCTCTGACGACACCCACCATTTATCCAAATTAGGTGTACACTTCGTCCGTTTATTGAAACCCGATGGACGGAGGATCTTATGCATCTGAACCGGGGCAGGATCTGGCTGGGTGGTCTCGCTGGAGGCGTGGTATGGACTATCTGGAGTTTTCTCGTCGGCAAGTTTGTCATTACCGACGCGCGCTACGTGGCGGCCCAGAACGCGGGATTCTTTCTGAAGACGCCGCGCTATCCGTTGTTCGTAGTCCAGTGGATCGTTCTGCTCTTTATTCTCGCCATCGCCGTCGCGCATCTCTACGCCTGGGCGCGTCAGAGCCTTGGACCCGGCCCTGGCAGCGCATTGAAGATTGGCTTCCTGGCCGGCTTCTTCGCAGGTTTCCCGGAAAACTTCGCGCAGGCCACCTGGTTCGCCGGAGACCGCGGGCTTCCGTTCGGCTGGATGATCGAAATGTGGCTGGGCGCGATATTAGCTGCGCTGGTTGCGGGCTGGCTATACAAAGATTAGCCAGGCAAACAAAGACCGCAGAGTACGCCGAGGACGCGGAGTGATGGAAGGTCAAGAATCGATGGAAAGACCACGAACGTCGCGACTGAGTTGAATGCCAAATATCTCTTGTATCCTCGGCGTCCTCCGCGCTCTCTGCGGTTTTCGTTTGCCTTTGGTTTTACTTCGTCGGCTCCACAAACACCGCAGTCCCATAAGCCAGCACTTCGGTGACGCCCTGCATTACCTCGGTCGCATCGTAACGTGCGCCGACCACGGCATTCCCGCCCAGTTCGGCGGCATGGATCAGCATCAGATCGAACGCCTCGGAGCGCGTCTTCTCGCACAAATTCGTGAGCAGCGTGATGTTGCCACCGACCAGTGTTTGCAGTCCCGCGCCGATAGTGCCGAAGATCGACCGCGAGCGCACCACAATGCCGCGCACCACGCCCAGCGTGCGCGTCACGCGAAACCCGTCCAACTCAAATTGCGTCGTCACCATGTTGTGCGCCACCATACGTCCTCCACCTGCGTAGCTGGTTGCCATCGCGGTTCACCCCTGAATTTTTCTCGAAAGCATCGCCACGTAACTATAGCGCGGTTAAACACCCTAGGCGATTGCTTCTTAGATAACCTCGCGCTCTGACTCTCCTGTACTTAAAGTGGAACTTTCTCTGGCGTCTGCGCTGCTCGGTGATGTAAAGTGTCCAGGCAGGCGTTTTCCCTCCCCAACCGCCATTTCATCGAGGTTTCCCATGAAGCATTTATCACTTCTGTCCCTGCTCGTGTTTATGTCGGTCTTCAGCCTCGCCGCCACAATCAACGTCCCAGCAAACCAACCCACAATCCAGGCAGGTATCAACGCGGCCAAGAATGGCGATACCGTGCTGGTCGCTCCCGGCACCTACTTTGAGAACATCAACTTCATGGGCAAGTCCATCAACGTAAAAAGTTCGGGGGGCGCCAAAGTCACGATCATCGACGGGGGCAACGTAAATAGCGTTGTCACCTTCAACACCGGCGAAGGGCTCAAATCGCTGCTTCACGGCTTCACCATCCAGCATGGAAATGCCACCTTTCAGGGCGGTGGCATTTACATTTACAACGCTTCACCCACGATTACGGGAAACATCGTCACCAACAATATTTCCTGCCTGGAAGGAGCGGGAATCGATGTGTTGTTTTCTTCCGCCGTCATACAGGGCAACACCATCTCAAACAACACTGGGCCGGGCTGTGACTTGAGTGGGGCAGGAATGACTGTGCGCGGACAGGGAGCGGCGCAGATCATTGGTAACCTGATCGAGAACAATACCACCCCAGGGGACGGCGGTGGGATCGAGGTCAACGCAGCAGGCACTCCCACACTGAAGAACAACATCATCCGCGGAAATGTTGCCTACTCGAACGGCCAGGGCGGCGGCATCTGGATGGTGAACGTCTCCGATGCTCTAATTGTTCAGAACCTGATTTACAACAACAGTGCCGGCCAGGGAGCCGGAATCTATTTCCTCGTGCCTTACGGCTATCGCGGACCCCTCTTGGTGAACAACACCATTGTGGGGACAAGTTCTTCGCCCGTGGGCTCCGCCGTATATGCCGCCGGGTTCTACGACCAGGTGCAGTTTTACAACAACCTGCTGATCGGCGCGAGCGGCACCAGCGCCGTCTACTGTGACAGTACGTACGACCAGACACCGCCCACGCTCACCAGCACTGACGGTTATAGCCTGAATGGCACCGGCATCGCAGGCGCGTGCAGTTCGCAGAGTGGGACAAACGGCAACATCTCCGCCGACCCGTTGTTCGTCGGCGCAACCTTTTTTCGGCTCACTGCAGGCTCCCCAGCCATTGACGCGGGCGATAATTCTGCACCCAACATTCCGCCACTCGACCTCGCCGGCAAACCCCGCATCGTGAACGGCGACGGCGACGGACAGGCAATCATCGACATGGGCGCCTACGAGTATCAGCCTCCGCTGTAGGATTCTGTCATTCCAGCGCGGCCGTGATTAAAAACTCCTGCGAGGAAGTGTCGTATTCGACGCGCAGAAGGTTCGGCTTGCAGCAGATCTGGCAGTCTTCAACGTAGTTCTGCCGCCGTCCCGCGGATTCATCCACGCTGGTGCTGTTCCACTCGCCGCATCCCGCACACTGAAAACCCGCTTCCATGGAGTGATTATCTAATACGAGAATAGCGCCCAAAAAGTAGCGCCGCCGCTTTCAACCTCTATAATAACGACGCTGTCATTTCATTTCTGGAGCCATCATGATTTCGCGGCGACGGTTTCTCGAAGTAAGCGGAGTAGCGGCCGGAGTCGCCGCAGTGCCTCATCCTCTGCTAGCAGCCGCAGACGAAAAGCCAAACGCCTCCAATCTTCCGCCATCGCTAGCAAGCCTGAAGTCGCGGAAGAGTGAGGCCACTCCAATCACCCGCGAGGAACGCGCCACGCGTCTGGACCGCGCCCGCCAACTGATGGCCGAGAATTCGATCGACGCGATGCTGCTGATGTCCGGCACCTCGCTGAATTATTTCACGGGCATTCGCTGGTGGGGCGGCGAGCGCATGTTCGCCTTCGTTCTCCCTGCCAAAGGCGCGGCGTTCTATGTGTGCCCGGCATTTGAGGAAGGCCGCGCCCGCGAGCAGATCGCCCATGCTCCAGACGGCGAGCGACCTGACGTGCGCACCTGGCAGGAGGACGAGAGCCCGTACCGACTCGTCGCTCAAGGATTGAAAGACAGCGGCATCGCCACCGGCAAGTTCGGCATTGAAGAGACCGTGCGCTTCTTTTTCGCCGACGGCATCGCGAAAACCGCCCCGCAACTCACTCTGACCAGCGCCACGCCCGTGACTGCCGGTTGCCGCATGATCAAGAGTGCCCACGAGATCGCGCTCATGCGCCTGGCGGCGCAGGTGACTTTGTCAGCCTACGAAGCCGTCTATCGCGCGTTGCACGATGGCATGACGCAAGGTCAGGTTCAGGACTTGATTGCCGCCGCTTACGAAAAATTAGGCTTCCCCGGCGAGGCCAGCGTCGCAGTAGGCGAATACACTTCGTTCCCTCACGGATCGACCGCGCCGCAAGTCATCCGCGAAGGCTCCATCGTGATGATCGACGACGGCTGCACCGTGGAAGGCTATCAATCCGACATCACCCGCACGTTTGTGTTAGGGAAGCCCCCGGGAAAGACCGGCGACAAAATGAGAAAAGTTTTTGACATCGTGCGCCGCGCCCAATCAGCGGCGTTGGCGGCAGCGCGTCCCGGCGCGGAATGCGGCGCCATCGACGCAGCAGCGCGCAAAGTAATCACTGACGCCGGCTACGGACCCGACTACAAATACTTTGCCCATCGGCTAGGACACGGCTTGGGAATGGATGGCCACGAATGGCCCTATCTGGTCCGCGGCAACACGACCAAACTGCAGGCGAACGTGACCACCAGCAACGAGCCCGGCATCTACATCCGCGGCGAATTCGGCATCCGCCTCGAAGACGATATGCACGTCACGGAAAGCGGCGCGGAATTATTTACGCCGCAAAGCTCCTCGCCGGAAGATCCGTTCGGGAAAGCGTCCTCTTAGTAGTTCGAGGAACTCCTTAAACGCACAGCAGGGGCGAAGTCCGCAGTGATAACAGGACACGCATCGCGAGCGCATAGGGCGCTCGCCACCAAAGGCGAGGTTCTTCTAGCGGTCGGTGAGAAAAAGTTGGTTTGGAAACCTCGCATGGTGGGGCGCTTACTGCCGTGGGTTTGACTTTCGCAGCAGCGGTAAGCCCTGAGATCCCAGCGCCAGAGCACCGAGCGTCGCGGGCAAAGGATCGCTTGCGGACTCGGAGTTACACGCTCCTGCGAGGATGCCAAGATTCGGCACGGTCTCGTAGCCCCATCCGAGGATGTGGGTCATCCAACCCTTGGTCGCCTGGAGGCGGACCCATCCATAGTGAATTTGCCGGTTGATCGAGAACTGAAACCCAAGATAATTGATTGGTCCCAATTTCAGGTTGCCCAGATGACTATTTACATTGCGGTAAAAAAACAAATACGTAAAAAGCAGCCCGTAGCTTTGCGCTTTGGAAAAGTTAGCCGCTGGCCCAATGCTGCTGCCAGGAGCGAGATCGGCGGGTAGGCCGTTGCCGGCGATCACTATTTTTGCACCTGGAGTGTTGGGAGTGAAGAAGGCGCGGCTTTCCGCCAGCCTCGACATCGTTGAAACCTCGGAGAAAGTTTGCGCGAGATTGAATGGCGCAGGGGTTTGCAGGGCGGGGTTCAAAGCGAATGTAGTGGCGCCTCCGGATAGAGTGGCCGTGGATACATGACAAACGGGAGCAGCGTCAGCAGGAACGGCGCAGGCGAGCAGAGCTACGCCCGCAGCACCGGCCGCCACCGCATAGGTGGAGAGATGGCGTTCGAGCTGCAAAGAAAGGTTCAATGAATGGCGCCGCCTTCTGGCTGTTCCGTCAAGGCTCTTTGTCTGGTTTCGCATAACGACTTCTCCTCTTCTCCTCGCGTTCCTAGAGCGGTTAAAGCAGACGCGTCGAACCATCACTGCTGAAATTTGCCAAAGATATATGCCGCTCCGTTAGGAAATCGTTTGTTGAATTCCGCCCCGGCGACCACGGTGCCGTTATCGATCGCGACGGATGTGCCGAGATAGGAGCCGAAGCGCGCGGATGCGCCAGTCAACTGGGCGAACTGGTTGCCATTGGCCCATCCGGAGGCAGGCTTGACGAACACGTAGGCTGCGCCCTCGTGGAAGAAAGAAGAATAGAGGGCGTTGGGTGCATTGGAAAAATTGGGCGCTCCTGCAACAATCGTATCGCCGCCAAGGGCCACCGAGGATCCCATCTGGTCGCTGTCATTCCCGTTGGAAGCCGTCAGCTTTGCCGTTTGGGTGGAATTTACCCAGCCGCCGGCCGGTTGAAGGAAAACGTATGCCGCACCTTGAGCCATATTTGATCCAATGTTGGCATAAGGCGCGCCCGCAACAATGGCGCCACCGCTCATGGCCGTCGAATATCCGAGAGCTTGATTGGTGCCATCCGAGGCCGTTAGCTTGGCGGTTTGCGTGGCGCTGGTCCAGCCTGCGGCGGGTTTGGCGTACACGTACATGCCATCGGTTGTACTGTCAGGCCTTCCGACTGCAATCGTATCAGCGCTCGCGGCGACGGCATACCCCATCCAGTCGTTCGGAGTACCATCCGTAGCGGTCAGCTTGGCGGTTTCGGTGGAATTCTGCCATTGCTTTCCAGACTTCACAAAAACATAGGCTGAGCCCATCCCATTGGTAAGGTAAGTAGCCGGGGCACCCGCGACAATAGTATCGCCGCTGATCGCAACCGAAGTACCCAATCCCGCAAAGGGCACGCTATCGGAGGCGGTGAGGGACGCGATGGGCTTGAGCATTCCGCTCCAGCCATCGGGGGGTTCAACGAAAACATAGACGGCTCCGCCACTGCCGCCGGTCCCACAGTTGTCCTGAGAATCACCGACTACAATCAAGTTTCCCTGGATGGCTACGGAACTGCCAAACGCAGAGCAGATCGTTGATACTGGCGGGATTAAGGCGGCGGTCTCCAGCATGTTGGCCGGCCACTGACCGTTGGGCTTGACATACACGTCGGCCTGGTCACCATAGGGGGACGCGCCAACCACTACGATGTCCCCGCTGATCGCCACTGAATGACCGAACCGATAGGCGTAGATACGGTCGGATTGTAGTTGCGAGAGCTGCGCCCAGTAAGTGACGGGGGCGGGATCCGTCACGGCGATGCCCGGCTCCGCCCCCCGCGAAGTAACGATCTTCGCAACTGCGTGGCCTTGCCCTGCCGCGCGGCTGCACAACAAAAACAGAGGCAAAAGGAGAAGCATCGCCAGGAGAATCAACCGACCGTTTCGCATCGTAACCTCCACCGAAACATGATCCGGCTCGGCTGTCTGCAACTCGGGGGAATACCGCGGACAAACGAGAAGTGAATTCTCCTCCCGGCGCGAATCCCGGTCAAGGTGAAACATTTTGCAGCGTGGAATCAGCTCAAACGGAGGGCTCAAAACGCGCGGCGGCAGCCTCTGTGCTCCCGCCGCGACTTCAATAAACTCATCTCTACTTCGACGGCACCACCTGCAGATTATTCGTCACCGAAAACTTTCCCGGAACGCCATTGGCGCGCAAGCCCGCCAGATTCTTGTCAGTCTCGTTGTCCACCACGCCTTCCAGCGTAACCCGGCCGTTCTTCACGATGATGCGAATCGGCTTCTGCACGCCCAACGCATATTTCTCCAAAGCCGGATAACCATAGATCTCGCGATACAATCGGATCCGCAGGCCATCGTCCATGGGCGACGGAGGCAGAACATCAATCTGATTGTCCACTTTCTCCACGCCTTCAATGTGCTTTACCGCATTCTCGGAATCGGACTTCAGCGTGGGACGAACCACTTCTCCCAGCAGCGTTACCGTGGAACCGTCCACTTTAAACGCGATGTAATCGAACACGCCAAAATACGGCAGCATGAGAAGTTCGTGGCGAACCTCCTGGATGATGCGATCTTGAGCCTTCGGCGAGAGCTGCTCGCGATCCTGCGCCAAGCCCAAGCTGGCAAGCGCCAACAGAGTGCTCACAACAACCATTAACTTCCGCTTCATAACCTTTCTCCTTGCTAGAAAGATTTTCCCACTGACGGCACTCCTTGGTGCAAGCCGTCGCCTAATGGAAACCCTACCCCTTAACCCCGACAGAAGGTTACGGCATTTGCTGTAATCCCAAAACTTTCCCTTGCTCCAGGTCGCCGTCGGTGTTATTCCTGACTCTCTTGTTTGGATGCTTCGAACCGGAATCTGGATCAAGAAACGGAATCGTTTAGCTGACCCTGAGGCTTCCCATTGCCTGACCCGAACGCCGACGTCGGCCTGCGAAAAGAAACTCCATTAATTCCCCCGGGTCTCCCGATCGCCGACGCCGACAATCCCAACCGCCCAAGGCGCGTCCTCGGTTTCCGCGATCTGGTTTTGTTCTACGTGGTTACCGGCATCAGCCTGCGCTGGATCGCCACTGCCGCCGCCGCTGGTCCCAGTTCCATTGTCATCTGGATCGGCGCATGGCTCTGCTTCTATATGCCCCTCGCCCTCTGCGTCCTCGAACTTTCTTCCCGCTATCCCAGCGAGGGTGGCCTCTACGTCTGGAGCAAGCGCGCCTTCGGAGACTTCTCCGGTTTCATGTCCGCATGGACCTACTGGACCAGCAACCTTCCCTACTTCCCCGCCGTCCTCTATTTCGCCGCCAGCAACATCCTCTTCATGCGCCAGAACGCGTGGGCGCATCTCTCCAACAACGCCACCTTCTACATTATTTTCTCTCTGCTCACACTCGGCGCGGCCACGCTAATGAACATTGTTGGCCTCGACGTCGGCAAGTGGCTGAATAACATTGGCGCACTCGCCATGTGGATTCCGGTCGTTATCGTCATCGGCATGGGATTGATCGCCTGGCACCGCTACGGCTCGGCCACGCAGTTCACCGTGCGCTCCATGACGCCCAGCGTTCACTTCAACGACATCATTTTCTGGTCAGTGCTGACCTTCGCTTTGGGGGGATCCGAAACCGCATCTTTTATGGGAGAAGAAATCAAGAATCCCCGGCGATCGATTCCCATCGCATTGATCTTCGCCGGTGTCACCGTAGCCTTCTGCTACATCGTCGGCACTGCTGCCGTGTTGCTGGCGCTGCCTTCGAGCGAAGTCAACAGCCTTCAAGGACTGGTGCAGGCCATCTCGGCAACTGCCTCGCGTGTGGGTTTTTCCGGAGTCTTACCGGTCGCCGCGTTCCTCATCGCGCTCAGCAACATTGGCGCCGCCGGAGCCTACCTCGCCGCGGTGGCGCGTTTGCCCTTCGTCGCCGGAATCGACCGCTTCTTGCCTCCGGCCTTTGGCGCACTGCACCCGCGCTGGAAAACCCCGTGGGTCGCGCTGCTCACGCAGTTCATTCTGGGTGCGGTATTCATCTTTCTCGGCCAGGCCGGAACCAGCGTCAAGGGTGCCTACGACGTGCTGGTCAGCATGGGCGTGATCACTTATTTCATTCCTTATCTTTATCTCTTCGCCGCCATGATCAAACTGCAGAGCGAACCGGTCGCACCGGACGTAATCCGCGTGCCCGGCGGACGCACGGTGGCGAAACTTGTAGCGACCCTCGGATTTATCACGACGACGCTGACAATTGCTTTATCTTTGATCCCACAGCCGGATGAGCCCAACAAGCTTCTGGCGCTGCTGAAGATTGTCGGGGGAACCGGCGTTCTCGTCCTGGTCGGGATGGGGCTTTACGTCGCGGGCAAGCGGCGGGCAGCGCGCGCATGAGCTTTACAGATACAGGAGGCGCGGAAATAGCTCGAATGAGGCTAGGAGGAGTGATGGGACCTCTCGATCCAAACGCAGTTGCGAAACTACAGACTGAGCTGTTGTCAGGGGAGAACATCGTGTGGGCAGGCAGGCCGAATTTCGGCATACTGTTCCACTCCGACGACTTGCGGAAAACCCATCAGTTTGCATTTGAGAACTTCTTTGGTGCCATCGAAGGGACTCGAACCCCCACACCGTTGCCAGTACATGGACCTGAACCATGCGCGTCTGCCAATTCCGCCACGATGGCACTTCTGAACCAAAATGCAGCGGCGGTACAAGGCCGCCGAGTCAGGAAGATCGACATTCCTATTTTACAGCCATGCCACCGCCTGTCAAACTAGCCTTCACCACACTAACCCAGCTTCGCGGTCATCGTAATTTTCGCGTTGAGGACCTTCGACACCGGACAGCCCTTCTCCGCCGCTTCCGCATACTTCTGAAACGTGGCCGCATCCGCGCCCGGAACCTTGCCTACTACATCGATGTGGCTCGATGTAATTGTCCACCCAGCGTCCAGCTTCTCCATGGTAAGCGTCACATTCGTGCTGATGCTCTCGGGCGTCAGATTCGCTCCACCCAACTGCGCCGATAGCGCCATCGAAAAACACGCCGCGTGGGCCGCCGCAATCAATTCCTCAGGATTCGTCCCCGGCCCATTTTCAAACCGTGAAGTAAACGAATACTGCGTATCTTTCAGCACTCCGCCTGGAGCGGAGATTGTTCCCTTCCCATCCTTCAATCCACCCTTCCACACCGCGCTAGCCTTGCGTTCCATTGCGTTCTCCTCGTCATGAAAAGAAAATAAAATCTCTTTCCATTGTAGACGCGAGATCGGTCCATCGCACGAGCCCTCAACAAAAATCCGAGCAGCTCAAATAAAATCCGCACACCGCGCAACTCAGCTTGCAGCGGCTCTCCTTCAACTCCGCCGAACAATTCGGACAAAACCGCTCGGGATGCAACTCCCGCCGCTCCACCTTCTCATCCGCCAAAGTTCTCGTCATCCGTTCCTGCCCGTGAGTGTTCATCCGCGCAACATACGCGACGGCCGCAGGCCGCACAAGTACAAATCCGTCTTCCCACGACGAGAGGGTGCCACTTACTGGGCGAAGTCTAAACCTTTGCCATCCGGGTGACACCGGGGTTCACAGGGTACAAAAAGAAGAGCCTCCCAAGCGAGGAGATGAATCCCGCAAGGAAGGCCATTCACCTCAACTCAGGAACTCTACTCCACCACAAACACAGCAATCTGCACTCCCGGATGCAGCAAGTCAATCAGGACATACTCTCCATCGATCCAGTCGACGTAGACTTCATCGCTGTAGTCCCATCCGACCGGCCAGGGATCCACCATCACAAACCAGTAACCGCCATACTGAAACCGCGGCTGGCCTTCGACAACTACCGGCTTCTGAATCCGGAAAGTATGCGGACGCCCAAAGTGTGACCGGAATTTATCGTCGGGAATTCGCTGGCCACGTTGCCCCGAGGCTCGCGCCGCATGATCGCCGCCATTCCTCTCCGCGGTCTTCATCGCAGGATTCTCTTTCTCATTCTTCGGCGGCTTCCCTTCCTCGGCCTTCGACGGCTCCTGCTGTCGTCCCGGCTTGGCCTCTGGTTTTGCGTCCTTCCGCCGCTCCGGCTTCGCTTCTTCCTGCTTTGGCTCTTCCTGCTGCGGAGGCTTCGCCTCGTCCCGCCCTTCTTGCGCTTTCACTATTCCAGAAGTGCCGAGCAGCAATCCCAGCAACGCCACGCCCATCAATCCTGCGCTCCAGCTTTCAAACTTCACGCCTTGAAGTCTCATAGATCTGCCTCGCGTAACCTTCTGCTTTGCCTCAAATTTCGGGCTATCATCAGATGCCGCGCGCTCTCTTCCCGGATGCCGCCATCCTCCGCCACGCTTTCTAAGGTATTCACCTGACCCGGCTCCGACCCCCTTCTCGATCAAACTCGCCACAAAATTTTGCTCTTTCCACAGAGTCTTGCGCTAGAATGCTCTAGCACTGAAGAGCGCTGTCCTCACTGGCCATGGACTGCGCTCTTGGCCTTCCCCCAGGAGGTAGTAGATGTATCGGCCCTATTCGAGTTCCTTGGCGGACGCTCGTCCGTTCATGGATGTTCAGTCCCTTATTCGCAATCTCAATCAGGATTTCGTCACCGCTTTCAACACGCACAATTACGACCAAGCTTCCGCCCTGTTTGCACCCGACGGCGCATTCATGGCTCCGCACCACGACCCTGCCTATGGTCCCGCCGCCGTGGAACGCGTCCTCCGCCAGTTCGGCGATGCCGGATACGAGGACCTTCGCCTCGAAACCGTTCGCATCGAAACCTCCAGCGATTTGGCCCTGGAAATCGGCCGCTACACCCTCGCTATTCGCCAGCTTGATGGCACGATCCGCGCCGACCGAGGTAAATACGTCAAAGCCTGGCGCAGGTTGGGAGTATGGCTGATCGTCGCCGATAGCTGGAGTTCCAACCTGCCGGCTCCACGATAGTGGGACGGTTGCGGTTATAAGAATCATTGTCTTTCCGAGCGAAGCGAGGAATCCTGGTTTTTCTATTCGCGTGCTCCCGCTCGCTGTAGCATTTCTCTCAGAGCACGGTGCCTGAGACAGAACAGCAGGTTCCTCACCGGGCTTTCAGCCCGATTCGGAATGACAAAATTTTGGTGAATTTGCGGCGCGACCGAAATCGCACAAATGAAAGCGAGTCGCAGGGGATGGGACGTGCACTTCAATCCAGCAGTGGGCGCGCCGATCCTCCCAGCAGAGAATTATTCATATTGAAGATGTTGTGATGACCCTCGGCGCCACCCCAGGCAAACATCAGAGAGACCATGGGGAACCCGCCGGCCCGCAACGTGAGCCCAGCCGCGAAACTGTGTTTCATGTGAGAGAAGCCCAGGTCGCCGCGCGTAAGCGCCACTCGTCCCTGATCCGCTATGAACTTGAGTCCAAACGGACCCCATATCGAATGCTCAAAGCTCTCCTGCAACAACAACAGATTCGGCGCGCGAAACCGGTAGTCCTGATAGCTTCCCAGCACCATATTGCCATCGATATCCGACCCGCCCAGCGTCTGCTGAAAATAGAACGGCACCGCGCTTGTGGCCGAGTTGATCGATTCCGAAAGCAGCAGCCGGAATCCAATTGAGCCATTAAGGTTTCGAGAGTGCGAAACCTTGGGACAGGTCGCTCCGTTCGGCGCACACTCATCCGGACCTGTCGCTTCCGCACTCTTGGGCCCCGACTCAGTGTAGCCGTACAAATAAAAAATGTGATTCAGGTCCGCAGTCCAGCGCAGGAAGGAATTGGTCGAGCTCGACGGGGCAAAGAATTGCTGGAAGTTTCCCATGTAATTCAATTGCAAGTGGTCCCCGAACACCGGCTTAATGCGAAAACCTTCTCCCAGCTGCACAAATCCTGGCTGGCTGCTCAGTCCGGGCGCGGTGGCATTGGTGTAAAGCGTCTCGATCGAAGGCAGGGATTGCCCGTGATCGCCTCGCACACTCACGAACCGCCCATTGATTTCGCCTAGCAAAGCAAGATTCAGTTTGCTGATCGCAGGCCACTCATAGACCGGCTTAATCGCATTCGCGCCCACGATGGTCTGCGTGGTTCCGAACACCGACTGCCCCGCCAGCGTGGAATCGTTCCCCAACCCAAAGAAGTAAAGTTTGTTCAACGAAATCGACTGCGCGTAGAGATTGAAGACTGTGTAGGGATGGACGGCCAGATTCGATTTCCCCGGCTTCTTTTCGGGCGCCGCGCCAGCCGTGGGAATGATCGGCTTGATCTCGATCACCGGCGTGTGCACCATCTTCATATAGCCGCCCGCCCGCCACGACCCATTGGTCGAGCCAACTGCGTCCACATCCCAACTGAGCCGCCAATTCTTCGTGTTCTTCTCTGCGACGAACGCTCCGCCCAGCCCAAATCCGTTCTGCGCAGGCAGACTCCCCGCAGCAATGTGCAACGGATGGTCAGTGAAAAGTTCAATCGGACATCCGGGAATAGACTTGAACAAATCCTTGCACGCGTCACTCACGCGCTCGCCCTCGCGGCGAAACTCCGCTTGCAGCATGCTCTCCTGAGCTGCGGCGAATGTGCCCGTCAGACCTAGCACTACTATCAAAGTCCACCGCATACCGCCTCCCGCCATATTGCCGAAACAGATTTTTGAGGGGACAATAATCGCCTTAGCCCTTAGTCTCTTTTGTCTTGACAGCACGCTTCGACTTCCGCGCCGGCCGCTCCTCCGCCTCAGCGGCAATCTCGATCACGCCTCTCCGCTTCCGTGCGGGCTTGGCCCGGTTTGCCTGCGCTGCCTCATGCGCCGCGTGGATGGCTTCGGTAACCTGGCGGATATAGTCCGCAGCCTCGCCTTCGGTCTTGATTGCTTTGATGTAGATGTCCGTCTGCTGTCGGACCGGCAGCTTCATCTCAGCCTCATGGAGATGTTCCATCTGCACCTTCAGCAAGGTGTTCACCGGACGGTTCCTGTCCATCGCGCTCTTCGGATCGATCTGAGGTACGTGGATCAGCGCCATAAACATCACTCCTTCAGCGCGGCTCAAGGGCCGCTGCGACACTAAACGTCAAAGTCAGGACAGTCGGTCCGCATCACATCGAGCGACAATAAATTCCGCGCCGGGTCGACCGTGCCCACATTCGGCTCGATAAAAACATCCGCACTCGTCTCCCGCGGACTTCGCGGCGAATAGTCCCCTAGAAAAAATTTCGTCACCGTCCCGGGAATCGATGCATGATCGAACACCCGATCCGACACCACGGTACCCTTCGGAATCCACGGTGAAATCAGAATCGCCGGAACCCGTACTCCCAGCCGGTCAAAGGCAAACGGCATACCTGTCCCCGTATCGTTGGCAGACGCTTGAAACTGATCCGGAGTACACGCTGGAGGAACCACATGATCGTAAATTCCTCCATGCTCGTCATACACCACCAGCAACGCCGTGCTCTTCCACAAATCCGCATTGCCCTTGATTGCGTTGTAAATCGAGGCAATGAATATCTCGCCCGCCTGAATGTTGTGGTCCGGATGCTGATCCGACGCCACCTCTTCGCCATCGTCGCTGTCGTGATCGTTATAGTTCGGCTCGACGAACGAATACTCCGGCAGATTTCCGCTCTTGCAATCCTGCAGAAATTGCGGATACGTCCCAAACAACTCCGGCTGATGCTGCAGCAGATTCGTGATCTCCATCGTCGAGCTGGCCGTGTCGTAGTAATAAAGCTTCGCCGTATGCTTTGGATGTGCATTAATCAGCCGGTCGTAAATACTCTTGAACGGCTCATTCACGTACAACACATTCATGTCGACTCTTCCGAATGACGTCCCATAATGCGCGAACGCCCGATTGCAAATCGTGGGTCCCGGTATCGACGCGAACCAACGATTAAACACCGCAAACTCCAGGGCCAGCGTGGTCAGCACCGGCAACTGATTCTGCGCAAAGTAATACATAATCTTCTGCGAATGCTTCACATCCCGCTGCTGATTGAAATAACTCTTCACGAAGCCTTGCATATTCGGCTGGCGCGCGGCGCTCGTATTTCCGCCGAAAATCTGCAAATCAACCGCGGGAAAATGATGGTCCGGGTCCGGATCAAGCTGCCCCTGAAACTCCGCCAGCGGCTGAGGTTTCACCACCGCCCCGGTCGTATCCGGGTTGCTGAGTTGGTCAGTGACCCCGTCAATCCGCGCGTCCACAGCCTTCAGCGATCCCAGCATGTGGTCGAACGAGCGGTTCTCCATCATCAACACCACGATGTGCTTGAGGTTATCCAGTCCAGCGGCCATCGCATTAACTCCTGTCAAAATGAATAGTGACACCACGGCACGGCGCGTTTCAACGAAAAGCGTCAGCTGCCCTTTACATGAACGCCCAAGGCGACGACATGTGGACGGGATCGTCAAACCCGTGCTACTGAGCGGGCTCGCGGACGCGAACTCAATGCCAAGATCTTTAGGTGACAGCTAACCTATCGCGGGACCATGCGTCAAAGGCAAGGACGAGACACACAACTCTTGTTTCAGACCGTCAGATGCGTCATTTAGTCTAGCCTCTCGGGAATCGGAGGAATGAATGCTGAAGCGTAGGTGTGCCGTCGCCGTTGGGACGGCAGCGAATATTCTGTTCTTTGTCTCATCTCTTGCGTTCTTGAACGCGCAGGTCCCCCCCGCGAATGCAACTCGCCCCGGCACGCTGGAAAACCTACAAGTCCACTCCAAAGCGTTGGAAAATAACAAGCTGGGAGATTCTGCCGATCAGGCCGTGGCTGTTTATCTGCCGCCCAGCTACAAAACCTCGCCTGCAAAACGGTACCCGACCCTGTACCTGCTACACGGATTCGACAGCAACATTCGCTCGTGGACGAGTCATGGTTATCAAGACATGAATCTGCAAGACAGCATGGACGCGCTGGTAGCAGCTGGCGCGGTGCGGGAGATGATTGTAGTGGTTCCAAACGGCCGGAATTCCTACCTGGGAAGCTTTTATACAAACTCCAGCGTGACGGGGAAATGGGAGGACTTTATCCTGCAGGATCTTGTCTCTTACGTGGACAGCCACTACCGGACCGTGCCCCGAGCGGAGAGCCGGGGAATTGCGGGACACTCGATGGGCGGCTGCGCGGCCATCATGATGGGTATGAAGCATCCTGAGGTATTCAGTGCGGTTTACGCGATGAGCCCTTGTTGTCTGGGAATGGAAGCCGATTTAACGTCGAGTAATCCAATATGGCATGCGGCTCTGGCGGCGAAGAGCAAGGGCGCCAAAGATCAGTTCGCAAGCGATCCTCAGTCACTCGAACAATTCTGGGTGGACGCCTTTCTGTCGCTAGCAGCCGCACTCTCACCGGATCTGAACCAGGGGCCATTTTTCGTCGACTTACCATACCGCGATCAGAACGGAAATCTTGTTCAGGACGAACCCGCATGGACAGAGTGGCACGAGAAGATGCCGCTGGAAATTGTTTCGAACTATGGGACCAATCTGTTGCAGCTTCGTGGACTCTTCATTGATTACGGTCTGGAGGACGACTTCACACACATCCCTGTGACTGCTCGACTGTTTTCCGAGAAGCTTGACCGTTTGGGGGTTCCCCACATCATGGCCAGCTATCGAGGGGATCACTCAGACCATATTCGCGAGAGACTGGAAACCAGTGCCCTGCCCTTCTTCTCGCGAGTTCTGGTGGGAGAGAACGATGAAATGAAGTCTGAAAAAACTCATTGAAGGGATCAGCAACTGGAAATGGATGGGCTGCTGATCGGTTCACTGACTCTTCACTCTCGCCGCTTCGAACTCATCGCCCTTCTGCCAGCCGATCAGCTTTGAGAAGCTCGCTGCCTCCCAACCTAGCGCGAAGCCGAATCGCGCCATCGCCGAGTCGCCGGTGAAGTCCATCTCCGGATGGTACTCATCGCTCGGCTGGTGATAGTGCTTCTGCGTGTATTCCTTATCCTGCGCCAGGCCCCAGGCCTCGTCGTGACCTTTAAACTTCATCCCTTCGTTGATTGAAAACGATGGGATGCCGACGCGGGCAAGACTGAAATGATCGGAGCGGTAGAAGTGTCCGGCCTCGGGGCGGGCATCGGGACGGATGGCGAGGCGGAACTCCTTCGCGGTGGCCTGCACCCAGGGATAAAAAGTTGTCCGCTCCGCGCCGGTGACTTCGACTTCCTCGGGGGCGCCTAAGGGTTTTATGTCGTCGTAATTTAAATCGAGAGCAATTTTCCCGGCTGGAATCGGCGGATGCTTGCCCAGGTATTCCGAGCCTAGCAGGCCCTGCTCTTCCGCAGTGACGGCCGCGAAGATTATCGAACGTCCCGGATGACCTTTGGCAACGCTGTAGGCGCGCGCCAGTTCCAGCAGGATGCCGCAGCCGGTGGCATTGTCGGCGGCGCCGTTATAGATGTTGTCGCCCGGCATGTCAGGGCGAATGCCGAGGTGATCGTAGTGTGCGCTGTACATTACCGCTTGATCTTTCAGGTTGCGATTGGAACCGGGCAAGATCGCCAGAACATTGTTCGATTCAAAATTGCGCACATTGCTGACCATGTGTGTACGAAGCTTTGCGCCGAGGCCTACGGGATGGAAATCGTGGGAGCGCGCACTCTCGATCAGTTTGTCCAGATCCAAGCCTGAACCTGCCACTAACTTTTTCGCTACGTCGAACTGCACCCACGACGCGACTTTCAGCGCAGGGCCTTCCAACTTCAAATATGACTTCTCTCCCGAATTCGAGTTGCGCACTACTTCCCACGGATAGCTCGCCATGTCCTCGCGGTGAATGAGGATCACACCCACCGCGCCTTTACGCGCGGCTTCTTCGAATTTGTAAGTCCAGCGGCCGTAGTAGGTGAGCGCTTTGCCTTTGAAGAATTCGGGATCGTCCGAGGGTGGCTCGTTCACCAGCATGAGCAACACTTTGCCGCGCACGTCCACGCCTTTGTAGTCGTCCCAGTTATATTCCGGAGCTTCGATTCCGTAGCCTACGTAGACGATTTCGGCGTCCACGTCGGACTGTTGCTGCTGGGTTTGATCGTAGGCGACGTACTCATCGAGTGGCTTCAAATCCATGGACGCGCCTTGCTTGGGGAGCAGCACAAACCGCGTTTGAGGCATCGTCGTAATTCCTACCAGCGGCACTTTCTGCATGAAGGAGCCGTTTTCGCCGGCGGGCTTCAATCCATATTCGGCAAATTGCGTGGCAATATATTCTGCGGCAATATCGCCGCCGCGCTGGCCGGTGCCGCGGCCTTCCAGCAAATCATGGGAGAGATAACGTACGTGCCAGCGAATGTGTTCCGGACTGATGGTCTCAAGGGCGGCGAAGGCTTCAGAAGGCAGACGAACCGAGACCGCCTCGTGCTTCGCAGCTGCGGGCGCGGGAACTGGCGCCGCGCCGGCTCGAGCCGACGCGACGTTGCTCAGAGCGGCAATGATGATTGCGAGTACACTTCTTCTTAGAAATGCTTGCATAGAACAGTTTCTCCCCCGACGAAGTGGCGTATCGGCGCAGGAATAGCTATAGCCAGGAATGCTTGTTTTGTATGACTGGGTAGATTGTAACGGACGAAGCGAGGGCAGTTGCAGGAGACTTCGGGGCCAAGGTGCACCGTAGGTCAGCCGCCCTCAGGACCTTCGGTTCAGCGCCGAGTGTACCTGCGATGCCTCCCGTTCGCGTGGGTATTAATGTTTACGTCGGAGTCCCGCGACCGCGGGATCAATTCTTCGAGCTTCAACCCGCGCGGAAGTCGCGGACGTCTTCTCCCGGCTTGAAGAGGATGGCAGGTGGGATGTTGCCGCGCTCCGCCATTCTGCGACCGACCTCCTCGACGTCGGCCTTCACCCAGGCCACGCTGGAAAGCTCAATCTGACCGTCCTGGGCGATCCAGAAAACGGTTGGGACATTGGTGATGCCATAGGCGTTCGATACGGGATAAGTTTTCAAGTCGTCGAGGAGCACGGGAAACGTCACGCCGAATTCTTTGGTGAAGTTTGCGGTGTCGCGGGGATCGTTCTGAGAGACGCCGATGATGCGTGCGCCTTTGTGTCCGTACGCCCGCTCCAGTCGTTCGAGGAAGGGGAAGGCGTACTGGCAGGTGGGACACGAGACTTTGAAAAATGCCAGGACCACCGGCCCTTGCGGCAGTTCGTCGCGCAGAATGAAGCGCTTGCCATCCATTGCTTTCAGTTCAAAGTCGGGGGCTTTCGTGCCCACGGTGAGTGCCGCCATCGGTCGTCCTCCGGTTGTTCACAGCCAGTTTTCACTTCTGCTCTTGGCCCTGCTTTTATTTTAGATGATTGGGACCGGAAGAGTGGCGCTTGCACGACAGGTTAAGCGACCAAATCAACGCAGGTTGAGAGCGTCACAAGATCTCCGCCTTTCGCAGAATCTTTCGTGCCAGTCCGGTGAGTCCCATGCGCTTTAGTCGACCGAAGGGGATCCATTTCCCGCCGATGTTCGACAGGGTGGTGCCGGCCCAGACTTGCACCATGTAATTCGTAACAGTGATCGAATGCCGCACCGTGAACAAGGGACGGGACTCGCCGTTCCTAATGGCGAGTTCCGGCAGTTCCCACATTCCAGCCATGAGCGACGCGTTTCGCGCCCGTTGCGTTAGAAAAACATCTTCATCTCTGAGATGGAGCGCGTAGTGAATCTCACGTTTCTGTTGGGGAGCAGCCTTGGTTGTGGCGGCCAGTTCTCCGCACGTGGCACAGACGTCGATCACGGGGCAGGTCAGACACGCCGGGGCTCGCGGCGTACAGACGACCGCGCCCAACTCCATCATGGCCTGATTGAAGTCGCCGGGACGATTGGTGTCGAGCAGATCATTTGCGGTTGCCCACAGTTCCTTTCCTGCAATTCGCTTCCCTAACAGGCGCTGTAAAACGCGCTCTACGTTGCCGTCGACCACAGCAACTGGCTCATTGAATGCGATGCTGGCAATCGCGCCCGCAGTGTAACGGCCGATCCCCGGCAAGTCCCGCAATTCTCCTTCACTCGCGGGAAAGTGTCCGCCATGTTCACGCACGACGACTTTGGCCGCTGCATGCAGCATGCGTGCCCGCCGGTAGTATCCCAGGCCGCTCCACGCTGCCAGCACACTGGACTCGCGCGCCTTTGCCAGCTTCTCAACCGTGGGGAAACGCCGCAGGAATTCGTGGTAATGCTCGATGACTGCCGCTACCCGCGTCTGCTGCAGCATGATCTCAGAAAGCCAAACGCGGTAAGGATCGTGGTCCGCGCGCCAAGGGAGATCGCGTCGCTGAGAGTCATACCAGGCGAGCAGGGCGCTGCGAAAGCGACGCTCCGGAGCATCGGCGCCGAATGCACCCTGCAGATTCTTCACGCTACGCCGAGCCCGTCGGTAGAAATGGATTTCTTACGCGCACGCTTCCGTATTTGCGTCCATGTTCGAAGTCTTCCGAAAGAATTTCGGGAATCCCATAGTGTTCGGCATAAGCCCAAAGATGGGCGTCATACCACGGAAATCCATATGCCGACTTGCCCAGCAACGCCATTCGGAATACCGACTCATTGGGGTAAAGAACGGGAAACTGTTGCATAAACAGCTCCGCTTGGCGGGTGGCATCGGCGAGGGACATGATCGGCGGGAACGAACGGCGGGAACGGGTTACGGAATTCACGAACTCGGCCAGCGCTTGATGCGGGATGCGGAATTCCCCAGCAATCTCACCCTCGCGCAGGACCGCGAGAGCTGTCGCGCGTTTGTGCTGATCCCGCGGGTCGCAGCGGTAAACCAGGATATTAGTGTCCACGAGGGAAGCCACGAGGAAGCCCTCTCTCATCTTCGTACAGCTCTTCACGGGTCCATCCGCGATTCTCACGCGTGACCCGCGTGCCCTTGGCCCTTGCTTCCTTCAGTTGCTCGGCCTGCAGTTCATCCAGCCACTTGGTGTTTGCGTCGAACAGCGCCAGCCGCTCCTCGCTTGTCAACTCGTGTCCAGCCCTAGCTTTCCTTCGCACCAACTCCACGCGGATGCTCTCCCCCGCGGGAATCCACTCCAGTTCATCGCCGGGACGAATGCCGTACTGGTCGGCAATCTTCTTGGGGACGGTCAACTGCAGCTTGGAAGTGACCTTTGGCATATCCTTACTTTATCAAGGATGGAATCCTTACTCAAGGATTATAACTACCTACCTTGCCTACTGGGAGTTGGAGTATGTGGGGTCTCCATTGACCGCGTGCCCGCTACACGGAATAATGATCGAGTCCGGCATCCATAGCATTCGCGTGAGGTTATTCACGCCCGTCAGTATCGAGGAGAATTATGAACGACTTCAATCGCAAGGTGGAAGACGCGTCGGCGCGGGTTAGCAAGACTGTGGCCGATGCCGCCGAACGCATCGAGAAAGAAATCCCGGAATTCATCAAATACCTTAACGACGAGGTTGTACCGGCAGTACGCCAACACTCGACTAAGGCCCTACGCACCGCCAGCGTGAAGCTCACCGAGCTGGCCGACTACATGGAGCAGCAAAAAGCGGCGCGCAAATGATGCGCCGCGCCGCCTCCCCTAGGGCCGGGGCTCTGGTTCTGCTGCCGGTCATTTGGCTGTTTTCCTTCACCGGTTGCGGACATCCCAGGCAGGCGCGGACGAAGGTGCCGCCACCTCCCGCCGCGACGCCCGAGCCCTCAGCAAGCGAAGCGCCGGCCACGTCCCATACCGGGGGCGCCGCTAAGAATGACCATCAGCCGGCGAATGACGCGGACCTGGCCGAGCCAACGATTCTGCCTGACGCCACGCCTCTGGCTACGGAAACCGGCAAGGCCAGCTGGTACGGTCCGCCGTACCACAACCGGCGGGGATCGAACGGCGAAGTCTACAACATGCACGCCATGACGGCAGCGCATCGCACGCTGCCCCTGGGTTCGATCGTGCGAGTGACAAATCTGAAGACCGGTCACGCGGCGCTGGTGCGGATTACCGACCGTGGCCCGTTCATTACCGGCCGCGTTCTCGATCTATCACTGGCCGCAGCGCGCAAGGTGGATATCTACCAGCCCGGCGTCGCCGAAGTGAAGGTGGAAGTGATGCAGACTCCGGTGCCGATCGAGAGTGGCGGAAGGTGGGCGGTGCAGATTGGCGGTTTTCCCGACGGGAACGAAGCCACCAAAGTGGCCGATCACCTGAAACGCCGCTACCAGACGGCGAAAGTAAAGTGCTTCAGCAGTCCCGCGGGCGATTGGTGGGTGCGGGTGCGCGTCCTCGAGGACGACCGCGAGCGTGCCCAGAAGCTCGCTGCTGAAACCGAAACTAAAGAGGGCGCGGTATTTCTGGTGAGGCTGGACTAGGCCGTTCATTGGTCTTTACATCATTGGTCTTTTGATCGTTGATCGTCACGCGTTCGTATTCACGGAAATATACTTGAGGATGTTCGACGTCATTCCCGGAGCAGCGCGCCTCCGCGGCGCGAAGCTGATCGCTGGTGCCGTAGCCCTCTATCTCGTTTTGCATGTCATTGGCTTTCACAAGCTCTTCGAGAATGATGCGGAGGGCATCGGTGCGCTTCTTCAGATCATCGGGACGCTCTACAGCGTAGTCTACGCGTTCGCGATCTACGTAATCTGGGGCCAGTTCACCGCTGTCGAAAATGAAATACAGAAAGAGTCAGGAGCGTTGAAGGACCTGCTGCTCTTCAGCCAGCGACTGAAAGAACCCGTGCGCGAACCCATTGTGCGGGCCGTCAAGAGCTATTCCAGAGCGGTTGCAGAGACGGAATGGAGCGCCTTGTCTACGGGCGACAACACTGACAAAACCGACAAACTATTCTCCGCAGTCGTTTCCAGCGTAACCGATGTTAAACCCGAGGATGACACCGAGCGCATCGTCTACCAGCGCCTGCTTGAGATTGCGTGCCAGGCCAGCGCACACCGAGACGAACGCCTTGCCTTAAGCGTAAAGCGAATGCCGCAGACGCTGCTGTTGTTTGTGACGCTTACGGCGTCCACGATTTTGTTTCTGCTTTTCTTTTTTCCCTTCCGCAATGTAGCGCTGGGCCTGGTAGCCATCGCGATAACGACCATGGTGCTCTTCTTCGCGCACTTCGTGCTGACTGATTTGGACAACCCTTTCGAAGGTACCTGGAACGTGGCTTCTACGCCCTTTGCGGAGCTGATCACAAAGTTTCGGTAAAAACCCAACGCTGACAATTCTGGAACTCAAGTGTTATCGTCTTCGCCATAGGAATTGAGCATGGAGACCAAGAGATGACAGACCTCACGAGCAACTGCCTTTTTTGCCGCATTCTCGGCGGCGAAATTCCTGCAAAGAAAGTTTACGAAGATGAGCATGTCTTTGCTTTTGAAGACATCAATCCCCAAGCGCCCACGCACGTGCTTGTGATTCCGAAGAAACATTTTGCGGGATTAAAAGAGGCGCAGGCTGGCGAGGCTGAACTGATTGGCCGCTGTCACTTGGCGGCGGCGGAGATCGCGCGCCAGCGAAATATCGAACAAGGATACAGGACAGTGCTGAACGTGGGTCCGGGCGCGGGGCAATCGGTGTTTCATCTGCACGTGCATCTATTGGGAGGACGGGCTCTGGGCTGGCCGCCGGGGTAGGGCGGTTATAACCCGCCAATCTGGATTGTGTCCTGTCTCGGCTTGACTTCGTTTTTGCGATGTAATTACAATGTAATCACTCACAATAAGGGGGCGCAATGAGATTGGAACTCACACGCATCGGCAACTCGCGCGGAATTCGCATTCCCAAGCCAGTCATCGAGCAGTGCGGCCTGGGCGACATTGTGGAGGTCCGCGTGACGCCCGAAGGTTTGGTCATCGCGCCACATCGCGCGCCGCGCCACGGCTGGAAGGAGGCTTTTTCAGCCGCGCACCCAGCCGAGAGTGAAATGCTGCTTGACCGCGTACCGCAGAATGAATTTGATGGCGAGGAATGGAAGTGGTGAGCTATCCCCGGCGGGACGAAGTGTGGCTCATCGCTCTCGATCCAACGAAAGGATCGGAAATCAAGAAAACCCGCCCTTGCCTCGTAATCTCCCCCGATGAGATGAACGAGCCACTGCGGACTGTACTGGTAGCGCCCATGACGACCGCAGTGCGTGGCTATCCCACGCGCGTGAACCTGAGGTTCCAAAACAAGACGGGACAAGTCGCGCTGGATCAATTGCGAGCGATAGATCGTCAGCGTCTGGTGCGCAGATTGGGCGTGGTCTCGTCAAAAACCGCGCATGAGGTCTCGATCTTGCTGGTGGAGATGTTCGCTCGTTGAGCGGCTGCTCGTCTTCCCCTACTGCACCGTCGGATTCTCGTCTTCCGGTGCTCCATGCCGGCGGAGCAACTGCGGCAGGTTCTGGGAGAAAGCGGACCGAGGCAGGACCATATCGCAACCCACTTCGTGAGCCTTCTGCTTCAGATCGCCTTGCACGTGCGAGAGGAAACCGATGATGGAGGTTCCCTTCTTGAGTTTGCTCTTCAATTTCGGGATGAGGGTAAGCGGTTTGGCGCTCGCGTTGTTAAGGTCAAAGATGATGAGCGACGGCTTCTCTTCGCCGTTCTGCTGCATGCGTTCGGCCAGGTCTTTGTCGTTCTTGGCGAACTCAACTTTAACGTTGAGTTTGCGGGCGGTCTCCTGAATCTTAGCCGCGAAGAACAAATCGTCGACGAAGGCAAAGATGCGCGAGGTGGAATCTTCGCGGACGGGGAGAGGCTCGGGATCGACGGGAGCGAAGGGCGCGGCGAAGCCCGGACGAGTTCCGCGACGGGCACCCTGCCCATTGCCATTTCCAGACAGTGCGGCGCGATAGCTGTGATCCATGGGAGCGGTATAGATGCCGTCCTGATTGTGCCGCGACTGGCTGGGGCCGGCGGCGCGGGGTCCGCGTGCGTTGTTGGAGCGGCGTCCGCGACGCCGCCGGTTTCTGCCTCCGCCACCACCGGAGGGTCTTCCTGGTCCTGCGTTCATAGTCCTCTCGAAGCTGCCTTGCCGGGTCTCTGACCCGGTGCAGTGTTGCAAAGCTTAATGATTAAGGTTCCCCAAGTTCAGGTTCTACAATTTCAGGCTCCCGATTGGTTGCGGCAGCCTTTCGCAGTGTTGGCGAAAAATCCTGGCGAACGATCTTGTAAACAATGCTGGCGCGCGACAACAACTTTACGGCCTAGGATGACTTCCCCGGCTGAACCTTGTCCTACACTCGGCACATTCCATGCAGAACTGCGGGTTGGGCGGGAACCTGTTGGTCGACGCAATCGTTATCGTTCTCGTGATCAACCGCTTATCTGTTAAAGCAAACTCGTATTGGCGAAAAAAATAAATGTTTGCGTATCGGTTATCCGTTGTCGGATCCGTCGCGCCGCCGGGAACGGCCTGGGGCGCGGAAGGCCTACGCGGGAACGAGGCCAATCAGAACAACTTAATGGTACTCGTCCGGGTGGAAGCGCGCAAGTGACAAAGAGGACGGGTTTTGCACAAGAGGTCATTGCCGGTAGTTTGCGAGGGGGGTGCGTCTTCCGGCTTCGAATTGACCGCGCGGGTTGCTGACAGACAAAAACGAGGCTGTTGCTAACGAGGCAGCCAACTCCTCAAGCCCCTTTTCACGCTCCGCTGGAGACTTCTCGGGCCCACTCTTGAGCTTGCCAGTAGGATGCAGCGACGGCATCGGCATCGATGTGCAGGCTGTCGCAGATGCTGCGGGCGGCCTCCCATTCGCCGCTTTCGTGCGCCAGCATGAGCTGGTAGAGGGGCCGAAGCTCGCTGGGTTCGCCGCGCAGCACCATCTTGGTTTCCGAATCCACGGGGATTTTCGCCAGAATCTCGGACATGGGCATTTCGAGCATGACCTCGAGCATGGAAAGCAGACCCAGCAGGAAGAGATCTGACTCGCCATGACGCACGGTGGGCGCTAGTAGCTCGCCGAAACGGGCGCGGACCAAGGCACAGAGTACGAGGTCGCTGGTTTTGTCCTGACCCGCGCCGACGGTGGCGATCAGGCGCACCCAGCGGCGCACCTCGTGGTCGCCGAGAATTGCCAGGGCGTGGCGCACCGAATGGATCTCGCTCTTAAATCCAAAGCGCGCCGAATTCATGTAGCGCAGCAGGCGATAGCAGATCGAGGCTTCAGTCTTTATCAGCTTGTCCAGCTCCGGCACGTCGAGGTCGGCTCGGGAAACTGCCTGCAGCATGCGCACGTAATTGAGAGCGTTGGCGGGCACGTCATGGGTGGTCATCATTTCCGGCCGGCGCAGGTAATAGCCTTGGAAATAGACGAAGCCCTGGTCGCGCGCGGCGACGAACTCCGCGTGATTTTCGACCTTCTCCGCCAGCATGCGGCAGCGCCAGGGGCCGTGCTTCTTTATCAACGCGGCACGCTGCTCGAGCGTAGTGAGTTTGATGTCAACCTTGAGGATGTCGGCCATTTCCGCGAGCGGCTCGCGGGGATCGTTGCTGACGAAGTCATCGAGCGCAATCAGATATCCCGCCTCTTTCAAACGCTGGCAGGCAGCCACTACCTCGTCGTCCACGGGGACGGTCTCAAGGATTTCGACCACAGTGGAGTGCGACGGCAGCAGCGTGACCAGGCCGCCAATCAAAGTTTCGCGGGTGCAATTCAGGAAAGCACGGCGGCCGTCGCAGAGAACGTCGAGACCCACGAGCAGAGAACTATCCAGCGTGGTGCGGGAGGCGATGTCAGGGTCGACGTTGTGAAACATGTTCTCCATGTCGTCGCGGAAGAGAAGTTCGTAGCCGAACACTTTTTCGTCCCGGTCAAAGATCGGCTGGCGAGCTACATAACGCAGCTTAATGCCTTTGGGACTCGGGCGGGCGGGCGCGGAAGCAGCAGTAGAATTCGACACACTTCACTTATCGGCAGGATAAGCGGAAGACTCCAGCGTGAAAGAAACCGACGAGGCCGGGATGAGAAAGAGCTAATGGGAAGCGCCGAATCGACCGCTACTTCGCGTCGCTTACTTGTTCCCTCTTTTCGTCATACACGCCGAACTTCTTGGCCACTGGCTTCAGCGTTGGATAGAACTGAACGAAGGTATGCTCGACGGCGGCATGCGCGTCGTGGCAAGACCAACATCCGTTTCCCTTGGGCATGGCTTCGGAGGTCTTCCCCTCTGCGTCGAAGCCGAAGTAAGCCCACTTCTCCGGGAAACGGCTGGAATCTTTGACCTCAACCGCCAGGCCCATCAGGTCGGTTTGAAAATGCCCTGTCTTGTTGATCGAGCCTTTGCTTTGCGCGTCCCGTTCGTCGATCACGAACATGCTCTGTTCGGGCCATTTGCCGGAGCTCACGAACTCCTGATAAGCCCATCGCTGCACGAAGACGTTGGTGAACATTTCATGGCTGCCCGGCGCCGGGCTGTAGTTCATGCCATAGCCAGCGGAAAGGAACATCCATTCGCGGTAGTCGTCGGGACGAAGCAGTTGGCCCTTGGCGTCGTATTGCGGCTTGGGAGATTTTTCCTCAGGAGCCGCTGCCAACAACGTACATCCCACGCCGAGAAGCAGCGCGATTAAGACAGCTCGTTTCATAAGACCTCCAGTGAATCTCGAAGCAGAGTGTACTTGGTTGCGAGACAGCCGTCTTGAACAAAATAAACCCTCCTTGTGGTGACGGTTTCAGCCTGCCGTAGTCAGAGTAGGTATGCCGGAACACACTGATGCCGGGACATTACTGCGAGGAGGGGAGTTTTATTCGCCGGTGGAGGCGAAGCTGCACACCGAGGACGTGCTGCTGTCGGAATTACGGCAGCCCTACTCACGCAAAGTTCCCCGGCACGAGCACGAACTGGCCTACGTGACCATAGTTCTCGACGGCGATTATCTGGAAGGAGATCGCGGAGAGTTGGAGGAGCTGCGCCCCTTTACCGCCGCCTTCAATCCCTCGGGGGTACACCATACGACGCTGATCGGGCCGGCGGGAGCGTCGTTGTTCACGATCGAACTGCGCGACCAGCATCTCAAGCAACTAGGCATGCGCGTGCCCGCAGAAACGAAATTTGATCGCGGTGCGGGCGCGATGCTCTGGCCCGGACTTCGACTCTACTTGGCCTTCAAGACGCTGACGGCGGATGCGCTGGTGATGGAAAGCCACGTTCTGGAATTGTTGGGCGCGGTTGCGGGAATCGTACCTGAGAAAACTGCGCCAACGTGGCTGGGCCAGGTGAAGGAGCGGATGCACGAGGAATTCCGCGACGAAATCAGAATGCGTGATCTGGCGGACGACGCTGGGGTGCATCCCGTCCATTTGGCGCGGGCATTCCGCAAGAGCGAAAAGCTGACGCCGGGAGAGTACCTGCAGCGCGTTCGGGTGCGCGCGGCGTGCCATCGGCTGCGCGAGCCAGACGATCCGCTGGTTGCGATTGCCATGGAGTGCGGCTTCGCCGATCAAAGCCACTTCACCCGCGTCTTCCAAAAATTCACGAAGAGTACGCCGGCACAATTCAGACGGACACTGCGTGCAGTTTCTAGTTTCTAGTCTCTAGTCTCTAGTTTCTAGTTTCCAGTTCCTAGAGCCAACCAGAAACCGGAAACTGGAAACTGCACTTACGGGGTGACGGTGAGGTTGACGGTGAATGAAGCGGTAAGCGCAGTCCCTCCGCTGGGGGCCGTAGTGGCGGCCTTCACGACGATTACATAAGGCCCTGGGGGTGTTCCCGGATTTTTCTGGCTGCTGCTGCTACCGCAGGCTCCAAGCCATAGCGTGGAGAAGCTGAGAACCACGATCAAGCCAAGCAGGCGCGCGCCGCGGGAGCGCGATCCTGCCGCAAAAACAATTCCGAATATGCCGGGAAGCAACAGAGCGTAGAAGATGCGGTTGCGGCGTCCCAGCGGCGAGCGCAATTGCGCGGTGGGGGGGGTGGTCCCAATGTTGACCGTGACGGCGGTCGCGCTGATCGAACTTCCGCCGCCGGGGCTGAAGGCGCAAGTGGATTCCGACGGCAGCCCGGTGCAGCTATACGTGAGCGGCAACTCCGTGGTGGAACTGCTGGCCACAACAAATCCGTTCGTGCCATTCACTACGAGTGAGACTTGAGAGGTTCCGCCAGCAGCCACGGACGCGTTTTCGGAGGTTGCGCCAGTGGACAAGTTGAGGGTGAAACTCTGGTTGGTGGAGGTAACGGTGAGGCTTACGGTGGTTGAGTTCGAACCGCTGGTGCTTGTTCCCGTAACGGTGATGGTCTGTGGGCCTGAAGGTAGTGCCATGTTCGCCGTGGTCGTAATGGTCAAAGTTAGCGTCTTGGGATCGGCAGGATTGCCGTCAAGCTGGACGCTTCCCCCGTTACTGAAGCTACAGGTCGCGCCCGCGGGCAAACCCGTGCAACTGGAGCTCGTAAAGCTGACCGCTTGGCTAAACCCACTAGTTGGTGTAACGGTTATGGTCGACGTTGCGCTCTGACCCGCGGGGACGCTGAAACTTGATGGGCTGGCGGACATGCTGAACGGAGCAAGCACGCCCACCGAGACTGCGGAAGAGGTTGAAGACGCATTGATCCCGTTGTAGGTCGCAGTGACGGAGTTCGTTCCAGACGGGAGAGAACTGGTTGTGAAGGTAGCCGTGCCCGCCGACACCGTACCCGTGCCCAAAGCGGTAGTCGATCCATTATCGAAAAACGATACGACCCCCGTGGTGGTAGACGGGGTCACGGTGGCTGTGAAAGTGACAGGATTGCCTACGAAGATGGAGTTGGAGGAGGCCTGGAGGGAGGTTGCGGTTGCTATGGACAAATCGGTCCACGCGGTCGCGAGCGAGTTCGCATTCACGGAGCCGAGTCCGGTCACCTGGTCGTACCCGACGCCAGCCGTAAAGCCGAACTGGAACGGGGCAGTGGCCGGGCAATTCGGCGTTCCCTGCGTGCAGGGCACAATATTGTTTCCAGTTGTGACATCGTTTAACGCGCTGGGGTTGTATGTGGCAAAGTGATAGAGATTGGGATTCACATTCCCCAGACCGGAGGAGCCTTGGTGTTGATTGACCAGCGCCAGGATTCCAGCCATGGTTGGCGAACCGGCAGACGTGCCGCCCACCACCGCAAGATTCCCGCCGGCTCCATCTCGGAAGCCCACAGTGCAGGTGGGAACGATCGTGTTATTGGGGCCGTCCTCGGAGCAGAAGAGGTAGCCGTCGTGATCGGGCGAGGCATTCAGCGCGACGTCAGGAACGTCGCGCTTACCATCGTTCGGTACGCCAGTACCAGTCTGCCAGCTAGGTTTGCTGAAGATGGTGCTCGCGCCGCCACCGGAGGCCCCTATGGTGCCGCCATTTGCAAGGTTGAGAGTGGTATCGTTCCACGCCATCTCGGGAATGTAGGAGAGAGCCGAAGAGATGGTGTCAGAGCCGTTGGTCCCGGACCAATACTGAGTCGCCGGGACGACTCCATTGACAGGCGCGCCACCTTCCGAGTCGTTGTTGAATTCCGTTCCCCCCATCGCGGTGACTTCAGGAATTGCGGCTGGAAAGTCCACCGCGAAACCTCCAACTGCGACCTTCGCCTGAAAATCGCAGTCTGCAGCGCCTGAATCTCCGGAGGACGAAAGCACAGTCTGGCCCTGTGAGTTCGCTTGCTGAACCGACGACCGCATGCTCAGCGCGAAAGACACTGGGATGATATTCGCTTCGCAGTTGCCGTAACTGTTGCTGATGATCGGCGCAAGGTTATTGTCGATTGCGTAGGTCAACGCGTCAAAAGCGCCAAAGGTGCGATTGGAGCAGGTTTCACCGCTGAGCAGGCCCGCGTAAACCAGGGTAATGCCGGCATTCTGTGCCACTCCGCCCGACCACTCTACGTCGAGGTCGGATTCGCCTTCGTCACCTGAGCATCGTGTTGAGGTGCCTGTGCCGGGTTCCAATAACAGGGTTGGAACGTTCGCAGGCAATCCCGCAGCGCTACGGAAATTCACCACATCGAAAAGGTTGATTGAGCTTTGTCCCGTGAGCACGATTTTCTGACCGGTACCCGTAGTGCCTGCGGAATACAAAGGTCCAACCTGATAAATGGTCGCGAAGTCGGCCGGCGACACAAAATGATTTCCAGAAACGGAAGATGTGAAATTGGGGTCTGCCCCGTCTAGGGATTTTCTCCGCACAATGGCCCGCGGCTTGGGATTGAAGTTATGCAGATGTCCGACGGCGAGGACTGACCCGGCCAGTGCGACCGGCACCGAGGGATTGGTGGCATTAGCGAAATGGATTTCGTCGTCCACAAGGTAATTGTGAATCTCGCTGTTGAACGCAGACTCAACCTGCGCCACGGTTCCTTCAAAAGAAATCTGGTTGCGGCTGTTGGCGACCGAGGTCACAGTAAAGCCCTGGGATTCTAGCCAGGCGACCACGCGGCTGATGTCACCTTTGGTCATTCCGAAGCGATCGGCAAACTGCGCCGGAGTCAGCCATTTGTGGTAGTTCGGGGAGGAGCGATCCTGCTGTTGGGCCAGCAGGTTGTCGAGATCCTTCTGCTGGGCGGCGGAGGGATGGAAAGCCAGCGAAACTCCATACATCATCTTGCTGCCATCGGTACGGCCAAGGTCAAAGCGAGCCTGGGCAAGCCCGTGCACATTTCCCTTCAGGGCGACAACCTGGCTGGAATCAATAGGAGCAGTGATCCGATCGGGCTGGACGGCAAAGCACTGGAGGGCGAAGCACAGGGATGAGGCTAGAAGCGGAAGAAGGAACTTCCAGGATCGCATTCAATACTCCGTCTTGCAAGTTGGGTTTGGGTGGTGATTGTTCCTTAGCTTATACGGCTTTCTTGCACTCTGATCAAGTCTTGGGTGAAGAAGGTTGTACGAATGACCAGAAAGTTACAAACCCCGGCCGGCGGCATTAGTCGCGGAAGTCCGGAAGTAATCACAGCCCGAGCAGGTTGGGATGGAGCTTGGCGTATCCGTGCTCTTGCGCCCAAAGATCGAGCGGAACCGAGGCCAGTTCGTCGACCAGAGGGTCGGCGAGGCCGTTTTTGCTGAGGTCGACGGTCTTTATGTAGGTGCGGCAGGCATCGCAGCACTCGACCCGGATGTACGGGAATGCTTCGGCGGTATAGACGGGCAGCTTGGCATGGTCTTCCTGGCCGCATCCGGGGCAGACAATGCGGCGGAATTCCCACTCGCACAGGCAAAGGCCGCAGACCAGGTTTCGGCGGGCGCCGTCGCCCTGTGGGCGAAGCACGCCCGCGACCGGTTGGCGGCTGCAGAATGGGCACAGGGGATGGATGTAGCCCTCGAGTTGAAGCGGAACGTGTGCACGAACGAATTCCGCGTAAGGCTGAAGAAAGGCGAGGGCGAGGAATTCGCTGGGTTCGGTGGGGACTTGTGTGGTGCCGGACCAGAAGTTATTCAACAAGTCGGCCCAGGAATCGGGTGATTGGCTGAGTTCATCCGCAACCTGGGCGAGGCGTGCTGGGGCTTGCTTTTCGACTAGAGCGAGGAACTCAGGAAAGCTGGACAGAAGTTCTGGCAGCTCCGTGGAAAAAGCAGCGGCAGCATCTTGTTGGCCGGGGAGACGGCGGGAGGCCGACTCGACTGCCGGCGGGACGTCGGCGCTAATCTTTGCGGCGTCGGGGGAGGCGCGTTCGATGCGCTGGTAGAGGGACTCCTGGAAGCGGGCGGTATGGATGTAGAAGGTGAGAATTTCGGCGGCGAAGGGATGCTCGGCGGCGAGGCGTTCCGCGCGCCGGATGCGCTGCTGCCAGGGGGTAATGGGCACCGGGCGATTATGGGGCTTTCGGTGGCCACAGGCAAATCCGAAAATCTTTTTTTACCCCAGAGACACAGAGACACAGAGAAAAGCTCTCTTGATTTTTCAATTCTCTACTTTTCTCTGTGTCTCTGTGTCTCCGTGGTGAAATGATTTTCGGCTGGCTGCGCCACGAGCCTATACAGCTTTCGCGGCATTGACTCGGGTGCGCCGGGAGGTCTATAGTTTTGGGAAATTTTGGCGTGCAGTCCGCTCGGCTTTGAAAGATGTAGTCGGAGGATGCGCAAAATGGAACTCTCCCGCAGAAACTTCCTCAGAGGCGCGTTGGTTGGAGGAGCCGGTTTTTCTCTCCTGGGATTTGATCTGACCCCCGCAATGGCGCAGTTAAAAGAGCTTAAGATTGCGCGCGCAACTGAGACGCGATCGACCTGCCCGTATTGTGCAGTGGGATGCGGCGTCCTCATTTATACGATCGGCGACAAGGCCAAGAATGTCACACCGCAGGTAATCCACGTTGAAGGCGATCCCGATACTCCCACCAATCGCGGGACGCTGTGCCCGAAAGGTTCTTCGCTCGAGCAGGACATGCTCAATCCGCGACGGCTCACGAAACCGCAAGTCCGGCGACCTGGCGCGACGGAGTGGCAAGACATCTCCTGGGATGACGCTTTGAACGAGATTGCACGCTGGACCAAGAAAACACGCGACGACACTTTTGTGGAGAAGGACGCGAGCGGCCGTACCGTGAACCGGTGCGAGGGCATCTCGTTCATCGGCGGCTGCACGGATACCAATGAGTTCAATTATCTGGTCGTGAAGACCATGAGGGGGTTGGGCTTGGTTTATTTAGAAAACCAAGCCCGGGTTTGACACGGCCCCACGGTCTCAAGTTTGGGACCAACATTTGGACGCGGGGCCATGACCAATGGCTGGGTCGACATCAAGAACACCGACATGATGTTGATCATGGGCGGCAATCCCGCTGAGAACCATCCCTGCGGATTCAAGTGGGCGATGGAGGCCAAGCGCAACCGCAATGCCAAGCTGATCTCGGTAGACCCGCGATTCACCCGAACCTCATCCACCGCGGATCTCTTCTGCCAGATTCGCGCGGGCAGCGACATCGCCTTTCTCGGCGGATTAATCCGGTATGCCATCGAGAACAACCGGATCGCTCACGATTATCTGGTGAACTATACCAACGCGGCGTTTATCGTGAAGGAGGGCTTCAAGCTTCCGGAGGACGGGCTGTACTCGGGATTTGATGCCGCAGCGGGTACCTACGATAAATCCACATGGAATTATGAGGCGGCCGGAGCTTCCGCTGACAAGACGGGCACACCTCCTTCTCTTCCTCCCAATATCGCATTCGACTTGACCCTGCAGCACCCGCGCTGCGTCTTCCAACTGCTGAAGCAGCAGTATTCGCGCTACACGCCGGAAGTCGTGGAGCGAATTACAGGGATTCCCAAAGATCAATATCTCAAAGCCATCGACATGTTCACTTCGGTTCGCAAAGACGGGGACATGAAGAAGGTCGCGACCATCATCTACGCCGTGGGCTGGACGCAGCATACTTCCGGAACCCAGATCATTCGCACCGCCGCCATGATTCAACTTCTCCTCGGCAACGTGGGAAGAGCAGGGGGCGGGGTCAACGCGCTACGCGGCCATTCGAATATTCAGGGCGCAACCGACATGGCCGGGCTGTACGACTCTCTGCCGGGATATCTGAAAGCCCCCGTTCCTACCGACACAGATCTGGCTACGTTTCTGAAACGCATCACTCCGGCATCATCGAAACCAGACCCGTGGAATTCGATGAACTACTACTCGAATACGCCGAAATTCGCAGTCTCGATGCTCAAGTCGTTTTACGGCGATGCTGCGAAAAAGGAAAATGGATTCGCCTTCGATTACTTTCCCAAAGTCGACCGTGATTACTCCTGGACCCATATCTGGGACGACATGTACAACGGCAAGGTCAAGGGCATGATGGCCTTCGGAATGAACGGCGTGATGATCGGCCCGGATACGAATAAGAACATCAACGCCCTGAAGAAGGCGGACTGGCTGGTGGTGGGCGAAATTTACCCCGACGAAACCAGCGAGTTCTGGAAAGCTCCCGGCATTACGACCGATGAACAGAAGAACATCAAAACGACGGTCTACCGGCTTCCGTGCGCTGGTTTTGCGGAAAAAGACGGAAGCATGACCAACTCGGCGCGCTGGGCTACGTGGAAATATGCCGCCGTTCCGCCTCCCGGAGAAGCGCGACTTGATCAAGATATTGTGGCCCAGATTTTTCTGCGAGTCCGCGACCTCTATAAGAAGGAAGGCGGAAAGTTCCCTGACCCCATTCTGAATCTGAGCTGGGCCTACGCAGACGCGGCTCATCCGCCTCTTTCGCAAATAGCCATGGAGGTAAACGGCAAAGCTCTGGCGGATTTGACAGATCCGGCGACAGGACAGGTGATCAAAGCCGGCCAGCAGTTGCCCGGCTTTGCCTGGTTGAAGGATGACGGAACCACCACCTGCGGCAACTGGATTTACTCCGGAAGTTGGACGGAGGCAGGAAACCAGATGGCGCGTCGCGGCACCGAGGATCCGTCAAACCTGGGCATCTACCAGAACTGGGCCTGGTCGTGGCCGGCGAATCGCCGCGTGCTTTACAACCGGGCATCGTGCGATCCGGATGGCAAGCCTTGGGATCCTACGCGGAAACAGGTGTGGTGGAACGAGGCGGCGGGAAAGTGGGTTGGCAATGATGTCCCTGACTTCAAACCCGATTCCCCTCCCAAAGACCACATGGGGCCATTCATCATGCTTCCGGAAGGCGCTGCGCGATTGTTTGCTCCGATCGGCGTGCTTGCGGACGGCCCCTTCCCGGAACACTACGAACCCATCGAAAGCCCAATCAAGAATCCGCTGCACCCTGAGCAATCCAATAATCCGCTGGTGAAGAAGTTCACTACGCCGTACGACAAGTTTGGAAGTCCGGAGGAGTACAGCATTGTCTGCACGACGTACCGGTTGACCGAGCAGTATCACTATTGGACGAAGAATAATCCGATGAACGTGCAATTGATCCCCGAGCCGTTTGTGGAGATTCCAGTGGAGTTGGCGGAAGAAAAGGGCATTCGCGGAACCGACTTGATCAAAGTCAGCAGCGCGCGAGGCACCTACATAGCCAAAGCTTTTGTCACACGCCGGCTGAAACCCATGACGATCGATGGCAAGAAGGTCTATCAGATCGGCTTGCCGATTCACCAGGGCTTTCGCGGGATCACCGAAGATGCGGGAAGAGACGCGCGGACGCCGGCGAATTTGCTGACGCCCGCCGTCGTCGATCCGAATGCCCACACCCCTGAATCCAAGGGCTTCTTAGTGAAAGTCGAGAAGGCGTAGGGAGCGATCATGAGCCAGGCCTCAACGGAAATCGTTCGAATTTCGGGACATGCCGGGACCGTCCCCGGCGCTGGGTTGGACCGGGAATTCCGGGTCTGCAAACTGGTGGACACGACGACGTGCATTGGCTGCAAAGCCTGCGAAGTGGCCTGCCTGGAATGGAACGGTTACCCGTTCAGCGAAACCACTTTTGACAACACTTACCAGACGATGCCGGAGACGGCGTGGAATTACTGGAACCTGATCAAGTTCAACGAACATGAACGCGAAGACGGCAGCATGATGCTGCTGATGCGCAAAGACCAATGCATGCACTGCGCCGATCCGGGCTGCCTCGCGGCTTGTCCGGCCGATGCCGCTATCGTCCAGTATGCCAACGGCATCGTCGACTTCCAGGAGGCGAATTGCATCGGTTGCGGGTATTGCATGACCGGCTGCCCGTTCAACATTCCGAAGTTCAGTCCGACGGCGCGCAAAGTTTTCAAGTGTACGCTGTGTAACGACCGCGTGTCGGTGGGGCTCGAACCCGCCTGCATCAAGGCGTGCCCCACGGGCTGCCTGCATTTTGGCACCAAGTTGGAGATGAAGGAACTGGCGGAGACCCGCGCCACGCAACTCCGCGAAAATTCGGGATACCGCGACGCCGGAGTTTACGACCCACCGGGTGTGGGCGGAACCCACGTAATCTACGTTCTGCACGATGCGAAGAATCCCGAATTGTATGGCGGACTGCCGAAAGATCCGCACATTCCGTGGGTGGTTCGCTTCTGGAAAGGACCCGCGAAGTGGATCGGCAATCTCGCCATGCTCGGCGGACTTCTGGGCATTACCCTTCATTATTTGCGCTATGGTCCGAAGGAAGTGGACTCGGAGAAGCACAAGAACGGAGGCCAGTCGTGAGCGTCTCGCACGTCGCCACCTCCCGGCCAACGGAAGAAAGAAGCTGGGGAGACATCCTTCGCTACACTTTCATCGAGCGGGTTCACCATTGGCTGGGTGCGTTGTTCTACATCTATTGCCTGATCACCGGCCTAGCCTTCTGGTCACCTTATATGTATTGGCTGGCGGCTCTGGTCGGCGGCGGGCCGACCGCGCGCTTTTGGCATCCCTGGTTTGGCCTGGCCTTCGCGCTATCCGTGGGATGGATGTACAAGATGTGGCGCGGCGACCTGGCTACGACCGACGCGGACCGGCGCTGGTCGAAGTTGATAAATCACTACGTCGCAAATGAGGATGGGGAGTTGCCGCCGGTGGGCCGCTTCAATTTCGGCCAGAAGCTGTTCTTCTGGCTGATGTTTTACGGTGTGATCCTGCTGCTGATTTCGGGGCTTGGCTTGTGGTTCGTTGAGGATATTCCCTGGAGCCTGCGTTGGCTGCATTATATCGCCGTCACAGTGCATGTCGTCGCAGCGCTGGCCACCATCGGGGCGTTCATCATTCATATTTACATGAGTGTCTTCATGGAACCTGAATCGTTTTACGCTATGATCCACGGACGCGTCTCTGGCGCTTGGGCGCGTACCTACCACCGCCTCTGGTACGAGCAGGTCACGAAGGGAACCTCCGGGCAGAAATAACGGGCACAATCCACGAAGCCCCGCCGGATCGAAAAACTAGTTCCTCTTCGTATCCAAGCCCAGTTCACCTGCATCCAAAAATCCTGGTGTAACAGCAGGAATAACAATTCCCGGAGAGAATCCATGCGCTCATTTGCCAATTCATCCGCCCCTATCATTGCCGCAATTCTCCTGCCTGTAACGCTGCTGTTCGCAGCAGCCGTAGACACGAAGTTCCACAACGCCCCGGCCTCGGCACAAGCAATGAAAAATCCCTACGAGGGTGACGCGGCGGCGCTGGCTGGAAAACTCCTCTACGCACGCAATTGCCTTTCTTGCCACGGGAAACTGGGAAAGGGTACTGGCAATGTGCCGTCGCTAGTGGGCGGGAAACTTGATTCGGTCGCGCCGGGCGAAGTGTTCTGGTTTATCACCAAAGGCGACAAAGATAACGGGATGCCGTCGTGGGCGTTTTTGCCGGAAAAGCAGCGCTGGCAAATTGTGACTTATGTGAAGTCGATGCTGCCGTCTCAGGCGGATCACGCAGGAAACGCGGCACCCGCAGATAATGCCATCACATCGAAATTGAAGGCCCCACCACCAACTCCGCCATTCACCGACTTCCGCTATGAGAAACCGGGGACCGTGCGCAAAATTACGGTCAAGGATCTGCCGCAGCCATATGCGACCCACTCTGCGGATAACGGCGCGAGGCTGGTAGCGCGTCCCGAGAATCTGCGGCCCGTTGCGCCGGCAGGTTTTAAGGTGGAACTTTACGCCGCGGCGCTCGACAATCCCCGTACTCTGCGTACGGCCCCAAACGGCGATATTTTTCTTGCGGAAACCGAAGCCGGGCGCATTCGTATCTTCCGAGGCATCACCGGCGACGGCAAGCCTGAGCAGTCCGCTATTTTCGCCAGCGGCCTGAGCGGTCCGTATGGACTGGCCTTCTATCCTCCCGGCCCCGATCCGCAATGGCTGTATGTGGGCAACGAGACTGAAGTGGTTCGCTTTGCCTATTACAACGGCGATTTGAAGGCGAGTGGAGCGCCGGAGCATATCGCCGATCTGCCTGGTCCGGGCGGACATTCGACGCGCGCCGTTGCGTTCTCCCAGGACGGAAAGAAATTATTCGTCGCTGTAGGTTCGGGATCGAATGTAGACGATCCCGACACCACTCCGGGCGAGAAGAATCGTGCGGACATTCTGGTATGCGATCCGGCGAACTGCAAATTGAGTGTGTATGCCGATGGCATTCGCAACGCCGGAGGCGGCATTGCGGTGAATCCGAAAACCGGTGAGTTGTGGTGTTCGGTGAATGAGCGCGACGGCCTGGGCGACAATCTTGTTCCCGACTACATCACACACGTGCAGGAAGGCGGATTTTATGGCTGGCCGTGGTGGTATATGGGCGGGCATCAGGATCCGCGGCATAAGGGCAAGCATCCGGAATTGAAAGACAAGGCGATCGTGCCCGATGTGCTGCTACAGCCGCATAATGCTTCGCTGGAGTTAACTTTCTATGAGGGGCAGCAGTTTCCCGCCGAATACAAAGGAGACATTTTCGCGTCCGAGCACGGCTCGTGGAACAAAGCGGTGCGCGTCGGCTATGAGGTGATCCGCGTGCCCCTACACCAAACCGGCCACGCCAGCGGCGAGTATGAAGACTTTCTCACCGGCTTCGTGCTGCCCGACGGCAATGTGTGGGGACGTCCGGTGGGCATTACCGTGGCTCCAGATGGATCGCTGCTGGTGAGCGACGACGGATCGAACTCGATCTGGAGAGTCAGCTACAGCGGGAAGTAAGAAGCTCTCCGTGCTCCGCGCGGAGGGCCTCTTGACAATTTTTACCGCCAGGCGCACAATTCCTAGAGGCGAATAAAAAGCGAAATAGCCTGCGGAGCTTCCCGGCTCCGGTGTTCCCTGAAATTTTCCGAGGAATTATATGTCTTCCGCAGTGTTTTCCACTTCGGCGGCCCAAGGCCGCCCTTTTGTATTTGATAGTGATAATGGGGCAGATTGCCTACAGCTTTCCGGGGCAGAGCTTTTTGCCGAGGCACACCTGCCGCAGCGGGTTGTTGATACACAAGCCTTTAACCATCCGAGATTTGCCGGTGTGACTCCGGCTTCGCGGTTGGCCGTACGTCCTGTGCCAGAAATGGTATCGAGCGGCATTGCCCCCATGGATGCACTTACCGGAGGTCTGCCCCGCGGGTGCCTGACGGAAATTTGCGGTCCTGCCTCTTCCGGCCGCAGCACGCTAATGTTGGCCGCGATCGCTGCTGCAACCCAGCGCGGGGAATTTTGCGCGGTCGTCGATGCCAGCGATGCTCTTGATCCGCAATCGGCCGCCGCCGCAGGGATCGATTTGGACCGGTTGCTGTGGGTGCGCTGCGGAGAGAATTCACCACAGAGACACGGAGACACGGAGAAGAAAAATCTAAAAAGTAAATTTGATGAAGATAGATCGAACAGTCATGATCATCGTCTGGAACAACTTCTGCGCATTACCGATCTGCTACTCGAAAGCGGAGGCTTTGGAATGATCGCACTCGACCTTGGCGATCTGCCGCCGCAGACGGCGCGCCGCATCCCCTTGGCTACGTGGTTCCGTTTTCGCCGAACTGTTGAGCATACCTCCACCGTGCTGCTGGCGTTGGAGCGGCAGTCTATCGCCGGAAGTTGTTCTTCGTTATTGATCAAGCTCGGATTAATCAAGTTGGCATCGTTGAAATTGAGCGCGCCGGGAAATCTCGCGAGCGATGTGGATTCTCAATTCCCAACGCCTACTCACGCACAATTGCTGAGCAAACTGGAAATCACGGCGGAACTAGTGCGATCTCGCATGGAACGTAAACCAGCACGTTCCGCAGAGATCACATTCGCCAGCAAAACCGCATGGGCGGGATAAAAGAAAACAGTAGCCAGTTGCCAGTACCCAGTTGCCTGCCAGAAAAGGATCTAACTGAGTACTGACAACTAGGTACTGGGTACTGCTACATGTTTGCCTGCATCTTCGTGCCGAATTTTCCCGTGGCCGCTGTGACTCGCGCCGAACCGGAGTTGCGCGCGCTGGCCGTGGCCATTGTTGAGGGCAAGCCTCCGCTGGAAAAAGTTTTTGCAGTGAACGAAAGCGGAGGCCGCGTAGGCATCGCGCCAGGCATGACAAAGGCGCAGGCCGAGCTATGTTCAGAATTAACGCTGCGGCCGCGTTCTGCGCTGCAGGAATCTGTTGCGCACGCCGTCCTACTGGATTGCGCGCAATCGTTTTCGCCGTGCGTGGAAGATACGGCGATAGACACTGCGATTCTTGATTTGGCCGGCATGGAATCTCTTTTCGGATCTTCGCAGGAAATTGCTCGCGAACTTTTCCACTGCGCTGCCGGCCTGGGGCTGGAAGCCAATGTTGCCGTAGCGTCGAATCCCGACGCCGCCGCACTCGCCGCGCGTGGATTTTCCGGCGTGACCGTAATTTCACCAGGAAAAGAAGGCGAGTCTTTAGGGTCGCTACCGGTGGAAGTTTTATTTGTCGATCAGCCCCGAGATGAGAAGGGAAAAAGCGAGCAGAACAAAACAAGAATTAGTCTGCTCGAAACCCTGGATCGTTGGGGAGTGCGCAATCTGCATTCTCTGGCTGCGCTTCCGGAAATCGCGCTGAGCGAGCGCCTAGGCCAGGAAGGCTTGCGCCTGCAGAAACTAGCGCGGGGTACCGCTTCGCGCACTTTGGTCCCAGTGGAAGCGCCTGCGGTCTTTGAAGAAGCGGTGGAGTTGGAATATCCCATCGTGCTGTTGGAGCCGCTGGCCTTTCTGTTGAATCGTCTGCTGGAGCAGATTTGTGCGCGATTGGCAGCGCGCGCGCTCAACACGCAGGAATTGCGGCTTACGCTGGAACTCGAAAGCTTCTCGTCCTTCAATCAACAATCAGCAATCAACAATCGACAATTTCGTCGCACTCTTGCGCTTCCTCTTCCCATGCTGGATGCCAAACTTTTTCTAAAGCTGCTGCAACTGGATTTGAATGCGCATCCGCCGGGCGCTCCCATCGCGAAGATTCATCTTGCGGCAGAATCGGCGCGACCGCGATCGGCTCAAGGCGGTTTGTTTTTGCCTCCTACGCCAGAGCCGGAAAAACTGGAACTCACGCTGGCACGCATTGCCGGGCTGGTCGGCGAATCCCGCGTGGGTGCGCTGGAGTTGTTGGACACGCATCGGGCGGAAGGTTTCCGCATGCGGCGCTTCGGGGCTGCGCAGGAAAGAGCCACGCAGGAAAATCAGCGGGAAAATCGGGCGCGGAAAATATCTGCGCCGGCAGAAGAAAAATCCGCCGTCGCCGCGCTTCGCAGGTTCCGTCCACCGCAGCGGGTCACAGTGACTTTGGAGAATGGTGAACTCATGCGTCTGGTCTGCCCCAAGAAAAAAGAGGTCCAGGGCAGCGTGCTCTGGAAGGCCGGCCCCTGGCGCAATTCCGGCGACTGGTGGGAGCGCGAAGCCTGGGCGCGCGATGAGTGGGATATCGCTTTGCAGAATACCGAGAGTGTCGCTCTCTACCGCCTCGTTCACGATCTACTTGGCGGAGGCTGGTTCGTGGAAGGGACCTATGACTGAAAAACAGTGGCCAGTGGTCAGTGATCAGTGGCCAGTTAAAACTTTCGCTTTTTACTGACCGCTTGGCAACTGATGTACATCGAGCTTCATGCGCGCTCTGCTTTCAGCTTCCTCGAAGGCTCTTCCCTGCCCGAGGATCTGGCGGGTATGTGTGCCCGGCTCAACATGCCTGCCATGGCCCTGCTCGATACTGATGGGGTCTACGGTGCGCCACGCTTTCACATGGCGACGAAGAAACTAAAAAACAAGGCACACATCGGCGCGGAAGTGACTTGTTCGTCCTTTGCCCCTGTCATCCTGAGCGAAGCGAAGGATGCCTATACCCGGCACACCGTGCAGGGTATAGGGATTCCTCGCTCCGCTCGGAATGACAAAGTGAGGGAGGGGAATGACAAACCATTTCGCCTTCCTGTTCTCATTTCCTCCCGGGCCGGCTATCAGAATCTCTGCCGTCTAATCACCAAGATGAAGTTGAGAGCGAAAAAAGGCGAGGGCGCAGTGCAGAAAGAAGAACTGGAAGAGCATGCCCACGGCTTGATTTGCTTGACCGGCGGCGCAGACGGACCTCTGGCGATGGCTTTACAGAATGGCGGCATTGAAAAAGCCCGGCAGCAGGTCGAACAGATGATTGCACTTTTTGGCCGCGGGAATGTCTACATCGAGTTGCAGCGGCATTTTCACCGGGAAGAGGAAACTCGCAACCGCTCGGCTGTTGCAATTGCCCGGTCGCTCAATCTTCCTTTGCTCGCCACCAACGGAGTCTGCTACGCGGCCGCGAAAGATCGCGAACTGTGTGACGCGTTTACTGCCATCCGCCATCACCGCACGTTGTCGACCGCCGGACGTTTGCTGGCGCGAAACTCCGAACGTCATTTGAAATCGCCGCAGGAGATGCAGCAACTTTTCTCCGACCTTCCCGAAGCTATCGCCAACACCCTCGAACTCTCTTCGCGCCTGGAATTCACGCTCAACGATCTTGGCTATGAATTTCCCCGCTATCCCGTACCTGAAGGCGAGACGATGAATTCGTTTCTGCGGGAGCGTGCCTGGGAAGGCTTCCGCCAGCGCTATGGCCGCGCTAAGGATGACGTACAAACCCGCGCCCGCCGCCAGATCGAAAAAGAGTTGGCACTCATCGAAAAACTTAAGCTCGCCGGATATTTTCTTATCGTGTGGGATCTGATTCGCTTCTGCCGCGAGCAAAACATTTTGGTGCAGGGACGTGGATCGGCAGCCAACAGCGCCGTCTGTTATTCGCTGGGCATCACGGCCGTCGATCCCATCAGCATGGAGCTTCTCTTTGAGCGCTTTCTTTCCGAAGAACGCGGCGAATGGCCTGACATCGATCTCGACCTGCCCAGCGGCGACGAGCGCGAAAAAGTTATTCAGTATCTTTATCGCCGCTACGGCGAACGCGGGGCGGCCATGACGGCCAATGTCATCACCTACCGCAATAAGATGGCTGCGCGCGAAATGGGCAAGGCTTTGGGATTCGATCCGGAAACCTTGGCCAAGATTTCCTCCGCAGTCGCCACCTGGGAATTTCGTGACGAGAACGATGCGCTCGACCGCCGATTCCGCGATGCCGGACTCGATCTCAAACATCCACGGCTGCGCAAATATTACGAGCTGTGCCTTGCCGTGCAGGATATGCCGCGGCATCTCGGGCAGCACTCCGGCGGCATGGTCATCTGCAAGGGACAGCTCGACTCAGTTGTGCCGCTCGAACCCGCATCCATGCCCGGCCGCGTGGTGGTGCAGTGGGACAAAGAAGACTGCGCCGACATGGGCATCGTCAAAGTCGATCTGCTGGGTTTGGGAATGATGGCCGTGCTAAAAGATTCACTGGAACTTATTCGCAACCACTATCGCGAAGAAGTCGATCTGGCGCATCTTCCGCAGGATGATCCAGCAGTTTATTCCGCGCTGCAGAATGCTGACACGATCGGGCTGTTTCAAGTGGAAAGCCGCGCGCAAATGTCATGTCTGCCGCGCCTGCGCCCGAAACGCTTCTACGACATTGTGGTGCAGGTGGCAATCATCCGGCCGGGACCGATTGTGGGGCAGATGGTCAACCCTTTTCTGCAACGCCGCCAGGGACGCGAAGAAGTTACGTACCCGCATCCTTCGCTCGAACCTGTGCTCGCCCGCACGCTGGGAGTGCCGCTGTTTCAGGAGCAACTGCTTCGGATCGCCATGATCGCAGCCAACTTCACCGGCGGCGAGGCTGAGGATCTGCGGCGCGCCATGGGCTTCAAACGATCGCAAGCGCGCATGAAAGAGATCGAAGCCAAGCTGCGCGCGGGCATGACGCAAAATGGAATCTCGCCGAAAGCGCAGGAAGAAATTATCCTCTCCATCACCTCGTTCGCGCTTTACGGATTTCCTGAATCGCACGCCGCCAGCTTCGCGCTTATTGCGTATGCCAGCGCTTTTTTGAAGTGCCATTACCTCGCCGCGTTTACCGCTGCCCTGCTCAACAATCAGCCGATGGGATTTTATTCTCCGGCGACGATCACCAAAGATGCGCAGCGCCATGGATTAAAAATGCTGCCAGTGGATGTGATGCGGTCGGAGTGGATGTGCAGTTTGGAAGTAATCCCGAGTCCCGAGTCGCGAGTACCGAGTAAAACAGTTGCCAGTACCCAGTACCCAGTACCCAGTAAACCCTTTGTCATTCCGACCCCCGAGCGAGGGGCGGAGGAATCTCTATACTCGCAACTCCCTCCTGCCCTACGCCTGGGCTTGCGCTACGTTCGTGGCCTACGCGAGGAGGCTGCGCAGGCGCTGGTGCGTGGGCGCATGCGTGCTCCATTCACTTCTATTCACGATCTCACCCGCCGCGTTCCGGAACTGCGTAAGGATGAACTCACTACGCTGGCGGAGATTGGAGCTTTGAATTCAGTTGCAAGTACCGAGTACCTAGTACCTGGTACCGAGCAAGACCGAGATTCCTCCGCCCCTCGCTGGTGCTCGGGGGTCGGAATGACAAAGAGTTTTACTGGGTACTCGGTACTCGGTACTAGGTACTCGCTTCACCGCCGCGACGCCCTCTGGCAGGTGGAGCGCGCGGTGCGCGGCTCCGGGCCCCTGCTGGATAATTTGCCTGAACCCGATTCGCCTTCGCCGCTCCAGCCCATGAATCACGAAGAGCGCCTGGTTGCCGACTTTCATGGCACCGGCCTCACCGTGGGACCGCATCCCATGGCTTATCGCCGCGACTGGCTCAAGGCTATGGGCATTCGCCGGGCCAGCGAACTTCGCGACATTCCCAGCGGGAAGCGGCTTCGCATTGGCGGCTGCGTCATCACGCGGCAGCGTCCGGGAACTGCGAAAGGTTTTGTTTTTGTCAGTCTGGAAGATGAAACGGGAGTGGCTAACGCGATCATCGCTCCCGACCTTTTTCACCGTAACCGCCTGCTGCTGGCCTCAGAGCGGTTTCTTGCGATCGAAGGGATCCTGCAGAATCAGGACAATGTGATCTCCGTCAAAGCCGAACGCGTGCTGCCGCTATTCGTTACGAAGGCGGAGACCGTCTCGCACGACTTTCATTGAGGCTCGCCGTGTGCAGCGGCTAAAGCCGGCATCATTCCGCGACACTTACGGCACCGCTGAAGCGGTGCCCTGATACGAATCTTGTATGCGAATCTTGGATACGAATCTCGAACATGAATCAGAAATTACCGAAAACTAGAAACTGGAAACCAGAAACTGTTTCACTCGGGCGGGGCTTCTTCGGACTTGCCATTCTCCGGAGGAGCGAGCGGCAACTTCGAGGCGCCGCGCATGATTTCGCGCTCCTGGGGCGAGAACATGCCTTTGAAGCGGTCGGAATCGATGATCTGCTCGCGCTGTTGCGGAGGCATGGCGCTCAGATCGCGCACCGCGGTGGTGACCATGCGGCGACGGTCTGGAGGAAGCTGTTGCATCTGGCCGTGAACCTGACGCGCCTGTTGCTTCTGCTCTGGTGTAAGGTGCTCCCATGTTTCCATCCGGTTCAGCACGCGCTGTTGCTGTTGCGGAGGAAGACTCGAAAAATGCTGCAGCCGCTGCCGCAACATCTGCTGATGCTCAGGAGTCAACCGACGAAATCCAGGATCGTTCTGCAACGCGCGCTCTTGCTCACCCGGAGGCATGTTCTGGTAGTGGCGGAGCCAGTCTCCGGCGTGTCCCTGGTTCGGGTGATTCTGCGGGCGGCTTTGATTCGGCACGGGCTGCCGTCCTTGCGGCGGACGGTTTTGGTTCGGCGCCCCCTGGCGGGGGCGGGGAGGATTATTGTGCTGAGCCAGACAGGGAGACGCCATAGCAGTCGCCAGGACAAGCACTGCCGTCGCCATCCCTCCCGTCTTTGATATTGCTATTTTCAGCCGCATCTCCCCGTACCTTAGTTTGCACCCCTAGTTTGCGCCGTTGGTTTTCGCCCTTAGTTTCCGCACGTCTCTGACTTAAGGATTCGCCACCACATCGCTTTGCACCTGGAGGTCATCCAGTAAATCAAAATCGGCATATAAATCGTGATTTTTTTCCAAGGCCTGCAGATCGCTTACCGCCGTACCCGGTTCAGCCAGTGAGGAATCCATCACCGCTACGTCAACTCCCGGCCGATAGATTTCGCTCCCCTTGGTAAAGAACAAGCCCACACCAATCCCCATCAGCACGGTAAGCGCCGCAGCCAGCACCGGGCGCCGGAACCAGGCCAACCATCCCGCTTGAGGCTTGGCCATCTCTTCCCGGAGACGCGCCTGCAAACGCACATCAAAATAGGGCGACGGCTCCGGAGCCTTCCATTCATCCAGCAGAGCCATGGTCTGCCGGAACTCTTCCAGCTTTGCGGCGCATGCGCCACAGCCTGACAAATGCCCACCAATTTCCTTTGTCACTTCCGCCAATCCGGATGCCAAATCCGGCATCACTTCACGAATTTCCTCGCACTTCATAACCGTGCTCCCCTTTAACTACTTTTCGCGTCTGCTCGCCTTGCCCGACACAATATCGTTCCTAGACAAATTCTTTTAACTGTTCCCGCAACGTTTCGTATGCCCGAAATAACAACGACTTGGTGGCCGACTCACTCAACTTCAATAGATCGGCAATCTGCTTGTAATCCATTTGCTGGTACTTGTGCATGATGACCGCCAGCTTCTGCCGCTCCGGAAGGGCTTCCACTTTGGCCCGTATCGCCAGCATCCGCTCGCGGCGCACTAAAGACTCTTCGGCCGAAACCTTGCTATCGGCCACGTCCGGAGTTGTACCTGACTCCTCGTCCGGTTCGTCCAGGCTCACCGTCACTTCAGGCCGCTCGTGACGGGTATCGCGGGCGTGGTTTACGGCCAGATTCGTCGCGATGCGATACAGCCAGGTGGTGAACTTGGCGCTGGCCTCATAAGTCTGGCGCGAGCGGTAGACCCGGAGGAAGACTTCCTGCGCCAAATCCTCGGCCGCCGCTGTGTTGCGGGCCATGCGATACATAAAACTCACCAATGGCCTGCGATATTTCTGCACTAGATAGTCGAAAGCGGATTCGTCCCCCGCCTTCACCCGCAGCATGACCTCGGCATCGGTGTAACCTTCGGCGCCCACGATCGCCGGGGTCAAAGCACCCGGACGCGACGCCGCCGTGGCCATCAGAACACTCCGGTCCATGGCAGCGGCGCTCACACTTGTTCCAACCCTGCCGACGCGGGAAAGTTGCTCTTTTTCTTGCCCGGTTGAAACCCCAGAAGTCCCCGCCGATGAGGAAGATAGAGCGGGCCGAGGAGGGGTTTTGTCTGGCATGGGAGATTACGATGGTCATGGGGACACAGGCTACCCGAGCCCAGCCTTCGCCCCTGCGCGGATAGGCTAACATGCCTCGGGCCGCGATCCAACCCAGCACTTTGGATATCCAGTTTTTCCGCGCGGCGACGGTTGCTGGCTTGAAGCGTCTTCGGCGGTGCGGAGGTCCATTTCCCTTGCCCTGACTGGGTTTCGGGCGTATCGTTAGTTGCTGAAGTTGTCACATCGGGCCAGCGTTTCTCCCCCTCCTATATAGCTATTCGAAGGAGTGATTCAATATGAAACGACTACTGCTGACCCTCGCTGCGTTGGCGATGTTCGCCGTGCCAAAGGTGTTTTCCCAGAAACTACTCACGACGATTCCAGTCGGCGGACAACCCGGCTATCTCGCGGTCAATATTACAACCAACATGATCTATGTTCCGAACCAAACACTGAATACCGTGACCGTGGTTAATGGGAACTCGAACCAAGTGGTGGCGAATATTCCGGTGGGAACACTCCCGTATGCCGCCGCCGTGGATCCGGCTACGAATCTAGTGTATGTCACGCTTCCAACCTCGTCTCAGGCCCCATCCGTTGCGGTTATTGACGGAGCCACGAACACCATAACCGCCACGATCCCTGTCACCGTCTCTCCGTACGGAATCGCGGTGAATCCGGTGACGAATCGGATCTACTTCTCAAGTTTCTCCAGTTCAAACAGCTCGGTCGGAGTTATCGATGGCGCGACCAACCAGTTGCTCAAGACGTTATCGATCTCCTCAACTTGTTGTGTGACCACGGTTGCCGTGAACACCGCTACCAACCGCATCTACGTCGCCTACGATTTTTCGTCCGAGCAGGTTGTAGAGATTAACGGGAACACAAACCAGTTCAAAACGTTCACCGTTCCGGGCCTCTGTAATCTTGTAGACATTGCTGTAGACAGCTCGCTGAATCGGATTTACGCGCCGGACGACGTCTGCGGCAGCCTGTACGTGATCAGTGGCACGAGCGATAAATTAGTGACAACTGTACTCCCGGGCTACGGTGGCCCTGTCGCTTCAAACCCGACAAATCATCAGATTGCGGATTTCTCTGCCAATGTCCTTACGTTTCTCAGCGGCCAGAATGATACGGTTGTAGGCGGCAACGTCAGCCTTCCGGCCGCCTTGCAGGTCTTGAATATAGCTGCTAATAGCAAGAATCGCTATTACGTCTCGTTTTATAGGAGCACCGGAATTGCAGTCATTGGTGGCGCGAAACCATAGCTGGTCGTGCAATCACTCGACCACCGCGTTGCTAGACAAGGCCGTTTTGCCGCTCACCGCACTCGTTGTCGGAGGGCTGAATTCTTTACCTTAAACATGAATTCGGATTCGAGCGAGCCAGGTTTTTAATTGTGCCGCGGCGCGTGCAAACCGGGAGGGATCAGGACGGTACCCATTGCGCGTTCGAATCCTGTATTTCTTCAGATGCTCGCCCACCAGTTTTACGGTGATCGCACGCCAGCCGGAGTTGGGATTAGCCTTGGGGTAGTAGCTTAGCGAATAAAGATGGGCCAGGTCGTCCCGTATAGAAACAAAGGCTTTCTTTTCGTCTCTCCAGTTCTTGGCAAAGTAAGCCTTGCCACCCGTATCCGCCGTCATACGATCAAACACGGCGGTGGACACGGGCTCCAGCTTTGCTTCTTGCGTACTGATCATGTAGACCGAGACGCCAGCGGACTGGGCGAATTCGGCAACATCCTCGGGCGGTACTACGCTGGAGTTGTCGGGACCGTTGGAAAACACCACCACGACTTTCCTGCCCCTGCATTGAGCCGCATCTTTCAGGGTCAGCAACAGGGTGTTGTAGAGCGCCGCTTCGTCCCCGGCCACCGTTGAGCGCACGGCACGCAAAACTAGCGCCCGGTCGGAGGTAAGAGTCGCAGCCCGGGAGAGGTCCCGGCTATAGGAATAAAATGCGATCGCATCGGCGGTTCCCAGCGAACGAACAAACTCGGCGATCGCATCTTGCGCGAAGACAAAGCCGCGATACATGTAGTTGCTGGTATCGAACAGAATGAACACATTGGCGCCAGCCACCAGCGAGTCGAGGGTGGGACGCTGGGTCGTGGCCGGACCTGCGGGTCCTTTGCCTTCCGCAGAATCGACTATGTTAAGGGCCGGCTCATTGCCTTCCGCAAAGGTGGCAACCTTCTCTGCGATCCCGTCCTCGGTGATGGAAAAATCCGAGGGGCGCAGGCCAGTAATGTAGTTTCCATTCTTGTCGGTCACCGCGACGTTTAGCTGTACCAAGTTGACAACAACGTGAAGGTCGGGGCCTTCCTGAGCCCTGGCTGCATCGACGCCGAATAAACCTAGAAATAGACAAAGAGAGAGAAAAGATTTCATAGCTACAATTCCCAGTCCTACTCTGCGACCCCTTCCAGTGGAATGCATCACCCGTCCGCAAAAAATGACAGCTATCTCAAGGCCGAGTAACGCCAGTTGTGAGCGAAGTTATCTTGCCCGTGCGGAAGTCTTCGCCGGTTTCGTGCATGGCGCGGAGAACCGCCGGCCAGTCTTCGAAGTCAGTTGCGAAGATCCTCTCGACCATGTGCCGGGTCAGCTGCGGAACCAAATGGTTTAGCGTCACAGCCGAAAGCCCGGCTTCATCGGCCAGGCGAGCCCAGTAAAGATTCGTCGAATCCCAAGACTCCGCCAGAAAGCGGCTGGAGTATCCCGAGAATGAGGGCAACGGGCCGACATTCATCAACTCGCGACCGTACGTTTGCCCCAGGATGGGATGCGGAACACCAAAATCGTGCGACAGGCGCTTCCAGTCAACCTGTTCGGGATGTTGACGGGAGAGAATTTGCAACTCCTGGGTAGCCGTTCCCCAGGACCCAGTTTCTCCTGGGTACCTGCGCTGAAACTCTGCCGTCAGATAGAAAGTGTCCGCGGGCGTCATTTGCGGAAGTGCCTCCAACGTCTTTCCGGCGCGGAGAGCTTGCTCAACTTGCTCGGTCCGCCGGGGATTCACACGATCCGACAGAATAGTCATCACTTTGTTCCGCAGTTCTTCGTCCTTTGCGGAAGCGGTCAAGAGTTCCTCCCCGATGCGCTGATAGAGCGTAACTGCGTGAAGCTCGTTCTGGCTGATATCCCACCAGCGCGGCAAGATCGCACTCGTCAGTAGACCCGGCGTCAATTCTTTCCAGATGAGAGCCTGGACACTGGCCGGGGAGATAAAGTCCTGTTCGAGATCGGCAAGAACATATGGCAGATCGGCAAGCGAGCCAACGAAATATGCGCCTCCGCCGGCGGGGGAACCCTGGCCAACGAGTGCTGGAGCCTGCCACATGCTCTTTATGCCGGTGACTGTCTCGGCAGCAAAATCGTGAGAGCGCACAAGCAGGGGATTGTTGTGCAGAGCCTGGGCACCGGGCGGCTCGTAGTAGGCATAGTTCAAACCAACAAGAGTATCCCTCAAGAAGGAAGCCAGCTGACCGCGGGCGCCTTCGAGTTGAGCGTGCGAAGGAGCAGGAGACTTGAGCACTTTTGCCAGGTCGCTTCGCAGTTGCACTTCGGTGTGACGGTTGTGATACATGCCTGCCGCCCACTCCGTTCGCTCGTTACTGGTGAAAATCGGCTGCGGCATTTCGAATTCCCGTATCTCTCCGGCACGATGGATCACGAACTCGTCGATGGTTTTTCCCTGAGCTTTTTCTTTCAGGGCATCGCCCACGGCAAGTAGCGTGTCAAGCGAAACCAGCCGCTGACCGTCCAGCACCGAGCGGATTCTAAGGGCAACCTCTCGATGGATCCTGATTCCCTCCGTGGTGGTCTGCAGAGGTCCCGCCAGCAACTCGGTAATTTCATTCTGAGAAATTCTCGACTCGCCGGTGGCTGATCGAACCAGTTCTCCGAGGGATGCCCGCCCCGCGTCATATAACTGGGGCGCCGATCGGATTCCAGCAAATGGCTTAATCACCCGTTGCCAGGAATCATTCAGGTGAGGGTTCGAGATCTCTCCCTGGCGGGCTAAGATCTGCCAGAGTCCTATATTCGCCTGAAAAGTACCGAGAGCGTTGCCACGCATGGAGTTGGGTACGTTGTTCAGCGCTTCAGCAGTTTCCATGAACAGCACAATGGAAGCGTCATTCAACTCTTGAAACTCGGAAAAGATCCGATACTGGTCGCCGAACTCCTCAAACTTACGCGCCAGCAGCCGCACCGTCGCGGGTGCCAGACGATGTTCCGGAGATCGTTTACTCTCGAGTGCGATCATCGTCAGGTAGACCTGGAGCGGACCGTCGGTTGCCGACCGGGAAAGAGCGAACATGGTTTGAACGATTTGATCTGGACTGGTTAGACTGCGCTTACCTCCCGCGCGCCGTGTGCTGGTTTGCCGGAGAATGTCTCTCCACACTTCAAGATTTCCGGGAACACGCGGTTCACCGTTGGATTCCCACTGCAGCCGAGTAACCAAAAGCAGCAGCCCAGGCGCCGGTCTGAACGCACCTGTTGTGGCGGTGGCCGAAGGATCTGGGGCCCGCAGGGCATCGTAAAAGAGTCGCAGCCGGTGCCCTTCGACGAAGTATGCCTGCTGACTGCTACTCACCCGTGAAAGCACATCGAAATAAGCGGCCAGCCAGCCCTTGTCTCTGGCCAGCAGATTCTGGACGAAGGCCTCAGGTGATGTCGGACTTGCCCCCACCAAATCCTTCCACGCAGATTCCGCAGACGGTCCTCCTGGGACGATGACGCGATTGCCGCGGATGCAGAGGCGGCCCCCGTAAAAATCAAGGACGGCCGCGTAAGGCAACAGTTTCGCGATCCCAATCGATTGCTGCAAGAATCTGTTGGTTTCCGAATCCATCTTGGAAAATGCCCAGTACAGGCGCGCGACCGCCGGATCGTTCACGATGGCATCAACCAGATCCCCGCTGGTCTCCTTGTGATTCTTGCCGCTCACCATGGTCCAATCGCGTGAGGTGAACGTTACTGGGACGCGAGATGCGGCATAGGGATACACGAAAGGTTTGCCTCCCTGCAGCGCTTCTTCCAGTTCGGGTAGAGGAAACCCGGAATCGATCGTCAGGAAAGCTCTTTCGGGATCCGCCGTCTGCAAGGATGTGCCAGGATCTCCACAGTTTGGCCGAGCCCGATAACCGAGGATGTGCAGAAGCGGATTCGCGTCATCACAATTCAAAACGCGAATCATCCCATCGGTAGCGGCCAGCGCTGACAGCTCCTTAGATTGCGCGACATACCGTCTTAGCAAGATGAGAAATTCAGTTTGCCTTTTGGAGCCTTCATAGCCCTGCATAAAAACGTTGCGGCTCAGCAAAGGCAGCACTTCTTCAGGCGTAATCTTCTGACTGATGCCCGCCATGCGCAGAAAGGAGCGCAGCGGACCAGGGATCATGAACTCCGACGAGTCCGTGACCGATCCGTCTCCTAGCGGTAAGGTTGCATCCAGTTCGGATTGGTTCGAAACAGCAGGGTTAGCAAAATCTCCGGCGCTGGCAGACCGGGAACAGCAAGGGAGGGCTGAAGCCACCACAAGAATGGAGAAGCAGAGAGGGAATTTCACGGCTGGATTCCTCTGAGAGCCTACAGGAGTTAGCGCGGCCATGGGCTCGTCGCATAATAGAGGAGGGATCGTCACTCATTAGCGACACCGTGCCGCGTTCTCGAGTTAATGCTCCCGGTTCCTGATTCCAAATCCAATTCCGCCCAAAATATCTCATTTCTTCCGATTATCCAAGCGATTTCGTCACTCTTTTGGACGGTTTCAAAATGGGAGTCATTCGTCGCATGCTTCGAGGTTCTTGGGTGAACGGTGGTTGCGACGGGGCGGAAGCGATCCAGCAGCAAAATCGCGGACGGGGAACTTGTGTATAATGATCAACTTACCGCATCCAAGTGGGCGCTTAACTCAGCGGTAGAGTGCCATCTTCACACGGTGGAAGTCATAGGTTCGAATCCTATAGCGCCCACCATTGAATCCTTCCCAATGTGGCGCATACCACGGCCTCTTGCGCAGAGGAGCCATGTCGTCAGGCTGCGGCCCTCCACGCTTACTTTGGCATCGGCCGCCCGTCTAAGCGAATCAGCACAGCGATCAGACGCGGACTCCCCATGGTCCATCCAGGCTCAGTTCGTCCGGGTCTGCGGCTGAATCGGCTGTCCGATCCCTACTAGAGGAACAAGAGGAGTTTTTCATGCCCAGAGTTCGTCTGCTTGCAGGCTTTCTGTCAGTAGCCAGTCTTTGCCTCTGCCACGCTCAATCCGTAATGCTTGATCTGCCGCGGCAGAGCCAACATGCCATATTGACGCAGCGCATCGGCATCACCGACATCACCGTCAACTACCACCGACCTTTGGCCAACGGTCGCCAAGTCTGGGGCAAACTTGTGCCTTACGGGCAAGTCTGGCGCGCCGGAGCCAACGAAAACACCACCGTCACGTTCACCGACCCGGTCACGATTGAAGGGCAACCGCTCGACAAAGGAACCTACGGAATGCACATGATTCCCGGCGAGAGTGAGTGGACCGTGATCTTTTCGAAGATGTCAACCGCATGGGGAAGCTTCAGTTACAAGCAGGATGAGGACGCGCTACGGGTCAGCGTGAAGCCACAGACTGCCGAATTCCACGACGCTCTGACCTACGACTTTGATGAAGTGAAACCCGACTCCACCGTAATTACTCTGCGCTGGGACAAGGTCGCGGTGCCATTCAAGGTTGCGGTCAAAGTAAATGACATCGTCGAAGCCAGTGTCCAAAGGCAAATACGCGGCCTGAATCAGTATTACTGGGAGAGTTGGGACGACGTGGCCAACTACTACCTCGCCAGCAAAACGAATCTGGACGAGGCGCTGAAGGATGAAGATAAGTCCATCCAAACGGAAGAACGCTACGACAATCTGATGAACAAGTCGCTTATTCTCGAGGCCATGGGCCACAAAGAGGACGCCACTGGCTTCCGCAACAAAGCGTTGGAGAAGGCTTCAGCCCTGCAACTCTACTTCTACGGACGTCAGCTGCAGGGACAGAAGAAGCAGGACGAGGCATTCGCGGTTTACCGCTCCACCGCGAAAAAGTTCCCTGACTATTGGACGACGCACGTCGGTCTGGCCCGCGTTTATAGCGGTGAGGGCGACTTCGACAAAGCCGTCAAGGAGATGCAAGCCGCCCTCCCTGGCGCGCCGGATCAGGCCAACAAATCCAACCTGGAGAACTACGTGAAGCGGTTGCAGTCGAAAGACGACATCAACCGCTAACCTCATCGCTACCTGTCAGAAGGAAAACGGGCCAACCCGCCGGTTGGCCCGTTGATTTGCGATCCTGAATCACCAGACTCGGCAAGCGTTCGCCCGAACCATCTTCTGACCAGCCTTACAGCCGAAGGCCTGAGCGAATTCGGACATGTTCGAAACCACATTGTCGATACGGAAAATAGGCAGCGAATGCGGGTTGGTGGTGACGACCAGACGCGCTACCTCGGGCCGAACATTCGAGCACCAGGAGTAGGCATTCGAGAGGAAGAAGCGCTGGAGATAAGTCCACCCGTCCGGACCCTTTTCATCGAGCGATTTGCCTTGCTTCTTGAGATCCGCTTCAAGCGCCATCAATGCTAGATGGATGCCGCCGTTGTCCGCAGTATCTTCGCCTTGCGTAAGCAATCCATTTTGCTTGACCCCGGGACCGGCGTCGGGAACTTCCTGCGTGTACTCGTCGGAAATGCATTTGCCGCGTTGGTCATACTGCTTGCCGTCCTCGGTGGTCCACCAGTCTCGCAGATTGCCGTGGGCATCGAATTTGCGGCCCTGATCGTCGAAGCCATGAGTGAGTTCGTGGCCGATGACCATGCCGATTGCGCCGTAATTCACGGCATCGTCCATGTTCTTCTCAAAAAATGGCGGCTGCAAAATGCCCGCGGGGAAATTGATCGTATTTAATTGCGGATCGTAGTACGCGTTGATGGTGGGGGGCGTCATGGTCCATTCGCTGCGGTCCACGGGCTTGCCCACCTTGGCGACCCAGCGCTCGAATTCGAACGCCGACGCCTGCTCGACGTTGCCGAGATAGCTCTCGCGGGTGATTTTCACGCTGGTGTAGTCGCGCCAGTGCGAGGGATATCCGATCTTGTCTTCGATCCCTTTCAGCTTGACCATGGCCTGTTGCTTGGTGGCAGGCGTCATCCATTTCACAGTTTCAATATCGTCCTGCATGGACCGCTCGATGGCGTGCACCATTTCGATGGTGCGCGCTTTGCTGTCCGGCGGAAAGGCGCGGTCCACGTAAGCCTGGCCGAGGGCCTCACCCAAATCGCGGTCGGCGGCGTGAGTGCAGCGCCGCCAGCGCGGAAGTTGTTCTTCCTGGCCAGCCAAGGTGTGCGCGAAAAAGTTAAAGTTTTCATCGACCATCGCCTTGGTTAAGAAAGGCGCGGCATGGTGGATGGCCTGCCAGCGCATGTAAGTCTTCCAATGCTCCAGCGGATGTTCCACCAGCAGTTTTTCTTCGGCGCGAAAGAAGTCGGGCGAGGTGACGATATAGTGTTCGCTTGCCGGAGCATTCACTGCCTTCAGGTAGGCGTCCCACTGAATCGTCGGCGTGAGTTCGCGGATTTGAGCCAGGCTCATTTTGTTGTTGATGTTCTTGGGATCGCGCCGCTTGACGTTATCCATTTGCGCCTTGGCCATCGCCGTCTCCAGTTCGATCACAATGCCGGCATCGGCACCGGCCTGGGCTTCCGCTTCGCCCGCCAACACGAACATCTTCTGCACATGGGCGCGATATTTCTTCAGAGTCTCGACCGATTTTTCGTCGGTGTTGATGTAGTAGTCGCGGTTGGGCAGGCTTAGGCCGCCCTGATCGATCTGAGCGACCACTTTGGATGCGTCGTCATAATCCTGCTGCCCGGTGAAGCCAAAAAATGGTGCGTTCGTCTGATTATCACCCTGCTCCCAGACGCCGGGGAAAAGATGGTGGAGGTGAGCGATTTCCAGCGTGATTTCTTTCTTGGACTTAAGTCCGGCAATGCGATCCAATTCCGGCTGCAGCGGCTTCAGGCCTGCAGTCTCGATGCCGCTTTCGTCCATGCAGGCGGCCCAGTAGTCGCCGATTTTTTGTTCAACGGCGCTACGCTTGGAATCGTTCTTGCTTGCCGCCTCCAGAGTCTCGCGCAGTGCGTTGTCGTTCCACATTTCCAGGCCGCCTCCGGTGCTCCAGTACACCTGGTCGGCCGGAATCGGGTTGGACGCGATCCACTTATTGCAGGCGTATTTGTAGAAGTCGTCGCAAGGGTTCAGCGTTTTGTCGGCAAGGTTGGGGTCGAAGTGATCGAGCTTGGCAGCCTTTTCCTGGTCGGCCGCGGCAGGGGCGGCGGTTGAGGGCGAATTTTGTCCGAGCAAAGCGACGGGTAGCGCTAGCAGAACACCTAACACAATTCTGGAAATAGACATGGATCCTCTTTGTGAGTTTGACCGGATTGGAGCCCGAATAGCAATGGCGCGTTTTACGAATGTGACACAAATACGCAAACGATAGCGTGCCGGTTCCGCAGGCAGGGACGAAGGACACACGCCACCGTCTTCCCGTACAACATACTACAGACGCGCCGGAGACTGCATGGTTAGCAGGCAATCACGCAGTCTGACCGTGGAATACAAGACAAGATGGACCGCCAGAGCACGAAGTATCACGAAGGTCCTGGCTTCAGCGTTTCCTTGGTGTACCTTCCTGCCCTTAGTGGTTGAGTTCTTAAGATTTGACCGCCGTAGAAGATTAACCGGTGTTATGGAGCCCCGCTGAAATGCCGTTGATGGTAGCGCCCAGGGGATACTCAAGCTCGGCCGAGTCTAATCCTGCCTGCTTACGGCGCAGAAGCTCCACCTGGATCAGGCTCATGGGATCGACGTAGGGATTGCGCAGATGAATGGAGCGCCCCAAAACGCGGTTGCGCGCCAATAGCTCTCGCTGACCCGAGATGCGAAGAATCATATGCCGCGAACGCAGGAACTCTTCTTCCAGCATGGAGAAAACGCGTCCGCGCAGAGCCGCATCTTTCACCAGTCCGGAATAAAGACGGGCTATGTGGAGGTCGGCTTTGGCCATGCCGAGTTCCACGTTGCGTATCAGGTCGGAGAAGATAGCGAAGTGTTTTAACATTTCGCGGAGCAGGCGCTCGTGACTTTTCCCTTTCTGTGCGAAACTGTGCAGTCCGCGGCCAACTCCATACCAGGCGGGAACCGCATGGCGGCTCTGCATCCAGCCGAAGACCCAGGGAATAGCGCGCAGATCTTCCAGCTTGCGGCCCTTGGTCCGGCGCGAGGGCCGCGAGCCAATGCGCGCCGCGTCCAGTTCATGCACCGGCGTTGCCTGCTCGAAATATTCCAGTACGTCGGCATTCTCCGCGATGTCGCGGCGATAGATCCGGTACGCTTCTTCCGACATTTCCTCCATCGCCTCTTCCCATCGCGCCGCATCTTGGGCTGGCGGGAGAGTAGAACGCGTGAGCCCTTCCAGGCTGGCGGCAATCATCAATTCCAAGTTCCATTCCGCCAACACCGGGTCGGCGTACTTCCAGTTGAGCACTTCTCCCTGCTCGGTGATTCGAATCCGTCCCGAAAAGCAGCCTTGCGGTTGCGCCAGGATTGCCGAATGAGTCGGACCACCACCGCGTCCCACGGTTCCTCCCCGGCCATGGAAGAGCCGCAGGTTCACTCCACACTCTTGCGCCGCATGGTGCAGTTCCCGGTGCGCTTTATGCAGTTCCCAGGTACTGGTCAGCATTCCTCCATCTTTGTTCGAGTCGGAGTAACCCAGCATCACTTCCTGCCAGCGTCCCCAGGAATCGAGCAGCGGCTGATACTCCGGATGCCGCCACAGACGGCGCATGACGCCGCCGGCTGCGCGCAAAGAGTCGATCGACTCAAATAACGGCACTGGCATCAGGCCGGGATTTTTTTCGGAGCCAGCCAGAGTGACGCCGCAAGCTCTTGCCAGATGGACTACGTTCAGCACGTCGTCTTCCGACTGCGCGCCACTGATGATGTAGTGCCGAATTGAGTGTGCGGGAAACATTTGTTTGAGCCGCTGGATGGTGTGGAAGGTCTCAATTAGCTCCCGGGTCTGAGGAGATCCCAGATCGAGGCTGGCGGGTAAAACGTCACCGGCTGCCAAAGCCGGCGCCGTCTCCCTCAATTCAGCCTTTCTTAGTTTCGTTTTTCTTAGTTCGGAATTTCTTGGATCCGTCCTGTTTGCGTCGATTGTTTTCGCGCGAATCTCTCGCAAAACTTCCGCATGTACGCGGGCGTGCTGTCGGATGTCGAGAGCATGCAAATGAAAGCCGAAAGTTCGGAGCTGCCGCAACATTGGATCGACAAACGCTTCCGCCAGCCGCTGCCCGCGGTTTCCCATCAGGCTATCTCGCAGCAGCAGCAAATCGGACTCGAATTCCGCAGCGTCGGGATATGAGCGCTGAGTGCCCGGGCCTTCCTGGCTGCGACGCAAACGATGAATCACGTAAGAAAGAAACCGCCGATAATGCTCCACCGAGTTGCCTGCCCCCCAAAGCATGGATGCATCGGGCATCGAGCGCTCATACTGGGCCACCCGCGAAAGAATCTCCGGCGAGGCATCAGCCTGCCGTGACGATGAACTCAGGCAATCGCTCAGGAACTCCAGTCCACGGACGTATTCGCGTAGAATCACCGCCCGCGCCAGTTCCAAGGCATCTTTCACGCATTGGGGTTTAACCAGCGGATTGCCGTCGCGATCCCCGCCGATCCAGGATCCGAAACTAACGAGGTTCTGCAATTCGGAAGCTTCAACAACACTTCCGTAAACGTCACGCATCGATTCCGCCACTTCCGCATAAATGCGGGGCAGGGTTTCAAACAGCGAAAGCGGAAAATAGCGCAGGCCCATACGGATCTCATCGTCGACTGTCGGCTTGGACTGCCGAACTTCGTCGGTCTGCCAAAGCGAGGTAATTTCCGCGTGGATGGCTTGCTCGCACCGCAGGGCTTCGTCCACCGTGAGCGGCAGCCGATCCAGCAATTCCAATTGTTCGGCGATGCGACGGCGCTTCAACAACACCGTCTGCCGGGCCACCTCCGTAGGATGGGCCGTAAATACCGGAGTCACGATTACCTGACGCAGGGCGGCAAACGCGGCATCGGAGGTCATTCCGGATTCCTTCATACGCAATAATGTTCCGTGGAAGGATCCGGGCAGCGGCGCGCTCTGGCGATCCAATTCGCGGGCGCGGCGGCGCCGTTTGCGATGGTTAGTCTCAGCCAGATTTGTAAGCTCGAAATAAATGGCAAACGCCTTGGTGACCTGATAAGCGCGCTTCAGATCCATCTCCGAAATCATCGCCTGCGCCGCGGCCATGAGCTCGACACGGGCGGGATTGCGCCGGACCTGTTCACGATGCCGAATCATCAACCGCCGCAACTGTTCGACAATATCGAGTAACTCCTGCCCCACTTGCTCCACCAGCACACGCCCCAGCAAAGTGCCGAGCGAACGCACGTCGCGCCGCAGGGCATGGTCTTTGGCGGAGTCTTCCGACTGCGCCGTCAGCTCAGACAGACGGGCCTTCTGATCGTCGGCCTTCCACAGTGGTTTGGAGCGAATCATGATGGCGAGCAAGCTGCGACTAGACGACAGGATAAATTAAAGCAACGCGGGACGTGTTAGTCCTCGCCTGACCAACGCCGATCTGCTGCCAGCCAACACCAAGGTCCCTCGGTGCGCTCCCGATGACACGCCTGCTGAAGAAGAAGAATGGGATGCGAGAGAGCAACGGCGATTCTATTTCGGGGATTCGAAACGGTAGCCGATGCCGCGCAGGGTCTTGAGATAACGCGGATGGCGAGGATCGGTTTCTATCTTTTCCCGGAGGCGCCGCACGTAAACGTCAATCGAGCGTGGCGTCACGAAAGGGGTTTCCTTCCACACCGCGTCAAGCAACTGGTCGCGCGTCAGCACGCGCCCGAGGTGTGTTGCCAAATATTCCAGCAAACGGAACTCCCGCACCGTGGTAAGAATCGCTCGCCCCTGCACTTGCACAGTCATGGAAGATGCATCGATTTCCAAATCTCCAACGCGAAGCACCTCGGGCGCTACCATCGGCTGGCGCACGCCACGCAGCACGCTGCGCACCCTGGCTATCAGTTCACGCGGGCTGAAAGGCTTAGTGATGTAATCATCCCCGCCAAGCTCAAGTCCCTTCACCCGGTCCGCTTCAGCGGTCTTCGCCGTGAGAAAAATGATGGGCGTGGCGGAAAGAGTGGACGTCTGGCGAATCTGCCTGCATAGATCAAAACCGTCCGCGCCCGGCAGCATTACATCCAGAAGGAAAAGCGAGGGCATCTCCCGCAAAGCTTCCGAAACTACTGACGCACCGCTGACGAAGCTCTGCACATCAAAACCAGCGGCCTGCAGATTATGGGAGATTAGCCGGGCAATATCTTCCTCGTCCTCGACCACAAAGACGAGGCACCGAGACACCCCGGCGATGCCCGCATCGCCTCGCGGTTCGTAAGATCCCATTGGAAGATGCATCGTAACGTTATGATGGTTTTCGCGAACGCAGACACTTTTCGCGTCTGCTTTCCTTAGACTGTATTTTGGAAATGTTGCGAGAATGTTTCCCGCTTGTTAACGAATGATGAATTTCGACGGCGGTTCGCGGTCTACGTTGCGGCCCGCTTCTTGGGTGCGTGCCGCAGACTGCGGCCTTCGATCAGGCTGTAAAGATCTTCAGCCAGGTTGGTGGTATGGTCTCCGGCGCGCTCGAGGGCCTGCGCCATGAGAAGCACGTCGAAGCTGGAAGGATCGCCTTGCGCGGCCTGTTCGGCGAGGTGCTTCTGGAACAGAGCATGGCAGACGCGATCGATGTCTTTATCCATCTGCAATACCTTGCGCGCACACTCCAGGTCGAGATCGACGAATCCGCGATAAACCAGATCGAGCATCTCGCGGAGGATCGTCGACATTTCCACCAGTTGGCGCACATCGGAAGCGGCCATCTTGGCGGTGCGCGCCTGCACCCGCATGGCCATGCTCATTACAAGATCGCCAATGCGTTCCAGGTCGGTTGTGCATTTCAGGCTGGTCAACAACTGGCGCGCGCGAGCTTCATTCACGCGCGTGATCGCCGCCGGAATCCGCTCATCGATGTAGCGCTCGATCACGTCGAGTTCCTTTTCGCATTCCTTGATGGCGAGGAACGCCATACGCGAGGAGGGCGTGAACAAATCGCGAACATTAAAAGCGGCATCGCGCGCAATGAGAAATGCCTTCAATGCCGTCCGCGCCAGATCGTCGAGCGATGCCGGCGCCTTTTTGGCGGCCGCCTTTGCCACTTCAGGCTGGCGTGAAATATCAATGGCGTCCGTCTCTTCCGGTATTGTTCGCGACGAGGCGGCTTTACGGGGCATTTTGAGCGGCATCCTCAAACCCAGCCAATCAGTGGATGGCTGGAACTCAGCTCAGTTGAGACCTGAGTCAGCCAGTGTAACCGAGAAGTGTGAACGGACCGTTAAAAATCCAGGTTGCGAATCCCATCTCGTGCCGACTAAATTGTGTTGCAGAGATTTGTTCTCTATCCTAAGCCTGTTTTTCCAAAAGCGTGGAGTCAAGGAGCTCTTGAAGTGGATCTGCTCGAACATTTCCGCCGTCAATTTGTCTATGATGCGTGGGCCAACGGTGAAGTATTGAATGCCATCAGGGGCACCGGATCGGGATCCGGATCAGCTCCCGCGCGGAAACTTCTGGCGCACATTCTTTCGGCCGAGCGATTATGGCTGGAGCGCCTCATGCAACAGCCGCAAAGCCTTCCCGTTTGGCCCGAGTTGAGCCTCGAGCAATGCGAAACCCAAATTTCCGAACTGGACAGGCTTTGGCGCGAGTATCTCGGCAAGCTTTCTTCCGACGTACTTTCGGACACGATCCACTATAAGAACAGCAAGGGTGAACCCTGGTCGAGCAGCGTTCAGGATGTCTTAACCCACGTCGTGCTCCATTCGGCGTATCATCGCGGGCAGATTGCAAGTCTGATGCGGGCTGGCGGTAACGCGCCCGCGTACACTGACTTCATTCACGCGGCGCGTCAAGGGTTAGTCGAATAGGCTTCGGACAAAGATGAGAGGCAATCGATGGAAGGCCGGAGTTTTCGTGCATTCGATGCGGTGCAAATCGCTGCTGCCTGCATTCTCCTGTGGTTTGTATTCACCATGCCCGGCCCGTGGGATTGGCAGCGCAGTCTGGGCACGGCGGTGCTACTAGCAGGCGTGTGCGGAATTGCCGTGGCTCGCTACCAACTGGGTCGCTCTTTCTCGATCAGGGCTCAGGCTCATCAATTAGTGACGGAGGGCGTGTATTCAAAAATTCGCAATCCCATCTACGTGTTCGGCACGATAGCGGTTGTGGGATTTGTGCTGGTTAGCCACCGGCCGGTGGGGTGGCTACTTGTCCTGGCGATCATCATCATGCAGATCCTTCGCGCCCGTCGCGAGGCACGCGTCCTCGAAGCCGCGTTCGGCGATGCTTACCGTGAGTACCGCCGCAAGACCTGGTTCTGACGAGGTTCATACATTGCAACTTGATATGGCAAGGTGGGGTAATATCTCTGCCATGAAGAAACTCTCGACCTTTTTGCTGCTCGTGCTGTGCGCGGTGATTCTTCTGGGCGCGGACGAACCCAAGTTTCCGCCCATGCCCGCCGCGGTTTCGGGCAACGCGGTCGCCAGTCTTAAGGGCGGCTTCCAACTTTTTTCCATCATGGGAGTGGGGCCCAAGAAAACGTGGGACGACGTTACCAACCAGGTTTATGTGATGGCCCTCACGCACTCCGGGAAGTGGAGCGAAGGCCGCTCGGTTCCGGGCGTCGCGGGCCGTTTGAATGCGGCCGCTGCTGGGGCCAAGGGAGTAATCGTCCTCATGGGCGGCTACGTGGTGGACAATCGGAGTAGTGAGCTTACGGTTCCGGATGTCAACGTTTATGAACCCTCGGCCCGCCGCTGGTCTCGCGGCAAGGACATACCGGTTCCAGTAGACAGCGCGGTCGCCGGCGTCACCCATGATCGCTTCATCTATTTAATTGGTGGCCGCTCCCCGACCGGGCCGGTAAATAACGTTCAAGTTTACGATGTTGAAAAAGATACGTGGAGTCAGGCCACTCCTTTCCCCGGCACTCCGGTTTTCGGATTGGCAGGCGGTGTGGCAGACGAGGCCATCGTAGTGGTGGACGGCGCGAAGCCCGGCCCGGAGGGTGGTCCGCGTTATGTCGCTTCCGACGAATGCTGGTTAGGGAAGATCGATCACAAGGATCCCACCAAGGTTGAATGGAGCAAGCTGCCGCCGCATCCCGGCACCGCGCGATTCGGAATCGCCGGCGGAGGCGCAGACCGCGACCGCAAAATTTATTTCTCTGGCGGCACTACTACTCCTCACGATTACAAAGGCACTTCCTACGACGGCAAGCCCGCGGAGGCTTCCACCGTCACTTTCGCCTACGATTTACACGCGCACCGCTGGGACACTATCAGCGAGACTACTTACGACCCCCGCGCCGACGGCCGCGGGCTCCTGGATACGCCGCTTGGCCCCGTGGTGTTGGGAGGGATGGTGAAGAATCTGGCGGTCACCGCGCGGGTCACGCTGTTTCCGAAAAAGTGAGCGTGCGGCCAAATAAAGTCGCATTGCCGGAATGCGCCGCGACGCGATAGAATTCCTCAGATTTAGTTCGCTCGTAGGATGTGAACCCTGCGTTTCGTCCACCGATTTGTTTCAAGGAAATGTACGATGTTTAACCCTCGGTAGTTCGCTGTTCTCCTGAGTCCGCGGTTCGGACGTCTCGTTCTGTCTCTTGTAATTTCAATTGACGCATTCGCCTGTGGGTGTTGAAAAAGTCACGTCGATTAGCGGGATGAGATTCGGCAGAAGCATGTTAGAAGAAAGTGATCCTGCCCATGCTCTGTTTGATTCTGATCGTCGGAGGCCTG
>Ga0307479_10000144_pt1 | contig 66434 bp, 47 predicted proteins | sample atmos_gasesECM4C_FD_203743 | JGI IMG/M metagenome (GOLD analysis project Ga0307479, IMG submission 203743) | Hardwood forest soil microbial communities from Morgan-Monroe State Forest, Indiana, United States - atmos_gasesECM4C_515 | ecosystem: Environmental > Terrestrial > Soil > Temperate... | reverse complement strand
CATTGCTCCCAGCCGTCACCGTCTGATTGCTCGGGTTGACCGTGATGGCCGGCGCCGTATCCACCGTCAATGTGGCCGCCGTCGTCGTGGCGTTCCCCACCGTGTTGGTGAATACCGCACGGTATTGGTTCCCGTTCTGCGCCACTGCCGTCGTGAACGTCAGCGTCGTCGTGGTGGCCCCGGCCACGTTCGTGAATGTTGTGCCACCGTCAATGCTCACCTGCCACTGTACCGTCGGCGTGGGATTCCCACTGGCCCCCGCCGTGAAGCTCACGTTGCTCCCACCGGCGATCGTCTGACTCGCCGGCTGCGTGATGATGGAAACCGGCGTCGGCGCTGCAGCTATAGTCACGCTGAATGCTTTGGTCGCCGTTTGCGGTGTGGAGCTGGAATCCTTCACTTGGATGGTGAACGAAAACGTTCCCGTTTGGGTGGGCATACCGCCAATCTGCCCGGTGGAAGTGCTCAGCGTCAGCCCCGGCGGCAAGGAACCCGAAGTCACTGACCAGGAGTATGGCGCCGTTCCACCGCTGGCCGTCAGTGTGGCCGAATAGGGCGAACTCCCTTGTCCGTTGGGCAATGAGGAAGTGGTGAGGGAGAGAGCGTTTGGCCCGGGGCCAGGGTTCGATGAACTGGAAGCTACCAGACCAGCGCAGCCTGATAGGCACAAAGTGATCACAAAACCGAGCGCGACAATAACAGCCAGTAATCCACTTCTCAACCTGCTGACCTGGCGAGCACACCTGCGGGACAAACCCTCAGAGCGCATGTTTATACCACCCGCGCGCATTGTCCGTTGTTACTCCAGGAGACGCAATTGTACAGGAGGACAGATTTGGTCCCCTAGTGATGGCTGTACTGGCCCCATACCTGAGGCCAGTTCCGCTATTTCAGTCCACATCGCTGTCCTGAATCGGTGGCAGCGGGGCGGGCACCCGAGAAGCGGTCAAGAGTTGAGCCTTGCTGTTCCCAGCAAAGACACATGGCCCTGGGTAACACCAGACCAGACTGGCGGTGGTCCTCAACGCTTCCCGACATGATGCACGGCCGTCACAATAAGCACTTAGCAAGAAAGACTTTCCTGGGAAACTCCTTGCAGCAGCCAGGAGTCGTTTCGTGTGAAACGGACGCGAAGTCGAACTACATGAGTCGCGCAGCCAGATACGCGGAGAACAAGAAATTCACGGGTCGCTGAAGGGAATTGAGATTCCCATGTCAGTGGAAACATTTTCCATATTTGGCTATCAAAACAAATGCTGAGGACCTGGTTGAGGCTGTTAACGGACGATGAAGTGGGATAGGTAGCGCAGGATCTTCTAGTTACGCATAGCGTTACGGGAGATGGCTGATGGGGATCGGAAAAGAAGTTCCCGCGAGGGCTGGAATTTTGGGGGCCGATGTGCTCTATGAAACGAAGTCTCCCCATTCCCTAGTAATTGGACTCCCAACGGGGGCTTCGCATGTCATCGCCAGGCGTTGCAAAGACCACATCGGCTGTGGACGCCGCCAATGGCGGAGGAGACTGTCCATGCGAGTCAGTGATCTTTGGCTGCTCACAACGCATGCAGATGGTGCGCCGCACGATCGAGAAGGTAGCCGTCACCGACGTACCAGTACTGGTCCAAGGGGAAAGCGGGACCGGCAAAGAGGTTCTCGCTCGGCTGATCCACAGACTCTCCCCCTGGAGCCAAGGCGCTTTCGTCAAGGTTAGCTGCGCGGCCATTCCCGGGCAGCTCCTCGAGAGTGAACTCTTTGGCTACGAAAAAGGTGCCTTCACCGGTGCCTACACGGCCAAGCCGGGACGCATCGAGATGGCGAAGAGCGGCACTCTGTTCCTTGACGAAATCGCTGAGCTCGACGTGGGCCTGCAGTCGAAATTGTTGCAAGTGCTTCAGGACGGACAATTCGTGCGAATTGGAGATCATGAGGAGCGTAAAGTAGACGCGCGGGTGATTTGCGCAACGAATCGAAATCTCGAGAAGGAGATAGGCTCCGGCACGTTCCGGCGGGATTTGTTCTACCGTATCAACGTGATCAGCATTCACCTGCCGCCTTTACGGGATCGCCGGGAAGACATCCCGGACCTCGCAGACTATTTCGCGGCATTGTTCAGCGGACGCTATGAGCGTCAGGTTCTTCCCTTATCGGCCGAGATAAAGCAAGTCTTACAGCAACGAGATTGGGCCGGCAACATTCGGGAGCTAGAAAACACTATTGCGCGCTACGTCCTGCTGGGGGAGGAAGAAATATTGGTCCGTTCTCACGAAAAGCATCGCTCTCCATCGATGGAATTCAGGCCCGCTGCAGACGGTAGTTTGCCATTGAAGAGCATATCCAAGGGCGTGAAGGAGGAAATGGAGCGCCAGGTGATTTTGAAGGCTCTGGAAGCCAACAAGTGGAATCGCCGACGAACAGCTGAAATGCTCAAAATCAGTTATCGGGCTCTGCTTTATAAGAGCCGCGGCGTGGGGCTCCATTCGAGACACGAGAGCCAGAACAAGTCGGCTACTTCGGCAGATCTGCCGGACTGAGGTATCGTGCTGCCCTCTTTTCGATTATCGGGCGCCGGCGCCCTGACCATCGTCAGCGGGCGCAAAGTACCCCACTCGGGGAACCAAGGTTGCGGCTCGTATCGTGCCAAATGCTGCGGGAATCGGCCCTGCAACTGCTAGAATCGATTTGCAGCGACACGCAAGTCCTCGGCATGTCGCGCCCTACCGGTGAGGAAAAAAAGAAGAATGAGAGTTCCCGCCAGATCCGTTACGTGGTTGATGCTCATTATTTCCCTTGTCTTACTCAGCGCAGGCTGTTCTCGAAACCCCAATGCGCGGAAGCAAAAGTACTTCGACAGTGGAATGCAGTATTTTCAGAAGGGGCGATATCAAGAAGCGGCCATTCAGTTTCAGAATGCCATCCAAACGGACAAGTCTTTTGCACAGGCTCATGCCGAGCTTGCTCAGTGCTACTTGAAGCTGAATCTCTGGCCAATGGCATATAAAGAGCTCCTAATCACTTCCGAGCTTGAACCCAAGAATTTGCAGGTGCAACTCGATGTGGCGAACTTCCTTTTTGCGACAGGACACTTTCAGGATGCAAGAGACCGAGCAGAGTCCATTCTAGAAGACCATCCGACAGAAGTTAAGGCTCAGCTCCTGTTAGCCACAAGCGACAGTGAGTTGGGTGACCTCAAAAAGGCAATCGAAGAGGCAAGACAGGGTGTTCAGATGGCGCCCGATCAGGCAGGCCCATATCTGACGCTCGGTTTTCTGCAGGAGAAGGGACACGACCTACGTTCTGCCGAGGACAACCTAGGGCAGGCCGTAGCGAAGGATCCGAAAATGTTATTGGCGCGTTTGGGTCTGGCAAGCCTCTATCAGGGGCAGAAACGCTGGACGGAAGCAGAAACTCAATATCGAGGAGCCCGCGACGTTGATTCTAGTAATCCGATCGTCTGGACGTCTCTTGCTTCACTCTATGTCGCTTGGGGGAAGAGAGATCTCGCGGAGCAAACGCTGCAAGACGCCAAGAAGGCAATGCCCAACAATCCGAACGCGTATCGGCTTCTAGGCGATTTCTATCTGGCCACCGGCGAGACAGAAAAGGCTCGTTCCGAATTCGCTTCGCTGTTCCGGGAGCACCCGGGCGATCTCCTTTTGAAGAGGCGCTACATCGCGCTGTTGATTCAAAACAAGCAGTTTGATGAAGCGATGCAGTTGAACGATGAAATACTGAAGCGTGACCCAAAGGACGCAGAGTCGCTCATCTCAAAGGGTCAGGTGCTGGACCTGAAACAGAGAGCAAGCGAGGCCGTTCCCATATTGGAAACCGCTGTGAAGAGTGACCCGGAAAACCCCGCAGGTCACCTGGAACTTGGCGTGGCGTATTTCAGAACCGGCAATTTTGCTAGGGCAGAGACGGAGTGGCGTGAAGCGGTGAAACTGAAGCCCTCATTTCTTGATGCATGGCGGGACTTGTCAATTTTGGCCCTGCGAAAGGGGGACGCCCATCTAATGGAGGACTGCGCGTCCGAACTTCTGAAAAGTTCGGGCTCCGCGCCTCAGGGGTATCTCCTTCGAGGCATCGCCCGGATGAAGAAAGGCGACGCGCAGGGGGCGGAATCGGACCTTCGCAAGTCGAGTGAACTCGATCCCAGGAACTCAGCGGCTTCTAGCCGGCTGGGCGACCTGCGTCTTTTGCAGAAACGCTACGCGGAGGCAGGGGACTTCTACGAACGGGCACTCGCAAATGATCCCAACACTTCCGAAGCGTTACAGGGATTGCTCGCGGCCTTCCTGGCGCAGAAACAGCCGGGGAAAGCGTTGCGCCGTGTGCAGGCACAAGTCGCGATTGTTCCTAACAATAGCATCGATCGCGTTTTGCTCGGAGAAGCTCTTCTGGCCAACCATCAGACCTCTGAGGCACAGAACGAACTCGAAAAGGCAATCGCGTTGGACAAGACGAACCTGAATGCATACCTTCTGCTAGCGCAAGTACTGGAGATGACCGGACAAAGTAACGCCGCGGCGTCCACTTATGAAGATTCGATCCGTGAAAACCCGCAAGAGGTGGCACCCTACATTGGCCTAGGCGTATTTGAGGAGCGGCGTGGGGATTGGCAGAAGGCGGAGGAACTCTACCGGAAGGCGCTCGTGATCCAGCCCGACCAGCCGGCCGCAGCCAACAACTTGAGTTATCTTCTCGTCGAACACGGAGGGGACATCAATTATGCACTCTCGCTGGCGCAAACGGCCCGAAGCGGGATGCCCGATTCTCCCAACTCCGCTGATACCCTAGCCTGGGCTTACTACAAGATAGGAGCCTACGATTCAGCGACTCCGCTTCTCCAAGAGGCGATTAACAAGAGCCCGCAGAATCCGACCTACTACTATCATCTGGGGTTGGTCTACTGGAAGTCTGGCAAACTCGCGCTAGCCAAGACCAATTTTGAGCGCTCCCTTCGGTTCGATCCCAAGTCGTCGCGGGCTGATGAGATCCACCAGGCGCTCGCGCAATTGAGCGCGACACAATAGTTAAGATACGAGTTCAGGTAGATTCCAATAGGTGCAAACGCTCATCACCGCCACCAGAAGTGTGGTCAATTCCTGAATTTCAAAGGTTAGCAGTGTGAGACAGGCCTTTCCGCTGATGAGAATCAACTCGGCTAAAAAGTGGAAAGAACTTACTCTTTTTGTCGATTCTAGGCGTCGTTGCTCGCCTGTTCACGGTTGTGGAACACGATGGCGAGCTGCGAGCGCGCAGGTTCAAGCATGAATGGATCGGCACATGCGAATCAACAGACTGCAGCCTGTGTTTCCTATTCGACTAAGGACAAAGAACTTAAGTCCTTCTGGGAAAAATGTGCGCACGGGCTACCCTGGCCATAGTATGACCCCGAGGGATGGAGAGGCGCGTGCTGACTAGGAGAAAGACAGTGGCAATATTGAGGCGGGGTTCGTGTGTTTCCATGCCGAGGGTTGCCAGAAGGTTTACATCGACCGGTAGCGAAGACGCCAAGAGCGGCGCCGACGACTGAAACTAAAGAGCTTACAGTGCACACAAAGGCTTCAGAAACGACGATCGGCTGAAGGTGAGCCTATGATCCGAAACATTGAATTCAACGCGGAAGACTTAATGAGAGTTGCCCGTCGTCGGTGGTGGATTATCCCGCTCTGCGTTATCGGATGTTCATCAATAGCGGGGGCGCTCTGCTGGGTATTGCCGAAAGTGTATACCTCTCAAACGCTGGTGCTCGTCGAGCAGCCCACTGTGCCGGAAGACTACGTGAGACCAGTGGTGAGCCAGGATGTGAACCACCGTCTCGCAACGATGCAAGAACAGATTTTGAGTCGCTCACGTCTGCAGCCGATCATTGAAGAATTCCACCTTTACCAAGAACTTCGCGGACGCGTCCACATGGATGATTTGATCGAACGCTTGCGAAGCTCAATTGCCATCACCCCCGTGTCACCCATGCCGGGAACACAGGCTGGACGGCTCCCGGGCTTTTATGTCGGCGTTACACTTGATAATCCGCAGCTTGCCCAACAGGTCTGCACCAAAATCACATCCATGTTCATGGAGCGCAACGCGAGAGCGCGCGAGCAGCAGGCAGTGCAGACGACCTCATTTCTCAGTCAGCAGCTAACGGAGGGTAAAGCCAGACTCGATGAGCACGATTCCAAACTCGCCGAGTTCAAGCGTCGATACCTCGGATCGCTGCCCGAGGAGGCCCAGACCAATCTGGGTCTGCTAACAGGGATGAACATGCAGCTTGAGGCCAATGCCGATGCCCTGAATCGCGCCCGGCAAGATAAGGAATTTGATGCGTCTCTATTGGCCCAGCAAGAAGCCGCGTGGAAGGCTTCTCGCGCTGGGCACGACCCGGAGACTCTAGAGGAGCAATTAAACGCTTTCCAGGAGCAGCTCGCTTCTATGCAGGCACACTATACGCCTGACCATCCCGACATCGTTAAGCTGAAGCGCGATATTGAGGAGCTCAAGGTTAGAATCGCGGACGCTGCGAAGACGGAAGGTTCGGCAGGAAACACCGATACCGACCACGCCGCGGGTAAAGTACCGCCGCATATCCAGCAACTTCGCATCAAGTTGTACCAAGATGAGCTGAACATTCGCAATCATCAGAGGAAGCAGGAGCAGATCGAGGATCAGATCCGAACTTTGCAAGTACGCCTACAGGCAGGCCCTGTCATCGAACAACAGTTCAAGGAGCTCACGCGAAATTATCAGGAGGCTTTGGATTTCTACAACGATCTTCTCAAAAAGAGAGATCAATCCGCGATGGCAACTGATCTCGAGCACGAGCAGCAGAGCGAGCAGTTCCGTATTCTGGACCCTCCAAACCTCCCCGTGAAGCCTTCTTTCCCCAAGACCATAAACTTTGTTGGAGAAGGAGCCGCTGCGGGTTTGGCGCTTGCGGCTGGATTGATTTATCTATTAGCCTTCAAAGACAAATCGATGCACACCGAAAGGGAAGTGGAGCTCTGTTTGAAACTTCCTGTTTTGGTGACAATCCCGACCCTGGATCTTCAGAAGAAATCCGAGGAAGCAACCCCGGCTCAAGAACGCCGGTACGACGCGACCGCCGTCGGCGCTTGACCGAGAGGGCCATGAATAGGGACTTTCGCGTGACGGCAGAGCCACGACACTGGCGAGAGAGGAAATAATGAGCCGGATTCACGAGGCATTAAAGAAAGCAGTTAAAGAACGAGGCTTACAACCGCATCCTGGCTCAGTGCCGGAATTCCCGGAAGTCCCTCTGCGCGCCCAGACATCCGTGGCGGAGAGCGCCGATATTCTAGGGTCCGAAGGTGTTCTCGGGCGGGAGAGTCCAGTTGGCGGGCATTTTGGGTCTCCGGATCTGCTAGAGAGATGCGTCCGTCCTAAATGGAATTTCGACCCGCGAATTTGCGTCTTTGACGGGGCCAGGGGCAACAATGTTGGTGCCGAAAGGCTGCGCAAGCTCCGCACGCGCCTGTACGAGATAGCCAGCACGCGCCCCCTGCGTCGAGTCCTGATAACAAGCAGTGTCAGTGGAGAAGGAAAGACATTTGTAGCTGCAAACCTGGCCCAATCTTTTCTGCAACAACCAGACCTACGCGTTTTGCTTATTGACGCAGATATGCGTGTTCCGACCTTACACACGGCACTCGGAGCACCAAGCTCGCCAGGATTATCGAACTATCTTCGAGGTGAAGCCGATGAATGTATGGTTATCCAGAACGGCCTGGATGGGAATCTTTGTTTCATTCCCGCAGGAAGTAAAGTCGCGAACCCGAACGATTTGCTCCTAACCGACCGGATGAAAAAACTCCTGGACTTCGTCACGCCCATATTTGACTGGATCATTCTGGATTCTCCTCCGATTGTTCCGGTCTCAGATGCCAGCGTTCTGAGTCGCCTTTGTGACGGTGTGCTGCTCGTCGTGCAGGCTGGGGAGACCAGCCATGAGATTGCGGAAAAAGCATGTCTCGAGTTTCCTGAGAAAAACCTGCTTGGAATTGTTCTGAACCACGCCAACGACATCCCTGCCGATTACGGCTATGAGTACAAATAACCACGACTGAACGTGGCAGGGATCGGAGATGGGCAGCCTCCATCCAGCCCCCCAACACTCCTGAATGCGGGATTTACCGGGATTCACGGAGATAGAGATCAATTCTTGGCTTTTAAATGCTGTCCCGTCCCAGTTTCTGCGACGAGGGAGCTGCTGGCATGCGCGCATCCAGCCGTACACTGCCAACGCAAGCAGCCAAGCGTTGCTGCCTGGCTTAACTCCCAATATTACATCAGCTATTGGTATCGGTGGACGCGAAGCGGAATGTCAGCGGAGAGGCATTCCCTTAAAGCTCAAAGCAGCTAAGGTAGCCGTGACTCTTCTGGTAGGAGAACTCGGATCTACACAGATCAGATCGTGCGAATCTTTTTGCGCCACCCCGCCAGTGCAAATAGGGATACCAAACCGGCCCCCAGCAAGCTGTTCGTCGTCGGCTCCGGAACGCTGTTGGATGGCGCGAATCCGTTTAGCGTCGCCCCGCCACCATCAATCAAGCCGATGGATCCGCTTGTGAAGCCTGAAGCATCGGTTTGGATCTCAAGCGCGTAGGTGGTCACTCCGCTGATGTTCGGATTAAAGTTGAATTGGACAACACTGCCATCCGCAGAGCGACCAATCGAGCTCGGTGCCACGGTGCCGCCGTTGGTTACGCTGCCGCCGAATTGGCCGTTGGCCGGTGTCCCGAAGCCGACATTGGTCGCAAACCCTGCAAAGTTGAACCCGGTCAGGCTCCCAATAAGGCCACCAGTAACGACGATCTGGTAAACGAAGTCTACGTTGCCGGTGTTGAAGTCTCGGAGGACAAGTTCGGCGACCGTACCAGTGTCCCCGACAAAATTAAAACTCTGTAGTCCTGTGTCAGCTATAATGGTTCCGTTAAGGATCGTAGAAGACGGCACAGAGATTGTACCGCCCGGCACCAGCGTATCCGCCCTAGAGACTGGAACGAACAGAACGAACAACGCAGCGACAGCAAGAACTGCAAACTTCTGTTTGAGTGTCATCTCATATCCCCTAGACAAATTAACCCCAACACAATTCTAGTTGGACTAGTACCTAGCATTTTGGATTCCAGTCATGCTGCTAAATTAACTGACTTGTTTTCATGTGGATAGCAACCGCCATGCGTTCCCGGTGATCCTCTTTTGGAAGTTTGTTGCACACATTCGGAAAACTACCGCTGCGGCCGTAAAGAGATGAGTATATGGGAGATGAGACGCCACGCGACTTCCATCGTCCTTCCTAAGTGCTACCCATCCGAATCCACTGGAAGAGCTGACCAATGGTTGCCGGAACTAGCTTGCGCATAGAAAGAAGCAAAGTTCACTTGCTCTAACCTTTGGAAGCCAGCCGCTAGGGTGGTCCGGCAGCCACGTCGTAGCTCATGCCATGCCGCTAATCCATTGAACTGATAGGAGATAGGTTAATCCGCACGTCTTCCTGGGGCGGCTAGTCAGTTCTGGCCTGCAAGCTGCTCATGTCTACTTAAATAGTGAACTTAATCGAGATAGTGGAGTTCGAGGCGGTATATGAAAGTTTCGCAGAAAGGTCTTTACGCTCTGAAAGCCTTGATGCTGCTGGCCCGCCGGTACCCGGAGGGTGCCATCAAGATTCGCGAGATCGCGGAAGGCGAGGAGTTACCCGAGAAGTTTCTCGAGCTGATTCTGCTCGAACTCAACCATGCGCGCGTCGTTGAGAGTGTCCGCGGCTCCAGGGGCGGTTACCGGCTGAAGCGGCCTCCTTCAGAGATCTTTCTCGGCGAGATCATCCGGACAATCGACGGTCCCCTGGCACCGTTTGAGGATGCAGAATCTCTGCGCCGGCTCGTGGTACATGACGAAAAGCATAGTGCGCTGTTTCAGGTGCTGCTTTCGGTCCGAGATGCTGCCGCCAGGATCCTAGATCACACCTCGCTTAGGGATGTTTGTAATCGAACTGGCCGGCCGCCCGTCTCGGTGGAACTTCGAAGGGGCGATTGGACGGAAGGACAGCGAGAATGATCAACGTAGCCAATTCAGGCATCGCCCGGCCGGTCTCAGATGCAGAGCACCAGCTGGTTTTCGGGCTGATCTGCCCCCTCCGGACAATCGGCCATCAATGCGAGTAGAAAGATGAACTTCCTCATCGGATTCCTCATTGCCGCGGCTGTCGGGTTGACCGGAATCGGTGGTGGCAGCTTCACCGTTCCCGCCCTAGTGCTGCTCGCTGGCCTGCCCGCCGGTGAAGCGGTGGGAACCGCGTTCGTATTTGCGGGTGTGCTGCGTTCAGTTGCTGCGCCGTTTTACCTGCTTGGGAAACACTTCCATGGGCGCTATCTGTGGCTGCTGCTGCAAGGGGCGGTTCCCGGCCTGTTGGTGGGCACGTTCGCACTTCGCTTTCTGGGACGCGAAGCGGGAAATCCGATTGTCGTCATTGTGCTGGGAATCGTTCTGGCCGCGTCTTCCAGCATCACCTTTGCTCCTCGCGTGCAGAATCCGAGTTTTGCGCGAAAAAACTCGGGCTGGCTGCCGTGGCTGGCACTCCCGATTGGAGTCGAGGCGGGGTTTTCCTCGGCCGGCGCAGGCGTTCTCGGCACCGTGCTGTTGTTGAACTATTCCGAGATGACGCCGCCGCAAGTTGTTGGGACGGATCTCGCATTTGGCCTCGTCTTAGCGATTATTGGAAGCGCTGCACATTGGACCTTTGGCTCTATCAGTACGCCTGTCTTGCTGAAACTTCTTGCCGGAGGAGTGCCAGGGGTTGTCGTTGGATGCCTCCTGGCCAGAAAAGTGCCAGCGCAAAAATTGAAAGCGGTTGTAGCGGTGGTTGCCATCTGCGCCGGTTTGCAACTCGTGTGGTCGGGTGCGCGGACTATTGCGGCAAGACATGCGAGCAATCCGCCTGGATTAATTGCTAAGACTCCGGAAGTACAACGGCCATGATTCGTCGGCTTGAGAAGCCAAGTATTCGGCTCTTATTTTCTCCGCTTTTTTACGGCACGATCCTGACTCTGGCGGCTGTGGTGCTTGCGCCAGTGATACGAGCACAGGGAGACGCTTCACTTTCAGGTCAGGTGACCGACGTTACCGGAGCGGTAATTCCCGGCGCTGCGGTTCGAGTCACGAACCTGGAAACGGGCTCGGCACGGAGTCTGGTCACCGATGAGGCGGGGCGATTTAGCGCGGCGTCGCTTCCTGTCGGCCGCTACGAGGTGACCGCCATCAAACAGGGGTTCCGGGCGTACACAAAGACTGGCGTCACGCTCGCGGTCGGCCAACGTGAAGAGATCGAACTGGCGTTACAGATCGGGGACGTCCATCAAACCGTGGAGGTCGCGGCTGTTTCCCTGGCTGTGGCCGTCACCACCGAGGATATTTCTGGCTTGGTGGGGGAACGCCAGGTAAAGGATCTTCCTCTTAACGGCCGCAGCTACGACCAACTGCTTACACTGAACCCAGGCATTGTCAATTACACATCGCAGCGCGCAGGCGGGCAAGGGACTAACAACTCGGTGGTCGGCAATATGTTTGCGGCTTCGGGCCGCAGGCCGCAGGAAAACCTTTACAGTCTGAACGGAATTGAATTCACCAGCGCCTCGGAGGTTAACAACACCCCGGGAGGGACGAGCGGACAACTTTTGGGTGTGGACGCTGTGCGGGAATTTTCCGTCGTTAAAGACACTTATGGCGCTGAATATGGCAAGCGTCCCGGGGCCCAGATCAACATCGTGACCGCTTCCGGTACAAACCAGCTCCACGGCAACGTCTACGAATTCCTGCGCAACTCCGTCTTGGACGCACGCAACTTCTTCGATCAAGCCAAGATTCCGCAGTTTCAACGCAACGTGTTCGGTGGTTCACTGGGTGGACCGATCAAGAAGGACAGGACGTTCCTGTTCGGCAACTATGAAGGGTTCCGTCAAAATCTAGGCCTCAGCGATGTCACGCTTGTGCCGGCTGCAGATGCGCGAGCCGGAGCCATCAAGCCACTCGGCTCTGGGTGCGGGCCTGCGGGGTCTGCTGCACGCACGGCGTGCGCAGCCGAGGTGACCGCGCTCCTGACGTTGTGGCCGGCGGCCGCACCAGGAACGGAGTTTGGGAATAGCGGGATTGCGAAGGCATTCAGCAGTCCCAAGCAGCACATCCGTGAAGATTTTGGAACGGCGCGATTCGACCAGATCATTTCGGGCCGGGATTCGTTCGCGGGCGTTTACACCGCGGATGACAGCGCAGCCAACACGCCAACGGCCAATCCACTCAGCTTGGTCCGGATTCTCTTGCGGGAGCAGGTTGCTAGTTTGAGTGAGACCCACCTCTTCTCCTCCAATTTTCTGAACAAGGCCACCTTTGGCTTTTCCCGCGGCGCCTTCTATTACACCGGCCAGTCGCTGGTAAGCTTGCCTGGATTTGTGCGGGGCAAACCGGTGGGCGCGTTGGCGGTAGGCGGCAGTACAGCCGCGAATGCGAACAGCCAGATCTCGTTAGCCGGAACGAACGCGACCAGCAATCTTACGGCTGTGCGCAACCTGTTCACGGCAACCGATCAGCTCACGATCACACACGGCATCCACCTGCTCAACTTTGGCGTATGGTTCCAGCGTTTGCAGGTCAACGACAACCTGGCACAGAACCAGTACGGCCTAGTCACTTTTAGCAGCCTCCAGACCTTTCTGCAGGGTACCGTCAAGGCGTTTACTACGATACCGTCATCCACCCCGCTCGCTTGGCGTTCTCTCGAAGGGGCCGCTTACTTTGAAGACGCGATGAAGCTGAAACCAAGCCTCGAGCTTCGTCTGGGTTTCCGGGGAGAGTTCACTAACGGCTGGAACGAGGCGCATGGCCGCGCGTCCAACTTCCTGTTTGGCTCAAACGGCCTGATCCAGACGCAGCCGGTCGTGGCCAATTCACCGCTCACCGCCAACAATGCAAAGTTCCTGCCTGCGCCGCGTGTCGGGATCGCCTGGTCTCCCGTCGCATCAAAGAAGACAGTCGTTCGGGCGGGCTTCGGCCTCTACTATGCGCTGCTCGATAATCTGAGCTATCGCCTGGACAACCTTGCTCCTTACAATTCCTCCCTTGTAATCCAAGACGTGCCGATTACGAGTATCACGGGCAGCAACAGCATCGTTCCGGGCGCGCCGTTTCCTCCGGGGGCGAAAGTTCCCCCGAGCGGCGTGCAGCCGGACATAAAGACTCCCACGGTGAACTCCTGGACCCTGAAGATCGAACAACAGCTCTCTCCGGCCACGTCTCTGAGTGTGGGCTATATCGGTTCACACGGTTATCACGAAATCCTTGTCCTCGATAAGAATGTGCCAGTTCCGACGATTTGCCCGGCGTCGCCGTGCCCTGCGAACTACCCTGCGGGGCTGGTGTACTACCCGTCAAACGCGCCGCTGGCCAACCCGAAGGTGGGGGCTACGACAACTTGGGTTTCGGAAGGCGTCAGCTCGTATAACGGTCTCGAAGTGGATTTGAGCCACCGCTTGGGTCATGGCCTGCAATTGCGCGGGGTTTACACGTTCTCGAAGGCGCTGGACGATGGCGATGCCTTGGCTACGACCGTCGCGACGAATTCCCCGGCGTACGTTGCGAATCCGCTTCAACCAAAGTCGGATTACGGCCGGGCGTCCTTCGACATTCGCCATGCCGCGGTCATCAATGCCACCTACGATTTGCCGTTTGGCCGCAAGAACGCGAATGGCGCGAATCCCTTGTGGAATAAAGTAATCGGAGACTGGCAACTCAGCGGAATCGAGACCGTGCTGTCCGGTATCCCCCTCACGCCGCAATTGTCTTACAACCCCTCAAATGACGGCGACACTCGCAATCCGGTGCGCCCCTCCTTGAATGCCAATTTCACAGGTCAAGTGATTCAGGGCGGGCCCAACCAGTATTTCAATCCCAACGCATTCATCCAGCCGACTCCCGGCACTTACGGCAATGCCGGCCGAAATACCTTGCAAGGCCCCGGGCTCGTGCAAACTGACCTGTCGCTTGCAAAAAGATTCTCATTTTCGGAACGGCTGAATTTGCAATTCCGAGCCGAAGTCTTCAACCTGCTCAATCACACAAACTTCAATACGCCGAATCCCGTGGTCTACGCATCCGCGACCGGAGGACCTTCGCCAACTGCAGGGTTGATTACCTCCACGTCCACCACCTCTCGACAGATTCAGTTGGGATTGAAATTGCTTTGGTGACGACAAGAATCGCGAGGAAAGAAATACCGCCGCATTACAGTCTTTTACTCAGTCTTGCAACCGACTGCGGTTATCACTTGTCGGATATCTCCGGCTGGCGCGCGCGACTCCTCGAAATATCAGAATTCAGTTGCGGCAGTCCTCTATCCGGCAACTGGACCGAAGCAGCCTCGTGATTTCTCCTCGCCTCCATATCAGATTGCCGCGAGTTGCTCACTAGTGAATCCACGAGCTTCAGATACTCGTCCTTCTTCGAGTCCCAATCATTCTGTCCCACAAATTCTGTCGCATTCCTTATCTGGCGCTGCCGCGCCTCCGGATCCCGAATGAGTTCGCGCATACACCGCGCCAGATCGTCGGGATCTCCGCTTCGGAAGAAAGTAACCGTTCTTTCGCTAAAATAGTACCTGTCGATGGCGGTGTCGGACACGACGACAGGCACGCCAACCGCCATAAACTCCAGGATTTTTGTGCTGAAGGCCTCGTTGCCGAAAGAATCTTTCCGCTTCGCCACGACGCCCAGATCCGCCTTTTCGATGATACCGGCAATCTCACGAAGGGACACCGATGCATGGAAAAGTACGCGACCTTGTAATCCAAGATCCCGCGCCAGCGCCATGAGACTCTGCTTCCTGGAGCCCTCACCATAGATCTGAAACTCTGCCTGAGGGAACTCGTCCTTGATCTTCGCGAAAGCCCGGATGGCGATGTCCAGGCCCTGATGCCAGCTGAGCGTGCCTGGGTAGAGAAAAACGAACTTGCCGTCTCGCCGGCCCTGTCCTCGGGGACGGAATATTGAGCGATCGGGGAAGTTCAGAAGCACGGAACACTTCCACGCAGGCATGGAACGCAAAATGAGCTTCTGGTGCCAGATGTGATTGGCGGCGATGACATGGTCAGCAAACGCGGCTGAGACCCGTTCGACGCTTTGCAGAATGCGAAAGATCAAAGATCCGGCTCCAGATCCGAATTTGATTGCATAAAGTTCCGGCAGCAGGTCGTGGATGTCCAAGACGATTCTTGCCCCCGTCAAGCGAGGAAGCCAGGCCGAGAAAACCAAGAAATCAGGAACCGAATGCACGTGCACCAGAGAGTAGCGTTTGCGCAGATGGCTCAAGCTAACTGCGCACATGGACCTGAAAAAGAAAAGCGCGGTCCGAAAGAGATAGGAGAAGCGGCTCTTTTCATTGATAGTTCTGTCTTGTATCCGCCGGACACGAACGCCATTCATGTTCTCGGAGCACTGCTGGCCACGACGCCGCAGAGCGATGACTTCCACCTCGTCGCCTCGCTTCGCCAGCGTTTCAGCGTAGCGCATGACGCGGTTATCGCCTTCGTAAAAGCTGTACGACACCATGCAGACTCTCATACCGATCCTCTTCGCGGGGCTGTGCGCCTGGCTGCGTGATCCATTAGTTTCGCCAACATTGGTCGCCACAAGGACGCCTCGCTTGTGCTTGTTTGCACTACCCACGTGTTCCCGGACTGAGCCTATCGTTTTCCACCGCCGTTGCGACCGAGCGTTGGCCGTGGCAACTCCTGCTTGCAATTAACTGGAAGAGGATTTTTCCGCCACCGGTTTCAATGTAGTCGGCCCTGTGGCGCCGCCCTCAGACCTTTCAAGCCATAGAAGGACCGGTGCGAACAGAACCAGAGCCAGAACAAAGAACAAAATTCCGCCCTCCTGATGAAGAGGACCCCTCATGAAATTGGGATTCACACGAATAGAGAGGAGCGAGAGTACAACGATGCGAGCCCCGTTCTTGATAATGGCAAGCGGGAGCGCAAATGCCACCAGCACAGCCCTCTTCCATATCGTTCTTAGGAACAGATAGCTCGCGAGCATGGCAGTGATCACCAAGGCCAAGCTTGATCTGATCCCGCTGCATTCTTTGGCCACCTCAATCGTCAAACCAGGCAGGCTGAATATGAATCCCTGGCGGAAAACCGGCACACCACTCCAATGAAACAGAACTTCGGCAATCGCCGATGTGCCCTCTTGCAGAAGGAAAATCACCCTATCTAAAAGAGATATAGGGACTGGAATCATCCAAAATAGGAAGAGCAAGGGGAAGAGTGCTGCTCGGAAAGAGTGGTACCCGTAGGAAAAAATAAACGCGCCCAGCCACGTGAGCAATATGCCGACCGTCCCGAGCGACACGGCCTCATACTCGCCCCAGTGAGGGCCAAGTCCGCGGGAGAACCCAAAGATTCCAAATCCCACAAGCAAGATGAGGATTCCTCCGCTTCTACCAACGGAGTGATCGTGAAAAATTGTCTTTCGTTGCAAATAGATCAAAATCGCTGTGATCGCCGGGATCAGGAAGATGTGCGAGCACGACTCCCGCATAAGAGAGAAGGTGAATAAAGTTCGGAGCACTCCCCAGAAGAAAGGAAGTGTAGCAATGAAGAAGAGCGCAAAGTAAAGATGCTGGCGCTCGGCTGCAGGTCGAGAGGGATCAGCGTAGTTCATTTGCAGAGCAATTCATATCAGCGTGTCTTCGATCCTACTCGTTTGGCGGAAAACCACCGGAGGCACGATCGGGCGAGCGGCTGGGCGCGCTCGCGAATCACGCGAGCGGATCACTACGAGTTGCTGTCGATTTTTCTATTTCGTACCGTATCCCGCGGTGGTCCCGAACAGCATACGCAACCCGCGCTCGCTCGCTTCCCAGCCCTTGAATGGTCCAGGAGTTTGCGCCACAGACGAGCTTCATCTGCCTTCGCGCTCTCCACCATTCGTTCACCTCGTTTGGCAATGCAATCCAGAGCATTTTTTCGGAGCGCAGACTGGTCAGATGCGCCAAAAGCTGTTTATAGATTCGCTGCCGAGATTCGGAGCGGACGTAGTCAGGGTGAACGATGAAGGTGGCCAAGCCGTGGTCTTCGCAGACGAGCCTGGTCTGCTCCTTCCAAAGATCGATCGAGGAACTGCCTAGAATATTGAAGAGCGCGTAGTCCTGGGTAGTTGTTACTGGAAGCTCGAGGATGTCCCCAATAAAGTAAGGCATCACGGTGCAGCAGCCGCCGCGCTGCGGCTCCAGGCGGCCCGTGTTTGGGATCGACATATCGTACGAGAATTCGAGATGATTAAGCCAGTCCGGATTACGGTAGAGTTGCGACGATCGGAATCCTTTCGCCCCGTACCGCCTTCCGTATTCGTTGATCCGTTTCACACGCAGAAGAAATTCTTGCCGGCTGGCGAAGAGACGGCCATCGTGGAAAAGGTCCTGGATATTAACTTCGAATCCACGTTTGCGGATGTTCTCGAGATAGGATGCGTCAAGGGGATAGCGCCTCTCCGGAACAATCTGAAACGAGGCTTTGATTCCGAATGCCTCATCCAGGTCCATCAGCGAAGCGCAAAAATCCTTGCCGGCCTCGGTCTCAACATCGTGGGTGATAATCGCACAACTCGATCGTCCTTCCGGCCAAAACCAGATGAACGGAATGCGATCCACCTTGTGATATTCCATCGCGAGAAACAGGAGCCGCTCAAACACGCGTTCTACGGTCTTATCCAACGGCCAATGAGGAAACGAAATCTGGTCCCAATCACGCAGATGGTACCGCTGCAAATGCTTGCGGATGAAAACCGGAAGGAGCGGTCGAAATAGGTAGTACGCGTCTCGCAATACCCTGCTTTCCCAGCCCTGCTTTGAGTCAAGTCGAGAGCCCATGGCATAGCGTTCCATACGCAAGTTCTCAACTACTTGGGTGGGATCGAAGGGCAGGCGAAGGCCATCGCCGTTCAGGCAAACGTCCGACAGAGCATTTGGCAGGTTCCCAGAGGAAACATCCCTGGAAATGCCGGAAGAGCATTGTCCATAGCAGACAACATCCTCACCAAACAGAAAATACCCTAGCTCAGAAGAAGAAAGCCCTTGAACCGTGTGGAACTCAAGCAGGCTTTGCGGACACTGATATTGCTCAACCAGCGCCTTATTCATGGCAGTCGCTGCTTGCTCTGGGTCGGAGGGTGGCAAAGGCAGGCGAGCACTCTTCAACAGTCTACTCCTTGATCTTCAATATCCACCAGACGCCGACTTCGTGTGCTCCCGGCGAAACACGCCTATCCCATGTGGCGGTAAAGAAGGTTGCCCACGGTGGTCAGAACCCGATCCGGCATACGGGCAAAAAGCTCACCTGCCACGCGGCGAGCCAAGCTTTGGTGCGTTTCGCTTTCATCCGATGGTGGATATCGTAAGTAGGTAATTGTCGATTGGGAAGTCCCCCACCTGTTCTTGAAGGCTAATAATCCTGTATTTCCGGAGTCGGAACGACCAAAATCGAAGAGCTGCAAACCATCTCGCTTGGCATCTTGAATCGCCCTCCAGAACAGAGCATGCATCCCCCCCAAACTGTGATATTTCGCATCCGAACAACCATATTTGTAAATTTGGACGTGCTTGAACCGCAGGGTCAAGATTGCCGCAATCGGCTGCCTCTTATAGTAGGCCACATGGATCCGAAGCGCGCCTGGCAACGTGCGGATGAGGTTGCGAAACCACTGCTTGGGCTGCGGCGGCAGCTTGTGGCGCCGCCTCGCCAACACGAGCAGGCGATAGAAATGATCGAGAAGCGACTGCGAATCCCCTTCCTCAATGACTAATCCCTCTTTACCCGCCCTTGTGATCTTCCTTCGAACTGAATCTTTGTGGAACGAGTTGTAAAGGTTGTCGAGACTGGGCTGGAGATCAAGAGTATGCAAGGAAAACTTCCTATCGTTGTGGAAGCCTGCCAGGCCGTCGGGAACCACGTGCAGAGGCCTAAGCTCGATATACTTCCATCCCGCCTTTCCGAACTCAGTCAGCGGAAACGACAACATTGATTCCAGCTCCGCGCTGTTTTCGACTAACGGTTCGCAGTGATCGGCGAAGGGCAAAGAGACGAGCCGACTACCAGTCAAGTGGCTTTCGACGCGGCAAAAGACGACAGCGTTCTTGAGCGCCTCACGGGGAGCACTGGTGGTCAAAGCCAGAGGCTGATAGCCGTAAGTGCTGTGAAGCGCTCCAAGCCAGCCCGTGGTATGAAAGATCGAAGCATGAGGGTGCAAGCCGATAAACTCACCCCAGCGGGCATCGCTCAATGGATTCAATTGATAGATCGCCATGTTCCTAGACCAGCGCTAGCCCAAAACTGCTGGGTCTGCCTTCCCGGCTTGGGGAAAGTGGCGTCGACAGAGCCATCCCTCGAAAAGGCTCGAGGATTCCGCGCACGCTCGGGCGGAAAACGCCACAAGGCCATCCAGACGTGGCACCGGGCGATTGAAGGCCAGTGGCCTACCCTCAAGCGTCCTGACTGAGCCGCCGCTCGCTTCGACCAGTGCGACCCCAGCGGCCACGTCCCATTCGTGCTTCGGGGTAAATGTCCAAGTTGCATCAGCCAGTCCTGCAGCGACGAGCGCTAGTTTGTAGGCGACGGATCCCATCGGCCGCACCTCGAAGGGGGCGTTGGTCAGCCACTCCCATTCTCCACGCTTCGTCTCGCTGCGGCTTGCCAATACGAGGGGTTGCTCTCGTGTTTTGAGCGTCCGCGGCCGCTTCAGGCTATCGTGAACCGTGATTCCGGTTTCGAGCGAGCCGACAAATATCTCTCCCGTAGCCGGGTTGCTGATTCCGCCAGCGACCGCACGGCCATCTTCGATCAAGCCGATCGAGACACACCATTCCGGAAGCCCGCTCAAAAATTCCTTTGTGCCATCCAGTGGATCTACAACCCAGACGCGGCGCTGACCCAAGCGGTTCGAGTCATCAACAGTCTCCTCGGAAAGCCATCCCTCGTCGTGGCGTGGCAGCATCGCAAAAAGCAAATGGTTCGATGCCTGATCGGCGGCCGTGACGGGATCACCCCGCTCCTTATATTCCGCCCGCACGTGTTCTCCCCCGAAACCACTCAGAAGTTGAGTGGCCGCTCGAAGCGCGACTTCGATTCGGCGGAGTTCGTCTCTTTTCGCCAAGGAAGTGACCCCAAACTGTCCGCAGATCAAATCGTTTTAATCCCTGAGGGGATCAGCAAAGCAGAGCCCTGTGTAGAGCCGCACCACAGGGATCATCTGGCAAAGCTTTGAAACGGCCGCTACGATCGACGGGACCTACAAATAGAAAAAGAGAAGAGGATCATGCACCGCCGTTGCTTCCCGCTTTCTGCGCGGAAGCTATGCACAGATCCTCGGAGGCACGCTGCGGCTTAAAGAAATAACCTTCTTGCTCAAGGTACAGCCAGATACGCTGCGCCGACTCTGCCGGCGTCATCTGCGTCGTATCGATTACAACTTCTGCATCAGAAGGAACCTCGTATGGGTCTGAAATGCCCGTGAAATGCGGCACAATGCCGGCCCGGGCTTTCGCATAGAGTCCTTTGCGGTCGCGCTGCTCGCAAACCTCCAAGGGCGTTGCCAGATGCACCAGGACGAAACCGCCTAGTGGATCAATCATGGCGCGCAATTCTTTGCGCACGCTATCGTAGGGGGCAATGGGAGCGCAGATGCAGATGCCGCCATTCTTGGTGATCTCCGACGCGACAAAACCGATGCGGCGGATGTTGATGTCGCGGTGCTCCTTGGAGAATCCTAGTTCAGAGGAGAGATGTTTCCGGACTAGGTCTCCGTCGAGCAGGGTGACCGGACGTCCTCCCCTTTCCAGGAATTTCACCAACAGCACATTAGCGATCGTCGATTTGCCCGCGCCGGAAAGCCCGGTGAAGAAGATGGTGAATCCCTGAGCTTGGCGCGGCACGTAAGTACGCTGCAGTTCTTTTGCTACTGCGGGATAGGTGAACCAATCGGGGATTTCTTGTCCTTGCGCCAGACGCCGGCGCAGTGCAGTTCCGGAGATATTGGCCACCTTGGCGCCCGGGAGTACTTCGTCCTCAGGCATGTATTCTCCCCGGTCCTCTACGTAGACCATCATCTTGAAGGGCAGCATTTGCACGCCTAACTCGTCCTGATGCTTGCGTAGCAACTCCTGCGCCTCGTAGGGGCCGTAGAAGGGCTTCCCGTTTGATCCCTCTCCAGGTCCGGCATGATCGCGGCCGACGATGAAATGTGTGCATCCGTAGTTCTTGCGAATGATGGCGTGCCATACGGCCTCACGCGGGCCGCCCATGCGCATCGCCAACGGCAACAAGGCGAGCTGTGCGGCGCCCTCGCCGTAATAAGGCAGAAGCGCTTGATAGCAACGCACTCGCGTGTAGTGATCCACATCGCCTGGCTTGGTCATTCCGACCGACGGGTGAATCAGCAGGTTCGCCCCAACTTCCCTGGCTGCGCGCAGTGTCAGCTCCAGATGCGCGCGGTGCATTGGGTTGCGCGTCTGGAAGGCGACTACTCGCTTCCACCCCAGCCGCGTAAACCTTGTGCGCAGCTCCGCCGGCGTTAAGCGCAGGGAATCGAAGTCGTAGTGAACGGGGAGCTGGATGCCTTCGACCCGTCCGCCCACGTACCAGGGGTGCGTCCCGTCAAGCAGGTGAGCCACGCCGGGATGCTCCTTGTGTGCGGTTCCAAATACCGCCTGCGCCTCAGCTTCACGGTCGGGCTTCCAGACTTCTTCTACGTGGAGAGCGGCCAGCATGATCCCTTCGGGGTCACGCAGCGCGAGCAAATCCCCTGCCTTAAGCCCGCGAGCCAGTTCCTCGGGCACATCAAGGGTGATAGGCATGGGCCAGAGAAGGCCACTCGCCAAGCGCATTGAGGCGCAAACTGACTCATAGTCGGAGCGGCACATGAAACCGCGCAGGGGCGAAAAAGCTCCGTTCAGGAGAAGCTCCAGGTCACAGAGTTGGCGCGGAGTCAGGTCCCACGAAGGCCAACTGCGAGATGCAAACTGTAGCTCCTTCCGTCGTGCCTCATCCACCAGCAATTCGGTCAGTACTCCCCCGTGGGGCGGGTTGAGCTGGCTCGCATCCGCAACGGCTCGAGGGGAGGTTAGGTCGGTGATTGCGCTCATGTTCGGTTTTGCTGAATCTCTCCTTTGACAGGGTTCAAATCTCCATACATCTCGAACCAAGGGCCTTGATGGGCAACTGGAGTACCAGAGACTCCGGGGCAGCCGCCCCGTCCCTAAAGTAACTATCCTAGAATCAATAGATTATCTGGATACAGGTAAGCGAAAAGAATCGAAGTTCGGCCACTTTGGCACAAAAAGCAAAACTTTTTCTCATGAGGACAAGTCATTGCCAATACACACTCGTTTAGTAGTTTTGCGCCGCTAAACGCTGCGAGACTCGAGTGGCAAAGGCCCGCAGCTCAGGGTTTCCTCGATATGCATACGCGCGCTCCTTTTTCACCCGGCTTGCCACCGTGTTGATAGCCGCATCGTTGGCCGATAAGTCGCAGAATCGAGCAAGCTCTCCTAAAGTCCTCTCGGGCTCGGAGAGAAAATCTTCATACTTGAGTTCAATGGCCCGCCCATTCAGAAGGCGCGCGTGAGCACGCGCTTCCGAAATGTACTCTTCCCAGAGTGACAGGCCGCCTTCCAGGGAATCACACCGCACGCTACCGATAAACTCACCCGGCTTGGGCCAAAGCCAATGGACAAACTTCAACTCGTAGTAAAGCCTCTGGAGGGGGGTTCGTTGCATCTCCCGCCGCCCTCGCGCCCTCAAGCTGTGCGCCACGTCAACCCCATGCCGGTAGATGTGAAGGATCTTGGCTTCAGGAAAGAGGTCGAGCCACAGCGGAAGCGTGTACGTGTTGAGTGGGCTTTTCCAACCCCAGGGGACGTCAAGGTTGAGCGGCGTCTTATAGCGTAGATATTTTCTCCACCCGAGGAACGTGATCGTGCGCGGCGATTTGATCAAATAGCGGCTGATGTAATCGGTCGCTAACCCCCGGATCTCCTCGTTTGCAATGAGTTTGCGAACGGGTTCAGGGTGGTCCCACTCACCGCCACTCTGGGTAATCAGCCACTCGTTGATCTTGTGAAAAAAGACGGCTTCGTCGTTGGTATTTTTCTTCTCGCCGGCGAACAATCCCAGCTCCTCCAGCAAACGGGTAATCATGCTGGTGCCGGAACGGTGCATACCGATGATGATGATTGGCGAAGTGCGAAAGCTCATCTGGTTAGTCTCTCTTGACTCGTTCGAACCTTGGTTCTCTTCACCGTGAACACGTGGCCGGCGTCACGGTAGATGTCTTATCCTGGGGCCCTTGCCAAAGTCTATTTAGTAGTTCTGCCCAATACATCAGAGTTAAATACCCTATAAGTAATAGTGCGCTATAATTGCTTCTGGCTGCTCGATCGGGCGACCGCACTGTCCAGTGGATCGAGCGGGTCGACGAGAGGTTTGTAAGGTACTTCGCCCGTTCCCCTGCTCCCATCGTGTCGGAGAACTTTGGACACCAAACCGAAGATGAACGCCCTCAACTGCCGATCGAGGGCCAGCAGAATTGCCCCGGCAACCAGACCCCCAACGGTGGTCTCTGCCGCCACCAAGACTATCGGCTTGAAGCCCCCCAGCAAGCCGCTTAGCGAAAGAGCTGTGAGGACTGTCGCGGTGGCTGCCGCTGCGCAAGCTGGAGGCGTGACGACCGCTACCAAGTCTTTCAGTGCAATTCGGCAAAAGCGCATCAGCACGAAAAGGAAAATCGGAGTAAATATCATCCCGCCCACGACGAAGCGCAGGACAGCAACTCCTACAACCTGTCCGCGAACGGTCGCGTCTCTCAGCAGCAGAGAGACTGCCATCAGCATGACCGCGCCGGTCGCGGTCCTCACCCACTCCAGTACAGCCATGAAACGCGGCCGCGACAGAGCAGTAACCAGGGGTCCGGTAAAATTCAAAAACACCAAAGCCATCCCAAGCCCGCAGAGGATTTTGAGCACGTCTGCCGTCGGTGCCCATTTCGGGCCGATTGCCGCCATGAGAGGGTTGCTGACCGCTGCTAGCCCCGCCAGCGCCGGGAGAGTTAACGTAGCACTAATCCGAATACAAGAAAGCGCGGTCTTGCGCAGCTCCGACGGATTGTCTTGCACCTTGGAGAATTGCGAGAGGGACACGATCTGTAGCGAATTCGTCGCGCCGTCCAACACCAGGTTCATGAGCCGGTCGGCCAACCGATACAACCCAACCGCCACCGGGCCGAAGAATATGCCCATCAGAAAAGCGTCGGATTGTAAGTTTCCGAATACTGCCAATTTGGCGGCGAAACTGGCGGTTGAAAATCCAAAGAGCTCTTTCAGATGCTTCAGGGAAAACCGCCAGCGTGGCCGCCAGTGGCTCAGGGACCAGAGCAGGGCAAGAGCCGAAATGTCTTGACTGATTCGTTGACCAACCAGCGCCCAAACTCCTAGACCTTTGAACGCCATCGCGAGCCCCACCGTACCCCCGATCAGAACAGAGATGTTGGACCGGACGGACAAGCTCTTGAAATCCATCTCTCGCTGCAGCACGGCCCGCTGGACAACCGAGAGTCCTTCGATCGGGACCATAATGGAGAGTGCGGCTATCACAAGGGCAAGCTCCGGCAGGTGATTGATTGCCGCCCACCATTTGCTCAGGGCCATGGTCACCGCCACCAGCAGCACGCTCGCCACTAAGTCCATCCAGAACACAGCGTCAAGATGTTCACGTTGCAGGTCCTTGCGCTGGACCAGGGCCACCAGCAATCCTTGGTCCAAGAACATCTGGATAAAGCTGACGTACACCATAGCCATTGCAACGGTGCCAAAGTCGCGCGGCCCCAAAATGGATGCCAATACGAACGCAAATAGGGCTGAAAAGCCCTTCTCCCCCCAGTTCATGGAATAGGCCCACTTCACCGCCCGTTGGAATGTCTGTCCGTTATTCATTGCCTTCTCTTTTTACAAGTTTCAGTCACGGCCACCTCGGGAATATATCGATCCGGGGCCCCTGGCAAGCTGGCCCCGACGCCGTGCAGTTTTCTCCGGCTGGCGTGTTTCGGTGATGCTTAGTTTTGAAGGCGAGCCGCTCTCGGAGAGCGTGCCTATCGGTCCGCCGAAGAGCCTACTTTGCCGCCTCTTCCAATAGCTATAAAGTCGGACGCCAGCGCCGGACCAGCCAGCTCCGGTGACAATCGGTATGCCCAGCGGGCCTGCTTGGGAACTAGGTCCACCATCTTGTCAACTCTCAAGTCGCAGCTTTGGAACCACTTGCCTATGACACGGTGGGTCGTGAGATGTAAACCCGAGTTTTCATAGTTGCCGAGTTCCCTATACTGTGGATCCCGACGCATTCGTCTCCACACGACACCGACCTGAGCGAAGTTCGGAACACTAACTACGACACACCCCTGGGCCGACAAAAGCTCAGTGAACGAAGACAACACATGAAGCGGGTCGGGTACCAAGTGCAGAACGTAGGACATCAGAACGCAATCGAAGCGCTCGCTTGCCAGCTTATTTCGGGCGGCCTCGAAGTCGCTATCTACAACCTCTACTCCCTTAGCTTCAGCACACGCGGCAATCACCGGATCAAGAGGTATGCCGACTACACGGATTCCCCTGTGCACTAGCTCCGCTTCTATGCCTCCCCACCCACACCCCACCGAAAGAACACTCCGCACGCCGCTAGGCACGTGAGAGACGATATCAGGCAGGATGGTTTGACGACCGGAAAATGGATCGTAAGGTTCGTAATAACTCTTGGCCCATTTTCCCCGCCCGACTTTGCTATCAGGTTCAAACAACATGGTTCTGGGGGTTCCATTCTTCTGGGCCTTCAATAACGCCTCGATTTGTTTATGGAACTCAAGCCTCTCCTCGTAGGGACGGCCGTTATGCTTCTTATTCGGCAGATGAAGAACAGTGAAATCATCGAGGTGCGAGACGCAAATCATTTTCTTGAAGCCACATTGGGTGTAGGGGTCGGTGGCTGCCGTGACCAGTAGGTCGTACTTTTCCTCGTGAGGCCCAACCAGAAATCCCCCAGATTGGATCGCACGCTTGAGTTGGTCGCGCGTAAACAAATAGAAAGCCGCATGTTCGTTGGTGAAAAATGCGAACGTGTATTCTCCGCGTGACCTCACGGATCCCACCTCCCAGTGATAGTGCGAGTGGGCGTCGATGTAATAGAGCCTTCCCTGCTCGTCCGTCTCCGCCCGCAAGAAACCGGCAATCTCATCTTGGGGAAGAGTCGCGGCGGTCCGCAGGAAGGCATCAAGATTTCGTTCCGTCACGAGGACGTCATCCTCGGAATATAGGAATAGATCATAGTCATTCGCCCGGTCGGCGAAGATCTTCTTGTGGGCGAACGGAAGCGACCATGGATCTCCGTTCGGAAGACCCACGACGACCTGAATATCCGGACCTAGATTCTTTGGGATGTTGGAGAGGACTATAATATCCACGGCGTATCGCATACGCCGATACTCCTGGAGAGCGCGTTGCAAGAACGGATTGTTCGTGTGCCCGTAGCTTGCGATTACAGCAAGGACCTTCATCACCTGTTTGCCTCCGAGCTGGATGACTCCGTTCCGAGCCCGCTTAGTTGTGTTGCGGCGAGTCGAAGCGCTGGGAGCATCAATTTCTCCGAGCGGGAAGTCTTAATTACAAGAATCGAGTGCGATCTAGGGGGTTGCGGTCGGGCAAATTGTAGGCAGAAGGGGCAGCCCTTGCCGGTCGGGATCTACCGACAGGCAGAACCGCAATCATCGGCCGCTCTAACCGTGCCGGACAGGTATCGGACCTGTCCCTCAATTGGACTATCTGCCAGTAGTCGCCGAGCCCCTCCGGGCCTTACGCTGGGTTGCGGGAAACGACATTTGACTGCATCGGCGTTCTCGTGTTGCGCAGACGGCGTCCAAGATGCTGGGGGCAAACATGGTGCATTACGAATTCGGACGGAGACTCTGTAGATTCGCCCTCTTGCTGGCCGCGATCTGCTTGGTTCCGGGCCTTACGTCAGCCGCTGACCACTACGTCTGTGCTGCAGCAACGGGCACCGCCGATGGCTCCAGCTGGACCAACGCTTATACTGATCTTCCTGCGAGCTTCGTGCGCGGCGACACCTACTGGGTGGCGGCTGGCAGCTACGGTTCACACACCTTCTCGACAACCGCGAGCGGGACGTCCGTCATCACCATCAAGGCAGCCACAGATTCTAGCCATGGATCGAACAGCACCGGATGGACGAGCAGTGGAACTGGAACCTGCCACCAAGGACAGGCTAAGTTCACTCCCGCTTCTGGATCGACGGCGGCTCCCTGGAACATCACAACAAGCTATTGGACCTTCGACGGCAGCTACCGAGGCACCTGGAACGACCCGACAAGCTATGGATTCTATGTTAACAACAACAACAACGGCGTGCCATATAACGCTGTCCAGGCTATCTCCGTAAGCGGCGGTCCAAGCAATCTCACCTTCAAATATCTGGTGGTTAAGGGGAGTGACGGCGGCACGGGTCAGGACCAGTGCATTTGGTTTCAGGCCAACGGCAACGGTAACCAAAACGACTACGTAGGCTACACCCTCTTCGACACGCCGGGCGTGCAGGCATTGCGCCTATCTAGCGTCCAAAACTTTATTAGCGAATATAATTGGATGCGGAACAACGGCTCGGCTGGCGGCCACTCCGAGATGATAGCAATCAATGAAGGTGGCTCTCCGGGGAACGGCAAAGGGCCGGCGAACTCAAACATCTCTATCCGCTACAACTACATCGAGAATTCCCAAGGAGCAGGCAATATATCGACCCCCTGCGGGTGTTCAAGTCCTGGGTTCTCCGGCTATTTCGACATCTACGGCAACGTGTTCTTCGCCAACCTGGCCGAAGCCAACTCAAAAACATCGGCAAAAATAGGAGCCTGGGACTCAGTCATCTTTCTCAACGGCAGCGCTATTGGCGGCAACATGCATGTCTACAACAACACCATCGTCGGCTTGCCAAGTAACAATAGCGCCGATATGGTCAATTGGGGTAATGGTGCCTCTTTGACGGGAGGAGGAACCATGGCCATTGAAAACAACCTCTGGTACAGCAACACGCACGTTTCAGAGTTCACAGGGGCCGGAATAACCTGGGACTACCAGTCCTACTTCAGCCAGAATAACGTAACTGATGGTAGCGCCCACATACAATGCCCAGGGGGATCGTCCAATTGCGCAGGGGGCAATCCGTTTGTAAACGTGGTCATAAACACGCAGGGTCGTGACGATTTCCATCTTACTTTTGATACGGCAACATGGACGCCACTGCCTCCACCCTACAACGTAGATATGGACGGAGTGGTACGGACCTCGAGCCGGGGTGCCTTTCAGTTTACAGGAGCGAGCAGCACAGCGCCTGCCCCCCCGACTGGTCTAACAGCCACCATCCATTAAACTAACACTCTGGCGGCGACTGCCTTCGCTGGCACGATATTTGCGGCCAGCTTTGTTTTCCTGTTGCACGCGGCCTCGCCGGGCTTTCCTTGCTGCTTGCTGGCGCGACCCTTGGAAATCCGCTTGGCCGCCGCACTATTCCCGAACGCGTTCCCGCCAGAGCTTTTTTATTTTCGGTATCAGTGTGGTTCGCTCGAGAGCCTTCCTCAAGCCCCGATCGAGGAGAACTGCCGGTGTACGAAGAGCGCTGATCCTGAGGCCTCGCGGATTGGGAGCGAATATATAGGCTGATCCCTCCTGCCAACTATAATTACCGAAGCGGTGTTTATATTCCGCGTCACCAAGGCCAAAGTCGACTTCCTGAACGCCATTCCTGCAAAAATCTTCGATCATCCTGGCAAAGAGGAAGGTCCCAGGTGAACGCCTCTTGTGCTTCGGGTCATAGCCAATATGGCCACTGTAGAAAGTTCCGTGGCGCACATTCCCCATCCAGAACGCCCATGGTTCGTCGGCGACGTATAGAATATAAGTGCGATGCCAATCTTTTTGAATTTCGCAGTCAAGAATCCCACGCGTTTCAGGAGTATCGGCGAACCCTGCCCCAAGGCCCCGCTGGTAGGTCTTCTTCGCAATCTCTTCGACATCGCGAAAGATGCGCTCAAGATGAGCACGGTCGCGCAAACACGCAACGCGGACATTCCCGGAGTAGTCCGCCAGTAGCTTCTTCTCCTTCCTGCGGATCTCCCCTCTATGGTCCGGCGACAAGCCTCGATAGACCTCCTCAACCGTCTTAGGTAATCTCATATTCCAGTGCACCTGGACGGTGGGGAAATAGTCGCGGCAGCCAAATCGGGGAGAGCGCAGGATCAATGGGTAGATCGAAGAGTCCGTCTTCACAAAGTTGAAAACCGCGGCGTCGGCTTCGTTTTGGCGTAGGTTATCCAGAACTTGTGCGATCATCGCTTGGCTGTTATCGGTGGACGCGTTTCCCAGCAGCCCTCCGTAAACAAAACTTAACAGGCGGACAGGCGGCCTCAGTAAATTCCTGTAGCCTACCTTCAGATCGATCCTGCCATGCATGAGTCTTCCAATCAGCAGGGCATCCGGGCGGCCATCGCGATAGATCACAATGACGTGGGGCCGGATGATCTCTGGTCTCAGGCGGGCCAGCAGCAGATAAAAGTCGATATCGGCGTTTGGGTGTCGCTGCCAAGAGGTCCAGATTTCGCGGATCTCCTCGATTTCGGAGGCGCTCCGGATGATTCTCGTGCTCACTCGCTCGTCTCGCCCAGCTGCGAGGCTGGGAGCAGCCGCAACGAATTCGTCCAGAGGATTGACTGACAGTCTAGGTGGGTTGACGGTGCTCATCTGCAGGCCTCAAGCGCCGGAGCGCGGTCTGATTTCTGTCAGGGACGAAAGCCGCTGGTGCGCAACCGGTCGCGGCTGTCGAACGGTTAGAAATTGTCCGGCCATTGTGGAAATCAGGGCTAGCAGCAGGTACCAGTTGACGAAGTTCTGGTCAAAGTAAGAGATCGATAGATAGGTCAGTACGTGTGCGAACAGCGCAGCTCCCATCGCCCAGACGTACAGTCGTATCGCCGCAGGTTCTTCCGAAAGTGCTTGAAACCGGCCGACGCCGCGGAAACAACGAACGATGATGAGGATAAAGAGGACAAGCGTGATAAGGCCACCCTCTACGCCCTGCATAGCATACTGGTTTGTGATGTCGCCGTGAATCTGCTCCCCAAAGGCGTCGGTAGATTTCATCCCCAGCAACCACCACTGAGGAAAAGCTGCGATGAATTGGTCAATCAGGTACGCCCGGTGCCAGCCGGTTGATCCTGACAAGAGATCGACACGCGCAATTAGAAACCATACCGGCGCTTTCATCGCTAGATGAAGCGCAACCAGGGCGCACGCGAGCCCGTAACGAATCATACGTATATGTCTCCGCCACGGCCACATAGCCATCGCAAGCAGAGCGGCAAAGAGTGTGAAAATCGGTCCGCTCGATCCACTGGTAAAGATGATAACCGTCGCAGCGAAGATGGCCAGCCCCGCAAGCAACCCCTGGCCGCGGCCTTGCCGCCAAAGGGCAACAAAGAAAGGAAGCAGCGTGGCTGCGAATGTGCCTGCAAGAATAGGATGGGAGAACGGACCTGCGCAACGCACGATGCCATCCCGGACCTGGGTGATGGGATTTATTGCCCCCAAACTGGAAAAAACGTTTCTCCCCGTTGCCCATTCCAGCAGCATCGCCGCCGCCAGCGGGACGATAAGAGTCGCCGTGATCTTGAACACTCGCTTGACATCGTCGAAATCGCGCACCACAAACCGGAACAAAAAATACATGCCGATCGCGTTGTAGCATTGCCCAAGCCGGTAAACGAGAACCTCAGAGGTACGCCACAATAGAACACCAACGACCAGACCGGAAACCACCCACCATAGCAGTGCCGTGTCGATCGGGTTGAGCTTCAGCCCAACGAATTCGCGGCGCACGAGCACTCTCGCCCAGCCGAATGCGACGAGGAGCCGCAGCATTGTGAAGTGAAATCCCAGGACCAGGACCTGCTCGCCCAGAGGCATGAAACAGGTCAGGGCGATTACCGGCAGAAGAGCGTATCGCCGGGGCAAAATGAGCATTAGCACTCCCATAGCTAGCGTGAATGCCAGGCCAAATGGGGTGATGAAGCTCTGCTCGCCAGCGGAGCCGCCCGGGAGGTAATTCGGGTAGGTAGACATGCCTACGACACGCTCGGTGTTGGGTTAATGCCGTCGATAAAGGCCCGGTGCCACAACTCGAGCGTGACCAAGGAGAAAATCTCAGGAGCGAGATCCGCGCGTTTCGAGCTGTCGCTAACAAGGGAGCGGAGGAGCCCTCTGTCGAAGTAACCACGTTCAAGGGTCCGCCGGTCTGTCAAAATCCCGCAAGCAAAATCCCTCAGTTGGTTCCCGAACCATGATGTCAGGGGTACCGGGAAGCCCGTCTTCTTTCTGTTCAGAATCCGCCCAGGAACCCGGCCACCGAGGGCCTTTTTCAAGATGTATTTGGTCGTAAATCCCCTTACCTTATAGTTCGAGGGCAAGCGGGCCGCGAACTCCAGCACCTTGTGGTCCAGCAAGGGTACGCGAAGCTCCAAGGAATTCGCCATGGTAATCTTGTCTGCCTTGACGAGCAGGTCGTCAGGCAGCCAGGTCTTCGTATCGACGTACAACATCTTGTTCAGCGGCGGCTCCCCGGCAACGCGCGCAAAGAAGTCGCTGGCAATTTTCGTCGAGCAGGAACTGTCCACTTCCTGTCCGAATTCCCTTGAATATAGGTCAGACTTGGTCCGGTTGAAGAAGCTGAACGGGCCCGCGGTTCGGCTGTAGTAGTAGCGCTCCAGGGGCATCTTCATCATGAAGGAGTACTTTTCGAACCTTCGCAGGGCCCGCACTCGTCCGCACTCGTGCAGGATCCTCGCCCCCAAACCGGTCCACGGCCCGCTCACCGCCTTCAGCCGCTCGAGCCAAAGCATGTTTCGGTAGTTCTGGTAGCCAGCGAACGCTTCATCTCCTCCTTCTCCAGAGAGCAATACCTTGACGTGCTGCCTAGCCAGCTTCGTGACATAGTAAAGTGCGACGGCCGGAGGCTCGCAGACGGGCTCTTCCATGTGCCACACGTATTTGGGAAGGAACTCCTCGAAATCGCGCGGCGTGATCGTCATCTCGTAGTGTTTGTTCCCGAACCGTTGAGCCGCCAGTCTCGCGTAGACCCTTTCGTCGGCAAACTGCTCGCCGTCGAATCCGATCGTAAACGTGTTTACATCTCGGTCGGTCTGCTCCATGGCGAAGCTGAGCACGCCGGTCGAGTCCACACCGCCGCTGAGCAAGATGCCAACCGGGACATCGCTGATCATGTGATCCCGGACCGTTTCCCTCAAGAGTTCCACCAACTCCTCAGTGGCCGCCTTGAAGTTGCCATTTCGATGGTTGAACGCAAATTCCAAGTCCCAATACTTCCGAATCCTCACCTTCCCGTCTTCCATTTTTAGGTAATGCCCAGGCTCAAGCTTCTGGATATCCCGGATCAGTGTCTCGCACCCTGGCGTGTAGAGGTAAGTCAGAAATGTGTCGATGACTTGAGGCGCTACTTCTCGTTTCACAGATGGATCCACAAGCAAAGCCTTCATTTCCGACGCGAAAATTAGGCTGTCCTGTGTGCGCACGTAGTATAGGGGCTTGATTCCTACCCTGTCGCGGGCCAAGAAGAGGACCCTCTTTCGCGCGTCCCATAGCGCAAATGCGAACATTCCCCTGAGCTTCGAGAGACATTCCTCACCGAATTGTTCGTAGAGGTGGACGATGACTTCTGTATCCGTATTAGTTGTGAATATGTGCCCGCTCTCGACCAATTGCTGTTTCAGTTCCTTGAAGTTATAGATTTCACCGTTGTAAACGATCCAAATAGTTCGATCTTCGTTGCAAATCGGTTGCTTCCCCGTGTTGAGATCAATAATCGACAGCCGGCGGTGTCCCAAGACGACTTGGTCAGTCACGTACATACCGTGGTCATCCGGGCCGCGATGGTACAGTGCCTCCGTCATTCGCTCGACGGTGGCTGGGTTGACCCGATCGCCGCTACTTAGCGCTGCTTTGCCACAGATGCCGCACATATAGTTACTCGCGCTGTCCTTGCTATTTGCTTATTGTCGACTACTAGGAGTCTTCGGCTTGGGATGTGGCGTACAAAGAGGTGTGGTGTGTATTGTGGCTATCCAGCGATTGTACTGAGTCTCGGTGGCTGACGCTTCAGGGATACGCTGGCCCAGCTGGGCGGCATATTCTTGGGAATCTCGATGTCTTCAAAGACGCTGCTTTCACGCGCGCCGTGTTTCCTGACCCATTCTGCCATGGCGCGGATTCCCTCCCTGAGCTGCGTCTTCTCCAGCTTTCCGAAGACTCGTTCCGCCTTGCTGTGATCCGAGAAGGCGAGCTTCACCTCATTGCGCGGCTCAAGGTGGACGACTTGATGTGGCAACCCCATTGTCTCTGCCACGGCCCGCGCTAGCTCGTTCACCGCGTAGGGTTGATCCGCTCCGACGTTGAAGATCTCGTTGCGAGCTCCAGCGTATTCGACTGAATGCGCGATCATGGGCGCGACATCGTTGATATGCGTGAACGCCCGCTGCTGCGTCCCATCGCCAAAAATCGTCATGGGTTCGCCCTTCAGCAACTGGTTCATAAAGATGCCGACGACATTGCGATACCGGTCGCCGATGTTTTGCCTTTCACCGTAGACGTTATGGGGCCGGAAAATCACATACTCCAGACCAAACATTTCATGGCTGACCTTCAGTTCTCGCTCTACCGCCAGCTTGGCGATTCCGTAGGAATCTTCCGGAACAGGGATCATGCCTTCACTCATGGGTGTCTGGCCGGCACCGTAGACGGCTATGGACGAAGTGAAAACGAAGCGGCTCACTTCGTAATTTACCGCCGCGTTGATCAGGTTCACCGAGCCGATCAGGTTGTTTGCATAATTGAAACGCTTGATGAAGTGGCTTAGCCCTTCTGCGGCATAAGCGGCCAAGTGGTATACGTAATTGAAGGAGTGCTTCTCGAACAGCCGGTTGACGGATTCGTGGTCCAGAATTGACCCTTCCACGAATAGCGCTCCCTCGGGGACATTATCAACAAACCCGCCACTTAGATCGTCCAGGACAACCACTTTGTGTCCCATCTTGAGCAGGTGTTCGACGACATGGGATCCCATGAAACCAGCGCCGCCAGTAACTAGTGAGACTGACATTGGAATGACCTCTTTTGTACGTTGTGATTTATTTTTGTGATCCAACCAAAAGTTAGAAATCCCATTAAAGTTCCTAAGATATGCCTATTGCATCGAAGCCTGGTCTAGGGACCTTGCCAAAGTGCCGGGTCCGGTACTGCCGGAGGTGGAGACGTTCTCCATATGGAACACGCGGATCTTGCTCTCTGAGAAGATGCAAGAACCTATCGCTTTAAGCTGGGAATCGTATTCGGGAAGGTCATAAGCCCAGACATAGTCATAATCTCGGGAGACCCGGCCCCAGTCCGGCTCGCGATCCACCAATGGACCACAACCCTCCTTGACGCAGTAAATGTCGTTCCGCAGGCTAATGGGTTGAATTCCTTTAATGTGGAACAAAGCCGGCGAGAGCCATCCTTTCTCGATTATGCCGTAGGCCCACAGGTGAACTTCTCCCCTGCGGGCGTACGGACCTTCTTCCGAGAACCTCAAGAGCGGCATGACGCGGGCGTGCGCTGGTATGGTCGAAAAGGACGTCGCAAGTCTCTCCAAACGAGTCTCTTCCTGCACGAAGTGATAGCCTACATAGCCAATTCGAATGGCAAAAAGCAGGATTGCCGTTGCAATCAAAACTCTCTTCCAACCACCTGGCTTCATTGTGGCCAGTAGGATGATGAATAAGAATTGCGGGATTCGGACATCCACATTGCCGCCGCCCAGACCGTACTTAGCGGGAATAACCCAGTAAAAGGCAAACACGACCGCAGCTACTCCTAGCCATCGAAAGTTCCAGCGGATGGATGGATTCCTCCACACAACTGCCACTACGCAACCGATAACCGCAACGAGGGTGAATAAGTCCAGCGACTTGGAATACCCTCGCAGCGGAAATGCCAACCCGGCTAACTTCCAGTGGAGATCCCAAGTTGTGTAATCGAAGCCGACGGCGTTCTTGAGAGGCAATTGCCAGACCAGATACATTGTGGCGCCCGGGACAAACAGCGCCAAGGAACAGAGCATTTCGCGCAGGGACAGGCGAGCAGTAAGTCCATAGACTGTAACTATCAAACCCGCCACGCCGAAACCGATCAGGTGAGTTAGATATAGGACGGTCATCAAGACCAAAAGCGCACACCACTTCAGGAGACCGGGGCGATACAAATAACTGAGCCACAGGCCGACAGCCAGAAAACAGAGAGATACACTGAGTTCGCTACTGATGAATCCCGTCAAGAAGCACGGGTTATAGGCGATGACGGGCCCCCAGACAGCCAAGTAGCTAGCTTCGGGATTGGCGCGCCGGAGAAAGAAAAGGATGGCCAGAGGCAAACCCAACACGCAAAGACTTAAGATGGCGCGGCCGGCTAAGTCGATTCCTATCAATCGCTGGAGCCCCGACGCGAGCACGTCGGCCAGTACATAGGGGTATAGCCCCCAGTCAGCAGCGTAGAACTGGTTAAAGCCGAACTTCGGATCGTTCAGGTGGGCCAGAACAAACGAGCGGGCCAGATGGTTAGGGTAGTCGACTAATGGTGGGTACCGCACCATCCACAGGGGTGTGACCAACAGCGCGCCTAGAAGGACAAAGAAGACGCACTTGGAGATACGCGAACTGCTCCAGTGTAAACAAGCCGTTTGCATGTTTAGTTTAATTTGAAATGCTTGCACGGTTCGATTTACGAACGGCCGGGTGCCACTGGCGTGGAAGATCACCAGTAGAACGGTCAAGACGGCTGAGCAGCTGCCGCTTCATCGATTGTGGGTTCTTCCCCAGCCTCGATAAACCGTACCGGATCAAGTCGCTGGTTCCATTCGATGGCCACTCGATACATGTTCATCCGGCTCTTCAAGGCATCTGTCGGCCTCGCCGACCGGACCAAGCCATAACCAAACTGCCGGACTCGCAACCAGGCGAGAGAGACATGCCGACATCGACGTGCCCCCTCTCGCCCGTAATGCTTATAAAAATAACGATAGCGATTGCGGTAGCTTTCTAGCACAAACCTGATCGGGAACCTGTTCACTGACTGCCCGCCGAGATGGGTAATGCTTGCTTCTGGCGTATAGATAATCGGATAGCCTGCTTGCCAGACCCGCCGGCACAAGTCTACCTCTTCGTAATGGTAGAAGAACTGCTCGTCAAATCCGCCCAGCTGTTTCAGCAAGCCCGCCCGGAACAGCACGCAGCAGCCGCACTGCCAGTCGATCGTTCGCTCGGTGCCACCCTTCCACCCGGCGTACGTGTCGGAGATGAACACCCTCGAAACATATCCCAAGGGCCTGAGGTAGAGTGCGGCAATCCATTGCCGCCAAACGGTTGGAAATGGCTGGGCGGGGTGTTGAAAGGAACCGTCGGGATTCAGAACGCGGCAGCCGAATGCGCCAGCCTCAGGGTGCCGATCGGCAAATGCGAGCCATTTCTCCAGCGTTCCATGGTGAATGATGGTGTCTGGATTTAGGATGAGGACATACTCTCCCGTACTTGCGCGGATGCCCACATTGTTGCCCTTGCCGAAGCCCAGGTTCGCCCCATTTTCGATGACCCGGGCCTGCGGATAGTTCTTGCGTATAAATTCAACCGACCCATCCGAAGAGCCGTTGTCCGAGATGATGACTTCGAATGCGGTGGAATGCGCTTCCGAGTAAATGGAATGCAAGCAATCGCCGATCACTTTCAAATCGTTCCAACAAATGATCACGATCGACAGTTTCATCGAGTAGGTTCCATGTTCTAGGAAGGGATAAATGTTTGGTGCCATAGCTCAAAGGAAATCAACAGATAAATGTGTCTGAGATAATTCTGCCGGTCGCCTTCATGAGCAGCCAGCAGCTCCCGGATGTACCCCTGATCAAAATACTTCCGAATGGCAGCCCGGTCGCTCAGCAGACAATCGCCGACGTAGCGGCGCATCCTCGCACGCAGCCAATCCTGAATCGGGTTGGAAAAGCCCTTCTTCTTGCGATAGACCGCTTCCTTGGGTAGCCACTGTTCGATCGCCTTCTTGTGCAAGTACTTGCCCTCGAATCCACGTAGCTTCAGGTTCGGGGGCAGAGTTTCGATGAACTCAACCAGGCGATAATCTAGAAAGGGAACTCGTGCCTCCAGCGAGTTTGCCATTGCTGTTTTATCAGCGACCATTAGCAGGTCATCGGGGAGGTTGGCTCGGGTGTCGATATAAAGCATCTGAGTCAGCGGGTCCAATTGTTCGACATCGGCTTGGAGCCGCCGCAGCGCCTGCCGCGCTTCGAGGCCGTTCGGGGCGATCTGCTCCTTGACCCAGGGCTGGAAAAGCTTCTCCTTCATACTGCTGCTATAGAACGAGTACACCTTCACGAACCGCGTGAGGACGTCGCGCTCATGAAGCGCAAGGGCACCGCGCGTCAGTCTCTCGTTCTTGACAAATAGCTCCGCCATCCCGCCGAACACATGCTCGGTGAGGAACGAAGGTAGCCGGCTGTAGAACTGCGACAGTTTGATCCCAATATAGCGGTGGTATCCGGCCCAAGGTTCGTCGGCACCCTGTCCCGTCAGTGCCACCTTCACCTTGCGGCTGGCAATGAGGCTGACGAAATGGAATGCGGCGGCAGTTTCGTTTCCGACCGGCTCCTCCAGGTCCCACAGATAGCGATCGTAGTACTTCGCATAGTCCTCGGGACCTACAATCATCTCCGAGTGGTCGGCGCCGAAACGCTCTGCCATCCGGCGAGCGTCGTCGTTTTCGTTGGAACTCTCCCCGTCCTCGAAACCTATGGTAAAAGTGTGAACGGGCTTGCCGGCATACTTGCTCATGATCGCCAGCAGCGCGCCCGAGTCGATCCCCGAACTCAGAAACAGTCCCACCGGAACATCGCTCCTCATTTGCAGGCGGACTGCGTCCTCCAATAACTCCCCGTAAGCCTCTACCAGTTCCTGTTCATCCCGGCGGTTCTCGATTTGCGGCTTCCAGTTCCAGTATCGCTTGATCTCGAATCCGCCTTCGCCAACCACCATGAAATGGCCTGGCGGCAGCTTCTTGATGCGACTGAACAGGGTTTCGGGAGATGGTACGTAGCGCAGCGTGAACAGTTGGGCTAAGCCCTTCATATTCACTTCGCGCGGGCACTGGGCGTCGGCGAGCAGGGACTTGATCTCGGATGCAAACAGGAAGTGATTGTCGATCGTTACGTAGTAAAGCGGCTTTACACCCAGATGGTCTCTGGCCAAGAAAAGCCTCTGCCGGTTCTCATCCCACAATGCAAAGGCAAAGATGCCGTTGAACACGCTAACGCAGTCCAGCCCCCACTCCTCATACCCGTGAAGGATCACCTCGGTGTCCGAGCGGGTCTTGAAAACGTGCCCCTTCTTCTCCAGTTCCTCTCGAAGCTCGATGAAGTTGTAGATTTCGCCGTTGAAGATGACATGCAGGGAACCGTCTTCATTGGTCAGCGGCTGAGCACCCCCTTCAATGTCGATGATGCTGAGCCGTCTGTGTCCCAGCCCGATGTTTCGGGAGACATGGCGACCGCTGCCATCCGGGCCGCGGTGTGCCATCGCCGAGGTCATCCGACCGACGAGGTCTGGATCAACCGGATCTCCCTTAAACTCGTAAACGCCACAAATGCCGCACATCTACTTGTCAGTCCAAGCCTTTCGCTGGAAAACTGCGTTGCCGAAGATCGATGAAAGTTGCTCGACCATCCTCCGGTTCAGGAGTCCTCGGTACAGCCGTGCCTCGGGCTCGCTCACCAGTCGCGGCCTTCCTGAGAAAAGGGGGCCCAAAAACCCCCAGAGCAACATCAATCCCCCGACAAGAAATGGCTTGCCAAATACCAGCCGATGCAGGAACTTGAATATGAAGAATAGCCCCCCTCCGCCAGTGAGGTAGTAAATCTCTCCGTGCATCATGTTCGTTCGCAGGAAGCCGATGCCAGAGCCTTCTTTCTTGAGGTGAAAGAAATGGATCTCCTCAAAATGGCGCGTCTTCCAGCCCTTGATCCGAGCTTTGATTTCATCGACCGTGTCCCAACCCCGGGAGGCGATGAAGCCGCCGACATCAGCAAAGCATTTCGCGCGCACCATCTTTGTCTGGCCCGCAGCATGATAGTCAGGCATTTTCACAGGGAACCACTTACCCCTGTTTTCCTCGAGATAGATCCCGGAAGCAATGCCCAGCTTTTCGTCCTGCTGGAATCTCGCAATCAATTGCTCAAAGTAGTTCGCCGGGAAGTCGATGTCACAGTCGAATTTCACAACGAAATCGAAATCTAGGTCGCGAACTACCTCGTATCCTGCATTAAAAGCGCGAATGATGCCCGAACCCGGTTGTCTACCTCCGCCCCTCTCCAGCGTAATGACCGTGATCCAAGGAAATTGAGGAATGTACTCCTCGACGATGGCGCGTGTCCGGTCCTGCGACCCGTCATCGACGATTACCCACTTGTAGGGTCTTATCGTTTGCTCGAGGACAGCCTGAATCGTTCTTTCTATATATTTCTCTTCGTCCTTTACAGGTGAAACTAGGACATAAGTGCTGCCGCTCGACATTACGACAGGCTCGCCTTCATTAGTTTCGTGGCGTATTGCAGCCCATGGAGCCAGTCATAGCCTCCCTCAAGCTTCGCTTTGAACAGAAGACCGTCATCCCAAGAGTTCACCGGCAACCGTTTCAAGAAAAAACGGTCTTCGTCCGGCCCAACGGTACCCACGGCAGTGCAAACTCCGCACTCATAGCCGCACGCCTGCAGCGTATCGCGAAGTCTTCCGGTAAATCGGCGGTTACCCTCTGGAAAAGCGAAGGGATAAGAAAATGATCGGACCGGAGTTCCGATTTCGTCTTCAATGGTATCTTTCGATTGTCGGAGTTCGTTTTCGAGCTCTCGGCTCGTCGATTGCGCCAGTTGTGGGTGGGTTACCGTGTGCGAGCCGAAAGTCACGCCGGCGCGATGAAGTTCTCGCACTTCGTCCCAAGTCAAGCAATCCTTGTTCTTGAACTGTTTCGTGGTCTTGCCAATGTATCCCGTTGGCAGAAAAACAGTGGCAGCAAAGCCATAGCGGCTCAGAATCGGAAACGCTTCGGTGTAAAAGTCCCCATAGCCGTCATCGAAAGTGATCGCTACGCTCTTGCCCAAAGGCTTGCCGTACGTTACGAACTTCAGCAGCTCCCTCATATCCATCGCCGAATAGCCGTCGTCATGAAGAAAACGCATCTGTTGGGCGAATATCTCCACAGAAGTAGTGGTCTCGTAGTAAGGATGGACGCTTTGCCCATTACCATTGGAAATGCTGTGGTACATCAACACTGGAACCCGTGCTTCTTCGCCCGCAGAAATCCGATGCAGTGGATGAAAGAGGTACAGGGTCGCTAGGCGATCAGCGCGATGGTGCGGCATTGGAAGCTTCTGCAAAGACAAAATCGAATGGTGTTTTGTTCAGAAGGGCTAGTTCATTGCGTCTTGCGGGAATGACCGCGACATCGGTCTCTAGGCAGCCGGAGCGCAGTGTTCGATTTTGTGGCCGCCTACGGTCTTTGAAACAAAATTCATTATTTCCGAAGCGACGCGATGCTGCTCCTCTGGTCGAAGCGTAGGATACATTGGGAGTGAAAGAATCTGCGATGCGGCCGCCTCCGTGACAGGAAAATCCCCCCTATGATAGCCCAGGGCCTTATAGGGCTTTTGGAGATGCAACGGTATTGGGTAGTGAATTCCAGTTCCGATATTCGCTTCTGCGAGATGGGCCTTGAGCAGGTCCCGGTCTCTAACCCGAACTACATACAGGTGGTGGATCGATCTGGCCCACGAAGGCTCGTGTATGAGCCCCACACCGTCTCCCGAGTCGGAAAGATATTCGTGATACCGACAGGCAACCTGACGTCGTTGGGTGTTCCAACCGTCCAGGTGTTTGAGTTTGATTCGCAGGATTGCTGCCTGTACCGCATCCAGTCGCGCGTTATATCCCTCCAGATCGTGATAGTACTTCTGCGCCTGACCGTGGTCTCGGAGCATGCGGACTTTCTCTGCCAACATTGGATCGCTCGTGGTGACTGCCCCGGCTTCTCCGCAAGCTCCCAGGTTCTTTCCTGGATAAAAACTAAACGCTGCGGCCTGGCCCATCGAACCGGCCTTTCTCCAGCGGTTCTGCTTCTTCGAAAAATAAGCCGCGCCATGGGCCTGGCAAGCATCCTCGATCACGACCAGGTTGTATCCTTCAGCCAACTCTAGGATTGGATCCATGTCGGCCATCTGCCCGTAAAGGTGGACTGGGATTATCGCCGTCACAGGACTGCCCGTTCTTTGGCTGACAAGCCTCCCTGTGGGGCGGTCCATGACGCAATGGGCTTCCAGGTGCTCTCGCAGTTTGTTCGGGTCCATGTTGCAGGTTCCTGCATCCACGTCTACGAACTCTGGCCGTGCGCCTGCCTGAGTGATTGCCTCGGTGGTCGCGATGAAGGTATTCGAGACGGTGATAACCGTCTCTCCCTGACCGATGCCCGCAGCCATCAGTGCCAGCCGTAATGCGTCGGTGCCACTGCTGACTCCCACGCAGTAGCTGCATTCAGAGTATTCCGCGAAGGCCTGCTCAAAATCTTCGACAACGGGGCCACCGATGAATCCGGCAGTACGCAGCGCCGACCCGAAAGCGGCAGTAAGCTCGCCCTCCAGTTCCAGGTGCGGAGTGACAAGATCCAGGAACGGAATGTTTTCCTTATGATTCAGTTGATGAGTCACCGTGCAGCACCCGCCTCTTCGTGGATATATCGGAGAAACTTCGCCGGATTACCTGCGACGACGCTGTTGGCGGGGACATCCCTAGTGACGACGCTACCTGCCCCTATAATCGCTTTTTCCCCTACGGTCACGTTGGAGAGAATCGTGGCGCCGGAACCGATCGACGCGCCCTTCCTGACTAGCGTCGGCTCCACCCGCCAGTCTTGCTCCGTCTGCAACTCGCCTTCTGCGTTGGTGGCGCGGGGAAATAAATCGTTGATGAACGTAACCCCATGTCCGACAAAGACGTTATCCTCGATGGTGACTCCTTCGCAGATAAACGTGTGGCTGGAAATTTTGCACCGTTTGCCGATCTTGGCGTTCTTTTGAATCTCGACAAACGCTCCGATCTTCGTGTTGTCGCCTACCTCGCACCCATAAAGATTGACGAACTTTGCCAGCTTGACGTCCTTCCCTAGCTTGACGTCCGGGGCAACGCAGACGTATTCGTTCATAGGTAAACCAGGGCCCCCTTTTCGCTCACAGACTTGTTGGCCGCCTCCAGCATCTTCACTATCCTTAGGCCGGCTACGCCGTCATTGAATGGAGTCTCGTTCTTATTGATGCACTCGAGGAAATATCCTAACTCCAGCTTCAGGGCCTCGACTTGCTCCACCTGAGGCGCCCACATGTCTCCGGACCGATAACTCACGAGCAAGTCATAAACATTTTCCGGTCTATTGATCTGAACTCCCTTGTCATAGACTTTGATCTTTTCGTCGGCCTCTAAATCGTTCCAAACCACCATCTTCTTCTCTCCGCCGATCAGGGTGGTCCTAACTTTCACCGGAGAAAGCCAGTTCACGTTGATGTGCGCGATGATGTTTCGCGGGAAATAGACCGTAATGAAGGCAACATCCTCGAGGCCATTCAAATGTCTTTCTCCCGTGGCCACAATCGCCGCAGGCTTTTCCTTTATGAGGTAGTCCATGATGCATAGATCGTGAGGTGCCAGATCCCAGATCACATTCACATCGTGCTGGAACAGACCTAGGTTTACCCGCATGGAATCGTAGTAATAGAGATCGCCCAGTGTATCGTTCTCGATGAGTTGGCGGATCTTCCGCACCGCACCGGTGAACAAGAACGTGTGATCCACCATGATCTTCAGGTTCTTTTTCTCTGCGAGCTCGATTAGTTCTTCGGCTTGTCTCGCATCGGAAGTAAAAGGCTTTTCCACGAAAACGTGTTTCCCGTTTTCCAACGCGGCCTTAGCCAGCTCGAAATGCGTCCAAACCGGTGTGATCACGGCCACTGCGTCAATGTCCGGGGAAGAAAGGACTTCGGAGCAGCACTGGGAAACCTGGACGTTGGGATACGCTTGTTTGGCACGACGCAAGGCGTCCGGATCCTTATCGCAGATAGCCACCACTTTCGATCCGTCTACGTTGTGCAAGTTACGCACAACGTTGGGGCCCCAATATCCGTAACCGATGACACCAACTCGAATCATGTTTCACCTGGATCGGGTTAGGCGGGGACGCCCACCCTTGTCGTTGATCGGCCAATGGACCGAGGGCGACGCACCAATGCGCGCCGATTATGAGAAGGCAGAGAATCCCACTTGCAACTCAGTATGCCCCGTCGCCAGAGAAAACGGCCCCCGGGGTCTGCAGCAGGATTTTTAGATCCAACCAAAGGGTCCAGCGGGTGGCATATCGGAGATCGAGGCGTACCATGTCGTCGAAGCTCGTTCGGCTTCGCCCGTTCACCTGCCACAAACCCGTAATTCCCGGCCTCGCTTCCAGAACCCGCCGCCGGTGCCATGTGTCATAACGTTCGAACTCGTAAAGCAACGGGGGCCTCGGACCCACCAAGGACATTTCCCCCTTCAGAACGTTGAAAAATTGCGGAAGCTCGTCCAGGCTCGTTTTTCGCAGGAACTTTCCTACCCGCGTGATTCTGGGATCACAGGTAATCTTGTAGACCGCGTCTCCGTTGCCCCTATTCGGATGTTTGACTCCGCCCTCACCCGATATGAAACGGGACACGTACTCCTTGTGAATTCCGTGGTCGTTGTTGACGTACATGGAGCGGAACTTCAGGAAGGTGAAGGGAATGCCGTGCTGACCGACCCTAGTCTGCTTGAACAGCACCGAGCCCTTTGAATTCAACCTGATCGCTAGCGCAACTATCAGGAACACCGGCGCTAGCAGGACAAGAGCGAGAGTGCTGCCCACGACGTCGATGACTCGCTTGACGATATGACTTGCCTTGCTTGCGGTGTCTCGCTTCTGAAGATCCGGATAAAAGGCGAACTCTTCAATGCGCTGGATGGGTTCTTTTTCGTCCGGGTAACGGCACATCGAAATCTTTAGACGATCGACCTCGCCTGACCCCAGGTTATCTCGCAGTGTTCGGGTAACCTTAGCTAGGATTGCTGTCCCGATCTTCTGATCCGCAGTTCCTACCTCAGTAAAAATAACCCCAACCGCAGCATGCTCCTTATACCACCCGACGGTGTCTGTCTCTCGAGTGCAAGACCTGAGCGCCGACACAAGCCGTCGGTGGATCTCCCGGCCTCCATTGAGGGAATGCAGCGCTGCCCCGCCTTCAAGAAGCATCAGGAAGAAGGGTTTGCCGGACCGCTCCGCCCTCTTCCTCTCCAGGATAATCATGTGGGTGAAATACGGTTCGTCGGCCAACTCATAATGCGACAACGAAGAATCAGAGAAGGCGCGCTCCTTGCCCGCATTCACGACCTTGGCGATGTACTCGAACCGAAATGGCCGGGAAGACATGGGTGTGTTAACCCCGATTAGATTTTGGAATGGTCCAATTCGACTTGACTCAAGCACGTTATCTTCCACAAGGATTGTTTGCACAGAGTGTGCAGAGAGTCGTTAGTTCGTCCGTAACTCTATGATACTACAACGACTTAGGCGGCCTGCTGACCATGTCAGAAGTTGCACATTGGGTCTCGGCGTGAACGGTTCATCCAAACCTGTACCCTAATGTTGCAAAAGATGTGCGTCGCGACAGCTTGGGCCAGGCGTCCCAGATGGAATCGCACGCCCATTTCTACAGGGAATCACACGGGGCTGCCGATCTCCGGCAGAGGCCTTATCCAAGAGGCTCACCCACAAGATATCCAGCAGGTACCAGTTCGACGCCAGCATGCCGCTGGGGACGGATTGGTCTAACGCGGGAGCGGTCAATCTCGAGCGCGACGGACCGGCACAGCAACGAAACCGAGAGAACCACACGATGGGAGCCTTTGAAACTTATGAGAATTCCTTCGAGACCTTGCAGTGCCTCGTCTTCGATGCGGATGCGCTGACCTATTTCCAGATATGGCCATGGCTGCGCGGCTATACCTGAGCGCACGATAGCCCTAAGCGCATCGAGCTCGGATTGATCCACGGGAACGGGAATTTTCCCCCGGCTCACCACCGTGATCACGCCCGGCGTAATTAGAATAGGAAGCCTCTTCTGTACGTCGAATGAACAAAAAACATAACCGGGGAACAGCGGCGCCTCGACTTCTTTGAAGTGCCTGGCCCAGCGGCGCCGCATCTTGTATGTGGGTAGAAAGGTCTCATAGCCTTTGCCGTTAAGCAGCGTTGCGGTCGTCCGCTCCCAACGAGTTCTGACTCGGAGAGCAAACCATTCGCTCGTGTTAATCAACTCTGCCGCGTTGGAATCAGCGCTTCCCAGCGCGTCGAACGGGTAGGCTACCGCCATTAATCCTCCATAAAGCACAACTAGGGTTGTATCGATTGTCGCAATCGGCCTGCCACACCCTACCAACCTCATTCTCTCGAAGTACCACTGAAAGATTCGTAATCGCCTGATAAATAAGAGCTTAGGGGAACTACTCTCGCAGTCAACCTTTGCGAGCGTGTATCACTGCCAAGTGGAGGGATAAATGTGTGAAAAGCATTTCCACCATGTTCTAGGTCACTTCCCCTCCAGCAACACACAGTAATTCAAGGGGGGAGCCAACGTATTCCGCTCGACAGCCGCACGGCTGCGGAAGCAGGTGGGTGGGCACCGCGCGCAGGCACTTTAACGGGTAAAAATAAAGAGGGTCGCCGGTATTTCTACCGCGGCTCGCGGGAATCAGCACGTCGTAATGCTACGCTTCACGTCCCTCGGCTCCCTTAGCCGAGCGATGGAACTCCTTCACGCTTACTTTGCGCTTGAGTTTTTCGATCACCCGCTGAAATCCCATGTTTCCCTCTTCAGGCCAGGTGATCGTTTTGTTCAATTCGTAATTCGCAACCAGCCCAAGAAGAATTGCAACAAGTTGGCAGACGAGGCGAATTGGTTCGATAGAACCCGGAAGCTGCGGTGGCAGCTGGAGAAACCTCGTCAGCCCCCAGGTTAGGCCAGCGTAGACAGCTGTCGTGATTGCCAGACCCAGCGCCGACATGCTCAAATAGGAAAAATAGCCCTTGACCAAGAGCTGCCGGCCCCGGTGGGAACGCTCAGAGAATGTCCAAAGATTGTTGAGCACGTAGTTATGCAGATTGGCGGCCAAGCTAGCCATTGCGGACGCACGCCAGTCTTGAACCCTTCCAGGACCGATAAGCAACGCCATGATTGCTAGGTTGACTACAACCCCCAAACCACCGACGATCGAGAATTTAATAAACCGCTCTGGGAACTGACGCCCGATTGCAAATAGTCGACAAACTTGCTTGAGATACTCTAAAACAACGCGGCCCGAAAGCTTCGATTGGCCTGCGGATCTGGGTCCGAACGTGTAGGGGACTTCCTTCACTGCAGATGGGCGAAGCCTCGCCAGAATCTCCAGCAAAATCTTAAAGCCGTTTCCGTTGAGGTCGTTTTGGACGGCGCAGAAATCTCTGCGCCATAACATGAAGTATCCCGACATCGGATCCTTCAATTTCACTCCAAGAACTAGCTGGGCTACCTTGGTCGCAATCCAGGATTCCAGTCTGCGGACCATGCTCCACCGCTGTGTGCCTCCACCAGCCACATAGCGGCTCCCAACCACGACGGCGCTCCCCCTGGACAGAACGGCCAGCATTTGTGGAAGAATGCTTGGGTCATGTTGTAAATCAGCGTCGATGCATGCTACAGCTTCGCCCCTGGCAGCGCGAAATCCGTCAATCACGGCTGCCCCGAGCCCAGGGTTCTGCATTCGGCGCAAAACTCGAATCCGGGGATCAGCCGATGACATACCCTCGGCTACCGACCAAGTCAGGTCCGGAGAGTTATCGTCAACCACTAGGATTTCGTAATCGATTTCCCCTAAGGCGCCCCGGAGGCTGCTGATGAGGGGGACGATGTTCGGGGATTCATTGAAAGTCGGCGTAACAATACTAAGCTTCATAGTTGTCCGTGTTGGCGAACTACTTCGCCGTGGCCCCGGGGCGAAGGCCAGATACACCTATCCAGCATGTTGTTGGCCGACCGGTTTTGCCCGAAGGTCTTGGGAATTTGAAGGAGGGATCGAGGCCTTTCCAATTGTATGCCAACTGGTTAGCTGCCGCCTACGCTCGGATGTAGTTCTTTCCCTTTCGCCACTTTGCACGCTGAGGTAGAGAAAACCTTTTCACATTGTGATGACGACACTTCTACCTCGAGGGCATTCATTTTTTAAGCTCATTTTGAGGAAGTTAGCCTGGGAGAAAGCCCAGCACAGCAGACTACGGGGTTTCTCAGGCTGCAGAACTCCGGATACTTCCGTGGCTCAGAGCGATAGTGGGGGTTTGCATTCCAAACCCTCCACACCTGGGAAATTATTTCCCCTATTGAGGGCTTTCCCTCGCCGGTAGTTCCCAAAGAATGCCATGGGCAAATTGGACGCCCCCTTGGCAGGTCTTCATAAGTCTCTTGTTTTCTGACAGATTGTGACGAAATGTCTGTTTGACCCCAGCGGCAGACTGGTTTCCTAATTGCTGCGTCCCCAGGCCAATGGAGAGCCCTCAATCTGGAGTCCTACTCCTTGTTGCTGGAAGTATGAGAAGCGTGAGCCTATGTGCGCTCGGGAGCGCCGCCCTATCTAGGGTTTCGCGCCTAGCTGCAACCTTGGCGAGGCGCTCCCGCTATGCCCGCGTTCGCGCCTGAACAGAACTCAAGATGGCTCTAGAAATTGGATCAACATTGAAGGCTCCTGTGAGGCAATCGGAAACCTCGTCCCTGACGCCCTCCGGTGTCAGTAAACCTAGATCGTCCTCCTGGAGATATGTTCTGCTGCTTCTCCTTTTCTTGGTCGCCTTAGCGCTCCGTGTTGGCTTGGCCGTGCACTTTCCGAGCGTTCCTCACCCGGACGAGATTTTCCAGACACAAGAGCCTGCACATCGTTTAGCCTACGGCTACGGAGTGATCTATTGGGAATGGCGACAGGGAGTTCGCTCGTGGGTCTTCCCTGCGTTTCTGGCGGGCGTGATGCGAGCAACCGACTGGACGGGCGCAGGCTCAAGCGGGTACCTGAGAGGGATTGTCGTTGTCTTGTCCGCGATTTCCCTGGTCGCTGTTTGGTTCGGTTTTGCTTGGGCCAAACGCGCAAGTGGCATCGAGGCGGCAATTATTGCGGCTGGAGCCTGCGCCACATGGTGGGAGTTGTTGTATTTCGCTCCCAGAGCGTTGACCGAAGTCATAGCTGGCCACATCCTCTTGCCAGGTCTGTACCTGGGCATATATGGCGAAAAGTTGGAGGAGAGGAAACGATTTTTTTTGGCGGGACTCTTTTGCGGCCTCGCGATGTCCTTACGGATCCAATTGGCTCCTGCGGTTGCCTTTGCCGCTCTTTACTTCTGTCGGACGAACTGGCGAAAGAGGTCCCCCGCTGTCGCGGCCGGACTTCTTCTGCCGGTGCTCGCATTCGGATTGGTGGACGCGTTTACTTGGTCATATCCCTTCCAGTCGTTCTTCCTTTATTTTTGGGTGAACGTCGTGAAAGGGCGAGCGGCGATCTACGGCACCGCGCCCTGGAGCTGGTACGCGTACATGTTGGCGAAGCACTTTGGACCAATCCTCATTCTCGCCCTGATGGGAGTTCGCCGGAGCCCCTTCTTGGGCTGGATCGCGTTCTTCATTTTAGCCCCCCTGTCGATTATCGGTCACAAAGAGATCCGCTTCCTTTACCCCCTTGTGCCGATTGTGATCACGCTCGCCGCGATAGGAATTGTAAGAATTGCAGCCGAGTTGAATGCGTGGATAAAATCACCCCTGTCACCGAGAAGCATTGTTTTCACTGGCTTGGCCTTTTGCGTTATCACTTCCGGTTTCGTGGGCTCGCAATTTAGCGGCTGGTATGAACTCCCTACAGTCGTGCGCGCGTTTGACAAACTGAGTCAAGATTCGACCCTTTGCGGCGTTGGGCTCTATTGGGCCGTGTTCAGCGGAGGTTATACGCACCTGCACCAAAAGGTCCCGATGATTGTTATTCCAGAAGGGGTTAGACTCACGGGAGAGACGGCGAGCTTCAATGCCTTGTTCACCAAGCGGGATCCGATCAATGCCATCAATGCTAAGGACGGGTTCAAATTGGAGGAGTGTTGGAGCGGCGGGGGATGTCTGTACCGGAGGCCGGGTTCGTGCGCGCCTCCTCCTCAGGGCGGCGAAATTAATGCGTTTCTGCAGCGAAGGGGGGAGTGAAAGGCCGTTCGCTCACACGAGCCAGCTATGGCTCTCAGATCAGTTATTCTATTCGCTGCGCAGAGGTTGTGGCGGGCGCAAAAGCGTCCCGGACGCAGGCCGAGCGTGGCGGCAAGGAAAACTCACACCGGAAAATCGCAAGGGAAGGATCGACCCTGAGTCAATTGAGTGCAGACTGAGGTGATGCTCTAAACATAGAATTAGAGCACTACCCAGACTGAAACGGGCATTGTGAGCAAGGATGGAAGTCCCAGTTTTTAGCATGGTAAGTTGCTGTGTTGTCGGGTTGTCGTTTTGACCATATCGAAACAAATCAGCCGGTTGATGTGGATCGCCGGCGTGGTCGTCGTGCTTGCGCTCGGTTTCTTAGCGATCGCTTTTGCGGCCGCTACCACTGCGCCCACCTTCAGCAAGGAAGTAGCGCCGATTCTATTCAAGAACTGCGCGAATTGTCATCGCCCCGGTGACATAGCGTCGGCAGTGTCGCTCTTGTCGTACGATAATGCGCGGCCTTGGGCCAAATCGATAAAGGAAAAGGTCCTGCAGCGCGAGATGCCGCCGTGGCCGGCGGATCCCAACGGGAGCGTGAAGTTCCGCAACGACCCCCGGCTCACCCAGCAGGACATCGATACGCTGGTCGCCTGGGTCAATGCGGGCGCCCCCAAAGGGAACGATGCCGACCTGCCGCCCATGCCAAGTTTTGCGCAAGACTGGCTGCACCCGAAGGGACTCGCGCCGGACCTTGTCATCTCGTTGCCCCAGTTTCAGTTGCCGGCCACGGGTGAAATCCCGTACCTCAAGTACCTGGCCAAGGTACCGTTATCCGAAGATAAGTGGGTCGTCGCCATCCAGGTACGCCCTGGCAATCGCGCCCTCGTACACCATATGGCGATCACGGAGTTAGCGTTAAACGATGGAGTGACGCCCGCTGACCTTGATAGGCTCACACAGGTCGCCCGGCAGCTAGGCCTTCCAGGGAGTTTGGACTTGACTCGATCTGCAGTTACAGTTCCAGCGAATGCTGCTCTGTCCGACATGCTGGGAGTGTACACGCCGGGCACGACTTTCGAGATGTACGGGGACGGCAGCGCCAAGCTGCTGAAGGGCGGAAAGAATTTCTATCTCAACTTCAATATCCATTACCAAACAACTGGGAAGCCGGAAAAGGATCGGACGATGATTGCCTTTTGGTTCCAGCCGGGACCGCCGGAACATCAGCTGTTTCGGGTGCCTGCCTCAGGAGAGACCATCATCGCCGACGGCAAGGAGTTGCTGACGGATGCTCCGGGGGAGAAGGCCGAGGGCACGCGCGTGGCGATTCCGCCGATTCCGCCGTACGCGGAGAACTACGAAGTGATCGGGATAACCGCTTACACGGAACCGGTGACGATTTACCAGTTCCAACCGCATGCGCACCTGCGCGGCAAGGACTTCAAGTACGCTGTCGTGTATCCCGACGGGCGCGAGGATACGGTCCTTAACGTGCCGAAATACGATTTCCACTGGCAACTGGCCTATGATCTCGATACGCCTCTCAAGCTGCCGGCAGGCAGCAAACTAGTCGTCACGGCCCACTACGACAATTCGTTGAAGAACGACCGTCTACTTCATCACCGATCACACGACCACCGATCACACGATGCCAACGATCCCGCGCACAACCCTGGGCCGGAAAAGGAAGTGTATTTTCGCGAACAGAACCAGAGCTGGGATGAAATGTTCTTTCCGTTTATTCAGTACACCATCGACAGCCAGGATCTGACTAATCCGGCGAAGACGGCGCAGCTTGAACATGGACATAACGAGAATACCAATGCGGGTCAGCAGGAGGAACGGCCCGATCAGAGCGTCCTTGATATCGCCGAGGTTGTCGGTTGTTTGGAGCAAAGCCCGTCTAGAACATGGATCCTGACCAACGCCAGCGACCCTATTGTGTCAAAGACCCAGGAGACATCGTCGGCGGATTTAAAGGCGGCGGCCAAACCGTTAGGTAATCAACGGTACCAACTGCTGGGTGTAAGTGTCTTCAACCCCTCGAGCCATAAAGGAGAGAAGGTGGCAGTCAAGGGCATTTTGATCAAGGACACCAAAGAGAGCCGCCTCAACGTTACGTCGCTGCAGATGGTCGCCGCAAGCTGTCTCCAGTGATTACGGTTGGTAGAGGGTGAAAGGCCGTTCACTCACACGAGCCAGCTCCCCGTCGCAAAGAATGGTTCCAGGCCGCGCTTGGGCAGCGGCGCCGCTTGGCCGTGCTGCCCACGACTGAATCCCAGTCCAGCGGCTTAAGTCAAGCCCAGACTCCTTAACTGCATGCCCCCTTATCGGCAATAGGATGTCAATCCGAGAAGGTGAAAAACGCTCGCCCAAATGTGAAATCATTTGCTGAACTGGTGAGGACGGGTTGGAACCCTCGCCGTCCGCTATTGCCTTGGCATTGTTGATCTTCGCGCCCAACCCCATTCCAATAACAGGCTTGTCACCACCGTAGTGAATCTACGTTTATCGCAATCGGTAAGGCCAAGTTCTGGCTGCTAAATTGCTCCTTCGAAGACGCTATTCCCTTGGGGTAGGTATGCCCGAATGGGCCTGAGGAGACCCTCGGAGGCGTTGGAGCTTTCCAATTTCTTCTTCCCGGGAGCGAGAAGATGATTATGCGGCGGAACTTTGGTAAGGCGGGGGTGTGTGTGAGTGTGTCGGTGATTCGCGCGCGTCATCTCGGAATCTCCTGGCTCCTACGTCGAATGAGCTTGCTCCTGCTCTTTTCTCTCTCACTCTCCTGGACTACTAGCGCACAAACAAGCGTCCTGACGCAGCACAACGACAACATGAGGACCGGGCTGAACCCCAATGAGACGGCCCTTACGACATCGAATGTCAATGTCAATCAATTCGGAAAGTTGTTTGCCCTCGCTGTGGATGGGAAGGTCTACGCACAACCGCTCTATGCGCCGAATGTCTCCATCGCGGGGGTTCCACACAATATATTAATCGTGGTCACCGAGGCTGACACTGTATACGCCTTCGACGCCGATTCCAACACCCAGTTCTGGATGGCAAGTATGTTGGATACGGCGCACGGCGCCAGTCCTGCTGGTTGCCCTGGCAATGGTCTCCCGTGCGAAACCGCCGTGAGCTCCACAGCGGTTAGCTGTACTGACACACAGCCTGTAATCGGAATCACGAGCACGCCAGTAATCGACCAGGCCTCTGGGACGGTCTACGTCGAAGCGAAATCCACGAACGGATCGAAGTATTTTCACCGGCTGCATGGGCTCGACCTAGCTACCGGCAACGAGAAGTCCCCCGGGCCCGTTGTGATCGGCACGACCGGTCCGGGTGGGACGACGCCGGTCACGGTGAATGGAACCGGTGACGGCAGCGCCGGTGGACAGCTGCCCTTCGATGCCCAAACTCAGCTCAACCGCCCCGGGCTGCTCCTGCTGAACGGGACCATCTACTTGGGCTATGGCTCTCACTGCGACAGGACCCCGTACCATGGTTGGATGTTCGCGTACGATGCCGCTACGTTCGCTTTCAAGAGCGTCTTCGCCAGCACTCCCAACGGCAGGAACGGCGGATATTGGAATTCGGGTGCAGGAGTTGCCGCCGACGCGAATGGGAATATCTTTATCGCGACTGGGAATGGCACCTTCGACACTACCATTGTTCCGGCAATCGACGTGGGCGACAGCGTGACGAAGCTCGGCACGGCCAACGCAAATCTCTCGCTTGTCGACTACTTTACCCCTTCAGACCAAGCAACTTTGGAAGCGAATGATCAGGACCTTGGAGCCGGAGGAGTACAGGTCCTTCCCGACCAACCTGGTACTCATCCCCACCTGCTTGTCACTGCGGGTAAAGAAGGAAGAATTTATGTGATTGATCGCGATCAGATGACACGCGACCCGGCGACTGGCAACCCTTTGCATTACTGCACAGTGAATTGTAATGGCGGCGATCCGCAAATAGTGGAAGAATCCAGTTCAGGCTTCCTGGGCACCACCGGGGGAGTCAACTCTCTGTATAGCCTGCCGGCATACTGGAATAGCACTCTATATTATTGGGCCAGGCTAGATGTTGTGAAGGCAATTCCGGTCACCAACGGGCTGCCAGACTTCGCTCATATCAAAACTGGCTCGATAACTCTTAACTGGCCAGGCGCGACCCCGTCGATTTCCTCCAACGGAACCACCGCAGGCACGGCGATTCTCTGGGCCATCGACTCTTCCCAATGGGGGTCTCCCGGACCCGGTCCAGGGCCGGCGGTGCTCCATGCGATCGATGCGACAAACGTCTCAAGCGAGTTATGGAACAGCACGCAGGCTCAGACTCCTAGCAACCGCGACAAGGCGGGGAATGCCGTGAAGTTCACAGTTCCTACGATTGCCAACGGAAAGGTATACGTTCCCACTGCTTCCGAAGTGGACGTCTATGGCCTTTTGATACAGATAGCGACGCCGCAAATCAGCCCTGCCTCTGAAACCTTTTGCACGGCCGCCAGCTGCACGGGTCCGGTGTCGGTCTCGATCACCGACGCAACTAGCGGCGCATCGATTTATTACACCACCGACGGAAGTCTGCCCTCCCCGGGTTCTGGGACGACCAAGCTTTACACCGCGCCCTTCACCGTGAGCACAACCACCACGGTGAACGCGATTGCCACGCTAAGCGGCTCCAACAGCCTCGTGGCCACCGCCACCTACACCTTGCAACCTGTGACTATGCCAACGATCAGCCCTGCCTCCCAGACCTTTTGCACAGCCGCTGGCTGCTCGGGCCCGGTGTCCGTGTCGATCTCCGACACAACCAATGGCGCAGCGATTTATTACACCACCGACGGTAGCACCCCCAATCCCAACAACGTGGCGCCGGGGACGCCCACCCAACAGTACACCGCACCGTTTACCGTGAGCACCACGAGCACCGTGAACGCAATTGCCACGTTGAGCGGTTACGCCAACAGCGCCATGGCCAGCGCCACCTACACCTTGCAGCCCGTGACCACGCCAACAATCACCCCGGGCTCGGAGTCCTTCTCCGGTTCGGTGAACGTGTCCATCACCGACACGCCCGCACCCAGCGCGGCGATTTATTACACCACCGACGGGAGTCTGCCCTCTCCAGGCTCTGGGACGACCAGGCTTTACAATGGGCCGCTCACCGTGAGCACGAACACGACGGTGAAGGCGATTGCCACGCAGAGCGGCTACGCCAATAGCAACGTGGCCAGCGCCACCTACTCCCTCGTTATCAATTCGATTAATTTTGGCGGCGGATTCACTTCCACCAGCGGATTGCAACTCAACGGCAGCGCCGCCTGGAATCAGGCCGCCAGCCGCTTGCAACTGACCAATGGCGGCATCAGTCAAGCCGGTAGCGTCTTCTCCACCACACCGGCGAACGTACAGTCATTCACCACAGATTTTTCCTTCCAACTCACCAATGCGACCGCCGATGGCATGACCTTCGCCATTCAAAACAGCGGCGCAACCGCCTTGGGCCCCTCCGGCGGTGGTCTGGGCTATGGCGCACCTCTCCCGGGCGGCACGCCGGGCATCCCCACCAGCGTGGCCATCAAGTTTGACCTCCATAGCAACGCGGGCGAAGGCTCGGATTCCACCGGCCTGTACACCAATGGCGCTTCCCCCACCATCCCCGCGATTGACATGGCCAATTCCCCGATCAATCTCCACAGCGGCGACATTTTCAAGGTGCATATCACCTACGACGGGACTTGGCTGCTCATGACCATCACCGACGCCACCACCGGGAAGAGCTTCGTGGAAGCTTGGCCGGTGAACATCCCCTCGGTCGTAGGAGGTTCGGCGGCCTTTATTGGCTTCACCGGCGGAACCGGCACCAGCACGGCCACACAGGAGATTGTCTCCTGGACCTACGCCGCCGGGACACCCCAGATGCTAGAGCCGGTTCAATACGAGCCGGAATCGGCTGCGCTTTTCGGGGCCAGCGTAAGTTCCGGCCCAACCTACCGCGTCATTGCGTTTCCCGGATTCACCGACGGATCTGGAACGACCCTGGACGCTGTGGCCGTAGGCGACAACGTCACCATCCCCTTGAACGTTCCTCAGGCGGGCAGTTACGACATCAAGGTCGCGACAAAGAAGCACAATTCGCGGGGGATCGTGCAGCTTTCCGTCAACGGCACCAATGTGGGTCCGGCAGCCGATCAATACTCTGGTACCGATGCCTGGTACGAGTTTGACCTGGGGAGCGTCTCGCTGGCAGCTGGCAGCCAACCCTTTAAATTCACGACCACGGGAAAGAACGCAGCAAGTGGCAGCTTCTCGCAAGCCTACGACTATATAAAACTAATCGAACTCCAAGCAAGTCAACCTACTGTGGCGACGCCCCAAATCAGCCCTGTCTCTGAGACCTTCTGCACTGCCACCGGCTGCACGGGCCCGGTGTCCGTGTCGATCTCCGACACAACCAATGGCGCAGCGATTTATTACACCACCGACGGAAGCACCCCCAATCCCAACAACGTGGCGCCGGGAACGCCCACCCAACTGTACAGCGCGCCCTTCTCTGTGAGCACGACCACCACGGTGAACGCGATTGCCACGTTGAGCGGTTACGCCAACAGCGCCATGGCCAGCGCCACCTACACCTTGCAGCCCGTGGCCGCGCCAGCCATCAGCCCTGCCTCCCAGACCTTCGCCACTTCGGTGACCGTGTCCATCTCCGATACGCCCGCGCCCAGCGCATCGATTTATTACACCACCGATGGGACCACGCCTAATCCGGGTGTGGGGACGACGCAACTCTACAGCGCACCCTTCAACGTGACGACCAACGCCACGGTGAACGCGATTGCCACGCTCAGCGGCTACGCCAATAGCAACGTGGCCAGCGCCACCTATTCACTCGTCACTACTACGATTAACTTTGCTGGCGGATTCACTTCCACCAGCGGATTGCAACTCAACGGCAGCGCCACCTGGAATCAGGCCGCCAACCGCTTGCAACTGACCAATGGCGGCCTCACTCAAGCCGGTAGCGTCTTCTCCACCTCGGCACTGAACGTGCAGTCATTCACCACAGATTTTTCCTTCCAACTGACCAATGCGACTGCCGATGGCATGACCTTCGCCATTCAAAACAGCGGCGCAACCGCCTTGGGCCCCTCCGGCGGTGGTCTGGGCTATGGCGCACCTCTCCCGGGCGGCACGCCGGGCATCCCCACCAGCGTGGCCATCAAGTTTGACCTCCATAGCAACGCGGGCGAAGGCTCGGATTCCACCGGCCTGTACACCAATGGCGCTTCCCCCACCATCCCCGCGATTGACATGGCCAATTCCCCGATCAATCTCCACAGCGGCGACATTTTCAAGGTGCATATCACCTACGACGGGACTTGGCTGCTCATGACCATCACCGACGCCACCACCGGGAAGAGCTTCGTGGAAGCTTGGCCGGTGAACATCCCCTCGGTCGTAGGAGGTTCGGCGGCCTTTATTGGCTTCACCGGCGGAACCGGCACCAGCACGGCCACACAGGAGATTGTCTCCTGGACCTACGCCGCCGGGACACCCCAGATGCTAGAGCCGGTTCAATACGAGCCGGAATCGGCTGCGCTTTTCGGGGCCAGCGTAAGTTCCGGCCCAACCTACCGCGTCATTGCGTTTCCCGGATTCACCGACGGATCTGGAACGACCCTGGACGCTGTGGCCGTAGGCGACAACGTCACCATCCCCTTGAACGTTCCTCAGGCGGGCAGTTACGACATCAAGGTCGCGACAAAGAAGCACAATTCGCGGGGGATCGTGCAGCTTTCCGTCAACGGCACCAATGTGGGTCCGGCAGCCGATCAATACTCTGGTACCGATGCCTGGTACGAGTTTGACCTGGGGAGCGTCTCGCTGGCAGCTGGCAGCCAACCCTTCAAATTCACGACCACGGGAAAGAACGCAGCAAGTAGCAGCTTCTCGCAAGCCTACGACTACATCAAGCTCATCGCGCAGTAGTGGCGGTGCAGGATTGCAAGCCAGCAAAGGCAGTAACCTGGCGTGTACGGGAGTCCATGCGCCGGAAACTTCTCAAGGCATGTGAGGAGCCGCCCAAGGTCTCGTGGTGCTGAACCAATGCTTCTGCTCTCTCCGCTTGCCTCTGAAGGCGATTTATATTGTGTAAGGACAACTTTCAGCCAGATAGAAAGACTCATTCCTCGTCGCAGTGGCGGTAATCGAAGAGGCTAGGCTTTTCGATTCCTCTCCCCTGGGGGGCTCGCCGTCGGAGCGAGCGAACCAGAACGCGTGAAGAATTCTCTGTAGCGTGTAAAAAATTCTCCGCCAAGATTAGGCCCACCCGCAAGCTCATCGGGCGAAGAGACGAATGGCGCCACTCTGTCAAGCTCGAATTCGTGCGCGATTTCCTCCACGATCTCCGGAATAACAGGGTTCTGCTCCTCTACATAGGCATTGATGAGCGCATGGTCACACAAGAGGTTCACAACGCGCGGGATACCGCGAGCGTGCCGATGCACGGTTTCGATAGCCTCCCGGCTGAAGATGAGCCTCCCGTTCGCACCGGCAATCCGCAGCCTTTCCGCGATGTATTCGTGCGTCTGCTCCCGTGTGAGAGGTGATGTCGTGCAACGCAGCGTGATTCGCTGCCGGAGCTGCCGGAGTTCTGGCGACTTCAGTTTCTCTTCCAACTCTGGCTGACCCGCCAAAACAATCTGGAGCAGCTTTTCTGTGGGAGTTTCCAGGTTCGTCATTAACCGAATCTCTTCCAGCACCGGGAAGCTGAGATTCTGAGCTTCATCCACTATCAGGACCGCCGTCTCGCCCATTCGGTGCCGCTCAAGCAACCACTGGTTGAGCCGCATCACTTGGTGGCTCTTCACACGCAACTCACACGCAATGCCGAATTCCGACAGCACAAAATCAAAAAGATGGCTGGTGTTCATCCTGGTATTGAAGATAAGCGCAGTTTTCGCGCGACGCTCGCGGAGCCAATCGAGAAGGCGGTTCAGCAGCGTCGTTTTGCCGGTGCCGACCTCGCCAGTCAGGGTGATGAAGCCCCTTCGCCCTTGGAGTCCGTATATCATCCCGGCGAGAGCTTCCTCGACCTCTTTGGTCAAAAAGAGGTAGCGTGGATCCGGATTGGCGTTAAAAGGATTCTCTCGCAGTCCGAAAAAGTTTTTATACATAATCGATGATTAGTCGTCAGTCTGATCGTAATGGCTAGACTGCATAACTCTCGGTGTCACTAAACAGCGCCTTCGCTCCCAGACAAAGGACATTTGAAAATCTCATATCAGTGAATTATGAACGGATGTGTAGACCACTGGAAGCCTACCCAGATTTGGTGTTGTGTATAGCTCGACCCGCAGTTCAAGTTTACGCAGAACTGCTGCCTCCCAGATTGGAAGCGACCCGTATAGTTCAGAGAAAAACTCGCCGTGCGACCTAGCGGGTGGTTCAGTCCTGCCGAGCCAAACCAGGTATCGAAGTCCTGCGGGGAACTTTTTATGACTCCACCCGTGATCTGTCTGTTTTTCGCATAGCCGAAGCCTGCGCTCCCTTGCCATTTTCTCGCGAGCTGCCTGGAAAACTGTGTCTGCACCTGATCCGTATTCGAACCGATGAGCACACCACTGCCGTTGCTCAGGCCATGCAAATAGGTGAGCCAGACCCTGAATTTCGCGAAATTATAATTCAGTGTTGCCTGGCCGCTGAAAGCAACCTGGTGCGTTGCTCCACCGATGGGCACGCGAAACATGGTGACGTCAGAGCCGGCGAAGACATCGAGGGCCATTCGGCCGGTGATCTTCCGGCCGTAGGCTAGTTGCCCGACATGATCCTTCAGTGCCTGCGGATTACCGAGATACCGAAAATCACTGAACCTATACTGCAGCCCTAAGGTGTTGCGCTCCGAGAGCCTGTAGTTATAACCGAGACTCCCAGAGGTGTCATTGTTCTCAATGTTGCCGGCCTTCGTAAAGCGAAGAAAGCCAAAAGAACCGGCGGCGGTCAGCGAAGTGCGCGGGCTGACGCGATACTCCACTTGGACGATCGACGAGTTGCTGTAGCGGGACCCTGAGCCTGTGAAAATGCTCTGACTCGGCGAGTAATTTCCCTGCACACCCGGCAGGCCCGTTCCAATCGAGGCGCCCACACCGGGAATCGAAATAGTGCTTACGCCGCCGAAGCCAAACGGGGTCTCAGGCAAATACGAAAATTGGTCCGTGAATAGAAGCCGCCACCTCCACCAGCTAAATTGCTGCGTAAGAGCCAATTGATGATAAAAACTGTTAAGTAAATCACTCGAGCTCGACTCCGACCCTCCTCCCGTATAATTCACCGTTAGTTGAGCACGGCGCCAAGAGTCGTATATACTCAAACTTCCCAGAAAATAGCTGACGGAATTCCAGTCCTCCGATTTACCGCTCGACGGCCCATTGTTCTGAAACGTGTTTGAAAACTGAAATCCCGGCACCCAGTAGCTGCGTGATTCTCGAGTACCGAGAGTTAGGTCCTGCACGCCCGTAAGTGGGTTGTCATCGGGCTTGAGCGCCGGAGCCCGCGGTTCGGGACTGACACCTTCCTCTCCACTTGCCAGCGGCGGGTAAGCCTGGGCGGCGGGCTTGGGGGGTTCAGGGTTCTCCTGCCCTTGAGCCGCGGGCGGAAGGGAGCCGAGGAGAACAGTGGCCGTCAGATAGAGTAGAGAATTCTTTAAGTGCTTCATGGCTTCTCACTATGGGACTACGAGTGTGTCGCCGGTTTGCAATGCAATGTTGTCGCCCGGCTTTCGTCCGCTCACGACGTCTTTGTAGTTGAAGAAGATCTTGACCTGCTTATCCCCAACTGTACGCAGAATATAAATTTTCTTGGAGTTGGCGAATTCTGTGAATCCACCACAACTCGAAAGGAGCTGCAGTACGGTCATATTCGGCAGGAGAGGGAAAGCGCCAGGCCGTCCCACCTGCCCCAAGACGTACACGCGCCGGCTGTTAATCTCCGTGATGATTACAGTGACCTGAGGTCCATTCATATATTTTTTAAGACCCTCGGTGATCACATTGGCGAGTTCCATGGGTGTTAGACCGGCAGCCAGGACGTCGTTCAGAAGGGGAATGGAAATTTTCCCATCTGGACGCACAGGAATAACACGGGAGATGTCCGGCTCCTTCCAAACATTAATAGTGATTACGTCCTGCGGGCCGATCCTGTAGTCAGGGTCGGTCGTGGCCGCATGCACACTAGCACCGGCGGGGCTTCTTGCATCGGCGACCCTCTGTTCTGTGTCCTTCTGATCTGCCCGACTTGGCGCAACCTGCCCCTGGCCATAGGCAAATGTCAAATAACTTCCCACCAATAGATTCATCCAGACATTCATTGCATCTTCCCTTTACGACTCCTCCGTCATCATCGAGTCTGTCGTGTCGATTTGCTTGAGCTTGTGCAAGAATGATTTGTAGCTGATCTGCAACTCCTCAGCCGCGCGTTTCCGATTCCAGTGAGTGCGCTCCAGGGCTTTCAGGATCATTTCACGTTCCGTCCGCCGCAAAGCAGCGCGGGCTGCATCCTTTAAGGACATCGGATCGATGAGCTTAGACCTTGTCAATCCCTTCGAGGCCTTGGCGAGATCCCTGGTGGCAAGCTGGGCGTCGCTTAGCGCAACGATGCGCTTCGCAACGTTTTCCAGTTCGCGGATGTTCCCGGGCCAGTCGTGCGCACTCAAGACGTTCATGATTTCGGGCCTTACGGCCGGCTTTTGTTTTTTCGACTCGCCGGCGTACTTACTCAAGAAGAAGTCAAGCAATGCTGGGATTTCGTCCTTTCGCTTTCGAAGCGGAGGCAAACGCAGAACGGCTCCGTTGATCCGGAAGAATAGATCGGGACGAAAGCGGCCCGCCTCAATCTCTTTCTCAAGATTGGCGGAAGTGGCCGACAGCAAGCGCGCCCTAAGTGTTCCATTACCCTCGTTGGGCCCACTCTCTGGCAGGACCGAAAGAAGTAGGCGCTGGCATGCGAGATCAAGCTCCTCAATGCCATCCAGGAATAGCGTCCCTGCGGCTTGCTCTTCATGGTTTCTACCGCTCTGGACGTTTCGGAGAACTGGCTCTAGAAAGCTCTCGGAATCCAAAGTTCCGCAGGCCACCTTCATGAAAGGACCATTAGAATGCTTCGAGAGCCGGTGGATCCAACGGGCGTAAACCTCTTTGCCGATCCCACTCTCACCGGTCAGCAGCACAGGAATTTCCGTCCCGGCAATTTCCGGGATCATGGCGTTGATTGGATGGATCGCACGGCTATTACCCAGGATAAGGCTGCTCTCGGGCGTTAGTTCGAGTACTTGCTGCGTCTTTGCATCCATGTGTGTTCGTGGCGCTCTTCGGAGTGAGTAGACATTCTGAGTCTGATCACCCCCTGATCTTCAAGGCTTCTGGGAACTGTAAATGGGCAAGTTCCTTACCACGGTGAGTGTCCAACCAGAGATTTAGCCTCTATGTATAAGTTATTGAAAATGGGATTGTTAGTGGGACAGAGGGAGCCGTGGTTGGGCTCCGATGGCTTCCATATAGTCCCAAAGAAACTCCAAGATGTGGCAAATTCTTTACCTGAATAGAGCACTTTGTGCCGGCCAGTGCAGCGAACGCTCCTACCTGAGATTTAGACTCTGAAGCGATGGACTGATGAGTATTCGCTAGAAACAAAACTCGCCGCCCGGTCTTGCACGGCGAGTGGGTAGCGCTGGATGGCGGGTGCGCGGACTAAGCGATTGCCTTCTTCAGTGTGAATCCCACCAAGGCGAGCAACCCTGTGCCCAGTAGCATTAGGCTCGAGGGTTCGGGAACTGCTAGCCCCTTTGCGATCAGCACGTCACCCGTTGTGGCAGTGATGTCTATGTAGTTGTAGCCGTTCCCGAAATTGACAGTCACCGGGCTTAGGTCCAGATTTCCGGTGAAGCAGTGCCCCGAGTCACTTCCAGCGACGTTGGAAACGCAGATCTGGTATCCCTCTGCGATCTGGACGCTGCCGAGGGTAATGGCCGAAGTCGTAAACCCTGCGTTGGCAAGACTGGTGAGCTCCAACTGGATGAACTCCCCGTGTTGAATTTCATGGTCGGTTGTACCGATCATGCCGAGGCCTTGCTCATCCGCGGCCAGGGTCGAGCCATTCTTGATAAAGAGGTCGTAGTTCGCTACCGAGAAAGCCGTCGCAGTAATGGTGTGTCCATTCGACGTGTAACTCGCAGTGACGCTCCCGACATCACCCGAGCATACGACGGGAGCGTCAGTACATCCGGCGAAATTGTAAGACGCGCCATCGGCCCGCGCAGACTTGGGCAAGAGCGCGATCAGGCCCCCAAACGCCAAAAATATGCCCACTCTAATCTTCATCAAGCATCTCCTCTGAAAAGTGTTGGCCCGCATGTCCCCAGTAGATGCCTGATGCGTCTGCCGAGTACTTCAAACCGCTCAATGTGGCTGCAATTGGAGTACCAGGATTATTGAAACTCTCAGTCACGGCAATCTTGAATAAGTCTAATAATATCAACATGCTGGATTGCTGCCTCCGCGTGTGTGCCAAAACGGTGATCGTGTGTGCGCAAAAAAACTGCCTCTCTTTTAACTGGAATTCCTGTCTTGACTTCATTATGCGAGTTCCGTGGGCCAGCCAGGTCCCTTTTTTGTAGCTCAGATCGTGGCAATGGAAGGGCCGTCTGACAAGTTTGGCCTTTACTTGGATCATCGCCGAACACGACGCGCATTCTTTCGGCGAGGTCTGCCACGGGCCAGTGTGGGAAATTCGTAGCTTATTCAGGAGGAGTAGCAAGAAATACCAAAAAATGAACGCAGACAATAACTGGCTATGGAATAACAGCCGAGACTAGGTTGGAGAAGATGCTCTCGGTGCCGGTACTATCCACCGCTGTCGTGGCGTAATAGTAGGTCGTGCCATTCTGCACAGTCGAGTCGGTGTAACTGAGCCCTGGGACCGGCGAAGAATTGATCCGAAGATAAGAACCCCCAATCAAAGTGCTGCGGTAGATGTAATACCCAGACACTGTCGAGGTACTCGCGTTCCAGGACAGCGCAACGGAATGCGTCTGCTGCGGCGCGGCTGCAAAGTCCACTCCACTCACGTTGGCACCGTTGACCATGGCATTTTGGCTGGATGGGCTGAACGCGAAGCCTCTGTTGCTGGGGGTGACGGCGTAGTTTCCGTTAGCCAATCCGGTGAAAGTGTAATTGCCCGCGCTGTTCGGAGTCGTCGCGGCGCTTGCCGCTCCGCTCAGGGTAATGGTTGCCCCATTCCCACCGGAGGACGGAGTAATCGTTCCGGAAATGCTATACGTCGGTCCAACTTGCGCTGTCGCAGCGAAGTTCAGTCCTGTGACATTGGCCCCGTTGACCGTTGCAACTTGACTGGTTGGGCTGAATGCGAAACCTGCATTGCTTGGAGTAACCGCGAACGTCCCGTTTGCCAAACCCGTGAAGGAATAATTGCCGGAGCTGTCGGCCGTCGTTGTGCCACTCGCGGCTCCGCTCAGGGCGATGGTTGCCCCACTCCCGCCGGAGGACGGAGTGATCGTCCCGGAAATGCTATAGGTCTGCGTGGCGGGCGTCTGAGTGGCCGGACGAGTACTTTGACCGCTGACAACGCCACTACAACCGCAGATGAAGCCAGCCAGAACAAGCATGCCAGCTAGTAGAAGCGCCCGGCTCGCGCGGATTCCCGCGTCCCGAAAATGCGCAGACATCCCGATTCGCTTCTCACCCCGCGTTACGCACATCATCAAGTCCTCTCCAGACTCCGCCTGCGCCAAAGCGTACAACCCCAGAGAGACTGGAGATACTGATTGGAAGTCTAATTTAGGTACAGGTATTAATACTGTCCGGGAGGACTATGAAAATCTCATGTTCCTTATCCAAGCCTGACCCCGACCACACCTCCTTGAGTCTGCGAACTTTTTGCTTAGGAATGGGCGTGAGGGTAACACACCGCCCTCATCGTGCTCCAGCGCGTAAGACTCATGTTTTCCACAGGCTGTGGACGTACAATTGTCAGCCTAGTCGACTTGCCCCTCCTAGCACTTACGGTATCGGAGCGGACACTTCATTCGAGTGCACGCTCTCAATGCCGCCGGAATCGACGGCCGTTGTTACATAGTAGTAAGTCAGGCCCGACTGAACCGTACTGTCGGTATACGTGGTCAGCAGGACCGGCAAGGAATTCAGCTTCGTGTATGGCCCGCCGGAGGTCGTTCCGCGGTAGACGTTATAACCAACTACCACTGACGTGCTGGGATTCCAACTGAGGTCGACCCAGTGCGCGATCGCCGCAATATTTATGCTAAATGCCGTTGATGCTGAGGCTCCTGCGCTGTCGTGCACTTGGATGGCGAAATTGAATAGCGCTGCGGCTGTTGGCGTCCCCGAGATGGTCCCGCTCGAAGAAGACAAGGTGAGACCAGTGGGGAGTTGGCCACTGGAGAGGGACCAAGTATACGGCGCCGTACCGCCGCTAGCCTGCAACGTAGTGCTGTAGGCAGTCTGTACCTGACCACCTGGCAGGCTGCCGGTCGTGATCTGCAGGGGTGGCGGATTCACCGTGAGTGTAGCAGCGCTGCTGTTCACGCTCCCGGCCGTGTTGCTGACCGCCACCGTGAACTGCGCCCCGTTGTCGGAACTGCTCGTAGCTGGCGTGCTGTAGATCGAGGAGATGGCTCCAGTGATAGTTGTCCCGTTTCTCCTCCACTGATAGCTCAGTGGTGCGGTGCCTGTGGCGGCCACGGTGAATGTGGCCGATTGCCCCGCCGTCACTGTCTGGTTCGCTGGCTGCGTCGTGATGGTTGGCGCTACTGGCGCCGGATTCACCGTCAGCAGCGTCGAGCCGGTGATGCTGCCGACCGTGGCGGAGATCGTGGAGGTCCCCGCGCCTACGGCTGTGGCCAGGCCCGTCGCGTTGATCGTCGCCACCGTCCCCGTTCCCGAGCCCCACACCGCGCTCGTGAGCACCTGCGTGGAGTTGTCGCTGAACGTCCCGGTGGCGGTGAACTGTTGTGTCGCTCCCGTGGTGATCGAAAGACCTGCCGGGGTCACGGCGATCGATACCAGCGTCGCCGGGGTCACCGTCAGCAGCGTCGAGCCCGTGATGCTGCCGACCGTGGCCGAGATCGTGGAGGTCCCCGCGCCTACGGTGGTGGCTAGACCGGTGTTGCTGATTGTGGCTACACCAGGAGTTCCCGTGGCCCACACCGCGTTCGTGAGCACCTGGGTCGAGTTGTCGCTGAACGTCCCGGTGGCGGTGAACCGCTGCGTCGCTCCCTTAGTGATCGAAGGATTCGCCGGGGCCACGGCAATCGATACCAGCGTCGCTGGGTTCACCGTCAGCAGGGTCGAGCCAGTGATGCTGCCGACCGTGGCCGAGATCGTGGAGGTCCCCGCGCCTACGGTGGTGGCTAGACCGGTGTTGCTGATCGTGGCCACACCGGGAGTGGCCGAGCCCCACACCGCGTTAGTAAGCACCTGCGTCGAGTTGTCGCTGAACGTCCCGGTGGCGGTGAACTGCTGCGTCGCTCCCTTCGTGATCGACGGATTCGCCGGGGTCACGGCAATTGATACCAGCGTCGCCGGAGTGACTGTCAGCAGCGTCGAGCCGCTGATGCTGCCGACCGTGGCCGAGATCGTGGAGCTCCCCGCGCCTACGGCAGTGGCCAAGCCCGTCGCGTTGATCGTCGCCACCGTCCCCGTTCCCGTGGCCCACACCGCGTTCGTGAGCACCTGCGTCGTGCTGTCGCTGAACGTCCCGGTGGCCGTGAACTGCTGCG
>Ga0307479_10000143_pt1 | contig 66514 bp, 62 predicted proteins | sample atmos_gasesECM4C_FD_203743 | JGI IMG/M metagenome (GOLD analysis project Ga0307479, IMG submission 203743) | Hardwood forest soil microbial communities from Morgan-Monroe State Forest, Indiana, United States - atmos_gasesECM4C_515 | ecosystem: Environmental > Terrestrial > Soil > Temperate... | reverse complement strand
GTGCTCTTCTTTTGCTGGATTGCCATGCTCGGTTTGATGGCGCTTCTTCTGCGCCAGCGTTATCAACTGGAAGCCCTGCGCGCAGAATTCGATGTCGTCCGACGCGAATCGGAGGCCGGATGAAAAACCTGGACAGCGTGTTTGCTGCTTATCTGATCGGTTGGGGAATTTTTTTCGTTTATTTTCTCACCGTGGCGCGCCGCACCTCCGCTTTGCGCGAGGATATTGAGCGATTGAAAAGCTCCTTGAACCGGGGCAAATAGCGTGGCGGGGAAGAAACGAGTCGGAATTGTTCTTTTCCAGCTCGGCGGGCCGGATTCGCTCGATGCTGTTGAACCGTTTCTTCTAAACCTGTTCCTCGATCCCGACATCCTTCCCTTGGGTCCGCTTGGCTTGCTTCGTCGCCCCATCGCAAAGCTTATTTCTTCACGCCGGTCCCTGCCGGTGCGCGGACGTTATGCGCAGATCGGCGGGCGCTCCCCCATCGGCCCGCTGACCGAGCGGCAGCGCCAGAGCTTGGTTCAGTCGGTCTCGCCCTACATCGATGCGGTAGCCGTCACGGCAATGCGCTACTGGCATCCGCTGACGTCTGAGGCCGTCGACACCTTGCGCAACGCGGGGCCGCTCGACGAGCTTGTGCTCCTCCCGCTCTATCCGCACTATTCCTATGCAACGACGCTGAGTAGCCTGAAGGAATGGCGCCGCGTTTACGGAAATCCCAAAGGCGGCCCTCCGCTTCGCACGATTGAGCATTACTACAATCATCCGCTTTACATCCGGGCGCTGGTTCAGAGAATTGGTTCCGTCCTGCGCCAGTTTCCGGACGGCTCGCGCGTCCACTTGGTCTTCAGTGCTCATGGGCTACCGATGAGTCTTGTCGAGAGAGGTGATCCTTATCCCGGGCAAATCGAAGAAACCGTTCGGCTCACCTGTGAGCAGGGTGCGAAAGAGTTCTCCGGTTGGCCGCACACGCATCTGATTTGTTATCAAAGCCGGGTCGGGCCTGCCAAGTGGCTTCAGCCGCCTCTAACCGGCACGCTCGAAAGGCTGGGCCGTGAAGGCGTAAAGGAAATACTCGTGGTCCCCGTCTCTTTTGTCACTGAGCACATCGAAACATTACATGAAATCAATATCGAAGCGCGCGAGGAAGCCAGGAAGTGGGGCATCGAAACGTTTCGCATGATGCCCGCTGTCGGCGATTCGCCTCTCTTTATTGATACGCTCAAGGACCTAGTATTACGCGCCGTCGGTATTGCCGCGGAGAAGCCAGAGCCCCACTCCTCTTCAACCGTCGCCTGAAGAGTCTTCCGAAGGGCGCCATGGAGCCCCTTGAGGTATAATCCCGCTGAATCTTGGGCCCAGCACATGACAGCGACCTACAATCCCACTGTGCACCGCTTCGCCGTGTTTGTGGTGCTGTGGACGGTTCTTCTCTTGATTGCCGGAGCTCTGGTAACTTCCAATGATGCTGCTCTCTCTGTCCCCGACTGGCCTCTCTCCTACGGCACACTTACCCCTCCGATGGTCGGTGGCATCGTCTACGAACATTCACACCGGGTCATTGCGGCCGTTCTAGGTATTCTCACGATTCTGTTGGCCACCGTAATCTGGGTGGCAGAGAAGCGGCGCTGGTTGCGCTGGTTTGCTGTCATCGCGGTCCTCGGCGTGATCGTTCAAGCGATTCTTGGCGGCCAGGTTGTAATTCGGTTGCTGCATTACTGGTTGCCGGTCATACACGCCTGCTTTGCTCAGCTTGTATTCGCCGCGGTCCTGAGCATTGCTGTTTTCACCAGCCGGTGGTGGGTCTCGGAGCAACTGCAATTTGAAGACGGCGGGTCGCCGTCCATCCATACCGTGGTGCTTCTGAACGCTGCAGTGATCTTTCTCCAAGTATTTCTTGGCGCGGCTTTCCGCCATCAGGACATGCCCATTTGGCCGCACATCGTGGGCGCAATGGCCGTGTTGGCGAGCGTCATCTGGACTTCCACTGTTCTCCGCAAGCGTTTCCCACAATCGCGAGAGCTCTCGAAATCCCGAATTATGCTCCACACCATCTTTGGGGTGCAGTTTCTGCTTGGCCTCGGCGCGTATTGGTCGCGGCTTACAACCGCCGATGCGCCGCAACCCGTGCCGCTCATGATTGTGCTGACCGTCGCACATACCGTGGTCGGCGCACTTGTCTTCGCCGCGTCGGTCGCCATCTTGCTGCTTTGTTACCGCGTTGTTCCCCGTGGAAGGGAAGTGAGGGCCGCGGCGCAAAGCCAGGCAGCCGTCTGATGAGCACACTGCGCAGCGCCGAACTGACTTTGCTTTCCCGCGCGAACGCGTATGTCGGGTTGACCAAGCCCGACGTTTCCTTCCTGGTCGTGATGACGACCGCGGCCGGGTATTACATGGGCGCGCGCGGCCCGGTTGCCTGGCTGCACATGCTGCACGCGGTCTTCGGCACCACGCTCATTGCCGGAGGCACGGCAGCGCTGAACCATTATCTTGAGCGTGAAACGGACCGCGCGATGCGCCGGACGGCTACGCGTCCGCTTCCGAGTGGTGTCTTACAACCGCGCGAAGCGCTGGCGTTCGGCGTGGCCTTGTCCATCGCAGGCGCTGCGGATCTGTTTATCGCCTCCGGCGCTCTCGCCTGCGGACTGGGCGTGGCCACCTGCCTGAGCTATTTGCTGGCTTATACGCCGCTCAAGAGGCGGACGGTTTGGGCCACGTTTGTTGGCGCATTTCCCGGAGCCATCCCGCCGATGATCGGCTGGGTCGCCGCCACGGGTTCGCTGGATCGTGGTGCTTGGCTTCTGTTTGCCATTTTGTTTTTCTGGCAGTTCCCGCATTTCTACGCCATCTCCTGGATGTACCGCGAAGATTACGCCCGCGCGGGTATCCTGATGCTTCCTGTGGTTGACCGCGAGGGATCGCGGACCTTCCGCCAAATCATTCTCTCGGCCGCGGCTCTTGTGGGAGTCAGTTTGCTGCCGGCGCTTGTCGGCCTGGCCGGCGTGCTGTATTTTTTTGGCGCTCTCGTCACCAGCTTGGCCTTGGTTCAGGTCTGCGTGTGGGCCGCCATCGCCAAGACGAATGTTCGCGCCAAGTGGCTGATGCACGCCACCGTTCTGCACATTCCCGTTCTGCTGGGACTCATGGTTTACGACAAAATTCCGCGTTAGCTGCGTCTCTCGGAAGGAAGGAAACCCCGCAATTTAAACTCGAGGCAAAGCTGTTCCCCGGACGCACGCCGGGCGCGCCGTATTTCTTACAGTCGAAATTCGAGCTAAATTTGTGGACTTTTTTGCGCTGCTAACCCAGGAGAGATCAGCGCCCCGGTCTGCGAAGAACGAACTGCCTGGCGCGTTCCTGCCCGGGGGAAGACCATGTGCCAGAAGTTGGTCCGGGGAGCAGCAAAGCCGATTCCGACGAATTGCGCTTCTCTTTTCTCTCGCACCGACGTAACAAAGCACTCCACCGACTCATTGGTCATTTCATTATAAAGACGCACGGATTGGCCGGGCACCAGCCGTTCCGCCATCGTTATCAGCGCCCCATTGGCGCTTACAGCGTGTGTGGACGCCTTCAGATAGATGGCATCGCCTTCGGGCGACTGGCAGCGAACAGTTAGGGGAACTTGCAGGGAAACGCGTACTGTGTGACGCCGTTCGGGGTATCGAGAGCGCTGCATGACCCACCTTCGACGGGGCAATCGGGAGACAGGGCTGACAGCATGCCACGCACACCACCAAAATTCAAGAGTTATCTCCGGTTGTGAGGGGATCAACCAGGCGGCAGCGCGGCAATGACCGATTCCGTGAATTCATCGGTACCGGCTTTGCCCCCCACGTCGGGGGTGGTGTGCTTCGCATCGCGGTATACGCGTTCCAGTGCGGTTTCGATGCGCCTGGCGGCGGAGTGCTCCCCCAGATGATGGAGCATCAGGATGGCGCTCATCAAGAGCGCCGTCGGATTGGCGAGACCTTTCCCCGCGATATCGGGCGCCGTGCCGTGCACGGCCTCAAACATGGCGGCCTGGTCTCCGATGTTGGCGCTGCCCACCACGCCCAGCCCGCCCACCAGGCCTGCCGCGAGGTCGCTCATCACGTCGCCGTAAAGATTGGGCAGCAGCAGCACGTCAAATTGCTGCGGATTCATCACCATCTGCATGCAGGCATTGTCAACGATCAGTTCTTTGTATTCGAGTTCCGGATATTCGCGAGCCACTGTGCGGATGGACTTCAGAAAGAGTCCGTCGGAAAGTTTCATGATGTTCGCTTTGTGGATGGCGTGAATCTTTTTCCGCCCGTTATTCTTCGCGTATTGGAAGGCAAAATGCGCGATCCGCGTGGACGCGCGTTCGGTGATGATTTTCAGGCTTTCGACGACCCCGGGGACGACCTCGTGCTCCAAGCCGGAGTACAAATCTTCCGTGTTTTCGCGCACGAGAACCACATCTACATCATCGAAGCGCGATTTCACTCCGGGCAGGTTCTTCACCGGCCGCAAGTTGGCATAAAGATCGAGCGTTTTTCTCAGTGCGACGTTGACGCTGGGTGCGCCTCCCGCAATGGCCGTCTCCATGGGGCCCTTCAGCGCAACCCGATTGCGCCGCACGGACTCAACAGCCGCCTGGTGGAGGAATTGGCCCTTTTCCGCAGCCTTTCCGGCCCGCGCTTCCACCTCTTCCCAATCGATTTGCGCGCCGGTCGCGTCGAGGACGCGCCGCGTGGCTGCAGCCACTTCCGGCCCAATGCCTTCGCCGGAAATCAAGGTGACTCTGTGTCTCATAGAGGCATCTTATTCTAAGTGATGCTTCTACCCTTGTCGAAACGCGAGGTGAGCGCACGTTTCCAGGCAAGAACGCAGTTGCAAATGGACCATTGTGCTAAACGCGAAGAGTTTTGCTATAATAGGCCAGAAGGAAGATTCGCAGGTGCGCCTGTGAATGGAGGCCAAGAAACAACATGATTAATCTCACGCCCGTTGCCAGCACAAAGGTCAAGGAAATCATGAATATGCAGAGCCCAGTGCCTGTCGCGCTGCGCGTTGCCGTCGTCGGCGGCGGCTGCTCTGGTTTCCAATACCACATGGCGTTCGAGAACCAGACCAATGAGACCGATGAAGTCTTCGATTTCGACGGCTTGAAAGTCGCTGTCGACCAGATGAGTTCCATGTACTTGGATGGCATCGAAATTGACTACATCGAGACTCTCGAGGGCGCCGGCTTCAAGTTCAACAACCCCAACGTGAAGAGCACCTGCGGCTGCGGTAGCTCCTTTAGCGTCTAGCCACAAACTGCGAGCCGCTCCAGCGCTTCGCTCTTGAATTCCTGGCTCTTGGACCTGGCGTCCAAGAGCTTTTTTTATGCCATCGAACCTCGCCGAATGGGATGCGAAACATCGTGCTGCCGCCGGAAATGGACCTGCGGAACCCGCCGGCATCGTCTGCGAACTCTTGCCGCTCCTGCCGCACGGCCCTGCGCTTGACTTGGCTTGTGGCGCGGGACGCCACACGTTGCTCCTCGCCAAAAGGTCTCAGCCGGTAACGGCGGTCGATGGCTCGCCCGCAGCTCTAGACAGCCTGGCGCAACAAGCGCGCGCCGAGAATCTCGCTGTCCGCCGCGAGGGCGATCAGAAGATTGTGGCGGAGACCCGCGATCGCCACATTCGGCTCGTGCAAGCTGATCTTGAGAGAGCGATTTTGCCCTCGGAATCTTTCTCTCTCATCCTCTGCGTTCATTATTTGCAGCGCTCCCTGCATCCACAGATTGAGGACGCGCTGCTCCCCGGCGGGATGCTCGTCTTCGAGACCTACACCCGGGCGCAGATGGAGTTCGCGCAGGGGCCGCACAATCCTGCCTTCTTGCTGAAAACTGGAGAATTGCGCACCGCTTTTCCGTCTCTCGATCTTGTGTTTTATCGCGAGCTGCGTGCAGGGCAGGGAATTGCTACTCTCGTTGCGCAAAGACCCTGCAATACAAAATGAACAGCCCGAGTTCGATGGGCGGCACAATCTCTTTGGCTGCCGTTTGCAATCTCATCGTCGCAACCGTATTCTAAAGTGCCAGCATGAAAATAGCGCTCGCGCAGTTCAATCCTACCGTTGGTGACTTTGCGGGGAATTCGGCTCGCATCTCGAGCCTGGCGGCGCAAGCCAAGCAACGCGGCGCTGATCTCGCCGTTTTTTCCGAACTCTGCCTTTGCGGGTATCTCCCGCAGGATCTTTTGGAACGCCCCGCCTTCATCGAGCGTAACCATAGTGAATTGAAGAATCTGGCGGCCAAGCTGCCCCTTCCCGCGATCGTGGGTTATGTCGGGCGCGTCAAGAACGGAACAGGGAAGTCTATCGCCAACAAAGCCGCTTTCGTTTGCGGCGGGCGCGTTGCCTTCGAGCAGAGCAAGATGTTGCTTCCCACTTACGACGTCTTTGACGAATCGCGTTATTTTCAGCCCGCAGAGCGGCAGTCGATTTTCGCTTTCCACGAAGATCAACTGGGAATCACGATTTGTGAAGACGTCTGGAACGACAAGAACTTCTGGGCCAATCGCCGTTATGACCGCGACCCCGTAACGGAGCTCATGCAGCAGGGAACTACCTTGTTATTGAACATTTCAGCTTCTCCTTACACGATTGACAAACGCGCACTCCGCTTCGAGATGCTGCGTTCCATCGCCATCAATCAGCGCCGCCCGGTGGTCTATGTCAATCAAGTGGGCGGCGACGATAGCCTGATTTTCGATGGCGCGAGTATGGCTGTCGCGGCCGACGGCAAAGTCGCGGCGCAGGCCCTTTCGTTCGAGGAGGACCTGGTTCTCTTTGACACCGTCAGCGGCGTGGGCGACGTCCATCCGCAACCTAAGGAAGAGATCGAATACGCCTATCGCGCTCTCGTCATTGGGACGCGCGATTATGTCCACAAATGTGGCTTCAAGAAAGTCCTGGTGGGGCTGAGTGGGGGCGTCGATTCCGCGGTAGTCGCGAAGATCGCCGTAGATGCGCTCGGCGCAGAAAACCTTCTTGGAGTTTCCATGCCTGGACCTTATTCCTCCGAGGGGAGCCGGGCGGACGCCAAGGCGCTTGCCGAAAACCTGGGAATCCAGTTTGTTACTGTTCCTATCACCGAGGTCTTTGAAGCCTACTTGAAGGTTTTGGCGCCCGCATTTGGCAATCGTCCGCCCGACGTCACCGAAGAAAATATTCAGGCGCGCATCCGCGGAAACCATTTGATGGCGCTCTCAAACAAGTTTGGCTCGATGGTGCTGAGCACAGGGAACAAATCGGAGCTTGCCGTGGGCTACTGCACGCTATACGGAGACATGGCCGGAGGCCTCGCGGTCATCTCCGATGTGCCCAAGCTGATGGTCTATGAGCTTGCGCGGTACATCAACCGCGAGAGGGAACTGATCCCTCGATCCACCATCGACAAGCCGCCCTCGGCGGAGTTGCGGCCCAACCAAAAGGACGAGGACAGCTTGCCGCCCTATGACATCTTGGATCGCATCCTGAAAGCCTATATCGAGGACCTGCGCAGCCCGCAGGAGATTGCCGATCATTACGGCTTCGACATAAAGATGGTACGCGACATTGCTCTTCACGTTGACCGCAATGAGTACAAGCGCAAACAGGCTCCGCCCGGACTCAAGATCACCTCCCGCGCCTTTGGTTTTGGCCGGCCATTTCCGATCGCACAGAAGTTCATCCCCTGATTCGTGAGGTCTCGTGTGAAAAAGCTTTGGAGCGCCAGTGCTATCCTCTTTGCAACCCTGTCAGTCCCATACGCCCGTTCGCAGCATGCACAATCCCCTTCGACTGCGGCGTCGACGGACACTTCGGCGGAAATTCACAAAACAATCGAAGCCTATTTGCGGCATCTCTATGCGTTTGGACCGGAGGCCAAGCTGACGTTTAGCCCGCTCAAAGAAACGGCCATCCCTGACCTGTTGGAAACGACCGTCGAGCTGAAGGTCGAGGAAAATCAGCAGACGGCGACACTCTACGTTAGCAAAGACGGCAGATATCTCTTCCGGGGGGAACTTTCCGACCTGACGAAAGACCCTTTGGCCGAGGCACGGGCCAAGTTGCAAACCAAGGATTCACCCGTGCTCGGGGATCCCAAGGCTCCGGTCAAACTGGTCGAATTCTCGGACTTTGAATGTCCGGTCTGCCGCAATCTGCATGATGTCCTGCGCGGGATGCTCCCGAATTATCCTCAGGCGCAAGTCGTGTTCAAGGATTTTCCCATCGAGCAACTCCACCCTTGGGCACGCACCGCAGCGCTCGCCGGCCGATGCGCCTATCAGCAAGACCCCAGAGCCTTCTGGAAAATGTATGACTTAATCTACGACGGGCAGGATCTTATTTCTGCAGCGAACGCCTGGGCGAAAATGAACGACTTTGCCGGACAAACCGGGCTCGACTTGGCGGCCTTCAAGTCGTGCCTGGCCAGCCCGGAGGCCGCCGCGGCTGTGGATGCCAGCCGCGCGAACGGCCAGCAGCTCGAAGTCAGCAGCACGCCCACAGTCTTCGTGAATGGCCGCCGAGTCGTCGGCGCCGATCCGCACCTCATCGAGCAGTACATCCAATACGAAATAGCCCACACCAAGCCCGCAGATAGGAAATAGCCAAGTCGAGGAGAGGGGAAGTGGTTTCCTTGGGGTTGGCCCAGCTCGAGGTGAGATCCGAAGCTCGGGCGCATTTATAAGTTAACATAATATTCATTAGGAGACTCAACTCTAGAGGAAACACCAGCGCATTCCATCGCACGCGCGCACTGCGGATGCTGAATAATCTTCAGACAGGAAATCGAAGGAAGGAAAAGTTAGCGAGCTGCGGTAGCCGCGGCTGGTTCTTTCTCGAGCAGTTGTTCTTTGCGGTACACCAAGGAATTGATGTCGTACGTGGCCAGTTCAAAACCATGTCCGTGGGTGATCGCGTCGGTGGGGCACGCCTCCACGCAATAGCCGCAGAAAATGCAGCGCGAATAATCAATATTGTAAACGCTGGCGTAGCGTTCGCCGGCGGAAATGCGCTTCGCGTCCGTATTCTCCGCTGCCTCGATATAAATACAATTTGCCGGGCACGCCGCCGCGCAGAGAAAACATCCCACACACTTTTCCAGGCCCGATTCGTCGCGATGCAGGACGTGAATCCCGCGGTACCGCGGCTGGAAATGCACCGGCTCGTACGGATAGTTCTCCGTCACCGTTTTCCGGAGCATATTGCGGAACGTCACGCTGAAGCCTTTGGCCAGCGTCGTAAACGTTTCACCGACTTCGCGAAGGATCGATGCCATGGCTAGAAGTCTAACAAACGCCTGCGGACTCGGCAAACCGGCCGCAGGATCGGTGGCGAGTCAGTTTCCGATAATCCGACTACACGTCCACTGACGCATAGTTCAGGCTTTGCAACTCAAACGAAGGAACGAAATGTGTACGCCACCCAACCTGATAAACTGGAGCGCATGAGGCGATTCAACAAGGATGCGGGGGCTAAAAGGTCATCAATATGCGACTGAAATCTGTGTTGATGTTCGCGGGGAGTTTCTTCTTGTTCGTTCTGATTCCAGCCGTGACTGCCGCATCATCCAATGACGAATGCGCTTTTCCACCTGACCTGCGTGACGAAATTTCAAAAAAATATCCGGGCACAAGAGTTGTCAGTTTGGTAGATTTGAGCGAATACCGGAGAAAGCTGTTTCAAAAGGACCACGGTGCTCGATGCCCTGGCGTTGTACGGGTTAATTTCTACGGAGACGGAAAGCCAACGTACGCCCTTGTCTTGATTGCGGGCGAGAACCCGAAGCGCAGAGCGGAACTGATTGTGGCACACCAAGTTGCCGAGGGGTGGGAGACTCGCTCGTTGGATGTGACAGATGGGACGCCCGTGGTCTGGCGGGAAGGTCCTGGTAAATATGATGACCTTTACGAGAAGAAAAAGATTCGAGCTACGAGACCAGTCATCGTTTTCTGCGGTTTAGAGTCATGGGCGGTCGTCTTCGCTTGGACGGGCAAAGAGGTAGAGAGGGTCCAAACTTCCGATTAGACAGGCCACATGCCTGATTAACGCGGTGGTCTCAATGGGTCGACGCAACACTCAGCTCGAACCCACCTTGGGCACTGAAAACAGGAGCTAAAATCGCCCGCGAGGTTAGATCAGTCGGAACGCTACCCTGGCTAGGTTTTGACCGAGTACAAGCCAAACAGATCGGTTCTCCAGGGGAAGTATTGTCGGATCAACTGATTAGATGGTGTTGCGTCGACCGTCTGAGCTGGCAGCCGTAACCGGAAACTGACCCGCTACCGCAGGATCTCCTTCTCCGCAATGTCATGCCTTTAGAGCTTCGATGATTTGCTTCCCGTGAAAACGTCCGTTTTCAATGAAGATTTCGCCGGTGTGGCGTCCCCCGATGACTACGCCTGCCAGATGGACCCCTGGCACATTGCTTTCCAGCGTCTTGGGATTCAGCGAGGGTTTTCTGCTCACTGGATCCAAATGGACGCCTAGTTTTTCGATGAACTCGAAGTCCGGATGATAACCCGTCAGCGCAAAAACCTGGCTCGCCGGCAAAACTTTTTCCCCGGCGCCATTCTGCACGAGCACTCCATCTTTTCTGATCTCCTTTACGCACGTACCGAGGAGCGCCTGAATCTGCCCTGCCTTGATGCGGTTCTCGATGTCCGGCCGCACCCAATATTTTATCGTCGCGCCCAGCTCTTTGTTCCGGTGCACCAGCGTTACACGCGCGCCATTGCGGTACAGATCGAGCGCCGCTTCGGCCGCGGAATTTTTCCCGCCGATGACGACCACCTCCTGATTCCAAAACTCGTACGGCTCGGTGTAGTAATGCGAAACGTGTGGCAGCTTTTCTCCCGGCACTCCGAGCTCGTTCGGCAAATCGTAATATCCCGTGGCGACCGCAACTTTCTTGCACCGATATTTCTCTTGCGTTCCCTTCTCCGAATGCGTCACCACGGTAAAGTTTCCGTCGCTGCCCTCGAGCCCAATCACGCGTTCATACAGGCGCACCGCCAACGCGTAGTGTTCCGCCGCTTTGCGGTAATACTTCAGCGCTTCAACGCGCGTCGGCTTGTCGGCAGCGGAAACAAGCGGCAAGTCTCCGATCTCCAACAACTCCGGCGTGGTGAAAAACACCATGTTCACGGGATAGTGGTAGATGGAATTGCAGAGGGAAGCTTTATCGATGACCAGCGGCTGCATTCCCGCTCGCTTCGCCTCGATAGCAGTCGCAAGGCCCGTCGGCCCCGCTCCAATGCAAATGATGTCGTAGATTCCCATGACGTTTCAGTCTGCCGGGTGTCCCGCGGAATTGCAAATCGAGGCGAAATCAGGTAGTGGGTCAGTTTCCGATTAGCGCGTTAATCAGGACTTAACGACGCTCGCCTTAGGGCATCCTGCCTCGGGAGCAGGTCAGACCGCAATCGTCTTGATTTTGACCTCGGCGTATTTTCTCTTCAGAACGCTGAGTTTGGGCATGTTCTTTTGGAGGGAAAGCGTATAGTCGGACATCGCCTTTTCTAATTGGCCTTTATTTTCATAGACCATCGCTCGATTGAAATACACCCAAGCATTGTCAGGACAAAGCGATATCGACCGGTCAAACTCCGCCATGGCACGCTCAAAATCGCCGAGCCCTGCGTGGGCGACGGCTCTACCATTGAAAGAGTAGGCTTGAACCTGTGTCTTCCACGAGGGGTCCGCAACAGCGTTTTGTTCTAGACTCTCATGCACAAAATCAAGGTCGTCGATTGCCCTAGCGTATTGTCCGCACTCCGCGAACGCTTGTCCGCGTCCCATATGAGCAAGAATCTCGTTCGGGTCTAGTTCCAGCGCAGTGGAATAATCATCTATGGCCTGTCGAAGTTCTCCTGAGTACCAAAGCGAGCCAGCGCGCAGCGTGTAAGCCCGGACGTCGTTGGGATAGAGCCTCAGGTACTTTGAGAAAAATTCCGTCTCGTCACGATACTGTTCAGTCTGAGTCCACGTCCATGCCAACAGCTCTAAAAGCCAATTCAAGACCGCTACGTCCCGAATTTCATTCCTTTGTTCGAGAGTCTTCACGAGCAGTTCTCTTGCGGCGAGGTAATCACCTTGTTGGATGAACGAATATGCCAGTTCGCCGCCACGCTTTGCAGCGCCGGTAACGTATCTGCTACCTGTATTTCGACGAAGCCATTCTCGGAGCGAATTCAAGAGCCCCATACGTTGCCTTTTCCGTAACACTTCATTTTATTCCACCGAGTTGTCACATCCATAGTCATCGAGAAGGAAGTGCCGCTAATAGCTCAACTCCTGGTAAGTCGGGTAACCGGAAACTGACCCACTACCCGAAATCACTCTATCGGCGCTTGTTCGAGTAACGCTGTCAATTCGCGGTGGAAAGTTTCCAGTTCGAGCAGGCGTTCCGGCGTGGCGGCAATTTCCTTCTTCTTCCAAACGAAAACTTCGGTCGCGCCTTTCTTCAACCTCACGCTCAGATTTCCTTCCAACAGATACGATGGAGCCGCGAGAAGCTTCAAGCCCGCGCCGGGGACCGGCGCGAGCAAAGCGGCGCACTCGCCGCGGCGGACGCACAATGCGCTTTCATAAGGTGGGATGGCGATGGGACGAAATCCCGCCGCAAAGAGCCGCTCCATCGTGTGCATCTGCTGCGGCGTCAGTTCAACCATAGGTTGAGAAATAATTTGTAGCGGCGCGGCTGGCTTGCGGGACCGCTCGGGGCTGCGCCCGTTCTCGCGATCGCTAAGCCGCCGTCGAATCCGCTTCGGAAGAAGAGCCTTCCAGCTGCGCCAGGATTTCCCGCAGCGTGCTGATCAACTCGTCGCGCGAAACATGGCTCTTCTTGAACTGGATCCTGAACTTGTAGCTTTCATTTTCCGGCTCGAAATGGAAAATGAAGGGCTGCGGCCGCCGCGGACCGGCCTGCTCCTCGCGGCGCTCCCGCCGCGCTTCGTCGCGCGTCAAGCCGCCCTGCAGGATGCGGTGCAGCATCTCGATCATTTTCTTTTCGGTGGGCTGCCGCGCGATTTGCAGCAGGAGCGACTTCGACATGATCCCATGCTCGATGCATTTCTTCCGCAGCCCATCCGGAATATTCCGCAGCGAAAGCGTTTCCGTTACCGACGACCTCGCCCTGCCGATCTTCTTGGCGATATCTTCATGAGTGTATTCAAACTGAGTTCCCAGGCGGTGCAGCCCGTCCGCTTCTTCAAAAGGCGTCAAATCCTTGCGCTGAATATTTTCGATTAATCCGATTTCCAGCGTCTCCGCGTCGTCGGCCGTCTTCTCGATGCACGGCACTTCGCGGAGTCCCGCCGTCCGCGCCGCGTGATATCGCCGCTCGCCGGAGATGATGTAAAAGCATTCCTCCCGCGGCACGTAGCGCACCAGCAGCGGCTCAAGCACTCCCTTCTCGCGGATGGACTCGGACAATTCGCGCAGATCGCCCAGCGCCTTGCGCGGCTGGTCCGGACTCGGGCGAATCTGGTCCACGGGGATCATTCGCCCCACGGCGGCCCCGCTATAGGTTGTCAGTGACTCGACGTAATGCGCGTCATGCCGCATCTTCAGCGTGACGGGTAACCCGATCCTCTTCGACACGTTGGATAACCTCCGCCGCAAGCTTCTTGTACTCGATCGCGCCGGGTGACTTCGGCGCAAACGTAAAAATCGTTTCTTTGTAGGCCGGGCTCTCTTCCAGGCGCACGTTCTTGCCGATCTTGGTCTTGAACAACACTTCGCCGAAGACCGAACGGATCTGCCCGTGGGTATCTTTCGAAATATTCGTGCGCCGGTCAAACAGGGTGATCACCACGCCCAGCACTTTCAGCGCGGGATTGGGCCGCGCGCGGATTCTTTCATACGTTTCCAGCAAATCGTCCGTGCCCTCGATCGCGAAATACGCCGCCTGAATCGGCACCAGCAGGTGCGAAGAAGCCACCAGCGCATTCACCGTCAGTATGCCCAGCGACGGCGGCGTATCCAGGACGATGTACTGGTAATCTTTCAGGATCGGCGTGAGCGCGTCCTTCAGCTTGTACGGCGCGTCGAACTGTCCCGCCAGCACTTGTTCCAGCTTCGCCAGCGCCAGCCGCCCGGGTCCCAAAAACAACATCGGATGTTTCGTCGGCTTGATTACCGTGGCCATCTCCGCGCGGTGGTCGCTGAGGACGTCGAACATCGACGTCGCAATTTCTCCCGAATCGTAAAATGCGATGGTGGTATTCGCTTGCGGGTCCAGATCAATGAGCAGTGTGCGTTTTCCGCGATTCGCGATGGCGGCGGCCAAATTGATGGCCGTGGTGGTTTTACCGACGCCGCCTTTTTGATTCGCGATGGTGATGATGGCAGTCATTTTTTTCTGCCTCCGTCCGCACGCGCAAAAACGAGCCGAGGCACTCTGGCAACCAGCTTCCCATATATGGGTGCTGGCCCTATAAAACCCCCTAGGACTAGTGACACTCTACGTTTGCAACCCATTGCAAAGCAAGGGAAAAGTTCAATTTGCGGTAAAAGTTACCGTGGAAATCTCGCGCGGTTCTTGAGTGAAATCGCTTACACTCATTCTTCTTCCGCGCCGCCATGCTCCGATTGCACACACTTCGTGTCGAATTGCGCCCCACGTTAAAACTGGCATTGCCCTTGGTTCTCGCGGAGCTCGGCTGGATGAGCATGGCCATTGTGGACACCATGATGGTCGGCCGGCTCCCCAACAGCGCCACGGCCATAGGCGCGGTCAGCCTGGGCTCCAGCATCTTTATCGTTCTCGCGCTCTTCGGAGGCGGCTTGCTCATGGGATTGGACACCCTGGTTGCTCAGGCTTTTGGCGCCGGTAAGCGCGAGGATTGCCACCGCTCTCTGCTCAATAGCATTTATCTGAGCTTCGCGCTGGCCCCGGTGCTCGCGGCCCCGGTTTGGCTCCTGCCTTCCCTGCTGAGCTCCATGCGCGTCGATCCGGCGGTCCTGGCTCTCGCCATTTCGTACACCAAGGCGCTCACGGCCGGGCTCCTTCCCCTCTTGCTTTATTTTGCCGTGCGCCGCTGCTTGCAGGCGATGAACATGGTGAAACCCGTCGCCTTCGCGCTCGTCAGCGCGAATATTGTCAATCTTCTCGGTAACTGGGTCTTGGTCTATGGGAAATTAGGTGTGCACGCTATGGGGACGGTAGGCTCCGGCTGGTCCACCGCCATCGCGCGTACGTACATGGCCAGCGTTCTCGTCGGATATCTTCTCTGGTATGACCGCCGGCACCGCACGGACCTGCTCAAGACTCCGGTGGAAGTCGACCTCCCGCGCATCCGGCGGCTCATCACGCTGGGATTTCCCGCGGCGATGCAATTCACTTTGGAGAGCGGAGTCTTTGCTCTTGTGACTGCGCTGATTGCGCGCCTCGGCGCAGTCCCGCTCGCCAGCCACCAGATCGCGCTGAATACCGTGGCTTTTACTTACATGGTGCCGCTCGGAATCGCCTCCGCGGCGGCCGTGCGCGTTGGCCAGGCGATCGGCCGCAAAAATGGACGCGCTGCGGGCGATGCTGGCGGCACGGCCATCTTCCTGGGAGCGTCCTTCATGACGCTTGCGGGCATCGCCTTGCTCGTTTTCCCCCGCTGGATCGCGCGCATCTATACTCCCGACGAAGCCGTCATCCGCAACACGGTCAGCTTGCTCGCGGCCGGGGCTGCATTCCAGCTTTTCGACGGCATCCAGACTGTAGCCACCGGAGCCCTCCGCGGCACGGGCGACACGCGCACGCCGATGCTTTGTCACCTCACGGCGTATTGGATCATCGGTTTGCCGCTAGGCGCGTGGCTGTGCTTCCGCCGCGGCTGGGGCGCGTTTGGCTTATGGGCCGGCCTGAGCCTCGCCCTCATTCTCATCGGTCTTGTTCTTCTACTCGTCTGGCGCCGCGCCGTTCGCCGCCTCGCCATGTCATAGAACGGCCAGCGAATAGTCGAGTGCAAATTCGGGAATGCGATGCCGGGGCAGTTACATCTTGTAGCGGCCGAGGTCCTCGTCAGAGAGACCCTCGAGCCAGGAGCGCAGTTGTTCGTTGGTGTTGCGTTCGGAAATGGCGCTGGAGACTTTCGAATTCTTCAACACTTCTTCTTCGACGAAGATCGGGCAATCTACGCGCAAGGCCAGAGCCAGGGCGTCGCTGGGGCGCGAATCAATGGTCATCATCTGTCCTTCGCGTTCGACCCAGATGAGCGCGTAAAACGTGTCGTCCTTCAGCTCGTTCACGACCACTTTCTCGACGCGCACCTCCAGGCCCAGCAGCACATTCTTGAGCAGGTCGTGCGTCATCGGGCGTGGAGTCTGCACTTTTTCGATTTCCAGCGCGATGGCGTTGGCTTCGTACACGCCCACCCAAATCGGCAGAATCGCCTGGCCCTGCACATCTTTCAGGACGACGATGGGCATGTTTGTGACCGGGTCCATCATCAGGCCGCGGATTTTCATCTCCACTTCCATCGCGTCCTCCCCGCGAGCTACATAACCTGCTCGCCCACCAAACTATTTGGACCTGCGCTGGTCACATGAACCTGTACGTAGTGTCCCAGAAGTTCTTTCTGCAGTGAAGTGAAATTCAAGACGCGGTGACTAGATGTGTGCCCCGACCATTGGTTTTCGCGGCGCGATTTCCCGGACACGAGAACCTCAAACGTCTGCCCGATGAGCGCCGCGTTGCGCACCGCCTGAATCTGCCGCTGCTTTTCCTGCAGGATGGCCAGGCGGCGACCCTTTTCTTCTTCCGTTACAGGATCGTTCATGGATAGCGACGCCGTATTGGGGCGCGGGGAATACTTGAAGGAGAACATTCCGTCATATTGGACGTCATCGAGCAAGCGCAGCGTTTCATCGAAATCCTCGCGCGTCTCGCCCGGGAAGCCCGCGATAATGTCCGTGGTGATGCTGATGGGCCGCTTGGCGGCGCGTATCATGGCGATCTTCTCGAGGTACTCCTCTCGCGTGTAAGTGCGCTGCATGGCTCGCAACACTCTGGTTGAGCCGGACTGCACCGGCAAGTGCACGTGGTCGCAAATTTTTGTCTGCGTCTCGATGGCGTCAACGATGTCCTGAGTGAAATCGCTCGGATGAGACGTCGTGAACCGCACGCGGCGAATCCCCGGCACGTCCGCGACTTCCAGCAATAATTCCGAGAAGCGCATTTTTCGCGGAGAGGGATCGGCGTAGGAATTAACCGTCTGGCCGAGGAGCTGGACCTCGGAATATCCCAGGTCCGCAAGTTGCTTCACTTCTTTCAAAATGGAATCGCTGGTGCGGCTGCGCTCCGGTCCGCGCGTGAACGGCACGACGCAATAGGCGCAAGCTTTGTCGCAGCCTTCGATGATGGTCAGATAGGCGCGCCAGGGGTTGTCTCGCCGGGTCATCTCGGTTTCAAAAGTTTCTTCCGTGTCATTATCAAGCCCGGTCACGCGGTGATTCCCTGCTTCGAGCCGGCCGAGCAGCTCGGGCAATTTCCGGTAGCTGGCGGAGCCGCAAACCAGGCTCACCCAGGGCGCCCGCTGAAAAATTTCTTCACCTTCCTGCTGCGCGACGCACCCGAGCACGCCGATGATCTGCCCCTCGCTCTGTTTTGTGCGGTATTCGCCGAGCCGCGAGAAAACTTTTTGCGCCGCCTTTTCCCGGATGCTGCAAGTGTTGTACAGAATGAGCGAGGCAGCCTCGGGAGATTCCACCTGCCGGTACCCGCGCGAGAGCAATAGGCCGGCGACCTTCTCGGAATCGTGCTCATTCATCTGGCACCCAAAGGTTTCAAGGAAGAATGTGCCTTGAGAAGGCGGCGACACCCACTCTTGCGCCGTGGGCGAGTTGGCAACCCCGCGCCCCGTGAGCGATTCCAATCCAATGTCGAACGATTTGCTCATGCCCAAAGCGCAGTTTATCACAGCTCGCGAGCCGCACCCGTGGGCAGCGCGTTCGTGCTGCGCAACCCTGCCGGCGTCAGGCCGCGTAAAGAAAGAGACACTTTTCCACGAGGTTTCGTTGATTCCACTTCATGCGTGTGCTACGTTGCTTAAGTCGGAAAATTTTGCTGTCACTGAGGGGCTGCCATTATTTTTCTGCTCAACGCATTTCTGCTGATTGATTTGCAGAATCTTCTTTCGCAAACCGGCTGGGTTGCCCGAGGGGTTCTCGCGCTTCTCCTGCTTTTTTCCATTATTTCCTGGGCCATGATTCTTCAGAAGCTCGGCATGTTTGGCCGTATCCGCCACCAGAGTGAACAGTTCCTGCGCTCCTTTCGCGCCACTCGCGGCGTCACCAATCCGCAAGCGCTGGCTAGCTCCGGTTCGCCTTTCTCCACGGTATTTGCCGCCGGCTATCGCGAACTGCAGAGTCAGGTTGGCGGAAGCTCCGGAAATCCTCATCCCCCGAAGCTCAAAAGTTTGCAGGCCGTCGCCGTCAGCATGCAATTGGCTTCCACGGAAGAAGTCCGCCGGGTGGAAAAAGGAATGGCTTGGTTGGCCACCACCGCATCGGTTACGCCATTCATCGGGCTTTTTGGGACCGTTTGGGGAATCATCGACGCGTTTTCCGGCCTGGGCAGCGCGGGCGCCGCAAGCTTGCGGGCAGTAGCTCCCGGCATTGCCGAAGCGTTGGTCACCACGGCAGCAGGACTTTTCACCGCGATTCCCGCGCTGATTTTCTATAATCAGTTCTTACAGAATATTCGCGACCTTGCGCAGCGGCTGGACACTTTTTCAATGGAAGTCGTCGCGCAGGTCGAAAAAACATTCACCTGAGCGCGCGCGGCCGTCCCAACCCGGCCGCCATTCGTTAAGAGAACCGATGCCGCTACTTTCTAAACAGACGCAGACTTCGCTCTCCGACATCAATATGGTGCCTTTCATTGACGTCGTGCTGGTGTTGCTGATCATTTTCATGATTACAGCGCCCATTCTGCAGTCCGGAATTGAAGTGGACGTCCCGAAGACGCGGACGGTGAAGGAAATCAACCAGGAGCGCCTGGTCGTCACCGTGGACAAGGCGCAGCGCATCTACCTCGGCAACGAGCCCATAAATATCCATCAGCTCGGCCCCAGAATCCACGCGCAACTAAAGAATTCGCAGCAGCAGGGCGTCTTCCTCCGCTGCGACGAGACCGTTCCCTTCGGGAGTTTTGCCGCCGTCGTTGACGCGCTTCGCCAGTCCGGCATCAACAACATCAGCATCGTCACCGAGCCCATCACCAACCGCCCGAGCACACGCTGAAAATGACTACTGCCGTCGCCAATCCGCAAGACCTGACCCTCCGGAACTACCTCATTTATTCCCTTGTGCTTCATGCGGCGCTCACGATCGCCGTATTCACCGCTACGTTTTTTGACCGTCGGGGCAACGCCTGGGGCGGCGTTGGCGGCGAACTCGGCGGCACAAAAGTGAATCTGGTCACCGCCGCCGGCATTCCCATGCCCAAGGAGCCGGTGGTTACGGAAAGCAAGGCGGTAGATCCGACCAAGGGCCTCTACAAAGAAGAGCCTCCCAAGCCGCCGGAACCCAAAACCGATGCCACGAAAATTCCAAAATTTGAAAAAGAAAAACCCCTGCCGCCTTCCCATAAATCCAGAACTTTCGAAAGCAAGACGCCGCCTCCGGACAATGCGGTTCCCTATGGTAAAGGCGGCACTCCTGATTTGCCAACTGGCTATTCCACGACTCCCTCCGACGGCTCAAGTGGTGTCACGGTGAAGGGTCAAGGCGGCGCTGATTTTGCTTCCCGTTATGGCTGGTACATCGAAGGCGTAAAAAACAGGATTTATGGCAACTGGCAGCAATGGACGATTGACGCTGCCGCTCGCAATTCGCGAAGCATGCATTGCGCGATCACCTTTACGATCAATCGCGACGGATCGCTCAGGGACGTGCACCTTTCCGAGTCTAGCGGAAACTCTTCTTACGATAATTCCGCGCTGCGGGCCGTGCTGAGCTCCAATCCCGCAACCCAGTTGCCGGGCGATTACTCTGGTTCGTACGTTGTCGCGACGCTGGATTTCAATCCGCCGTCGATTCGTTAAGCGCGCGAGTTCTGATTTCTAATTTTGTTTGGATGTCCGGAGGTGAGGGTGCAAGCAAAACTCAGGTGCCTCGGTTCGTTCTTGGTTCTGGTCTTTTTGGGCTTCTGCGCCAACTCCGCGGTCGCGCAGGATTGGTTCCGCACCGCGATTGGGATGAGCACCAGCAAACCTCGCGTGGCCATCGCGGACTTTGCGCCACGCTCCGACTCCGCCAAGCCCCACGCCGCTGCCTTCACCCAAGTCGTGCGCGACGATCTCCAATTCAGCGGCATTCTCGAGGTGCCAAGTCCCAGCTTCTATCCTCCCCAGGCGCCGAGCCTCCCCGCCGAATTGAAATACTCGACCTGGATCGACCCGCCCACCAATGCGAATTTTGTCGGCTTTGGCAATTTATCGGAGACGGCCTCGGAAGTGGCTATCGAGGCATGGCTCTTCGACGTTCGCACCGTTTCCTCGCAGCCCGTCGTCGGAAAGGTGTATCGCGGCGCGCCCACGGATGCCCAGGTGCGCAAATTCGCGCATCAATTCGCCGACGAAATCATCAGCAAGCTTTCCGGCGGTCTCCCGGGCGTGGCCGCAACGCAGATCGCCTTTGTCAGTTCGCGCACCGGCACGAAGGAACTCTGGGTGATGGACTACGACGGCGCCGCCCAGAGGCCGCTGACTTTGTTGCGCACCATTTCTCTTACCCCGCGCTGGTCCCCCGACGCCTCGCGCATTGCCTTCACTTGCTTCATGCCCGCCAACGGGGTGGTCAGCGCTCAAATCTGCATGTATTCGTTCGATGCCGGCAAAGTGGTGAGCTTCGCCCGTTTTCGCGGCACCAACAGCGCCCCCTCATGGTCGCCGGACGGCGCGCAAATCATGTTTTCTTCCTCCATGCAGGGCAACCCGGAGCTTTACGTCACTGATGCAAGCGGCAACCGGCCGAAGCGCCTGACCTTCTTTAGCGGCGCGAGTACCTCGCCCGCATGGAATCCCAAGACGGGCCAGACCGTCGCTTTTGTCAGCGACCGCGGCGGCATCCCGAAGCTCTACCTTATGAATGCCGATGGCACGAACGTTGTCGAGTTAGACCTTCCGGACAAAGGTTATTTGATCGATCCCGCATGGTCGCCCAACGGCCAGTTGCTGGCCTTCAGTTGGCGGCGGCCCGACGGCAATTACGACATTTATGTGATGGATCCCGCGTCGCGCCAAATCGTGGAGTTGACGCGCGACGCCGGGCGAAATGAGCGGCCCTGCTGGGCGCCCGACGGCCGCCACATCGTCTTCGAATCCACGCGCTCGGGCTCGCGGGAAATCTGGGAGATGCTGGCCGACGGCACGCAACCCCGCCAGCTCACCACCACCGGGAATAACGAATCCCCAAATTGGTCATCCCGGTGAGCAGGCAGGCGTGAACCCGCGAAGCGGCCGTTTGCATCGTATGTTGTGGTAGCCTTGTGTCCTTGTGCGGATTTTTGGTCGCGCAAACGCCCGCGCACGATGTATATTATATCGTGACACGAGATATTGCCCAAACCCAGCCCGCCGGTGGTACGATGCTGGTTCCGGTGGGACAATCACGGGAATTCCACTGCTGAGGAGAAAACGCATGAACCTGGCTTCACGACCGCTCTACCGGGCCTGTCTGTTGACCGCTTTCGCTGCACTTGTATTTACCATCGGTTGCGCCAAAAAGCCCGTGGCAGCACCTCCACCTCCACCACCTCCGGCGCCAGCGCCGGCGCGCCCGACAGTGACGCTGCAGGCCAACCCGACGTCCATCAACAAGGGTGACTCGACCACTTTGAGCTGGTCTTCCACCAACGCGACGCAGCTATCCATCGCGCCTGACGTCGGTGCTGTCTCGCCTGAAGGCTCCACCAAAGTCACACCCGCCGATTCCACCACCTACACGATTTCGGCCACTGGCCCCGGCGGCTCTGCTGACGCCAGCGTTCGCGTATCTGTCGCTGCTCCTCCCCCGCCGCCTCCTCCGGCTGGCCCGTCGATCGAGGAGCTCTTCGCCAGGGAAGTTCAAGACGCCTACTTCGACTTCAACAAGGCGGATATCCGCACGGATGCGCGTGCGGCCCTCGCAAGGACGGGAAACTTCCTGCGCGATCATCCGCAGGTCAAGGTGACCATCGAGGGCCACTGCGACGAACGCGGCTCCACGGAATACAACCTTGGGTTGGGCGATCGCCGCGCCAACGCGACGAAGCAATATCTCGTCTCACTGGGCATTTCCGCCGACCGCATGAACACCGTGAGCTACGGCAAGGAAAAGCCCTTCTGCATGGAGCATAACGAGACCTGCTGGCAGCAGAACCGCCGCGGCCACTTCGTCATGGCGAAGTGACGATCCGATAGAGGATCGTCATTCCATTTTTCGACTGGTGGATAATCAGCGGAGCCGCGCCACCGAGCAATCTCTTGCTCGCGCGCGGCTCTGCCATTAAAGTGAAGTGTTCTCCCCGGCCGGTAATGATTCAACGGTGCTTTCGAGCCTTTAGGAGGCCCTTAGGAGGAATGTCCATGCGTTTGCGTAATCTTGCAGTTTTTAGCGCCGCTATTCTTGCGGGAGCCGTGGGCGGGAGCCTCATCGGTCCCCGTCCTGCGGAAGCTGTCGCCCGCGAACTCATCGAGCTCCAGCGCGACGTCACCAATCTGCTCCAGGGTCAAAAAGATATGGTCACACAGATGACCCAGGACCATACTGTCTCGAAAACACTCATCGAGCAAACCAACGACAACGTCGGCAAGCTCAGCGCCACCATGGGCTCGCTGCAGAAGTCCGTGCAGGACGTGCAGGCCAATTCCGGCGCGCGCCTGGACACCATGTCCACCCAGGTCCAGGGCCTCTCAGACAACCTGGAAGAGATTAAGTCGCGCCTGGGCAAACTCAACCAGCAGCTCGTGGATTTGCAGAGCACCGTACAGGCCCTCGATGCCAAGATCTCCACCGGCTCGCCGGGCACTTCAATTCCCGCGAATCCCGGGGCCGGCTTGGCCGCAGGGGGCGCGTCTTCCGCGGCCCCTGGCTCGGCGCCGTCCGCGGATACTCTCTATTCCAATGGCCTTCGTGACATCACCAGCGGAAAATACGATCTGGCGCGGTCCGAATTCCAAGACTACCTGAAATATTACGGCAACACCGACCTCGCCTCGAACGCGCAGTTCTATCTCGGCGAGATTGCCTACGCGCAGAAAAATTACGATCAGGCGGTCTCGGAATATGAGAAGGTCATCACCAATTATCCCAAGAGCTTCAAGCTGGCTCCGGCGCGGCTGAAGAAGGCCATGGCGCTGCTCGTCCTGGGCCAGAAAGCCGCCGGCATTCGGGAGCTGCGGGAAGTGGTGAACCGCTTCCCCGGCACGGAGGAGGAGCGCCGCGCTCGCGCGCGCTTGAAGGAGCTCGGCGTCGTCGCCGCAGCTCCCCGCTGACCCAGCCCTCGCTGCCCTCCGCTCTCTCCGTTCGCCCCGCCCCGCTACGCTTTTTGGCTTCGTCTCTTCCCTTTCCCGGTGCTCGTTTAGGCAACTTCTCTTCCTGTTCCTAATCTGCTATAGGCGGCCCTCCGCGCCCCTAATAAAATTGAGGATGTAACGCTTCGCCCCGCAACTCGGCAGAAGGAGAACCAACCATGGAACTCAGCGATGCCCAACAACGCGCCCAGTCCGAACTGCAGCCCGGCGAAAGCCTCTGCTGGACCGGCGTTGCCGACCCGCGCCGCTCCGCCCTGATGGCGCTTCCCGCCAGCTTGTTTGGCATTCCCTTCGCCGGCTTCGCGCTTTTCTGGATCAACGGCGCTTACCGCGGCACGCAGCATCTCGCCAAGTCCGGTGATTCGTTCACTCACGCCTTTAGTTTCTTCCCCCTGTTCGGAATTCCCTTCTTCCTCGTCGGCCTCGGCGTCATCTTGACTCCGCTGTGGGTCTATCTCAAAGGACTCAGCACGGTTTATGCCGTCACCAACCAGCGCGTCATGGTCATTAGCGGGAACAGCAGCCGCTCCGTCAAGTCCTGCACTCCCGCCGACATTATCTCCGTGGATCATCGCGAACGTCCCGACGGCTCCGGCGACGTCCTCATTCGCACCACCGCGCAGATCAGCAACAAAAATTCCGTCTCTCAAGTGACCCTCGGCCTCTTCGGCGTCTCCAACGTCAAGGAAGTCGCCCGCCAGGTCATGAACCTCCACACCCAGCCGCGTCCCGTCGCCTGATCTTCGCTTGTCGTCAGATTGTCAAGCATGTCCTGGAGGAGGGCTAGGTCCACGCATGTCTTTAGAAATCGCTTTGACAGTTCCTCAGCGCGTCTCTAAACTGACTCTTATGGTCGTCCGCCTAAAGCCCGAAACCGAATCCCGTCTGCAAGAGCTTGCCGCGACAACCGGCCGCGCGCCCGACGAACTCGTCGAGGATGCGATGACCGGATACCTCGCCGAATTGACCCAAGTGCGCGGCCTTCTCGATGGGCGTTATGATGAGGTCAAAAGCGGACGAGTAATGCCCATCGATGGCGAAAAGGTATTTGCGCAGCTGCGCCAAAAGAGCCAAGACCGCCGCCGTTCATGAGCGGATTTCTTCTCCACCCAGACGCGCTCACAGACTTAGAAGAAATTTGGGAATACATCGCGGCCGACAATCCGAATGCCGCCGACCGTGTCCTTGGGGAAGTCGAGGAAGCGATTCGCGCCCTTGTGCCATTCCCTCAAATGGGCCACGTCCGCTCTGATCTGACTTCACGGCCGCTGCGTTTTCATCTGGTGGAGGATTTTCTGATTGCCTACGCCCCGGATGAAAAACCCCTGCTGGTCGTGGCTGTGCTCCACGGTCGCCGCAATCCTCGAGTTATCGCGGCGCTCTTACGTACAAGAGAGTGAGCCACAAAAATGAGGGTTGAACGGCAATGGGGGCGGGTTGAACGACGCGAGGGGAGGCAGGATGAAAGAGGAAATCAGGATTCGCCGAAGAAGCGGGAGCGGACGGAATCGCCGAGGGGCATTTCCGGGCCGCTAAAGATGTGATCGGGGACGCGGGTGAGGTCTTCGGCGATAAGCGGAAGGGCGCGCTGGCGGCGGAGGGCGGCCTCCGGCGACTGTTCCTGAAAAACCTGGCGGAACCACACCGTGGCCGTGTGGCAGTTGTGAAAGTAGACGTCGTGCTGTTCGGCGTAGCGGTGACCCGCCTGATCCCAATCCGAATCGCGCAGGAGCTCATCGCGGAGGACGCGAACATCGCGCAGGGTGAGCGACATCCCCTGGCCGAAACTCGGATCGCTGGTCGAGGCAGCATCGCCGATGAGGGCGACCCCGCCGCGATAGGGATGATTCACCCAGGAGTCGCCGCCGTCAAAAGAGGCGAGGGGCCCGATACTTTTCGAGGCGGAATGGAATTCCGCGAAGACGGGAGCAACCTTGGCTGATTCGGAAAAGAAGAGGCCGAGTTTCTCGCTTCCCTGCACACGGTAGTTCGCCGTCGTGGGATAACCGAGATAGGCGCGATAGCGTTCTTTGCCTTGCGGGATCACCACACCGATGGTGCCGAGATCTGAATTGAAAAGGAAGACGCCCATATCCTCCCTGGTAGAGACATTGGTGAGAAGAACGCCGGCGAAGAGAAAGGGCTGCGCGTTTTTCTCGGCGGTGAACCCGCCCCACTTGCGCGCCTGAGAACCGCGGCCGTCGGAAGCGACGATGAGGCGTGCGGCAATCCGCTCGGTGTTGCCATTGGTTACAGCTACGGCAACAGGCTGCTCGCCAGTCTCAATGCGCTCGACCGTCACGCCCCGGCGCACTTCCGCGCCAACGGCTTCCGCGGCGGCGAGCAGCGCTTCCTGCATCTCGGGGTGAGAGAAGGAGAGGCCGGGAAGCTGCTGCGGGGTTGTTTCGAGAAGATTGCGGGGGCCAAAGCCGAGATCTATCCACGGGAGTTCAACGGCGCAGTTGCCGCAAAGAATTTCAGAGATGCCGAGTTCTTTCGCTTCGGCAACGCCCCAAGGGCAAACGTATTCTCCCCGGACGCGGTCCCGGAAGCGGCGCTCCTGTTCGAGGACGAGGACTTTGGCGCCGCGTTCGGCCATGGTGCGGGCGAGCGCGGAGGCGCCCAGCCCGCCGCCGATGGTGACGATGTCATAGCGCGATGAGGTCATGCGAGTCACGTTATCCTAGGCTGGCGCCACGGGCGAGTCAACGGACGATGTTGTGAGATTTCATAGGTATGGTGCCCGGCCGGGAATGGGGAAAAATGAGGGTTGAACGGCAATAGGGCGGGTTTAACGGTGCGGGCGGCAGCAAGACGAACAAGAAAAAAGCAAGGTCAAAACCCGTACCCTTAAGAGCGAAGGGTGCGGCACCCCATTCCGAAGCCTGTCCCACCCGTCGGGACAACCGCCCTATTTGTATTGATGTTTGCTCTTCCCCTCTTCCATTTGTTTCCAGACCTGATCCAGACTTTCAAGATCGACACCGCCAGCCGATTCTAAGCACTTCACGCAAGTTTCTTTAATTTGGTTAAATGGCTCCGTCGGCACCTTGCAGATTTTTGCGGCGAGAATGACCAAGAGCGCAAGCGCTATAGCCATCTCATTTAGAACAACCAAAATTCCCGCTTCTTGCAAGTAGATTCCGCCGGTCATCGATCTACCCGCATGATTGAAACGTTGCGGACGTAGATTCGGAACGGGGTGCGTGCTCACTTCGCAGAGAGCAGCGTACCTCGTTGCTGTTATCGCGGATGTCTTCCCCAAGGCCGCTATCCGGTTCCTAATCTTGCTCGGCGAAAAGTTGACCAGGCGATGGGTCCGATCAGATGTTTTCCATTCGTCGATGGTTTCTGGAGCCAAGGAAAAAAGCGAGAGAAGATTGCAGATTTCTCCCATACTGCGAACAATAATCAGGGCTTCATCATAGAAGCCCATTTTCGTCAATCGAAGAGCGGCGCGTCCAAAACTACTCGTTCTCGCGACAAGATACCAAACTGCGTGCGCGTCTTCTGACTTGCCCGGGCAGCTGAACGCACACGAGCCGATCAAGTCGGCATAGGCAAGAAGCTGTCCAAGATACTCGTAGCAGAGCGGGGCTCGCTTACCCATCCGAGGAATTTGTTTCTCCGTTGCCTTTTCGCACCGGTCTTCATATTTCCCGATGGCGCGCAGCATTTTTCTGCCATTCAGTTTCATCAAGAGTCTCCGCGAAACCCCACGTGTAACCTCGATACGTGGGGCACCCAACCGTGAGCCGTTTCAGTCTCTCGACACTACCATGAGTGGTAACTGGGTTCCAGATGCTTTTCGCTTTTCATTCGCTATGGGTTCTTGAGAAAATCCAGCATGACGCTTGACCCGCGGGCAGTTCAAATCCACACCGATGGTTCAGCCTTCAGGAATCCTGGGCATGTCTCAGGCTGCGCCGTAATAGTGCAGTACCCTGAACACTTGAACCGCGAGGACGAAATCATTGTGGACTTCGGTTGCCCGAAGAGCACGAACCAACGAATGGAGTTGACAGCTTGCCTAGAGGGACTGAAGTGGGTGCGCCGAAACGGCCCGTGGGATGGAGTTACGTGCGTGCTGGTGGTCACAGATTCTCAATATGTCAAAGGATTCATTGGCCTCGCCCCAGTCTGGAAAAGAAATGGCTGGCGCAATCGTGATGGTCAACCCATTCTCAACGCCGATCTGTGGGATGACCTGCTCAAGGCGCGGGCGAAGGCTGGCATCAGGGTTGAGTTTATGTGGGAAGAGGGAAAGACCACAGACATTGGAAAGCGCGTGCACAAAGTAGCAAAGGCAGCAGCGCAACGTGGTGGGACAGACAGAGACCGTGACTATAGGCCGGGTGCGTTCCGCCGTTCAATGGTGAAAGGCGGCGTGGCCATTCCTTATCCCGCAAACGGACAAGTGGCAATTATCTGGCCTTACGCGAAGAAACCCGTATCGAAGGGTGAGGAGAGAATCAGCTTCAACATGTTCGATGAAGTGACGCAGACCTATGAATCAAAGTTCTATGCATTCACAACATCGCTGATGGCATTTGACCTACACAGTTGGCGCTGCTGGAGAGTGCAGTTCGATGACAACCCGAAGTACCCGCAAATTCTGGAATGCAAAGGGGAAGTCGCAGCCCCAACTCAAGCTTCGGGTGCAGCAAGACCGTGAATCTGTGGCGGGTGAGACAGGCTCTTGAATTGGATGAGGTGAGGCGTTTTTCTTTTGCTTGCCCGCGTGCTATCGTGCTCGCCGCAGGGGGATTCTTCTATGTCAGTCAATAGAGTCATGCTCGTGGGCCGCTTGGGCCGCGATCCAGAGACGCGCTACACCAGCGGCGGCCAGGCCGTGGCCAATTTTTCCGTCGCCACGGACGAGTCCTACAAGGACCGCAACGGCGAGCGCCAGAAGCGCACCGAGTGGCACAAAATTGTCGTCTGGGGCAAGCAAGCGGAAATCGCGCAGCAGTATCTGAAGAAGGGTTCGCTGGTGTTCATCGAGGGCCGCATCCAGTCCCGCGAATGGCAGGACAAAGAAGGCCAGAAGCGCACCAGCTTTGAGATTGTCGCCAACAATTTCCGAATGCTCGGCGGACGGGCCGAAGGCGCCGCAGCGGCGGGCGCCGGCGGCGGCATGGGCGGCGGCGCTTCGCGCGGCGGAGAAGAGGTTGAGTCAGGCGGCCATGCCGAAGATTTCGGCGGCGCTTCCGGCGGCGGCGCCGGCCCAGAAATCTCCGATGAGGATATTCCCTTCTGAGTGGCACAGCCAATCTTGGCTGTGCTGGCTGTCCGTCAGGTAACGCATAGCAAAAGCAAAGCGCGTCAAAACGCCGCACTCCAAAACTGCCGCGCTGGCGCAAGGGGGAGGATGGAAGCAGAAGATAGGAAGCAAGGAAAATCATGAGCGCGACGAATCGCCAATGGATACTTCACTCGCGGCCCAAGGGCCTGCTCGCCCCGGGCGACCTGCAACTCACCGAGGCGCCTGTTCCCTCCCCTGCGGACGGGCAGGCGCTGGCCAAGGTGAAATATCTCTCGATAGACCCGACCATGCGCAACTGGATGGCTGACCGGCCCAGCTACGCTCCGCCTGTGGGTATCGGCGAAGTGATGCGCGCCTTCGGTTTCGCCGAAGTGATCGAATCGCGCCACAAGAATTTTAAGAAAGGCGACAAGATTGTCGGGCTAACGGGCTTGCAGGAATACTTGATCGTGGACGGAACGGAAAAGAGGCCGTTTCAGAAAGTTCCGCCCGTGCCGTTTGTTTCCGAAACGGCGTTTCTCGGTGTCCTTGGGCTGAATGGCCTGACCGCTTATTTCGGCATGATGGATATCGGCAAGCCGCAGAAGGGCGAAACGCTGGTGGTTTCCGCCGCGGCGGGCGCGACCGGCAGCATCGCCGGGCAGATCGGCAAAATTCACGGCTGCCGCGTGGTCGGCATCGCGGGAACCGATGAAAAGTGCAAGTGGATTACCGAAGATCTCGGGTTCGATGCCGCCATCAACTACAAGCTTCCCGACTGGAAAGAAAAGCTCGCAGCCGCCGCGCCCAAAGGCATTGACATCAATTTTGAGAATGTGGGCGGCGAAATCATGCGCGAGGTTTTGAACCGCATGAATCTTTTCGGCCGCGTGGCGCTGTGCGGATTGATTTCGAGCTACACGAAAGAGGATCCGAGCCTCGCAAGCTTCGGACTCGTGATCATTAAACGCTTAAAGGTGCAAGGCTTCCTCCTGCCGGATTTCGCCTCACGGTTCATGGAGGCGGCAACGCAACTTGGCAAGTGGAAGATGCTTGGCAAGCTGAAGGACCGCGAAATGATTGTCGAGGGACTGGAGAAAGCGCCGGACGCCGTCAACATGCTCTTCACCGGCGCAAACATCGGCAAACTGATTGTAAAGATTTGAGAGATTCCGCGGGCGCGGTTGGCCTAATGATGGCCCTCGCGTTTTCTCTCTTCGTCGAGGCGTTTGAGAAACTCCTCGAATTTCGGTTTCTGCTCCGGCGTCAGGATTTCGCGAATTTGCTGGCGCCCTTTTTGGTGGACTTGGTCGATCTGCGCGTCGGTCTGGTCGCGAATCACTTTCGCCTCGGCGTGCCGCTGAAGCAGGATCGCATCGAGCTGCTGGCTCTGCGCCGGCGTCAAGGACAGTTCGCGCGTGAGCTGCCCCACCCTGCGCGCGCGCCTTTCCGGTTCGCTCATAGGAGGATTCGCCGCCGACGCGGTGCGGTGCGCGGATAGATAACCCAGCACGCCTCCCAGGGCTGCGCCGAGCAAAAATACCGTTCCGACCCAGAGGGCGGCTTTCGTGGTGGCGGAACTATCGTTCATTGATTCTTCTCCACCGCGCTTAAGAGCATGTCGTCCTGGTTCGGCGGGGGCGATGTCTCAAATACGGATTCCACCGAGGCCTCCGTCGCTGTCTGACCCGGCGGAGAGGAGGCGGGTTTTCGGTACAGCCAGGTGCCCGCGACCAGGGTGGCCGCGGCTGAAACCCAGGCCAAGCGCGAAGCCAGCTTCGGCACGAGCGTCCAGGCCGTAGCCAAACGGCTGAGCTCAGTTTCGCGGGCCTCGATCGCCGACATCACCTTCGAGGTAAACCACGGCCGGGGCACGCTTACCTGCGACGGGACGGCGCTCAGGAGCCGGCGCGCGGCCAGGAGTTCCTCCAATGCTGCGCGGCAATCATCACATGCGGCCACGTGGGCGCGCTGTTGGGGGGTTGCGTGGCCCAAGACTTCTTCGAGCGTCGCAGTGTTTACTGCATCAGTCGCTATATCTAGAAAATTACTGCACGGTTTCTTTTTCCGCGGAAACAGGCTGAGCATGCTGTCCTCCTTGCCACTCACTCGCCGCGCTTGCGCGCCAGATTCACAATCCGGCGGCGCGCGCGGAACAACCTAACTTTCACGGTATTCGCATTCAAACTCAAAATATTTGCAATCTCCTCCACTGCAAACCCTTCAATCTCTTTCAAGATCAGCATGAGGCGGTCACGTTCCTCAAGCCCTTCCAGCAGCCGCTCGACGCGCTGCCTGTCCTCGAGCTTTTCGCTGATGTCCGGCATAGGGTGGCCAGTCTCACCCGATACCGAGTATTGGCGCGCCTGCTCTTCGCTCAGGTCCGACTCATAAACCAGCGGTCGCACCTTCTTTTTTCTCAGCAAATCCCAGCATTCGTTCACCGTGATTTTATAGAGCCAAGTGCTGAATGCGGCCCGCTGATCGAAACGCTTCAGCGAGAAATAAGCCTTTACAAAAACCTGCTGGGCAATATCTTCCACGTCCTCCCGCCGGCGAAGAATTCCGCCGGCAACCGCAAAAACGCGATGCTGATGGCGCCGGACAAGCTCCTCAAAGGCTGGCTTGTCCTCTGCCTGAGCGAGCCTGACCAGTTCGCGGTCGTCGGCCGCTCCGGCCGTCTTCGCGGCGCGTCCCGCCGGCACCGCTGGTGCGGATGCCTGAGGGGACGCTACTTTTGGGACGCGCGCCATAGCCATTTGGTTACGGACTTCTCAACCATTTTCCCTTCTTAGATACGCGCCACGCCACCGCCGTTGTGGGCTTTTGAGGGCCAAGTTTTCACTTGCATACATCTTACTTACATGGAATAATCCGGCCATGATTATAGGCGATCGGCTTCGCGCGCTGCGCGAAGATAAGAAACTCTCCCAGGGCGATATCGAGAAGCGCACTGGTTTGCTCCGTTGTTACATCTCCCGCGTAGAAAATGGTCACACTGTCCCCGCCATTGAAACGCTGGAAAAACTGGCGCGTGCCCTCGAGTGCCCACTCTACCAACTGTTCTACGACGGCGAAGAGCCGCCACAACTGCCGAATCTTCCCAAGCGGAAATCGTCGGACGACATCGCCTGGGGCAGCGCCGGCAAAGAAGCGCGCTTTCTCAATAAGCTTCGCCGCTTGTTGAGCAAAGTGGAAGAAGAAGACCGCAAGCTCATTCTCTATATGGCCCAGAAAATGGCTCACCGCTAGTCGGGCGAACCTTTTTCTCCGGCTTTGGATAACGAGAATGCACAAGATGGGCCGCGCAAACCCGCTGCGCGGCTTGTTTCTATTAGTGCATGAATGCCGCGCAATTCGCACCGCGTTTTCTTCCCACGCCAATCGCAGTGCAGCTCATTCCCATTCAATCGTGCCCGGCGGTTTCGAACTGATGTCGTAAACCACTCGGGTTACGCCCGGCACTTCATTCACAATGCGAGTCGAAATCCGTTCAAGCACGTCCCCGGGGAGCCGCACCCAGTCTGCCGTCATGGCATCTTCGGATTCCACCACCCTCACCGCAACGGTGAGCCCATAAGTCCGGCCATCTCCCATCACTCCGACGCTGCGTACCGGCAGGAGCACTGCAAACGCCTGCCAAACTTTATTATAGAGTCCGGCGCGGCGAATCTCTTCCACCACGACCGCATCCGCCTCGCGAAGCGTGTTTAAGTGATCGAGGGTAACTTCTCCCAGAAGCCGCACGGCCAGGCCCGGCCCCGGAAACGGGTGTTTTGAAAGAATCTCGTGCGGCAGGCCCAAATCCTTTCCGATGCGGCGCACTTCATCCTTGAATAGATCGCGGAGCGGTTCGACGAGCGCAAACGGCATGATCTCGGGCAAGCCGCCGACGTTGTGATGCGTCTTGATTGTGGCCGACGGCCCCTTCACGGAAACGGATTCAATCACGTCCGGATAAAGCGTGCCCTGCACCAGATATCCGATTTCGCCGTGGGCTTCGCCGCGCTGTAGTTTTTGCGCTTCTTCGGCAAATACCGCGATGAATTCGCGACCAATGCGCCTGCGTTTCTCTTCGGGATCCGTCACGCCCTTGAGTTGCGCGAGGAAGCGCCCGGAAGCATCCACGCCAATGACGCGCAGGCCCAGGCGATCGCGAAGCATTTCCAATGTTTGCTCGAATTCGTTTTTACGCAACAGCCCGGTGTTCACAAAAATGTTTGTCAGCCGGTCGCCGATGGCGCGATGCACAAGCACAGCGGCCACGGTCGAGTCCACTCCACCGCTCAGGGCACAGATGGCGCGGCCAGTTCCCACTTTCTTGCGGATTGCTGCGGCGGTTTCTTCGATGAATGCCTCGCCGCTCCATTTCCGTTCGGCTTTGCAGACGCGGAAGAGAAAATTCCTTAGAATTTCCGTTCCTTGCTGTGTATGTTTCACTTCCGGATGGAATTCCACCGCGTAGATCTTCCGCTGAGGATCTTCCACGGCTGCCACAGCATTCTCTGTCGTCCCCACGGTGCGGAATCCGGGCGGCAGCGCTCGGACGTGATCGCCGTGGCTGTTCCACACCCGCAGCGAAGAGGGCGCACCGGCGAACAACATCGACTCGCCGCTACCATGCGCGCTTTCGATGGTCAATTGCGCGCTACCGTATTCGCGGCGCTCCGCTTTCTCGACCTTGCCGCCGAGCGCGTGCGTGATCCACTGCATGCCGTAGCAGATTCCCAGCACCGGCAAACCCATCGCCAGAATTTTTGGATCGCACTTCGGAGCGTTCGCGTCGTAGACGGAGCTCGGACCCCCGGAGAGCACCAGCCCAACGGGTTCCAGCTTGCGGATATCGTCCAGTGAAGACGAGCACGGCAGAATCGCGGAGAAGACTTGCTGTTCGCGGATGCGGCGCGCAATGAGCTGGGTATACTGGCCGCCGAAATCGAGAACCACCACGCCGCCGCGTTCGGACTTGGGCTTGGTATGCTCTTCTTGCATTTTGGCTCCGCTCGTCATCTAAGCCACCACCAGGTTCAGCAATTTGTCCGGCACGAACACGCGTTTTACAACGCGCTTTCCATTGATATGCTGCGCCACAAACCGCTCGGCCATGGCCCGGGAGACAAGCTCGCTTTCGGCGAGGCCGGCGGGCACCTTCAGCCTTCCGCGGACGCGCCCGTTCACTTGCACAACCACTTCGACTTCTTCTTCGCGCGCCAGCTCCGGATCGAAGGCCGGCCAACTCGCCTTCCACAGTCCTTCGGTATAGCCAAGCATTTCCCATAACTCTTCCGCCAGGTGCGGGGTCATCGGCGCCAGCATGAGCGTAAAGAGCTCCAGAACTTCTCTGCGCACTTCCGGACGGACACCTTCTTCCAAGGGCTCCTGCGCGTGAATCGCGTTGGCCAGCTCCATGAGCAGGGCGATCGCAGAATTGAAGTGCCAGCGCGATTCAAAGTCTTGCGTGACGCGGCGCAGCGTTTGGTGCGTCTTGCGCAAGAGGACCTTTTCTTCGTCCGTCGCAGCGGCCCGGCTGGAACTCTTGCCCTTCACGCTGCGCAACGATTCGGCGTGGCGCTCCACGAGCCGGTAGACGCGGTTCACGAATCGCCAGCACCCCTCAATGCTCTGTTCGCTCCACTCGAGATCTTTCTCCGGCGGCGCAGCGAAAAGGGTGTAGAGGCGTCCCGTATCGGCGCCAAACTTCTCCGCCATTTCGAGGGCGCCGACGACGTTGCCGCGCGATTTCGACATGGCCACGCCGCCCTTGAGAACCATCCCTTGCGTGAAGAGGCGCGCGGCGGGTTCGCTGTGGGTAATCAATCCAAGGTCGCGCATGACCTTGCACCAAAAACGCGAATAGAGCAGGTGCAAAATGGCGTGCGTGATTCCGCCGATGTACTGGTCGATGGGAAACCAGTAGGCTACTTTTGCGGAGTCGAAGGGCGCTTTGTCGTTGTGCGGGTCGCAATAGCGGTAAAAATACCAAGACGAATCCACGAACGTGTCCATCGTGTCTGTTTCTCTGCGCGCCGGTCCGCCGCACTTCGGGCAAGTGGTGTTTACGAATTCGGGGGTCGCGGCGAGCGGCGATTCTCCTTCGCCAGTGAGCTTCGGATTCGGCGGCAGCAGCACCGGCAAATCCTTGTCCGGCACCGGCACCATGCCATCCTTCGCGCAGTAAATCACCGGAATGGGCGTGCCCCAGTAGCGCTGCCGCGAAATACCCCAGTCCTTCAGGCGGAATACGATTTCAGCGCGGCCGAAACTCTTCTGTTCGGCAAAGGCCGTCATTTTCGCAATGGCTTCTTCGGGAGAGAGACCGTTGAAGGGTCCAGAGTTAACCAGTTTTCCTCGGTGCTCCTCGAAGGGAGCCGTCATTTTTTCGGCGGTGAGGGGCTCGCCCTCGAGAGGTTGAACGACAACACGGATGGGCAGGTTGTACTTCCTGCAAAATTCGAGATCGCGCTGGTCGTGCGCGGGCACGCACATTACCGCTCCTGTGCCGTACTCCATCAGGACGAAGTTCCCAACCCAGATGGGAATCTTTTCGCCGCTAAAGGGGTTCAAGGCGTGCTTTCCCGTGAAGAATCCTTCCTTCTCCGCAGTGGCGAGATCTTCTGCTTTTACAGACGATTGGCGCATCCGCGCCAGCTTGGCCTCCGCTTCCGCGCGGTTCGGGGAGTTTTCCAAAAGCTTTGGAAGCAGCGGATGTGTTGGCGCGAGGATCAACGCGGTCGCGCCATAGATCGTGTCAATGCGCGTGGTGAAGACCTCGATGGAGCCCGCACCGGGCACATCGGCAACGGGAAATTTGATCTTGGCGCCCTGGGACTTCCCGATCCAGTTGCGCTGCATGGCGATGACGCGATCGGGCCATCCGCCTTCGAGAAGCTTCAGGTCGTCGAGCAGTTGATCAGCGTACGCCGTCGTTTTCAGGAACCATTGCTCGATCTCGCGAGTCTCGACGAGGGTATCTTCATGCCGCCAGCAATAACCGTTGATCACTTGCTCGTTCGCCAGCACGGTGCAGCATTTCGGGCACCAGTTCACGCGGCTCTTTTTGCGGTAAGCCAGTCCGCGCTCGAGCATGCGCAGGAAAAACCATTGGTTCCAGCGGTAATATTCCGGCTCGCAGGTGGAAATTTCGCGGCGCCAGTCGTAACTGAATCCGAAGCGGCGCAGCACCTTCTGAAATTCCGTGATGTTGTCGTTTGTCCAGGTGCGTGGGTGCGTATTGTTTTGGATTGCGGCGTTTTCGGCGGGAAGACCGAAGGCGTCCCAGCCCATGGGGTGGAGGACGTTGAATCCACGCATGCGCTTCACGCGGGCCACCACATCGCCAATCGCATAATTGCGCATGTGGCCCATGTGCAGCGTGCCTGAGGGATACGGCAGCATCTCCAGCACATAATACTTCGGCCTGGAAGGGTCAACGTCCGACTCGAAGACGCGCGCGTCCGCCCAGCGCTTCTGCCATTTCGCTTCGACCTTCTGTGGATCGTAGCCCGTTCCGGTGGCTTCTGGAATGTATTCTGCCACGCCGCGCTATCCCCTTCTGCGACTCTTTTTCGTTCTTCTAGCTGATTTCTTCGTGCGATTAACAGGTTTTGAAAGTCGCCCGCTTCCCCGAGAGGTCCGGGGCAGGCGCCAAGCGGCCGCACCATTCTTTGTGCGCGGGCTGCGCCGGGCGCCCTGCGTTTCCATTTGTCTTTTCACGGCAGGAGTCAACATCGAAAACCCCTTCTCCACGGCAGGCGCCCGATCTTTCAATCCCGCCAACTCCCAAAGCTTGGCCACGTTCCGCCGGTCATCGCCGGGCCTATCGATGGGCGTCTCCAACAGGAACGCGCGTCCTGGCAGGCCCTCCGGCGCCGTCGCACCCAGCCGCGGGTGAGTGAGAATCCGCTCAAAAGCCTGTGCGCCAATTTTCCCTTGCCCGATGTGCTCGTGGCGGTCGACACGTCCGCCCAGCGGAATTTTCGAATCGTTCACGTGGAAAACGGGGACACGATCCAGGCCGATGGTCTGATCGATCAGTTCAATCGTCGAAGTCAACCCGCGCTCGCTCTTGATGTCGTACCCCGCGGCAAAAAGATGCGCCGTATCGAGGCATGCACCCGCCGGCAAGCCAGAGAGTCCGCTGACGATATCTGCGACTTCTTCCAGCCGCGATCCCATCGCCGCTCCCATGCCGGCCGTATTTTCGATCAGGATACGCGGTGCGCCGAGCGGAACGCGTCTTGCCGCTTGCTTCACGGATTCGATGATCGTCGCGACGGCCCGCTCCGGAGCGGCCTCGCCGCGCGAACCCGGATGCACGACGATGAAATCCGCGCCGAGCGCCACAGCGCGCACGATCTCATCGTGAAAGGCCTGAATCGATCGCGTACGCAACATCGGTTGCGATGCGGCTAGATTGATCAAGTAGTTCGCGTGAATTACCAGCGGCCCGAGACCCAACTGTTCCCGGCGCGCGCGGAAGGCCTTAGCATCCGCCTCCGGGATGCGCGCCGGTCCTCCCTGCCACATCCTGGGACTGGCAGAGAAAATCTGCAACGCGTTGCACCCCAGCTTGCGGGCCGATTCCAGCGCGTTCAGGTGGCTTCCCGCAATGGAAGTGTGAATGCCGATGCGCAGGCTGCCATCCATCCAGGCGGGTGGGAGCGGTTCGGGAGGGGGTTCCGGGCGGTATTCGTCTTCGGGATCGAATTCGGTAACGGATGTGAGCGGCTGTTCAGGCATGCCGAATGGGAATTTATGCCCCCTCTTAAACTCTCCATTCTAACACACGCCCCAAATCGCGACTTTCGCCAAAGCTTCGGCTGAAAGAGACTGCCCTGCCTTTCCGATTCTCTAAGCCAGCTGATGGGTTCTCTGATTATCGGCGTTCGGACTGGCTAGCGTCTAAATATGGAATATGCGGCACTCTTCGACCTCTCCGAGAGAGGCTCCGATTGCTGCCGCGGCTGCACCGCCGATTGAATCACTTTGTCCACTGGCTGGTTGGCGATGCGCTCGAGGGCATCGGCGATCCGCGAAAGCTCATACGTAATTTGATCGGTGCCGCTGGAGCGCCGCAATATCACAACGTGCTTGCGGCTGAAATAAAACGCGCTCCAAAGAAAAAGACAAACAAGAATCGCGCCGCCCAGCAGCAGAAGCTCATGAGTTGTAATGGTGAACGAGCGGCCGGCTAAGGAAATAGTTTGATCCGAGAGCATAGCTCTCCTCCCGGCTGGGTCACAAACCTATAATTACTTGGTTCGATGCGGTTTGTCCAGAAAAGGTTCCTCTCGGCGACCAAATTCGTAAGCCCATTCCAGCTTTCCGGGCAATTTGCGGCTGCGCGAGGCATGCCGTAGACTTGAGTTTTGCACGCCGCTCAGGGGAATCGCTGATGCTTGTGGTCATGCAGTCGCACGCCACCGAGGAGCAGGTCCGCGCTGTCTGCCGGCGGATCGAAGCGCTCGGCCTGAAGGCGCATCCCATTCCAGGATCGATTCGCACGGCGATCGGGATCACAGGAAACAAGGGCGCTGTGGACCTCGGCGTCCTCGAATCGCTGCCGGGGGTCGTCGAATGCATCCCGGTTAGCAAGCCGTATAAGCTGGTCAGCCGCGACGCCAAGGAAGAAGACAGCGTTCTGCGGATTTCCACGCCCGCGGGTGAGGTTATCGTAGGCGGAAAGCACATCGCGATGGTCGCCGGGCCTTGCGCCGTGGAGACCGAAGAGCAGTGTCTAGCGATTGCCGCTTGCGTGAAAAAAACCGGCGTTAGGCTTTTCCGCGGTGGTGCTTACAAGCCGCGGACTTCTCCTTACAGCTTTCAAGGGCTCGGCGAAGCAGGCCTGAAGATTCTTTCGAAAGTCCGCGCGAAACATGGGTTTGGAATCATCACGGAGGCAATCGACAACGAAAGCCTGGACTTGGTGGAAGAGTACGCCGACGTGATCCAGATTGGCGCGCGCAACATGCAGAACTTCTCACTGCTGAAGCGCGCGGGCCGAGCGAAGAAGCCGATTCTGTTGAAGCGCGGGATGTCCGCGACGCTTGACGAATTCCTGATGGCCGCCGAGTACATCCTCTCGGAAGGCAACTACAACGTCATGCTTTGCGAGCGCGGAGTGCGCACGTTTGCTGATCATTCGCGCAATACGCTGGATTTGACGATCGTTCCCGCAGTCAAAAAACGCAGCCACTTGCCGATTCTCGTCGATCCCAGCCACGGCACGGGCCGGCGTCACAAAGTCCTGCCGCTTTCCCGCGCTGCGGTTGCCGTGGGAGCGGACGGGCTGCTCGTGGAAGTGCATCACGAGCCCGACAAAGCGCTCTCCGATGGCATGCAGTCGATTCTCCCCGAAGAATTCGCGGTGCTGGCCGACGAAGTTCGCCAAATCGCCGCGGTCCTCCATCGCGATGTCAACTGAGTTCGCCCTGGCGTTCGAAACGCCTCATCTGGCCAAAGCCTGCGCCGGCGTGCCACAATCGCGCGCGCGTTGACGCTCCCCGGCCACGCCTGTTCATGAATTTCTCGCGCCACTTTCGTGCCTTGTTCCTGCTCGCGGTCGTTCTCTTGGCCGGCGCTATCCTGATCCTACGCGAGCATCGGCCGTCGTTTCTGCGTCCTGGTTTGCGCCTGAACGCATACGTCAGCACCGCCGATGGGAGCATCACGGTCGTTGACCTGGTCAAACTGGCGGCAACAGCGCGGATTTCAGTTGGCCCGGCCCTTTCGGGTATGCGCGAGCATCCTTTGCGGGCCGAAATCTGGGGCGTAAGCTCGACAGGGGGATATGCGTGGGTGCTGAACGCGCGGGTTAACCAGATCTCCGCGCGTATTCCCGTGGGGCCGCTTCCCTTCGCGCTGGATTTCTCGGCCGATGGCAGCCGAGCCTTCACTACTTCATCGGGCAGCGATACTCTCGTCGCCATCGATTGCCAGTCGCACACAGTCGTGGCTCGTGCGAAAACAGGGAGTGAGCCGGTCCTTGCGCGAGTCACGCCGGACGGAAAAACCATTTTGGTGGTCAACCGCGGGGATGCCTCCGTGAGCATCCACGACGGCACAACGCTCGCCCCACGCGCAGTCGTGCCGGTGGTTTCGCGGCCCGAGGAGGTCGCGATTCTGCCGGACAGTGCGCTTGCGTTTGTGCTCAGCCGCGAGGAACGGCGGATTTCGGTCGTGGATCTGCGGCGCAATGTTCTCGTCACAAATCTGGATCTCGCGGGAAAACCTACGGACATGCTCCTGAAGCCGGATGGCGGCGAACTCTACATCATTTCCGCGGAAGCGCACGGGCTTCAGGCAATCAATACCTGGACCCATGAGGTGGGCGATTATATGGAGCTGGGGTCAGCGCCGACGCGCGGAATTCTGAGCGCTGATGCCAGCCTGCTCTATGTCTCCGACACGGGCGGTGGACACGTTATTCCCATCGACATCGTGAACCGGCGCATCCTCCGCGATGCGAGCGGGCGGGTGCAGGTCGTTCCCGCAGGGCAATCGCCGGGGGTGCTGCGCTTCGACCCGGGCGAAAACTTGGTTCTGGTGGTTGACCAGGGTTCGGGGGACCTTGGCGTTATCCGCGTGCGGACCAACAGCACGCTCACGATGATCCCCGTTGGAGATCACCCGCAGGACCTCGCTGTTAAGCTTTTCTGAGCGGAAAGCGCGCGAGTTGCGCGGCAAAGACGGACGACGAAAGGCGTTTCAGTGCGGCGGCGGTAGTTCCAGGATCGGCAGATTCATTCTGCGCAGTAAGTTCTGAAACCTGGGATCAGATCGGAGCGGATCCCAGAGGGGATCGACCGCAAGATAGGCCATTGCCCCGGCGCGTTCCTGAAACCCCTTTTCGAGATAGTTCAAAGCTTCCTGTTTGTCACCCAATCGCATGTAGTCCCTTGCAAGAAGAGCCGCCGCCACATATTCGTGCTTTGCTCGCTCTCTATCGAGTTCAAGACGACGACGGGCGGCTCCCTGGCATCCGGCCTCTGAAAATCCACGCCGAAGTGCTTGCGCACGTTCCGTCTCCCCGCTTATCTCGAGAGCACGCAGGGCCTCATCAATCGATTCCTTGCACATCCCTTTGAGCTCGTAAACCCCTGCCAGGGAAGAATGGGCGGGGGCGGAGTCCGGATCTACCGCGATTGCCTTCCGCAAAATCCCGGCGGCTTCGTCATATCGGCGAGCAAAAAAACGCATGTTAGCAGAGTTGGCGATGATGATCCTGGCGAGCGGATCGAGATTTACGGCAATGTCAGCGTGTTCGATGGCTTCGTTGAACTTGCCCATCCAGACGAGAGACAAGCTGTACCACTGGTGGGCGGTCGCGTAATTGGGATTCAGGGCCAGTGCTCGCTGATATTCTTTCTCCGCGCCAGCCCAATCCCAATCGAAACTGTCTTTGACCGACGCCAGGTCCAGATGCGCTTCGCCAAGGCTGTCGTCGAGAGCGAGCGCATGGTCAATGGCGGGCTTCACTTTGGCGAGAGCGTCTTTGGTGGGAATCAGGCCGCGGTCCTGTTGAACGACATACGAATCCGCCAGTCCGACATAGGCCAGCGCAAAAGTTGGATCCTTTTGAATGGCCTCTTGAAAATACTGAATTCCTTTGTTCAAGCTCTCTTTCGTGCGCTTATTCCATTCGAACCGGCCCTGCAGATAGAGGCGAAAAGCTTCTCCGTTCGCCGTGGGGCGCTTCGCCAGGCGCTGCTTGTCTTCCCCGCTCAGCTTCAATCGCAGACCCTCGGAGATCTCTTTGGCGATATCCTGCTGCATGAGAGAAAGATCCGACATTTTGCGGCTGAACTGTCCGCCCCAGAGCTGGCTGTTGTCTTTCGCATCCACAAGCTCCGCACTGATTTGAACCGAATCGCCACGCTGGATCACACGCCCCGTCACGACGGCGCGCACGTGCAGGGCGCTGGCGACCGCTTGGGTGTCGGCATCTTTTCCCTTGAAGTGAAAGACCGAGTTGCGGGACATCACCTTGATCTGCGGCAACTGGGAGAGACTGCTGATCAGGCTTTCGGTAATGCCATCGGTCAGGTACTCGGCATCGGGACTTGGATTGGCGTTTGTGAACGGCAGGACAGCAAGGGAATCCACTCCAGCGCGGGAGAATCGGCCGCGAACCACAAATGCCACCGAGGCTATGATTGCCAAGCTCACAATCGCGACCGCTGCGACCCACAGGCGAGGCAGGCGGCGCGCCGGCGCGGAAAACTCGCTGCGGCCGCTCTGCGAGAGCACTTTCGCCGATTCTGTATCGCGCTTCAAACGCTTCAGGTCGCCGCGCAATTCGGAGGCGGTCTGGTAGCGCAGTTCGCGATCCTTTTCGAGCGCCTTGCCGATGATCCGTTCGAGGTCCACAGGCGCGCCGGGGTTGACACGAGAGACGGGGAGCGGCGCGCGATTCAGGATCGAATCGTGAACCAGACCGGTGGTATTCCCCGAAAACGCCAGCCGCCCCGTGGACATCTCGTAGAGCACTTCGCCAAAGCTGAATAAATCCGTACGCGCGTCCAGCTCTTCTCCGCGGACCTGTTCGGGCGACATGTAGGCTACGGTACCCATGGCGACGCCGGGACTCGTGAGGTTTTCTTCCGTCGTGCTTCCCGTGGCTGAGGAAGCGGCGGACTTCGACGCGCCAAACTGGGCGGCGCCGGCGTGAGGAGCAAGCTTGGCCAAACCAAAGTCGAGCAATTTCGCCTGGCCGCGCTCGGTCACGAAAATGTTTGCGGGCTTGATGTCCCTATGGATGATTCCCTTGGAGTGGGCGGCGTCGAGTGCATCGGCGATCTGAATGGCGAGTTCCAGCAGGGGCTCCGTTTCCATAGGGCGCCCGGCAATGCGATGTTTTAGCGTTCTTCCCTCCAGGTATTGCATGACGATGAAGGGCTGGCCCTCGTGCTCGCTGATCTCATAAATGGTGCAAATGTTGGAATGGTCGAGCGCCGACGCCGCGCGCGCTTCGCGCTGGAATCGCTCCAGTGCTTGCGGGTCCCGGGCAAACTCTTCCGGCAAGAACTTTAGGGCGACGAAGCGGCCGAGCTTGGTGTCTTCGGCTTTGTAAACCACTCCCATGCCGCCGCCGCCAAGTTTCTCAAGGATGCGGTAATGGGAAATCGTTGCGCCGGTCATGGGCAGATGTCAGAAAAGGAAGTGATTCTGAGCCGCGATGGTACTGTCCGGCCACAGTCAAGTCAACGAATTCATCAAGAATGGGTTCCTCTTGGACCGGAAAAATGTTTGCCGGCAGCTACTCGACAGACCAGGCGAAGTGTTCTTCGCCAAGATTTACTTCGAGGAAGCCTTCCGCAGGGAGCACATCAACAGGCAGCCCGCCGTGCCATAGGGCAACACCCAAGTGCAGCTTGGTCTGGCCCTTCAGATTGAGTTGGTCGCGCCGGAGGGACACTTCGAGGACGCGGTCAAAGGCAGCCTCCGCAACGCTCTGCGGATTTAGCAGGCACACCAGCCCCGTCTCGACCGCGAATCCCTGAAGGTGTCCACGCACCAGCCTCACCACGAGGGTGACCTCCTCTGCTCCCCGAATGGTGATTCGAAATTCAGGATCTTCCAATTCGCTTAGCGCTTCGGGGAAGGGGTCCACCCTGACGCTGAAACGCTCCTCTTCGAAACCATACCGCAGTTCGTGCAGATAAAAGACGCGGCCGTGCATGGAGCCGCCGCGACGTTCGGGGGAATACAGACCTGCGCCCAGCCATTCGAAATACGAGGTGTCGCGCCCATCCACACTAATTTTCAGGAGAGCAGACGGCGCGAGCTGCAGCGCATGTTCCGGTTTGCGCTTAATGGGTTTCGCGAGTTCCTCGGGGGCTACCTGACCGAGGGCCAGGTAGATGGCCGTCAAATGCTTGCGGAAGAGCGCGTCGAACTCCGCGTCATTCGCGGTGCTGTGTTCCGGGCCAAACCACCAGCACCAATCGCTGCCCTCGGCTGCCAGCAAGGATTCGCGCGCCTCGCTGAGCGCCGTTTCGCCCGGGGCATCGCTTCGGCCCTTCGCACGCGCATCCGCGGCGCGCGCAAACGCCTCTCTGGCGTCCCAGAGCAACTCCCAGGCCGCCACATCTTCGCTATGTCCGATCCACACGTCGAAGTTCGCATTGATCCAGGAGGCCGGAAAGATTCCTCCCGTCGAGGGCACTTCGCCGGCGGCCGCGATCGCTTCGCTGACGGAAAGGGCGCGAAAATCCTGGTCGCTTTCGATGCGCTTGTAGAACTCGCACAAAAATTCGCGTCCGTTGCCCGGGTAATATTCCCACGCGTTTTCACCGTCGAGAAACAGACAAACCGTGAGCGGCTGGGGGCTCTGCACGCGCTCGCCGAGAGACCGCAATCGTCCATGAAGGTCCTGTGCAGCAGCTTTTCCCTCCATGCGGCTGTAGACAAATCCGATCAAATCGGAAAGATGATGATCGCGGAATAATCCCGTAATTGCCTTTTCACTGAACGGGAAGCGCCACGGCCGGTAGAGCCGGTCCGCATTGGCGGGCGTGCCCTGGGCGTCACGGAAAAAGCCGACGTTCAAGGTTCTTCCGAGGACGCCTTCGTCGGTGCCAAACCATTGGAAGCCTTCTTCCGCCGCGATGGTCAGCGCCTGATCGGATACGGAGCCTTCCGAGGGCCACAATCCCGCGGGCTTCGATGCGAAGACCCGCTCGTGGTACAACCGCGCGCGCTGCAATTGCTCGCGCGCATCTTCCGGCCTCCGATAGGCGCGACGCGGCAAGGGCGTGCTCGGATTCGCCACACGCGCAATATCCGAATCGCACAACAACGGCAAAATGGGATGATAAAACGGCGTGGTGCTGATTTCGATTTGCCCGCGCTGCGCCGCTTCGCGATAGGCGGGCAGCACCATCTTAAGAAGCTCAAGCTGTTTCGCTTTGAGCGCCGCTTTGTCAATCTCCGAGTAATCTTTTCCTTTCTCCGCCAGCCGGCTCACAGTTTCGTCTTTCGCGAACCACTCTTCATCCATCCATGCGAGTTGCGAAAGCACCTGGAGGTCGCGCCAGTCGCGCAACGTGAAGGTCACAAGAGCCTGCGCACCGCCCGCGGGCTGAGCCCACTCGTGCAACTCCACAAAACGCGGCCACCGGGACATCAGACGCTCATGGTTCAGTTGAAATGACCGGGCCAGAAGCTCCGCTTTATCCTCCCTGGTCAGGTCTTCCGTGGCCTTCACAGCTAAGGCGAAAAACGGCTCGTCGAACTTCCCGCTGGCATACTCTTCCAACTGCATGCCGAGAGCCGGCACCACGTTGAACGTCGCGTGAAATCCGGGAAATTCACGGAGCACCTGCACCATGCCCCAGTAGTCCTTCAGCGCATGGAGCCGAGTCCACGGCAGGACGAAGCGCCCGCTCTCCGGGTCGCGATACTGCGGCTGATGCATGTGCCACAAGAGAACCAGGTGCACGCGATTCATTGAGCGCGTCTCTCCGGCCGCAAATTCACGGTCATGCTACACTCACCATTCATGCCATGCGTATCCTGGACCGTTACATCGTCCGCGAAGTTTTTCGCCATGCGTTCTTAGGCCTCATTGTCTTTACGTTCGTTTTCTTCGTACCTCAGCTCGTCCGCCTGATGGATTTGTTTGTCCGGCATTCCGGCTCCGGCGGCCAAATCCTGAAGTTATTCCTGTGCCTCTTCCCGGCCGTCCTGACGTTCACGATTCCGATGGCTACCCTCATCGGCGTGCTTCTGGGGCTTGGGCGGATGTCCGCGGACAGCGAGATCATCGCCCTAACCGCGCTGGGGTTGGGCCGGCGGCGCATTCTGCTTCCTGTCGGCGTCCTTGCGGTGGCCGGCGCCACGATCACCATAGCTATGACCATTTGGCTGGGCCCCCTCGCACTCCACACTTTCCGCGCCGTTGAGGCCGACCTGATTGCCAGCCAAATTTCATTCCAGGTCCAACCCCGCGTCTTCGATGAACGCTTCCCCCGAATGGTCCTTTACGTCAATGATGTCTCGGCAACCGGCACGCAATGGCACGGCGTGTTCCTCGCGGATGCCGGGGGTGAGAACGGCTCGCGACTAACGCTTGCGGAGAACGCGATTGTAATTGCCGAGCCGAGGCAGGGCAAGCTGGAGCTGCATCTGCAAGGCGGCACAACGCACGAATTCTCTCGCCAGGAGCCCGAGCGCTACGCGGTTACGGATTTCGGTCAGAGTGACTGGCCTATCGAAGCCAGCGGTCTCGTCTCGGCACAACCCCGCCAAGTCGCGAATGCGGAGCGCTCCCTCAGCGGCCTTATCGCGGACAACGCCAGCGGTTGGCGTGAAGCGCGCGTCGAACTTCACCGCCGCTTTGCATTTCCCGCGGCTTGCTTTGCGTTTGCCCTGGTGGCTGTTCCGCTTGGCGCGCAACCCCGGCGTGGCGGCCGGGCGGCGGGAACGCTCATCGCCGTGTTGCTCATCGCGGCCTACTATCTGCTTTTCGTCACGGGAGCCGGCCTGGCGCGCCAGGGCACGCTCACCCCGGCGATCGGAATCTGGATTGCCGACGCCCTCCTTGTCGTATTAGGGCTGATCCTTCTTCCTCGCATGGAGCAGTTCCGCGGAGAGAGCCGCTGGCTGCAGCCCATTGGCCGCATCAGGAGGTGGGCACGTGTTCGCCGCCGCCGCAGAGCCCGGGCACGCGCCGCGGCTATTCTCGCCGCTCGAGCAGCTAACGGCAATGACGCAGAGGAAGAGGCCGCTGTGCGCTCCAGCGGCAGCTTTCCACACCTGCTGGACATCTATCTCCTGCGCCGCTTCTTCTATAACTTTGCCCTGCTCATGGCTATCTTCGTCTTCCTCTTCGAAACTTTTACCTTCTTTGAGCTGCTTGATGACATTGCCCGGCATCGTGTCCCGTTCCTCACGGTCGTCAACTATTTTCGATACCTGACTCCTTATTTGCTTTACAACCTGGCGCCGCTCGGCGCGCTGGTAGCAGTCCTCGTGACGCTGGGCGTCATGAGCAAGAATAACGAGATTGTGGCGATCAAAGCGAGTGGTATCAGCCTTTACCGGCTGGCCGTACCCCTCCTCTTTGCCGGGCTGGCATTGGCCGCCACCATGCTCGTTCTGGATGACACCTATCTCCCTTATGCGAACCAGCGCCAGGACGCCCTTCGCAATCAAATCAAAGGCCGACCGCCGCAAACCTATACGCACCCGCAGCGCTGGATTTTTGGTGAAAATTCGAAAATCTATAATTACGACCTCTTCGACCCGGCGCAAAACCTGTTTGGCGGGCTCAGCGTCGTCGAACTCAACCCGGCTACTTTCAGCGTGCGGCGGCGCATTTTTGCGTCGCGCGCCCGCTGGTCTGATTCGCAAAAGCTGTGGGTGCTCGAGTCAGGATGGATCCGCGACTTTTCCGACGGCACAGTGGCGCGATACGAGCGATTCAACGCCGCGGCCCCTGAAGAACTCACGGAACCCCCCAGTTATTTTAATCGCGAGATTCGCCAGGCATTTCAATTGAGCTGGCGGGAGCTTCGGCGTTACATCAACGATTTGCACAAGGCCGGTTTCGACGTTTCCAACCTCACCGTCCAGTGGCACGTAAAAATGGCTTTTCCCTTGATCGCGCCCATCAGCATGCTCGTGGCGATACCATTTGCCTTTCTGGTGGGAACCCGTGGGGCGGTCGGAGGTGTTGTCATCGGGCTACTCGTCGGCATTATGTACTGGAGTCTGGCGAGGCTTCTCGATGCCATGGGGGGTGTCGGACAACTTCCGCCGCTTCTTGCTGGATGGTCGCCTGACCTGATGTTCTTTTTTCTCGGCGTCTACTCCTACTTAAAGATGCCTACCTAAGGAGACCGAGACCTTCGGTGTCTGGAGGGCGCATTTCCGTATGCAATGCCGCAAGTTCAAGTAATGCTTTAGAGATTGCATTTGTGGCTTTCGCGTCTATTTGTTCCGTTTCCTTTTCTCAAGTTTTTCTTCAATAGCTGCCTGCGCGGCGGCGAGTCTCGCTATGGGGACAAGGAAAGGAGAAGCGCTGACGTAATCCATTCGCAACTTGTGACAGAACTTCACGCTGTCTCCGTCTCCAGCGTGCTCACCGCAAATGCCTACCTCCAGCTTCGGTCTTGTCTTGCGCCCCCGTTCGATCCCCCATTGCATCAGAAGCCCGACACCTTTGGTGTCGAGGGATTGAAATGGATCAGCGGCGAAAACCCCTGCCTTCCTCTCATCCACGTAATCGGGCAGGAAACGTCCGGCGTCATCGCGAGAGAGCCCCATGGTCGTCTGAGTCAGGTCGTTCGTGCCGAAGGAGAAAAACTCGGCCAGTTCCGCGATCTCCCCGGCGAGCAGGGCCGCCCGCGGCAACTCGATCATCGTCCCTACGAGGTAGTGCAATTTCACCCCTGATTTCTTGATCAGGTCGTCCGCGATGCGCCGAGTAGCTTGGTCGAGAATCTGGTACTCCTTCCGGTCGAGAGTAAGCGGATGCATGACCTCAGGTATTACTTTAATTCCCGCCTTTGTGCATTCGATGGCGGCTTCGATGATCGCCCTGACTTGCATCTCTAAAATCTCAGGATACGTGATCGCCAGCCTGCAGCCGCGATGCCCCAACATGGGATTCGCTTCATGCAACTGCTCCACACGCCGTACCACCGTGCCCACATCAATCTTCAGGTCGCGCGCTAGCTCTTCCTGCTTGGCGCGTTCGTGAGGGACAAACTCATGGAGGGGAGGATCAATCAGGCGTATCGTCACCGGCAAGCCGTCCATGGCTCGAAAAATTCCCACGAAATCGCGCCGCTGGAACGGCAGAAGCTTGTCCAACGCCCTTACGCGCGCTTCCCTGGTGTCCGCCAAAATCATCTCTTGGATCGCACGCTGCCGTTCGTGTCCTTTCTCGGGCTGCTCGAAATCCGTGAAGAACATGTGTTCGGTGCGGACCAGCCCGATGCCCTCGGCGCCAAACTCTCTTGCCTTGCGCGCGTCCTGCGGGGTGTCCGCGTTGGTCCGCACTCCCAGCGTGCGCCTCTCGTCAGCCCACTTCAGCAGCGTCGTATAAGCTTTGGGAAGTTCGGGCGTCACCAAAGGCATATCTCCGACATAGACCACGCCCTCCCCGCCATCCAGCGTTATCCACTCCCCTTCTTTCACCGTTTTCCCGCCCGCCATCATTCTGTGATTCAGGTAATCAATATCCAGCTTTTCGGCGCCGACGATGCAGCACTTCCCCCACCCGCGCGCCACGACCGCTGCGTGGCTTGTCTTTCCGCCCGTGGCCGTCAGGATTCCTTGCGCCACGGCCATACCGCCTACATCTTCCGGGCTGGTTTCGCGCCGCACCAGAATCACCTTCTCGCCGCGACCGGCCCACTCCTCTGCGTCGTGCGCATTGAAAACCACTTGGCCCACGGCCGCTCCGGGCACCGCATTGATGCCTGTCGCGAGCACGCGAGACTGGAGCGATCTTTTTTCCAGCTTCGCATCGATGACCGGGTAGAAGAGCCGCTCGATATCCTCCGGCTTGATTCGTTCGATTGCCTCTTCTTTCGTGATGAGCTTTTCGTTTGCCATGTCCACGGCGATTCGAAAAGCCGCGGCCGGGGTGCGCTTGCCCGTTCGAGTCTGCAACATATACAGTTTGCCGTCCTCGACAGTGAACTCCATGTCCTGCATGTCGCGATAGTGCTTTTCAAGTATTACTCGAGCTTTCTCAAGCTGCGCGTAAACCTTGGGCATCACCTTTGCCATTTCGCTGAGGTGCATTGGCGTGCGAATGCCGGCAACCACATCCTCGCCTTGCGCGTTCACCAGGAAGTCGCCATAAAATAATTTTTCACCGGAGCTGGGGTCGCGCGTGAAACACACGCCGGTGCCGGAATTATCGCCCGTATTGCCAAATACCATTTGCACGACGTTGACCGCAGTGCCGAGAAGTCCGGTGATTTTTTCAACGCGCCGATAGGTCACCGCCTTCTCCGCCATCCACGACCCAAAGACAGCCCCAATCGCGCCCCAGAGCTGGTCCATGGGATCGTCCGGAAATGGCTTGGCGGTCTTCTGCTGGAAGAGTGTCTTATACTCCGCGACCAATTCCTTCCATCCGCTTGCGGGTACCGCGGTATCCTCCTTGACTCCTGAGCGGCTCTTCATCGCGCGGAGGCGCTGTTCGAGATCTTCCTTGGACATCCCCATCACGACGGTCGAATACATCTGAACGAACCTGCGGTAAGCGTCATAGGCAAAGCGATCGTTCTTCGTCGTCGCCGCCAAGCCTTTCACCGAGCGGTCATTCAAGCCCAGGTTCAGGATGGTTTCCATCATCCCCGGCATGGAGCGTGCCGAACCCGACCGCACGCTCACCAACAACGGGTTTGTCGGGTCCCCCAATTTCTTGCGCGTCACCTTTTCGAGGCGCGCCACATGTGCGGCAACTTCCTTACTGAGGCCCGGGGGGTACCTCTTTCCATTCTTGAAAAAGTAGTCGCAAGCTTCCGTCGAAATGGTGAAGCCCGCAGGCACGGGCAGACCAATTCTGGTCATCTCGGCAAGGCCCGCTCCTTTGCCGCCGAGCAAGTCCTTCCACTCTCCTTTACCCTCTGCTCGGCCGGCGCCAAAAAAATAAACCCATTTTTTCATTGTTTCCCTCAGGCTTGGATTTTTGCTTCCCTATTTCTTTCTAGCTGTGGAATTCTCTTGTCGGCGCGCCGACAAGCGCAGCAGTTGCGTTTGTGAGCTACATAAAGTTTTACTTGAAGCCTCTGTTTAGCCCTCTTCCGCCCCGATCTCAGAAAAATCCGCTATGGTTGTAAATTCGCGTAGAAGTTCTGAGAGCAACGCAAGGCGGTTGTCTCTCACGGCGGGATTCTCCGCCATGACCATGACCTCATCGAAGAAACGATCCACCGCTTTCCGGAGTCCTGCGATTACTTCGAGAGCCTCTTGATAGCGCCCGGCCCTCTTCTGGACCTCGACTTTCGCCGCCGCCTCGCGAACCGCTGTGAACAACCCCCACTCAGCTTGATTTTCGAATAAGTCCGGATGCACGCGCCGCGAGTCGTCGCTCTTCAGATTCGCCTTCTCCAGAATCTTGCGGGTTCGTTTGAACGATACAGCCAACGGCTCGAAGTTCTTTGATTTGCGGATTGCCCTTAGAGCGCGAAGACGCTTTTCCGCGTCCACCAGGTCGTCCGCACCGGCACGGAGAACGGCATTTACCTCATCGTAGGCAAAGCGCGATTTCTCGCGGAAGATGAAACGCGCCCGGTCCAGGATAAATTCCAAGATTTGCGCCTCTTGCTCCGGCTTGACTCCTCGCTTCGGCGGATGGGTCAGCAAAGCCTTCGCGGAAGCGCCCACCGCCATGGACAACGATACCGGAAGTTTCTTTTCGATTATGATCTTCACGATTCCCAAGGCCGCGCGCCGCAGCGCGTAGGGATCGCTCGAACCGGTGGGCACGACTCCGACGGCGAAGCAACCCACGACGGAATCGAGCTTGTCCGCCATCGCGACGGCACAACCCGTTAGATTACGAGGGATTGGATCATCGAGCCCCACAGGCCGGTAATGGTCATAAATGGCGTCCGCGACTTCGCCGGGCTCGCCTTGCGCACGCGCGTATAATCCGCCGACGATTCCCTGCAGCTCGGTGAACTCGCGCACCATCTCGGTCGCGAGATCGCACTTGGCGAGTTCCGCGGCACGGTCGGCTTCGGCCACATGCGCCCGGAGGATGCCGCTGTTGAACCACCGCTCCGTCAGCCAGCGCGAGATGGTGCGGACACGCTCGACCTTGTCGCGGTAACTTCCCAGGCGCGACTCATAACTTATGCGTTCGAGTTTCGGCAGATAGTCGGCGAGCCGACATTTCTGATCTGTCTGCCAGAAGAATTGCGCGTCTGCAAAACGCGCGCGCAGCACCCGCTCATGGTCAGCTTTCACCAACCCCCGCGGATCCTTGGCCAGGTTGATCACTGCCAGAAAATGGGGTGCGAGCTCACCGCTGCGATTCTCGACCGCAAAGTACTTCTGATGATCGCGCATCACAGTGATCAGAATCTCATCGGGGAGGTTCAGAAACGCCGGGTCAAAATCGCCTTCGATCACGGTCGGATATTCGTTCAGGTAAGTGACCAGCTTCTTCAGCTCGGCGTCCTCATGGATGCGGTAACCGCCTCGCTTTGCGTGGGCCGCCAATTCCTTCTCGATCTTTTCGCGGCGTTCCGTGGGTCTGACGATCACTCCGTTCGCGCGCAGTTTTTTTTCGTAGTCGGAAAAGCTCTTTACGCGGATCGCGCTTGACCCCAAAAAACGGTGTCCCTGCGTTGTCTCCCCGGCAGCGACTCCTCCGAACGAAAACTTCAAGGGCTTCCCGTCAAGGAGCGCGACCAGCCACCGAATGGGCCGGATGAATCGCGGGCCTTCCAATCCCGTCCAGGTCATTGACCTCGGCCAGGCCAGGTCGTGGATCACCCGGGGCAAATTCTCGTTGAGAATCTGCGCGCTGGCTCGCCCAAGTTTGATTTGTTTCGCGGCGAGGTATTCTCCCTTTGGAGTTTGCGCGACGTAGAGTCTGTTAATCGGGAAGCCTTGCTTCTCCGCGAAGCTGTGAGCGGCGCGGGTCGGCGCGCCGACTGTGTCGTAAGCAACGGACTTCGGCGGCCCGTACACTTCATTCTCAAGGTCCGCTTGCTTCTCCGGCAGTCCCCGCACCCACGCAGTCAATCGGCGCGGGGCGCTAAAGGTTTCCACCGTTGCGCCATCCGAAAGACTCTCCGCCACCAACAGTTTTTGCAGATTTGCGCGCAGATCCTCTTCCGCTTTCGGAAGCATCCCGGCGGGGATCTCCTCGCAGCCGATTTCAAACAGCAGCTCCAGTCCGCCACCAACAGGCTTCATGGGCGAGCCTCAGGGCGCGTGGGCATGCCGCCAATTTGCTCCAGATAGCCCGAAGCCGTGCGGCACGCTAGCGTCCGCACACGTGCCATCAGGGTTGCTCTCTCTGTCGTGGAGATCACTCCTCTCGCGTCCATGAGATTGAACAAATGCGAGCACTTCAGACAATGGTCATACGCGGCCAGCAGAGGGTAACGCGCGCGGTCCCTGCCCTCCGTGCCCGAAAAACCATTCAAGAGTTCCTTCGCCTGCTTCTCGTGCAGCTCAAACTCGGCACGAATCGAGGCTGCATCGCTGCGGTCGAAGCTGTATTCAGAAAACTGTTGCTCTTCCGCAAGCCGGATATCGCCGTAAGACTTGTCCGCGGACCAGCGCAGATCGTAGACGCTGTCCACATTTTGCAGGAACGCGCAAATGCGCTCCAGTCCGTAGGTGAGCTCTACGGAAATCGGATTGAGATCGATCCCCCCGCTCTGCTGGAAGTACGTGAATTGCGTTATCTCGAGTCCGTCGAGAAGGACCTGCCATCCAACCCCCCACGCCCCGAGCGTAGGCGATTCCCAATTGTCTTCTTCGAAGCGGATGTCGTGTTCCTTTAAGTCAATCCCGATGGCCGCCAGACTTTTCAGGTAAAGGTCTTGGATGTCTGCGGGCGATGGTTTGAGGACCACCTGAAATTGCATGTGCTTGTAGAGCCGATTTGGATTCTCCCCATACCTTCCGTCGGCGGGCCGACGACTGGGCTGAACATAGGCGACCTTGTACGCGGAAGGTCCGAGCACGCGGAGGAATGTTTCCGGGTGCATTGTTCCCGCACCGACCTCAACATCATAAGGTTGCTGAAGCACACAACCCTGCCTCACCCAGAATTGCGAGAGCTTTAGGAACAGATCTTGGAAGGTGAGGCCTTTAACCCTCTTCTCAAGTTTTACTTTAGATTTCAAGTCGTCTCCAAAAACTCTCTGGTCTTCAACTGCCGCTCCGTGTGATGTTCAATCCAATTGAACGACGCTTCACGCAACTCCCTCGCGGAGGGTCGAAGAGCGGATGGCATTTCAATCCGATTGAGCCGCTCTCCGGCAAACTGCTCACCGAGCTGTCGCCCCTCCGCGTGCAGCGAGTTCATCCCCGAGCGGCGGCACTTTTCGCAAAGCAGGCCTGCCGTCCAGGACGCGTAGTGAGCGATTTGGGTGCCGAACGGTGTGCCGCAGTTGGCGCAGCGCTCAAACTGCGGCAGCCAGCCGCCGAGGCGCACGGCCCAGAATGCGAAGTAAGTGAGCGGCACCTCCCACTCACCCGTTCTTTCAATCTCCTGCGCCGTCAGCAAAATCAACCGGAACATGGGTTCCGCCACCTCATGTTCCGGCAAGACCAATTCAGAAATTTCGCTGATTACGGCAAGCCCGGTGCTCAGCCGGTAGTCGCTCTGTGCCTTGTGAAAGGATTCGAGCAGCTCGCACTGCTGGATTCGCACTAGTTCCCGGGTCTCCCGTTCGACATACCAGATCTTCGTGTGAGAAAGCACTTCCAGCGTGGAGCCAAAGCGGTTCTTGAGGCGCCGCGCGCCCGCGGCCACTCCGCGCAATTTTCCGGACGTGCGTCCGAGAAAGCTCACCAGGCGATCCGCTTCGCCCAGTGGAAAGGTCTTCAAGATGATGGCTTCCGTTTCCCGGGCGGGCATGGTCAGTCGGCGCGCCGACTCTGCTTCGAACAAGTTGCAGTTTCTCTGCTCGATTTGCGCGCTCACACAAGAACTAGTGTAAATACCATACACCGCGCCCCCTTGCAATCTTTCCGTCGAAGATTTCAAAATTTTTTCGCAACTTTACCGGGGATCTTTCCACCACATCGTTTCTATTCGGCTTTTCCTTTCTTCCCTTTTCCGTTACTCTGCTGTCCGGTCAGCGCCTCTCGCAGAACAGAAGCGCCGGGCCTAGGCGCATGTTCATACCACTCAAAGACCTAAACCCGCGGCGCAGCTACCCCGTCGTGAATACGCTGCTCATTCTTTCTAATATCGCCGTGTTCCTGTATCAGATCACGCTTCCGCCCCAAGTCTTCAAGATGTTTGTGACGGCCAACGCCACCATTCCCGCGCGCATTCCTGCCTGGTTCGCCGGGCACGTGAATTTTGAAGCCGCCTTTCTTCCGCTCCTGACCAGCATGTTTCTCCACTCGGGGTTTGCGCACATCGCCGGCAACATGCTTTTCTTGTGGATATTTGGCGACAACGTCGAAGACTTCTTTGGCCACCTCCCTTACCTCTTCTTCTACCTGGTTTGCGGAATCGCGGCGGGATTTCTGCACATACTTTTTAACTTGCACTCTTCCCTCCCTGCCGTCGGGGCCAGCGGCGCGATTTCCGGTGTCATGGGGTCGTACGCCCTGCTCTATCCGCGGGCTAGAGTTCTTACCTTGGTATTCGTCTTTCTGGTGCCCATTCCAGCGATGTTCATTCTAGGCTATTGGTTTCTGTTGCAGTTCCTGGGAGGGATCAGCGCGATGGGCCTAAGAGCAACGGGAGGTGTCGCTTGGTGGGCCCACGTGGGTGGTTTTGTGATGGGGCTATTCCTCACAAAACTAGCGCGGCGTGATTAAGGCTCGAAAAGAAGGGATGCCGCCGCAGCTCTTACACATGTCAAGTATTACTTTAAGTCGCTTTCGATAGGCGCTTGCTAACGCGCTGTGCAAGCCAATCGCCGACAGCTCGCGTTCCTTTGTCACCGCCGAGGTCTGGGGTCACGAAATTTTCTCGCAGCGCGGACTTCACGGCTTCACGCAAGGCCTCTGCTTCGCTCTTCCATCCGAGGAAGTCGAGCATCATCGCGGAAGCCAGGACGGATCCTAGAGGATTCGCAATTCCCTTTCCCGCAATATTTGGTGCTGACCCGTGCACCGGCTCGAAGAGCGAAGTCTGGCCCGGATGGATATTGCCTGAAGGGGCCAAACCTAGCCCGCCGGCGAGTTGCGCCCCCAGGTCACTGATGATGTCTCCGAAGAGATTGCAGGTCACGATCACATCAAATTGCCGCGGGTCACGGACGAGCTCCATCGCCAGGGTGTCAATGTAAAAGTGCCGCGATTCGATCTCCGTGTACTGTTGTTTCACCTCTTTGAAGACTCGCTGCCACAGGTCGTGGCCAAAGGTCATGGCATTCGATTTGTCGCTCATGCACACGCGCTTCAAGCCGTTCTGGCGGGCGTATTCGAACGCGTAGCGAATAATCCGTTCAACGCCCTTGCGCGAATTGACGTCCTCCTGGACTGCAATCTCGTCGGGCGTGTCCTTCTTGAAAAATCCGCCAACGCCGACGTAAAGCCCCTCGGTGTTCTCGCGGAAAACCATCAGCCGAATATCGTTCTCCGTGCGATCGCGCAGCGGTGTCATTCGGGCATGCAGGAGTTCCACCGGCCGGGCGTTCACGTAAAGGTCAAGCTTGAAACGCAATCCGAGGAGAATGTCGGCGGCATGCTGGTTTGACGGCACGCGGGGATCGCCCAGCGCCCCAAAGAGAATGGCGTCAAACTCGTCACGCAGCATTTCAACGGCGCCCGCCGGCAGCGTGACTCCCTCGCGCAAATACTTGTCGGCGCCCCAGTCGAATTCGATGAATTCCACCTGGCGTTGCGCGGGCGCGGCAACTGCGCGGAGCACTTTCACCGCCTCAGGGGTGACTTCCTTTCCAATTCCGTCGCCGGGAATGACCGCGATACGCGCGGCTTTTCCGCCGCGGCGCATAGGGAGTTTCGCAGCACCGTTGTTCTCTTTTGGCGTCATGCGGTGGGAATTTTCTCCTCGGAATGGATGCCCTTCAAACGGCACGGAATTCAAATCTCAGTGCACGGGCAAGCTAGCACGCCGGATGCGAGAGGGTCAACGTCGCGGAGGGACGGAGGCGGTGAAGTTGAGCTTGCCGCCATTGCGGAGAAGATATTCAGCCTGCGAAACCATCGAATCTACGATCGATGCAGCTGTTGGACGATCCCTGAGGAGGCCCACGGCCTCACCGCAGACCACTGCGAGCGTATCGAGATCACCTTGGGCGCGCGCCTGCGAGTATTGCGTCGACAAAGTGCCAAAGGCGCGGAAGGCCTCAGCTTCGCGGTCTGCCCATTGGTCGGTCAGCTTGTTCTTGAGAAAACGGAATGAGTATTCCTTTGGCCAGGGAACGCCGCGGAGCGCATCGAGCGTCTTTGTGCGAATGGTTCCATCGCCAGAAACCCCGATGGCCTTGTCGGTGTGTGACTTTGGGGTGAGTGCTTCAGCCGAGGCCCAAAGTCGCGTGCCCACGACAACTCCGTCTGCACCCAGCATCAGTGCCGCGGCCAATCCCCTTCCGTCGGCGATGCCTCCGGCGGCAAGAAGCAAGGTTTGCGGCGAGCGCTGCTTCAAGTAATCGGCAGCCTCAGGCACGAAAGGAAGCGTCGAACGAGTTGCTCCGTGTCCGCCTGCTTCCGCACCCTGGACTACAATCACGTCAGCGCCTGCCTTCAGAGCGGCGTCGATTTGCGAGAGGAACTGCACCTGGCAAATCAACAAAGCTCCTGCTTCGTGAATCTCCGCCGCAAACGGGCGAGGATCTCCAAAGGAGAGGAACACGCAGAGCGGCGAGTGGCGCAACGCTGTGGTCAGCAACTTTGGCGCGCGCTCCAACGCCCAGGTGATGAATCCCACGCCAAACTTGCCAGATTTCGCTCGAGTAATTTCCGCTTCCAAGTCAGGCTCGCCACCTAATGTCCCCGCATAGCCACCGCCAACGATTCCCAATCCTCCAGCCCTAGATACAGCCGCGGCCAGCGCCCCGCCGGTAACCAACGCCATTGGGGCGCAGACGATCGGATGAGTGATGCCGAAGCGTTCCGTGAGACGTGTGCTGATCATCGCGTGTTCCGGAAACGAGCATTGGTTATGAAAAGAGTGCTCATGGTCGCCTGTCGTGGTGAAAATTTGCGGAGATATTAGAGGGTAGGCGGAACCAAGTCAACGCAACTCTTGCGGGTTTCACTTAGCAGGCGCGAAGTTTTCTCAACTCGTCTCCGAAGGACGGCCGGATTCAACCCAATAGACTCCCGCCAGCGCTAGGGACCCGCCCAAAACCTGCTCCCAGGAACCCTTTTCACCAAGCAACAATATCCCCAGGATCGTGGCGCTGATCGGGAGGAGATAGGTAAAGGCGCTCAGCTGCGACGGTTCGAGATAGCGCAGCAGCCAGAAATACAAAATAAGTGCGAACGCTCCGCCGAAAACTGCCATGTAAACAACGCTCGCCCAACTCTCCCAGGGTATGGCCCGCCAATTTGCAACCGAGCCCATGGAACGTGCCTCTTGAATGGCGAGCGGGAGCATCAACAGCGCTCCCGCAAAGTGGTTAAATGCAGCCATCGTCAGCGTGTCGTACCGCTCCGCGGCGCGCTTGCCGAGCACGGCATACATGGCGAAGCCGAGGGATCCGGTCATGGTGATGCCATCGCCAAGCAGAGAGGACGAATGCGCGGAGATACCGTTTTCAGACGCCAACAAAGCAATCCCGCCGAACGCGATGGCCATGCCCGTCGCTTTTCGCCAAGTGGCCTTTTCCACGCGTAACAAAACCGCCAGCGCCAGCGTGTAAATCGGCCCCATTCCTACGATCACCGCGGAATGACTGATGGAGGTATAGCGAAGCCCGATCGTGAAGCACGATTGATTGACGGCCACGCCGAAGAAGCCCAGATAAAGGAAGGTCCAGAGATCGCGCCCCGTAAAGCCGGTGCGGCTCGCTTGCGCGGCTTCCGCAAACATTGGCAGGCGCTTACAGACAGCGTAGATAGGCACCATGATCGCTCCTGCCAAAACGATGCGGAAAGACGCCATGGCGAGCGCAGGCAGGTGTCGAAGGCCAATTTTCGCGGCGATGAAGTTAATCGCCCAAACCACGACGATGACACCGATCGAAATGGACACGACACCGCGGCCGGGCGCGGCCCCGCTGGAGGTCTCTATCCGCACAGGTCAGGCCAGCCGTTCCATTCGAACGGTGAGTTTTTCGATGCGCTCGCGCCGCGGCTCGTAACCGATGCCCGCCCCTGTCGGCACGCGAATCGTGCCCTCATGCGAAACCACCACTTCCGGCTCGATAATATCTTCCTGCCAATAGCGTTTGCTGGCCGTTACGTCGCCAGGCAGCGTGAAATTGGGGAGCGTCGAGAGAGCGATGTTGTGAGCCCGGCCGATACCGGCCTCTAGCATTCCCCCGCACCACACGGGGATGCCGTTTTGCTGGCAGAGGTCGTGGATGCGGCGCGCAACCGTGTGGCCGCCCACACGCCCAAGCTTGATGTTGATGATCTTGCAGGCGCCGAGCGCGATGGCAGCTTTGGCGTGTTCCTCGGTGTGGATGCATTCATCCATGCAGATCGGCGTATCCAGCTTCTTCTGCAGCTCCGCGTGAGCATAGATATCGTCCCAGCCGAGCGGTTGCTCGATCATCATCAGATAGAACCCATCGAGTTGCTTGAGCAGCAGCCAGTCCTCCATCCGATAGGCCGAGTTCGCGTCGACCATGAGCTTGATGCGTGGAAATTCCTGACGCAGCCGCTGGACCTGCGCGAGGTCCTTCCCCGGCTTTATTTTCACCTTGACCCGCTGGTAGCCCGCCGCGAGTTCCTTTTTTACCTCGGCTACGAGGTCTTCAAGTGATTCTTTAATCCCCACGGAGACTCCGCTGACGATCTGTTCGCGTGTTCCGCCAAGGTGTTTCCAAAGTGGCAGGCCCTTTTGTTTTGCCTCGGCGTCCCAAATTGCAGCTTCAAGCGCACCCTTGGCCATGTTGTGACCGCGGACATGCCCGAGAATCTTCCAAACTTCGCTCGCTGCGCCAAACTCTGTACCTTTCATCAGCGGCCAAAGAAAGTCTCGTAAGATGTGCCAGGCCGTTTCCGTCGTTTCGGGGCTGTAAGTGGGCGTTTCCCCTGCGACGCACTCACCCCAACCAGTGACTCCGTCTACTTCCGCCTCGACCAGCACAATGCGCCGGATTTCCGTGCGTTCCACGCTGGTTTCAAACGGAGTGACCAGCTTCATGGCGATTTCCCGCAAAATGATTTGGCGCACTCTCATGGCCGACTCTGCACGCGCCTTTCTAGAAGTCACTCCAGGGCGCCAAGAGATATGCCGCAGCGCTTGACGGCCCGGTCCGCACTCCCACGGCGGCATACGCTCGAGCGAACCAGCGGCAAAATTCGCTGCGCACACGCTCCTGTACTTTTGCGACTCGCGAAGAATCTTCCCGCTTCCATTGTTCCAGCTCCGCCGGCAGTTCAATAGAAACAGGGGCCTCGGTGGGCTCTTTCGTCAGTTCACCAAGGCTGGCCACAACCCGGGCCGAGTCCAGGTGCCACTCCGCCACAAGCCGGTCCGTAGGAAGCCCGCGGTGAAGTGGACTGGTCGTAATTCCGTATAGATTCGGATGGTATCGGCGACAGATCGCTCCCAGCCGGTTCAAGTTGAAGTGGCCGTTGCGGATTTCCAGCGGGTCAAACGTCCATACAACCAGGCGGATTCCGCGTCCGAGAGCCTCATCCCGCTGAAACAGTTTCAACATGCGTCCCACACCGCGGTTACGATAGTCGGCATGAACTCCCGTCATGTGGGAATGCAGGTACACCACGCCATCGCGCAGGCCGACGACAGACAAGGTGTATCCAATCAATTTGTCCCTATCGAATGCGCCCAAGACTTGGCCGCCCGTCTGGGAAGCCACCACGAACATCGTGGCAGGCTCAACCTCCAGGTCTTCTTCCCGCCAAATCTGACGCTGCAGTTCAACGCAAAGGCGAAACTCTTCGAGACGCTCGCATTTTCGAACGACAATCCCCTCGCTCATTTTTGCCGTGCCGCCTCACCGGATGTACTGGCCAAGGTCGCCTTCTCATTTCGCTTTGCCTTTTCCCAGAGTGCTTCCATCTCGGGCCTCGGAATCTCTGCGAGCTCACGCCCATTCTCCCGCGCCAGGCGTTCCATCGCCCGGAACCTGTTCGCAAATTTGGCGTTCGCTTTCTTCAGCGCGATTTCACGGTCCGCTTGCACAAATCGCGCCAGGTTGACGGCGGCAAATAACACGTCTCCTATCTCTTCCTCGATCCTCCGCTGATCCTTTGTCTCCAACGCGTGGCGAAGCTCGGCGCCCTCTTCCCGGATTTTTTCAAATATTCCTTCCGCGTCATCCCAATCGAAACCAATCCGCGCGGCGCGCCTCGTTAGTTGGAATCCTTCGAGAGCCGCGGGCAAACCTCGCGGAACGCCGGCCAGGAGCGATTCCGGGTTATCTATTTGCTTCGCGCCGTCAAGCGCCTGGTTGGTTCTCTTCTCGCGGCGCTCCTCGGATTTGATTTCTTCCCAGTTCTTCAACACCTCGGCGGCGTCCTTGGCCCGCTTTTCTCCGAAGACGTGCGGGTGCCGCCTTATTAGCTTTTCGTGTATTTCCCGGATCACGTCCGCAATCGTAAATCGGGCTTCCTCGCTCGCGATCTGCGAATGAAATACAATCTGCAGCAAAAGGTCGCCCATTTCTTCCGCGAATTTAGCGTCATCGCCGCTTTCGAGCGCGTCCAGAACCTCGTATGCCTCCTCGATTAAATAAGTTCGAAGCGAAGAGTGCGTTTGTTCCCTGTCCCAGGGACAGCCGTTCGGTGCGCGAAGCCGCTCCTGCAGTGCGACCAGCTTCTCGAACCACTGACCCGTGGTCAACCGCGCCTCTTTTGAAGTTTTTCGTGCTGCATTGCGGCGCTTCCGCGTTTTTCCCAGTTGTTTTTTTTGGGAAGCCATAGCGAGTCCTGTTGAACTTCCGGCGCAACAAGCGTTCCACTTTACGGTGCGTTTGCTGCTTTGACAAGCGCCTCGCGACAAGCAGGGGTGCGCCAGACCGCTACCAAATGAATTACCTCAGTGTTAAACTGACACTAGATGTTGCTTGCTGGGGAATAAAACTTTGTCTAGCCAAAAGCAGGAAGACTCCTTTCGCGTCATCGACCGCCGCCCTTTTACTTCGGAGGGCGAGCTCCGCAAGGAAGTTGTCGAGGAAAAAGAACGTGAAGCCACTCGCGAAGCCGCGCAGCCCCCGCCACCGGCTTCGGCGCAAGCGCCCAAGACCACTCCCCCTCCCCAGCCGTCTGCGGAGTCCGCCAAACGGATCCCCGCATTCGAAAATCTTGTGCGCATGCTTGGCAGCAATGCGGCCATGGTTCTTGGCGCTTACGCCGACCCACAGACGGGGCAGCCCGTGATCGATCCCGAGGCGGCGCACGAGCTGATCGACATGCTGGACGCACTCCGCGAAAAGACCAGGGGAAATCTTGCTCCTGAAGAAGACGAAATGCTTCTCGACCTTCTTGGTAAGTTGAAGATGACCTACCTGGAGGTCAACCAGGCGATAGCGAAGCAAGCCGCCGCTCAGGCCAAGGCGAGTACGCGTTCCTAGCCGGGTCCAAAAGGTGCGCGAGACGCCGCCCTCGCCAGCGAAGCCGCGCTTCTGAACATGTCTCTCAATCCTCTCAAGCTCACGGTTCTCGGTTCAGGCACCTCCATGGGCGTCCCTACTCTCGGCTGCCACTGCCGCGTGTGCCATTCGAAGGATCCCCAGGACAACCGGTCGCGGCCTTCTCTTCTCCTCTCGCGAAACGGGCAAAACGTGGTTATAGACACCAGCCCCGATTTTCGCCAACAAGCCTTTCGCGCGGGGATCGAGCGTCTCGATGCCGTGCTGTTGACCCACGGGCATGCTGACCACATCCTGGGGTTCGATGATATTCGCCCGTTCAATATCCGCCAGCGAGCCGCGCTTCCCGTATACGGTAACGAAGAAACGTTTACGATTCTCCGCCGGGTATTTTCGTATGTCTTCGACGATAAGCCCACTCTCAGCACCGTCCCCCGGGTCACACTCAACCCGGTAAGAGAACCGTTCGAACTTCTCGGCTTGTCCTTCCTCCCCCTGCGCCTCGTGCATGGCGATATGGAAGTGCTTGGGTTTCGCTTTGGCCGCGCCGCGTATCTAACGGACTTCAGCGACGTGCCCGCTTCAACCCGCGCCCAGCTAGAAGGCCTCGACGATTTGATCATCGACGCGCTGCGTGACATTCCCCATCCCATGCACCAGACGGTTGACCAGGCGCTCTCTCTTATCCGGCAGCTCCATCCGCGACGTGCCTGGTTCACGCACATCGCTCACGATCTGCCCCACGCGGAAACCAACGAGCGCCTGCGCAAGATGGGATTCCCGAACGTGCAGCTCGCTTACGACGGTCTCCAATTTGAGGTGCAAGTCGAGGAAGAATCGGCCAAGGGCGCAAGAACATCGGTCAGCAACCAAAAATCGACGCCACTCTTGACGTTTGACTCCGCCGTGGGTTGGAGAGAGCATTACGGTCCCACCGGCCGCGGAAGCGTCCTCGCCATCGGCAATTTCGACGGCATCCACCTGGGCCATCAAGCTATCTTGCGCTCCGTTGTCGAGCGCGCCCATCAGCTCCACGCTGTCCCCATTGCCCTCACCTTTGATCCGCCGCCGCTCAAAGTGCTTCGCCCCGAATCCGCACCTCTTCGGCTTTCGACAAACGCCCAGCGCATGGACTGGTTCGACTCCGTCGGATTGGAAGCCGCTGTTGTGCTGCCCTTCACGCAAGACCTCGCCAAGCTAACTCCTCAGGAGTTTGTCGAGCAAATCTTGGTCCGTGGCCTGCACGTCCGCGCAGTTCTCGTCGGCGATAACTTCCGCTTTGGTCATAAGCAGGCCGGCGACGTGCACTTGCTCCGGGAGCTCGGAAGAAAGCACGGCTTCGAAGTCATCATTGTTCCGCCTGTTGCGGATCACGGCGAGGTTGTTTCCAGCACGATCGTCCGCCGCAAAATCGCCGCCGGCGATGTCACGCATGCCGGGCGTCTGCTCGGCCGCCCATTCGTCTTAACGGGTGAAGTCGTGACTGGAACGGGTACGGGCCGTCGATTCACCTTTCCAACCTTGAATCTCGCACCCGAGCAGGAACTCCTGCCTGCTCGCGGCGTGTACATCACCCGCACGCAACTTGACGGCGATCCCAGACGATACCGGTCGGTGACCAACATCGGCGTGCGCCCGACCTTTAACGGTTCGGCGTTGAACGTCGAAACCCATCTGCTCGATTTTCAGGGACAAGCCGCGCCCAAGCGGATCGCGGTCTACTTCTGGAAGCGCCTTCGCGAGGAAAAGAAATTCAGTGGTCCCGAGGAATTGCGGGCGCAGATCGCGCGCGATATTGCCGCGGCGAACCGCTTCTTCTCGCGCCTGCGTCGCTTCCGCTCTCTCCGTCAGCCGGCCACCGCTGGCGGTTGACCATTCGGCTGCCCCGCTTTCGTACAGTCCATTTCCTAAGCTTGTCATCCCGCCTGCCCTGAGCGCAGCCGAAGGGAACCCGGTCGCCTGTTTTTGGCGAATGGCGGTGAGGCCTGCCTGCCGCAGGCAGGGATCCGCTTTTCGTTTCCTCGCCACTCGCTTACCCTGCTTGCCCCGAGCTTGTCTGCCGCAGGCAGGCTTCGAGGGGAGCGAAGTCGAAGGGCCATTGCTCTTCACAGTCGATGGTCGGCCCATGTGGCCGAAGGCCTCCGACCGGCCGAGATTCACTTTGCCCGTTTTGGTGAGTGATGATTCGTTGTGATTGGCGTACCGCCGACGATGGTCAACTCTTCGCGGTAAAAGGCCATAACGTCTTCTTTGGAGATTTGGGAAGCCGGGCCATGATGCGCGGCGTCAACGCGCTGCAGGCGATCCACAAGCGATTGATAAACCGCGTATTCAGTCGGGTCGCGCCTCTGCTCATAGTCTACGTTTGCGTGCATTTCGGCATCGGCATTTAGAGTGAGTACCCAGTGGCCGAACTCGCTCCACACGTCCTCTTCGCTAAGATAGCCACGATTCACAAGCACGCCGACGGTCTCAAAGAAATCAAGCAGCCGGTACAGTTCCATCGGGTCACTGTCTGTGCCTTTCAGGCGCTTTGGCGTCTCAGTCCTTCGGCCAATCGATGTTTTGAAGAGGATGAAACCATGAGTAGAGCTACTTATCCATTGAAGCTTCCGAACTCCGTCAAGAAGGCCGCCCAGCGCCTCGCGAAAGAGGACGGCGTGTCCCTGAACCAGTGGATCGCTGCCGCCGTCGCGGAAAAAGTTGGTGTCATTGAAACGGCTGCGGACTTTTTCAAGAAGCGTGCGGGAAAAGCCAAGGGCGACGGCCTCATGAAATTCCTTCGCAACGCCCCTCGCGTCGCTCCAGAACCTGAAGACCAGCTTCGCTAACCGCAGCCACTTTGGAGTGCGGCGGCTTGCCGCCGCTTTTCTTCCGCCCGTGTCAGGGCGCGACTTTAGTCGTGCCGAGCCGGTGCTCGCCACTGGCCTGCCCGCCGTGGCGGGCCACTCGCCACTTCCTCTACACCGCAGGGGAAAGGCTTCGCTAGAGGCAGCTGACCATTGGCCAGGAGGTGGGAGGTTGGTGATTCCTGCCTCCACTGAAGCTTCGATTGACATCGCAAGCAAGCTGGATTGATATCGCATTTGACTGAGCATGCGAAAGGTTGGCACGACGTGGTCGAGGCACTGCACGTGGGCGGGAGTGCGGCGAAGGCAGTAAAAGCAAGCGCCGCGCTCGCGGTCGTGAATGGTTTTGCGAAGCGCCCAGGTTTTCAAGAAATCCGTTGCTTCGAGGGCAGAGGCAGGAGGCTCTTCCGCGTCCCGAGGAGCGCCATTTTTGCCCGGGCGGACAGCGCGGATCTGCTCGGGCAGGCGCATCTCGACGAGGTGGCCGGTTTTGCTGCGTTCGAGCAAGCGTAAAGCCCCCAGCTCATCGAGCCGGCGCACCGCCTGGCGCACCGGTCCGTTGGAAAGACCCAGATCGCGGGCTACGGACATAACCGCAAAGTGCAGGCGGAGCTTGCCTACGACGAGGGAATGGCGCAGGAGATAGGAGTAGACGACGCGGTCCCAGACGGTCAGGCCGAGACGCGGGGCGAGAACATCTTCAAACTGCATCCAGAGGAGTTTGGGGTTTAGTTTTTTGTTTAGCACGGTTTAGGTCCTGAGAGTAGAGAAGTTCACAGCAGACGGCTAACAGGAAAAGAAAAAACAAAGACTCAACACAGAGAGCACAGAGACAAGAGCACGGAGAACGCAGAGAAGAGGCAGTCCCAGCCCTGGACGCATCCGCAATCCCGGAAAAGGTCTTTGTGTAGCGCCGTGCTTTAGCACGGCATCTTCGGATTGCCCAACACAGAGAACGCAGAGGCCGGAGCGCAGAGGACACAAAGAAATGAAAAAGGCCCTGTGGACCCACTCCGCTCTGGCGTAGATTCCCAACACAGAGAGCACAGAGACAAGAGCACGGAGAACGCAGAGAAGAGTCAGTCCCAGCCCTGGACGCATCCGCAATCCGGGAAAAGGTCTTTGTGTAGCGCCGTGCTTTAGCACGGCATCTTCGGATTGCCCAACACGGAGAACGCAGAGGCCGGAGCGCAGAGGACACAAAGAAATGAAAAAGGCCCTTGAACCCATTCCGCCCTGGGGTAGATTCCTTGTTGAAGCGCCGGAGGCGCGTCACTCTTTAGCCCAGCCCGTTAGGACTGGGTTAAAAGGCGGGAGAATGGCGAGCACCGGAGGTGCGGCACGCTGGTCTCGAAGTGGGCGGAAAAACAAAACGCCCCGACCGAAGCCGGGGCGCATTTTTCTACAGCACGAATTCTACCAGGATCGCACTGCACTTGTCAAGGAAAACGTTAGTAATGGCGCAGAATAGCGTAAGTGCTTAGGAGGCAAGAAGACATGAGGAAGTGGCGAGTGGCGAGAAAACCTAAAGCAGATTCC